>Ga0193743_1002425_pt1 | contig 13213 bp, 22 predicted proteins | sample L2c2metaG_FD_143038 | JGI IMG/M metagenome (GOLD analysis project Ga0193743, IMG submission 143038) | Soil microbial communities from a riparian zone of the East river system, Colorado, United States - L2c2 | ecosystem: Environmental > Terrestrial > Soil > Riparian zone | place: USA: East River... | reverse complement strand
CCCGCAATGATGTTTGCGTAGCTCATGTCGCGCATGTGCTGATAGAAGATCGTGTGGGCCTGCAGGTCGTCACGCAGGTCGAGATACCTGCCGCCTTGCTCAGCGAGCACCACCGGGAAGATGCGCAGCAGCCGCTCACGGAACACCGGCAGCGGGATGCTGCGCCATAGGTTGAGCGCAACGTGATTCATCTCCATGAAGACAGTCGGCCGGTGCTCAGCGATCAGGCTGGCCGCGCCATCAAACACATCCAGCTCGTACCCCTCCACATCGATCTTGATGAAGTCAAGGCGATCCAGGCCGAGTGACGGAAAGACATCGTCGAGCCTGCGCATCGGGACCACGGTCGAAAAATGGTTCTCTTCGTCGATGCTGTGCAGGTCTGCGATGAAAGAGCCCGACAGGTTGTTGCGATAGCCCTGCATGACGATGTCGCCGTTGCTGTTGCCAAGGGCCATGTTGTAGGTCGTCACGTTGCTCGCACTCGCTGCCTTCAGGTTGCGCACGAGCAGGTCATAAGCAGCCGGCACGGGCTCAACGGCTGCCACCTGCCCGAACTGGCAGAGCTGTGACAGCGCGATGCCAGTGATACCGATGTTTGCGCCGATGTCGAGCACGCGTGAATCGTTGTCGGTCAGGGCCTGAAGGATGGCCTGGGTGCTCGGCTCGAAGCGCGCGCCGAGGTGCACGCTGTAATCGATGTCTGCGGTGATGGCGTGGAGCTGCCTGCCGATGACCAAGTTCTGTTCGATGAGTTGTGCAGGTGCTGTCATTTACGGTTTCTTTTATTGAGGATATGCATGTCGATGGCGCCTTTGATGACCCAGCCGAGATTGAAGACTTGAAAAAGAAAATTGACCTCGGGCGCTTTGACGGTCCACAGGTTCACGAGCCAGCACGCGAGCGCGGCGACGTAGAGGACCAAGAAACGCAGCATGTCGCGCTGCAGCTCCTGCGACTTCTGCACGTAGTGCTGTTCAATCTTGCGCATCTCAGCATTGAACAGCTCCACTGCTTCACGCGCCGCGCGCTCTTCGGCGTCGGTCGGCTCACCTGCAGCGCGGTGTTCCATGTAGCGCGCTTTGATGCGCTCTAGCTCTGCGTTCAGACGCTCACGCGCTGCAGGCAGGTCTTCTTCCGTCATGCGCGCGCTTCGATAAGCTGAGCTGCCAGCCCGGCCATGCCGTAGGTCTTCTGCGCTGCGGCGTGCATCAGCTCAGCTTCGATGTCGAACAGGATGCCGACATCGTGGCCGGGATACTTCTGGCTATCGCAAAACTTCGGGGGCGTCACCACGAGATACTTGCGGCACGCGCCAGGCCGGTGTTCATAGACCGTGCAGTTGCGGTCTTCACCGAGAAAGACGCAGCGTTGGTCCTCATGTGACAGGTCGTTCCACGTGGCCCCGGTCTTCTCGGCTTGACGCTCAAGGCGCTGTCGGTCGATCTCTATCCCTTGCTCACGCATCCACGCGACCAGCAGCTCGGCCTCCTGCGGCGTGATGTCAACATTCAAGTGACAGCAGGCAGCACAGCCCTTGCGGCACTGCACATCCTTTGCACGCGGCGCGGTGGTGAGCAGATGCGCGATGCGCTCATCCAGCATCCCGTGCATCGTGTAGGCCACGCTCGGCCCGTAGGTAAACCTGATGCGTTGCCATTCACCTGCGTAGTGCTCCAGGCACGCATGGGCCACCGCCTGCTGCCTCGGGCTCATGGCCTCTATGGCAGCCGGCAGGAGTTGCTTACCTGTCATGGCGGCAGGCCCTGCGCTTTCGCAAGCTCAACGAGCGCGAGCACGCGGCGGCGCAGCGTCTCCCACGGCTCGTTGCTCATGCCGGACCCATCGTCTTTGCCATCGAGGATGCGCTGCAGCGCAGCGTTCATTCCTGCACAGCCGTAGTCATAGGCTGCCAGCTCATCAGCATTCATGCCTTCCAGGCAGACCCAGCGCGTTTCATTTTCATGGATGACAGTGCAGCCAGGAATGCCGCGCGCGCAGGGTTCACTCCCTTCACCGAAGCCTTCACATATGTGCGGAAGCACGAGGCGCTTAACGCTGTTCATTGCTTCGGTTCCTTTCTCGATGTGTTGTTTGATTGCTGAGCAGTCGGTCCACGCTCACCTGCAGGATGCGGGACAGGTGCATCAGCGTTGGCACGTCTGGGTCACTAATGTCAGCTTCCCAGCGTGCGACGGTCTGCTGCGTGAACCCCACACGCACGCCGAGCTGCTTTTGCGTCAGGCCGTGCGCGATGCGCAGGGCTCTGCAGGTTTGGCAAGCTCATGCAGTGCGCTCCTGCGGGTCCGGGTTGCCGGTCCCGAGAAACTCGTCCTGCGGGCCGAGGCCTGTGACGACGATGTGTTGAAACGTCAGTACGTCAGCCTGCCGAAGCCTGAGCGTGCCGGTGTAGGCGCCGTCGAGAAAGACAGCCACATCACAGTGGCTCGGCGTCGGGTTGCGATAGTCAAGATGAACCTTCATCAGTGCGCTCCTTGTCGGTCTGCTGCCTGTTGGTCTACCTTGCGCTTCGCAGCTTCACGGATCAGGCGTGAGGCCTCATCGCATGCTGCCTGTTGTTCCATGCCTTCGAACTGGATCAGCAGGCCGGCGATGACGACATAGGCAGCTTCGAAAGACTCACGGTCTTCTGAAGCGCGCGCAGTCATCACGCCGAGCACAAACGACAGCTCAGGGCATCCGAGCGGCGACGCGATTTCAGCCGCGCGCAGCGCGAGCTGCGGCGCCTTCAGAGTGAGCAGGTCACTCATTGCACTGGCCCTCCTTCGTCAGGCATCGGCATTGCCGGGGGAAGCGGCTGCCCTGTGGCCTCTTCGAGCTGGTGCATCACGTCCTGCAGCGTATCGCCGTAGGCGATGCGCACGATGTCGGTGCCACCCGTGAGGGTCAGGTCGATTTCGAGTAGCTCACCCTCACGCAGCCGACGCACGTTCTCGGCATCGATGCCCATGAGGAATGAGCCATCCCACAATTTCGCGCGGATCATGTGTGCTCCTTGGTGTTGACATTGTTCAACGCGTGCACGCACTCGGGGCAGCGCCAGCGCTTCGAAATGGTCAGGAAGGTCCAGGCTCTTGCCAGCGCTTCGGCTTCGTCCTGCACGGTTCGGCCGCAGCCGTCCTGGCAGCGGATGGCGGTGTCAGTCGTTGTCATTGGCGGCTGTCCCTTGCGTAGCAGCTTCTTCGATGCTGAGTGCGACATCCCGCAGCAACATCGGCAGGAAATTCTGCAGGTCTTCGTTCACGCACTGCACAGAGAAGCCGTGGCCCCGGTTGCCGCCCACGATCAACAGGATGACAGCGTCGGCCCCGGTGCTCATGCGCGCCTGCGTGCACTCGTCGTCGTACTTGCCTGGGCCAACTTCAGCCATGGCCGTTGCTCCGCTTCTCAGGCGCAGGCGTGTCGAGCGCGTGCATGACGCGCGCCAAGGCAACCTCTTCGAAAGGGTCAATGCCTGCAGGCGCTGGCCGCTTGACGCCTTGCGCCTCGGCCTGCGCGCGCAGGTGAGCGCGCACCTGCCACGCGACCCAGCGCCGGTCCCGCACGCTGTGCGTGATCGGGGGCGGAAACTCGCCAGCCTTCACCTTGCGGTCAATGGTCGGAATCGAATCACCTGTCAAGGCTTCGACAGTCGCAGCAGTCAGCAGCGCGTCGTCCACGTTGAGCACTGACAGCGGCTGCACGCGGTCACGCTTCGTCCACAGCGGGCCGCTCGGCGTGGGCTTCACCGTGCCGCCTTTCTTGGGCTTCGTCATGCGTGGTGCTCCGGGAAGATTTCCTTCAGCGCCCACTCAGCGGCCGGCAGGCTGTTGGCTATCGACTTGAACGGGATCGCGTAGCGCCGCACAGTGCCAATCAATTCCGAATTGAGTTTCTTGCGTGACAGGATCAGCGCATCTGTCGATGCCGGCAGGTCAGCCGAAGTATTGAAGTGGTCCTGCTTGACGTATTCGAAGCGGTAGCGCTTGCCGTGCGCGTGCGTCAGCTCATCCATGACGCGCGGGTGCAGGCCTACGACGATGACCGTGGGGCGCTTGACGTTGTCCATCCCGAGCACCTTGGCTGTCACTTCGAGTTGTGACGTGATGTCATGCGGCGCGATGTGCGCCGGGTGCAGCTTTCCGGGGGCAGGTGCAGGCGCCTTGCCCTGCGGCGTCTCCTGCAGGCTCTGAGCCGGCTCCATGAGCGTTGCAAACGCGCCTTGCAATACGCCCCGCGCCTGGGCTGCTTTCTCAGCTACCGATGAAGGCGTGTCAGCAGGCACGGGATCAGGCGGCGCTGCTGCTGGCGTCGGCGCGCCAATGACATCTTCGACGGCCTTGCGCACGACTGCTGCAATGGCGTCTGTCTGCGGCTGCAGGATGTCGCGCAGGGCTTCAGTGAGGAATGCTTTGATGCTCGGCAGGAAGGCCCCCACAGGCATGCTCAGCAGGCCCTGCAGGCGCTCGTCGTACGGCATGGCAGGGATAGGTGCTGCATCAGGGTCTGCGTGCGCTAGGCGCACGATAGGCTGTGATGCGTCAGCAGACGCCGCAACGGACCTGTTGGGCGCAGGGGCAACGACCGACAGGTGATGGCGGCGCGGCGGCGCTTTGCCTGCTGCCTTCTCTTTGTCGAGCGGGCCGGCGAGGAATTCGATGATCTTGATTACGTCGAGCGCCTTGTCAAGCGCGCACGCGATGCTCAACGCTTTGAGGGTGCGCTGCTGTCCAGTCGGGAGCACTTGAGCCTGCGCCTGATACAGCGCGGTCGGGAGGCCTTTGCGTCCGTAGCGTGACGCGTGATCGTGCACTGCTGCTGCGATGAGCTTCCACTGCGGCCAGCCCCAGACGGTCCGCACCACTGCGCCGTTGGCGTTGATGATGAGGTCGATATCAGGGGGGATGACGCGCAGGCCTTCGGGGATGTCTCTGCCTTCGAGCTGCGCAGCAGGCCGCACAAGTGCAGATGCAGCAGGCGCAGGCGCAGGCGCAGGCGCAGGCGCAGGGCTCACGACCTTCAATGCGCGGGGCGCAGGTCTATCAACAGATGGAGGGGGGGACATAGTCCTGATCGCTGCAACTTCTTGCATGCCGATGACGAAGTGCACGAGTGCGACAATGTCAACATTGGACTGCGGCGACACAGCAACGCTTAAGGCTGTGATCGGTCGATGAAGTTCTTTGGGGAGTAGCGCTGTCTGCGCATCGGCGATGGCCCTAGTGAAGCCTTCACGCCCTCGTTTCTTGATGTGCTTAAGCAGCCTGGGCGCTAGCAGTGACCACTGCCGCCAACCCCACTTCACAGCGCCGTCCTTAGACGTGCGGGCTTCATCATGAATGTTCCGAAATGTCGGTGGGATGAGGCTTGGGTCTATGAGCTGTGACGCGGGCGCACTAGGTGACTTTCTCGCGGTGGCTGGCATGTGCTGTTTGCTCCTATAGGGGGACAGGTTGATACGTATTGAAACGTACGAAAGTTGAGACCCTCAACGGGCGTATTTCTATACGAATTTTTCGAAGTTGCAAAACGCAGTCTCAGAGAGTCTCAAAGTCAGTATGCAACGGGAAACGGAAGTACTCATTTGAGGCCCTTAAGCGCCATCACGAAAGAGCACCCCGGCTCACGCTCCCCTTCGGCCTAAAGGCTTCCGCTGCTGCGCGTGCTCTTTCGTGATGGCGCCCTTAGCGTGGTTCTAGTCGCAGATAGTAGGTCCGTGCGTCATGCTGCCCGTCTGATGCTTTGAAGTTGACGCGCAGCGGCACGAACTGCCCGACCTGCGCAGCGCCGATCACTGCGTCAGGGTCCAGCTCAATCCGGGCCGTGATGAGGCTGCCTGCGAATGCCTGCGCTGCTTTCACCAACGGGGCTTCGACATCGACACCGCTGCCGGCCTCATCCAGCGTCAGGCCAGTGCCGGACTTCGACAGCCACGCCGCCGCGTTATAGGTGAAATTGAGCGACGCCCCAGGCGCGCAGTTGAACGGACCCCACGGATGGAGTGGGCCGCTTTGGTTCCAAAAGTCAGGCATGTGCGGGCACCTCGGTAAACCGGGATTCCCCGGCGATGGTTGAAAGGCGCAGCTCGCTCGGGATGTCCGTATTGATCCACTGCGTCGGGCCTGTGATGACAGTCGCGCCGACGCGCGGCACGCCGAACGCTTCGGCAGAGCTGATGCCCACAGGCTGCACGCCAGCGGACAGTGAAGGAACGCCCCACGCTTCAGCGCTGGCGATGCCGACCAGGTGCAGTTCGGTCACCGGAACAGGCGTGAGCGTAGGAACGCCGAACGCCTCGGCTGATGCAATCCCTTCGGGGTTGATCCCAGAGTCCAGCATGGGCACGCCAAAGGCTTCAGCAGTACCGATGCCGATGAGCTGCAGGCCAACGCTGAGTGACGGCACGCCGAATGCCTCTGCAGTGCTGATGCCGACGAGCTGCAGGTTGGCCCTGAGCGACGGCACGCCGAAGGCTTCAGCCGTGGCAATCCCGACCGGCGTGAGTCGCGCTGTGATGGCTGGCGTTCCGAACGCTTCAGCCGTGGCGATGCCTGCAGGTGCCAGCGTGGCGCGCAGTGAAGGCGCGCCGAAGGCCTGCGCGCTCGCGATGCCGGCCGGCGCTACGGTGGCGCCCAGCACGGCGACGCCGAAGGCTTCAGCCGATGCGATGTTGCCGACTGCGGTCAGCGGGTACGGTGCAGGACCGCTGGACGGCTTCAGCGCGAAGACCATCATCGCGCCCTGTGTGCCGCCCGTCGATGTCCAGTTCGGTGTCATCGGCGTCGTGCTTGGCGCGACTGCCGTGCCTATCGCGCCGGTCCAGTAGCTGCCTCCATCACCGTCCTCAACATCCTTGGTGAAGGGCGCAGCAACCGAATAGACCTGCACGCCGCCGCCGTTGCCAATGAGTGAGACGACCAAGCTGCCGGCAACGAGCGTGCCGCTGGGAATGGTGTTCCACGGCTGCCCGCCCTTTTGTCCCTGGCCCAAAGTGCCGGCATCGTAGGAGGCGGCATCGACGCCGCCCGCTTCGATCACGCCGAAGGACGGGTCTCCGCTCGTGGAGTAGCCAACCGAGACGATATGGCCGGTACGCCCGACGATGTTCTCAGCGCGGTAGGCACGAATCTGTGAAGAGCCGACGCCATCGTCCTGAATGGCGATCAGCGCATAGGTGTTCGGCGAGCCGGCCACGTTGTCGAACGGGATGCTGGTCCCGCCCTGTCCAGCCTGCTCACGGATGGCGACGACAAGCGTGTTGCCGTTTGTCGAATTGAACGGCGCGGACGCGAAGGGGCCGGCCCCGTTGCCGTGCCCGCCAACCGCGTTGACAACGGCTGCTACCACGTGAGCGCCTCTAGAGCTTGAAAATCTTGTTCGCGCCGCCGTCCCACGTGATCGGAATCACCTGACCGATGGCCGGCGTGAACGGCAGTCCGGTCGCTGTGTCGATGTACGCGATCAGGCGCGCCGTGGCATCACTGCCCGTGTGCTGAAAGATCACGAGCGCTTCGGATGGGTCTGCCGCCAGGGCGCTCAGCGTGGTGTCTGCTGCATCGAACACGCCGCCCGTGTAGGTCTTGGTTCCGAGTGCAGCAGTGCGGCCGTTGTCATTGGCGCCGATGTCTGCGAGAAAGTCATGCGTCGCGATGTCGAGCACGTACGCGGTTTTCACCAGCATCGCGCGCACGTCGCCAGTGAGGTCGATGGTCCTGTCCGCGATGCCTTCGCGGCCCTTGTCATAAAGTGCTGATGCCATGGCAGTGCGTCCCCAGGTTGGTTGATCGTCAGGATTATCGGCGCGTCTTCACGCTTGCGCCGATGCAGTCTCACTCGGAAGTTCAGGCGGCGCGATCATTGAGTCCACGTCCATCGGCATTGGCGCAATTGCGAGACATTCACCTGCATCGAGTAGCGCCATCAGCGGATCGATCTTGCCCTTGCTGGCTTCTTTCGTGATGAGCGACGCATTGCCGCGCAGCACCACGCGCGCATTGCCGACGCAGTAGCGCATCATCGCGCCGCCGCTGTGCCAGAACGTCCCGCTTGCAAGCCGGCGCTCTATCAGCTTCATGACGCCGACCATCTGCCAGCCCTGCCCGATGCCGATGAAGAGAGATTCAGGCAGCTCGCCGTCGATCATCAGCGCTTCGTGCAGGACTTTCGCGCTGCCGTTGGGGTCGAGCCCGATGCGGATCAACTTGCCGGTGTTGTAAACGCTCACGACTGTCTGCACCAGCTCGTCAACGTCCGGGCCGAGGGTCTCGACAATCGACAGCTCTCCCGAGTCTTCGAAGTCGAGCCACTTCTGCGCCTCGCCCTTGTACTTTTCCAGAGCCTTCGCATGCACCCAGGCATGTGACCACGCGAGCCAATGCCGGGTGCCTTCTTCGCGGCCGAGCACGGTGAGCCCCATCCAGTCATCAGGACCGCCCGCGTCGATGCCGACTGTGAAGGCGTCACACGTCGCGAGCAGCACTTCGAACGTGAGCGCTGGCCGCGTTGCTTGCTCCCAGAATGCTGCACCTGGCCAATGGTCGGATTGCAGCGCGATGCCGATTTCCACGTCGAGGTGCTGCGATGCCCAGCGGCGCAGCTCACCCTCACCGGCTTCGATGGCGCCCTGATAGTCAGGGATGAGGCGCGCGATGTTGACCGAGCGTCCGTCATTCGGCAGGACCATCCGCCAGTTCTCGGGGTTGCGCCAGTCAACGTCTTGCGGGAACTCGTACAGGATCGGCAGCACAGGCGCGAGGTACTTGCCATCGCGCACGGCGCGCGCTTTCGCCAGCTCGGCTTTGAAGACACCGGACGGCGGGCGCTCGCTCTGCGTCGTGATCTGGATCAGGAACCCTTCGGGCTGTGACACGAGCCCGCCGCGCAGTTGCCCGATGACGCGGTCAGCATCAGGGGACTCGGCGATCACGTGCACTTCATCGAGCAGCACGCCGGCCGGCTTCGAGCCGGTGACGATCTTCGGGTCGAAGCTCTTGACCTTCAGGAACGCGCCCGTGGGTCGGTACGTAATGCGCTTGATGTGCGGCTGCAGGTGGCACTTCGCCATCAGCACTTCGTCGGCTTCGATCATGCCCATGGCTTGCTGAAACGCGAGGTCGGCAACCTCCTGCGTGGGCGCGACGAGCAGGAACTCAGCACGCGGCCGCTCCGACATCAGCATGGCGGTAAGCATCAGCGCAGCGCCGTTGGTGGTCTTCGAATTCTTCTTCGGCACCAGCAGGAAAACTTCTTGGATGAAGCGCTGGCGCAGCGTCACGCTGTAGCTGCCGAAGAGCGCGCGCACGATCTCGCGGAACCAGTCACCGACCGCTTCCCGTAGCAACGGCGTGCCCGGCACGTCTGGCAGCTTCAGCCGGTCGAAGATCGCCTCGGCGCGGTCGGCCGGCGCAGTGAACAGGGGCAGGCTCGGCATGAGCGAGCGGTGCAGTTTGATCCGCTCGGCCCAGTTCGGAACGGCTGTACACCAGCCCTCAGCCGTGTCAGCCCGGCGCCGTGTTCGCGGCGCCGTGCGCTTCTTGTACTCAGGCATGACGCACTGCTCACGGCGTGAGCAGCTTGTCCCAGTCAGTACCCTTTTGCGCGACCTTCGCGAGCAGCTCCTGCAGCTCTTTCTTCCCGAGCCCGTCGCCGTCTTCTTTCCAGCCGCCTTTGCATTTCAGGATGAAGATGCAGGCCGTGACGTGGCCTTTGAGGGCCTGCTTGTGCAGGCTCTGCGCGACCATCGCAAGCGCTTCGATCTGCCCGACTTCCAGTTCGTGCATGTAGTACTTGCGGATCGTCGGCGCTGACAGGCCAATGACCTTGCCGATGTCTTCAGCAGAGTGGCCCATTGCGCCGATGGCCTTGACCTGCTCGCGGGTTTTCGCGTCTGGCTCGTAGGCCGGGCGCCCCTTGGTCTTCTTCGCTGCTGTCATTTCGCGGTCACGGTCCCGGTTGCCTCGGGCCGATCCTGTAGTTGGAGCGTGCGGGTCGGAGTCTCGCCGCCCAGAGCCGAGGGGGACTCGGCTGCCTGATCTTTCGCACGCGTGTGGATGATTGTCTTTTTCGGGTACGGCTGCACGAGTGGCAAGACAGAGGCCCTCATGTCAGCATCCAACGGCATCAGGTAGCGATGCTTCGGGGCCATCTCAACCGGCGTGCAGTCGGCACGCTTGAACACCTTCGTGACCTTGCCGAACTGGCGCACGCGCCCGCTCACGCTGGTCTGCCGGTTCAGGTAGAACTTTCCGTCAGGGCCGATCCAGTCCACCTTGCCGGCACTCGTGCCGCAGTAGAGCCAGCCGCCTGCTTGGTAGATGCCGCCGTGGTGCCCGGCGTTCGGGTCGGCAAAGCTCACGATTAGGCGCAGACCAGGTGCGCGACCACGGAGAAACTTGATGGCAATGGCGACGATGCGTGACACCGGAGTCCGGTGCGTGGTGAGCGCGACGCGCGTCAGCTCACAGCCTTCATGTTGCTGCAGTCCGTAGCGGCTCAGCAGGTGCGGACTCGCCCCGCGTGAGAACAGGACCACGCCGATAAACCGGGTGTCTTCCCACACGCCGATGCGCACGAGCGGCGGCATCGGGATCGATGCTGAGTAGTGCCAACGTTCACAGGCGAAGCGCGCAGCTTCGAGCGTGCACCAGTCAATGCGGAGCTGCGCGGCGCTCATGGCTTCTCTTCATCCCTGGTGCAATCGCACTTTGCGCGTGCATGGAAATGCGTTGAGCAGTTGTGGGCGTGCAGTGCAGTGCTCAGCTCAGCCTGACTAGGCTTCGGCTCCTTCAGCAGCTCGTAGACGCGCAGCTCACGCAGGCCCATGCGCTTCAGCAGCAGCTTGCTGGGGCGTGCTCTGTCACCTTCAGCGAGCCGATGCAGGTAGCCAGGATCGATGTCCACGGCACGGCCTGCAGCGCGCAGGCCACCGTGCTGCAGCACGAGCTGCGCGACGCGCTCCTGCAGCGTGATGCTCATGGCGTCGGTCCTTTCCTGTGATGCGTGCGCTTGCACAGGACAGTGATGTGTTCCCGGTTGTCTTGCGGGGTCTGATGCGCTGTGCCGTCATCCCAGAGAACACGAGTCCCGACGAATCTCGGGTTGCAACCACGCCACCACTCCGCAGCGCTGATCTGCACGCACTCAAATCCGGGGAATGTGACAGGGTGCGTGCTCATGGCTTCGGCTCCGCGTGCAGGTCTATCGGGTCGGTCTTGTCTTTCAGGCGCCGGACCTGGGCGCGCAGGCGCTTCTCTTCGGCCAGCAGCTTCGACACGGACGCGCTCTTGTCGTGAACGGCATTCATCACCTGCCGGTGCTGCTGCCACGCGGTTTGAATGCGCCGGGCCTGCTCACGTAGGAACGTGAACGGATCGAACACCTTGCCGCACTTGTCACAGCGCACGACGCGCTCGTGATCGTCGAGCGTGATGACCGGGTGTTGGCAAAAACTCAGGTCGCGTTTCTCGACCAGCACCAGCGAGTTTTCCGGCAGCGGCTCACTGCCGGGGAATGTCAGGATTTTGTCGTCACTCATGCAGCACCACCGTTCGCTTCTTGGCCTTGATGTAAACCGGGCGCGTAGCCTTCAGCGTCCTTTTTTGGGTACGGGCACGACAGCGGCAGCACCTGCTTTCGCATGGCTGCGTCCAGTGGCATGAGGTACTTGTGCTTGGGCTTGTCTTCGATCCACGCGGCCTGCGGGTCCACGTGCTCACGTAGCCAGCCGATGGAATTCCCGCCGCGCCCGAAGCGCTCTCGCAGCGTGCGCTTGTGATGCAGGCTGCCGTGCACGTGCAGACTGGCCTGCGGGGTCGCAGTGCCGACATAGATCCACCCGGTAGCCTGATAGATGCCGCCGTGATGGCCCTGCGCCTGATCGGCATAGGACACCAGCAGGCGCAGGCCTGGGCAGTGCTGGCGCAGGAAACGCATGGTGATACTCAGGATGCGGGACACAGGCACCTGATGCTCAGTCAGCGCGATGCGGGTCAGCTCCACGGCTTCGTGCTGCCCGAGTCCGTAGGGCTCGCCGATGTGCAGGTTAGCCCCGCGCGAGAACATGACGACGCCGATAAAGCGGTCCTGTTCCCAGGCGCCGACGCGCACCGACGCAAAAGCCGGCATGCACTTCGAATAGTGCCAGTGCATGCAGGCGAACTCGGCCGCGGCAGGGGTGGCCCAGTCAATGCGCAGCGTCATAGAAGTACACCCCGTGGAGGAAAACGTCATGCTCGGAAAGCCGGCGACGCACGAGCCCGCCCATCACGCGGCCGTTGTCGTACTTCCAGCGCGCGAACTGCGCAGCAGCGCCTGCGCGGTTGCCTCGATTGAGCAGGGTCAACATGGTGGATGTCGCGAACTGCGGCCCGCCGATGTTGAAGACGAACAGGACGAGTGCATCGAACTCCTGTTGACTGAGCAGGACGCGCACGTACTGCTCCACGTCGCGCTCGGCGCCCTTCAGGTCTTCGTGCAGAAACGCATTGACCTGGGCATCGTCGATCAGGTCGCCGAGCTTCACGCCGCGCGTGTGGCCGACGCCGATGGTCGGCACGCCGCCGCTGTCGAGGTACGCGGCATAGCGCACCTTCTCAATGTCCTTGAGCAGTTCGATGGCGCGCTGTGAGGTCTGCATGGCGTGCTTTCGGCTCAGGAACGGCGGAACTTGTGGCCGCAGGACGGGCAGGTAATCTCGACGATCACGTCGAGCTGCCCCTGCTCATCTTCTGAGCCCGGAGTGAAGTTCGCGCCGAGTCCCCGAAAGTGCGTCAGCTCGTTCGGGCTGAAGCCCAGCACGCTCAGCTCAAAGCCGAGCCCGTGCAGCTCGTCGAGCCCGAGCCGCAGTAGCTTCGCGTCCCAGCCGGCGTTTTGCGGCAACTGGTTGTCGGCGATCACGTAGGCCTTGCGCTGCGCTTCGGTCAGGTGCGGCAGCGTGATCGTGGGAACGCTCTCCATCGCGAGCTGACTCGCTGCCATCACCCGACCATGTCCTGCAACGATGCCCCCATCGGCGTCAATCAACACAGGATTCGTCCAGCCGAATTCCTTGATGCTGGCGACGATCTGCGCGACCTGCTCGACGCTGTGCGTGCGCGGATTCGTAGCACGGGGCAGCAGCTCGGACGTGCGACGGTAGATCACTGAAAGCGGCAATTCCTCACGAATGTCGGCCATTTCGGGTCTCCCTTTTTGCGACAAAAAAAACGCGTTTCGG
>Ga0193743_1002424_pt1 | contig 13213 bp, 14 predicted proteins | sample L2c2metaG_FD_143038 | JGI IMG/M metagenome (GOLD analysis project Ga0193743, IMG submission 143038) | Soil microbial communities from a riparian zone of the East river system, Colorado, United States - L2c2 | ecosystem: Environmental > Terrestrial > Soil > Riparian zone | place: USA: East River... | reverse complement strand
GCGCATGATCTCGACCTCGCCCTCGGATACGACGTAGATCAGGTCGCCCATCGTGCCCTGTTCGAACAGCACCTCACCCGCCACCAGCCGCACTGTCTCCGGGGGCCGGTCCGTCGTCGCGAATTCCGGCACTAGCTCGACGACGCGGTCGGCCAACGGCAGAATCCGGCTGTCGTGTGTGGCGACCACGACCATCCGGTCACCAGAGGCCAGTTCGCGGATCAATCGCAGCACCTCCTCGACGTTACCGACGCCCATTCGTTCGCGGGCCGGGTTTGGCTAGGTCCGCCCACGAGCCTCACTTCATGGTGGCCAGGTTGTGCCACAGACTCTCCAGGCTGTCGGTGCCGCCGAACAGCGTGGTGAAGTTCGTGGAGTCGATGAGGACGATGTCGCCCGCCCGTTGGTCGGCGGGCGGCATCCAAATCAGCGCGTTGAACTCCGTGTTGCCCGCTTCGGTGAACGGATGCGGCCTGTTCGGGTCGACGCGCTGCCGCCCGAGCACCCGTAACGCGTCGCCTTCAGGAGCGGTGAGTTCGTAGTGCGGCAGGTGGGGGTGGAAGTTGAAGGTGGTGACGTTGTCGAGCAGTCGCGGTGTGTCGAGGTCGCGGAAGCCGGTCAGCGGCGCGATTTCCTTGGTGCCTTCGACGACGGCGGGTCGCAGCCCCCAGATGTTCTTCACGGGTACGTCGAGCGCCTTCATCAGTGAGCGGGTGTATTGACCGAAGCGTTGTTGGCGAGGGACGAGGCGGTCGCCGTGGTGTTCGTACTCAACCTGGCGTTGGCTGTAGTCGTCGGTGAAGCCGACATCGTGATGCGGTGCCAGCAGTAGGCAGGTGCCTTCCCTCTTGAGCCAATCGGTGATGGCATCGATCTCTTCCGGCGCGGCTTCTTGCTCGGACAGCAGATGGTCGAGGCCGAACACCATGAGCGTGTCGGTGTCCGCCAAGACGCGTTCGTCGATAGGCAGTTTGTAGCCGGCCTGGTCGATCCGCTGGAAGACGGCGACCGGATGCCCGGTGGCCTCCTCGGCCAGTTCCTGGAAAGCCAGCGCGGACCGGTGGAAGAGTTCCAACGTGCCCGCGATGCCCTGCAGGAAGTTCGCCGCGTCGTACTCCGGCGTCTCGTAGGAGGGCCACAGGACGTTGCGCACCTCGGTCATAGTCGAGAAGCGGTTCACCATCGATGCCGGATCCCGTTGCGCTTCCCAGGGATAGTTCCATGTCCAGTAGATGCCGATGCGCCTGCCGCCGGTGTGGGCTCGAGAGACGTGACTCTGGTTGTAGGTGCGAGCGCGCATGGTGCTCCTTAGTTACCGAGTGTGGTGAGGTAGCGCAGCGCGTTGATCCCGGGGAGGAAGAAGTACGCGCCACCGCGCAAAGTGGTGAAGGCGGGCAGGCCCTTGTGTACCTTGCGGATGGGCCGCTTGGGAACGGTGAAATCCATTGTGCTGTCTTGGGTTCCACAGATTGGGTCGTGTTCGTTGCCGAGCTCGTGGAAGGTCTTGTCGTTGATCCACACGTTCTGGGCGAACTCGAACTGGCGCACCAGGCTGGCGCAGATGATGAACGCGGCGATGCCCCGGTCGACGCCATCGTCCGGCGCGCCATCGGGCAGCGCGGGCCCGTATGTCGCACCGCGGCGGATCATCCGACGACGGTTCATGTTGTGGGCGGTGTCGCGTGGATTGAGCCTGCGCGCATGCGATCCCAACGGGCACGCGTAGCCGAGTGGATCCATCTCCTTGTAGTTGTAGTCGTTGTTGCGCATCGGATCTGCACCCAACTCGGGATCGTCCTGGTCCGGCGCGAGCACCAGCGGGGCGCCACTGCGCCACCTGCCCATGAACTTCGCGGCGAGTAGTTCCTGGTCCTCGGGGGTGTCGGCATTCTCGCACAGATGATCGCGGAAGGCCGCGACGTGCTCCTGCAGCCGCCGATACGCCATGTAGCTGCCGTTGCGCGACAACACCTCGGGCTCAGGAAGATTGGCTACCGGGCCGTCTTCGTCGGGATAGCCGAGGATGAACTCGCCGGGTTCCAGCGCCGCACCGGAACCCGGGGTGGGCTCCTCGCCGGATCCCTTCATCGCAGGCTGTGACAGCCGGTCCCGGAATCCGAAGTGGTCGTGGGCGTAGTTGAACGGCGGTGTCGGATTGAGGTCGAGGTATGACAGCGACCGCACGCCGTCGGTCCGTGCGAGCAGTTTGTCGTGCTCCTCGATGGAGCGCAGGCACTGCTCGTCCGTGCGTGAAAACAGGATCGCGATTGCGTGCAGGTCCTCGCCCGCCAGGCCGCCGACCCAGTGTTCAGGAGCGCATGTGCCGGTGTCGCCCAGGATGTCTGCCCGGGCCGCCATGCCTTCGCGGAACTCGTCGGGAAAGGTGGCAAGGGACTGCTCGGGCACGCCGAGCGCGCGCAGGCCATTCCACGTGAGCGCCAACGTAACCCAGCGATCCGAGCTGTCCATCGTGGCCTGCGCGTCCGCCGCCGACTGGACCTTGTCGAGCAACTCGGTGAGCCACGCGCGGCCGCCCTCTGGCGTGTCGAACGACAGGAACTCGTAGCGTCCCGTGATCGCTGGGGTGCGGGTCAACAGGATGTGCTGGATGTCGTCGAACTCGAGCATCTACTGCATCTGATCGAGCATGGTCGAGAAGGCCGCCTTCAGGCGCAATGCCTTCTTGATCTCGTCGGCGGTGACATACGGGTACTCGCCGTACTCGAGGAAGCTGGAGCACTGGTGCTCGCGGACGAACTTGATGAACGCGTCCGGGTTCTCCTTCCAATCCTCAGGGAAGCCTTCGAGATTGGTGAAGACCGTCGTGAGGCCTGTCGCGCTGAACAATGCGATCGCGTCCTCGGTGTACTTGTCGAAGTCGGTGTCGAAGATGCCTTGGTATTGGAAGTGCAAGCCGGACCCGACGTCGAAGAGCACCCAGAGCAGATAGTGCAGGCGCAGCGGCGCGAGCGCTTTCGGGCTGCTCGCGATCGTCTCCTCGATCGTCTTGCCGTACGCCCGGACGGCGTCCTCGCGCCCCTCCTTGACCTTCGCAATGATGGAGAATCCGTAACAAGCGGGCGTCCGCGGGAATATCGGGCCGTACCGTCCGCGCTCGAGGTCGAAGTATCCTTCCTTCGGGATAGCCATCGCGGCGGGTTTGGTCCAATCTTAATCCGTCATTTCGGCCCCCATTTTCACGGATTCGATGAAGCGAACGTAGCACCGCTGCCAGGGGCGCAATCGGAAATTGAGCTCTGAAAAGAAAGCGGAAAGGGCCTAGCTAGGCGGCATGAGTTAACGAAGCCAATCTTTCCGATGACAACTAATCTCGATTTTGAAAATTGTGAATAATCCGCCTCGCTGATGCGAACCGAATTACGCTTCGCGGATAGCGGATCCGGCGCGTTGTCGAAAATTTGCAGCGTGGCGGGCCACCAACTCTGGGAGGGGGAGCAGCCGTGCGAAGAAGCCAGCGCTACCTGATTTTGGGTCTTGTCCTTACGTTTGTGCCCGTCGGTGTCATGTCTGCTTCGCCAGCGTTGGCGGATTGCACGAATGCCGGTGCTGCCACCGTGTGTGCGCAGGGCACTGTCCGTGGCGGTGGTCCCGACGCACCCTCGGCGGGGCCGTACTACCCCTCGTACTGTGCGGACCCGTGGTACTGCGACGACGGCTGGGACGTCGATGTGATCCTGCCTATACGCCCAGGTCGCCCTGGCGGCGGCGGAGGTGGTATCGGTCCACGTTGAACAAAGTCCCCCTATCACCCACGAAACCAAGGAGTCTCAAATGTTGATTCGTAGCCTCATTGGCGCCGGCGTGATCGCCGGTGCAACACTTGTCGGCACCTCGGCGACCGGCGCCGCCGATCCGCCGAACTGCACGGCCGCCGACCTCGCCGGTGTGATGTCCGGCGTGAACGCGGGAATGTCGTCATATCTGTTCACCCATCCGGACGTGAACAACTTCTTCACCAGCCTCAAGGGCATGTCCAGGGAACAGATGCGCACGGAGATCACCACGTACGCGGACGCAAACCCTCAGGTGCGGGACGAGATAAGTGCAGTTAGGCAGCCCGCAGCCGACTTCCGGGATCGCTGCAACGCGCCGGTTCCCGACGGGCCCATGGGCTAGAGGTCGACGGCCGACTCACCTTCGTCCTCAGTGGCTTTGGGATCAGCCTGGGGGTTCGGCGGTCGTCGGTGTCTGTGGTGGCCAGGTTGACGTGACGTCGAAACTCCGAGGATGTGGGCGCCGAACCTCGTGCGCCCCAGAGTCAGTCTCACGAGCACGCAGGATCGTTGAGCTGCTCAAGCGGGACGGCGTCGCCCATCGCCCGGTAGCCCGCGAGGTTGAAATGCAGATGGTCTGAACCGTCGTAGGCCGGATCTATCCGCGACGGGTCTGCGGGGTCACGGACCGCAGCGTCGAAGTCGACTACTGCGTCCGCGGGGCTCTGCTCGCGGATCCAGGCGTTGAGGGCTTGGCGCTCGTCATCGGTATCTGGAAGGGCAGCGGCGCTTCCGCCGGCCGGGGTGAGCGTGCCTTGGAGCACCCGCAGGCCCCGTGAGTGCAGGCGGTCGATCAGGTCTCGGTAACCGCCGATCAGCTCCTCGACGGTGGCGTTGGGAGACATCAGCAAGTCGTTGATGCCCTCGAGCACAATCACCGTCGTCACGCCTGCCTGGGTCGCCAGATCGGCGTCGATCCGTCGGATCGCCGCCGGCCCATATACATCCGGGTTGTCTCCCGCAGTCGCGTCCTGCAGCACGCGGTTGCCGGCGATGCCGAGGTTGAGCACCGACAGCGGACGGTTCGCGGTGCTCAGTCGGCGGGCGAGCACGTCGGGCCAGCGTCCGTCGGCATCGATGCCCTCCAGCGCCTCGGGTGTCCCGGCGGGCACTGCCTGGTAGCCGTCGGTGATCGAATCGCCAAGAGCCACTACCGCGCCGGTGGATAGCGGCGCCAGCACCTCGATCCCGCTGACGAACGGCCTGCTGGTCGTGCGCTGGGTGAACGCGCCGCCGTCCACGTCGGCGGTGTGGTCCCCCGCGCCCTCCGGCGTGAGGTAGGACGTCTGGCGCGCAATGTAGTGCTCCGTCGGCTTGCCGACGTCGCCCGTCACATGGATGCTCACCGCTAGCGGCTCGAACGCCTGGACTGAGAACTCGACGGGGTCGCTGAGCACATCGTGCCCGGCCGCAACGTTGACGCTTCGATTGCCGGCGAAGGTCAGCGGCGCGGCGGTGTCGGGAACCAGCGCTGGCCCCGATGCGCGGCGGGCGACGGTCGCCTGCGCGAATGTCACTGGAACAGTGCCGAATCGGTTCGACAGCCGCACCCGTGCGGTCGTGCCTCCAAAGGTCGGCGTGAGGATTGCCCGCGTTGTCTCGTCGCGCACGACCGACTTGGGGTTCAGCGAGGCGTCGTACTGATCGAAGCTGTCGGTGCCGCGAGACGCGTCCGACGGGGCGGCTGCCCACACACCGAGCCAGGCCTGATCGGAGCAGCTGGTCAGCGGTTCTGCCGTCGCAGTGCCAGGTGCGGCGAGCGCAAAGACCAGGCCGACGAGAGTGGCCGAGACTGCCACGCGTGTCATCGCGGCGGCACGGGCGCAATGCTCTGCTCGAAGCTGAACACGTTGGTGGGGTCGTACTTCGCCTTGACCGCACGCAGGCGGTCGACGCCTGCTCCCCAGTAGGCGGTCTCCCAGTCCGTCATGCCGGCATTCGGCACATTGACGTAGGCGCCATTCACGTAGGGCGCCAACGCTTGATGGAATTCGGCAATCCACGCCTGGCACTTCGCAGTCAGTGGATCGGCCGTTGCCGGTGTCCCGCCGCGAACGCCCCAGCCGGCGCCTGGTTCGGCGTAGAAGATGGCGTTGCGGTGGGCGAACGCCGAGCCGCCGGAGGGTTCACTGTCCGTGACGGCTCCGCCGAAGGCATTGGTGAAGTAGTTGCTGTCCGGCGTGGGTGCCTTCGACATGTACTCGCACACCAGCCCGATCGCTCTCGCGGGGAACGGGTCGGAGACGAACTGCGAGAAGAACTTCCAGTTCGCCGCCTCCTCGGCGGGCGGTATCTGAAATCCCGTGTAGGTGTCGGACCAGCTCGCGCTTGTCGTCGAGACATCGGGACTGCCGATGGACAGAATTGGCGCGACCAGCTCTGTTGCCTCTTCCTCGGACCCAGATGCGAGCACAGCGATCAGCGTGATCTTCTCGCGCAGTATCTCGAGCTGGCTGGTGAGCCGGTTGTCGGCATGGGGGGCAGTGCGCTGCCAGGCGTCGAACACCTCGGGTAGGTCGTCGAGACCCGGCCACGTCGCGGTCACGTAGATCGTCTGCGTCAATGGGTGGATCTTGTACGTCAGTGAAGTGACGACGCCGAAATTGCCGTTTCCAGCGCCGCGAAGCGCCCAGAGCAGGTCTGCGTTGTTCTGCTCGTCGGCGACGATCGCCTGTGCCCCACCGTCGTTCGATGCGACGACGACTTCTGCCGCCAACAGGTTGTCGGAGGCCATGCCGAAGTTGCGGGTCAGCAGTCCGAAGCCGCCGCCGAGGGTGGCGCCGACGAGGCCGACGGTCCCCTCGGTACCGGTAGGCGCAGCAAAACCGGCCTCGCCGAGCGCGGTCACGGCTTCCAGCTGATTGAGTCCGGCGCCGACGGTCGCGGTGTTCGACGCCAAGTCGATCGTGGCCGACTTCATCTCGCTCACGTCGATCACGATGCCGTCGTCGACAGACGACCAGCCCTCGAGACTGTGGCCACCGCTCCGCACCCGAAGCTCGACGTCGTTCTGCCGCGCCCACGCCAATGCGTTGACGACGTCCTGCGTTTCCCGGGCGAACACGATCACCGTTGGATCGTGTTCGAACAGCCGGTTATACGAGATTCTTGCCGCCCCGTGATCGGCATCCCCCCGCCGGACGATTCGTCCGGTTAGCTCGGTTGGTCGCGCCGTGGTGGACGTCACGTGATCACTTCGGCCACGGCAGGGGCAGCCTCGCCCGGTTCGCGGTCGAGCACCTCACGGTTGAAGATCATCATGTACCCGAAGTACAGGGCGCCGACCAGCGCGAGGACGCCCACGATCACAATTGGGGCGAACGAGCTGGCCGGTGCCAGGATGAAGACCAGCGCACAGACCGACCAGATCAGCGCCGCGATGGCCACAGGCGTCTCGAAGCGACCAAGACTGAAGCCACCTTCCTTGTGGTCGAGACGTTTTCGCACCGCCAAGTAGAGCACGACGATCGCGCCGTAGGTGACCGCCGGGAACACCGTGCCGGACGTGATCAGGTCCAGCAGTGCATCGCCCGGCAGTGCGGAGAGCACCGCGATCCCGATGACGACCGGCAGGATGGTGGCCGGGATGGGGGTCTGCGTGCGGCTGTCCACCCGCCTCATCAGTCGATGGGCGGGAAAGCGGCCATCGCGCGCCATCGCAAAGATCATGCGTGAGCAACTGGCCAACACCACCAACCCACCGCCGAAGAAGGCAATCGCGATGACGACGAGAAACAGGCGTTCGGCGACCGGGCCAAGTTGGTCCCGCATGATCGCCGCGACGGGTGACTCGGCGGCCGTGACTTCGGGGATGTTCTTGATCGCGACGGTCAGCGCGATCAGGAACAACAGGCCCAGAACACCAGCCGCGGCAACCGATCCCACGATGGCGCGCGGGACAGTGCGAAACGGGTCCTTGGCCTCCTCTGCCATGTTCGCCGCGGAGTCGAAGCCCACGAGCGTCCCGAGGCCGACGATCATGGCGATCATCAACCCGCCGCCCAGCGCGAAGTAGCCCGACTCTCCCTCGGCTACTCCACGCGACACGAGATTGCCGGCGGAGCCGGTGCCCGTGACCGCCACGGCCACCAACAGCGCGACCGCCAGCACCGCGACGATCGACACCTCGATGGCGACCGCCACCGAGTTGATCAGAGCCACGATCCTCGTGGATGCGATCGCCAGCACGGCCTCAATCACCATGATTACCACGGTGATGATCCGTGCGGTGTTTTCGCTCGGCGCCATGTTGAACAACGGCATCAGGCACTGGCTCGCCATCGCGTTGTTGATCGCCATGAACCCGGTGATCAGGTAGCAGAAGGTGAGCCAGCCGAAGAACCACCCGATCTTCGGGTTGGCCAGTCGAGAGCCCCACTGGTAGGACGAGCCCGACAACGCGATGCGGGCCGCGAATTGCGCGATCACCAGCGCGATCAACATCTGGCCGATGAACGCGATGATCCAGGTCCAGATGCCCACCGGTCCGGAACCGCGCAGTAGTTCGTCGTAAGTGCTGAAGACGCCGACCGCCACCGAGATGAACGCGAACGAGATCGCGAATACCTGAAAGGAACCGAGAGTTCGTTTGAGCTCCGGCTCGTAGCCACAGTCCCGACACTCGTCGTCCGCGATGGCGGGGTCCGCCACATTCTCTGTCGTCATGAGATGGCCGACCTTCCGTGGCGGGTGATGCACGGAACACTAGATTGCCGACGACGCGTTTGCTGCAGAATTGACGTTTGCGTGAAAACTGCTCGCGGCAGCGTTGGCAGAGGGTCGTCGGCCTGGTAACTGCTGCGATCACCGGCTCGTTCAGAACCAAGGCCGTCGACGTAGCGGTCGCGGCATGCCCGGTAACCGTCGCGGTCTTGATCCCCTGCAAGTTGCTTTCGATAGTTGTTGTGGGACTGCGGTTTTAGATGATGCGGCCTCGCGGATCGTCGGCCTTGACCTCAGGCGATTCGTTCGATGGTGGCCAGTGCAGTCGCCAGGTGTTCGCGGGCGACTTCAGCGTCATAGTGAGCCTGCATGTTGACGAAGAACTGTCGCTCAGGCCCAAGGCGCGCGACAGCCGCAGCGCGGTGTCGGCGGTGATCGCGCGCTTACCGTGCACGATCTCGTTGATGCGGCGAGGCGACACATCGATCGCCTTGGCGATCCGGTACTGCGAGATCCCCATTGGTTCGAGGAACTCGGTCACGAGGATCTCCCCCGGATGGGTGGGGGCGAAGTCTGGCATGGGTTTCTCCTGTCTAGTGATAGTCGACGAGCTCGACGTTGCTTGCGCTGCCGGCACTCCAGGTGAAGCAGGTGTGCCACTGGTCGTTGACGCGGATGCCGTTTTGGCCGGCGCGAGCGCCGACCAGTTTCTCCGGCCGATTGCCCGGCGGCACTAGCAAGTCGTTGATGCTCTCAGCGGCGTTGATGACAACCAGCGTGTCGTATGCGAGCCTGCTGAGCTCCGGACTGAGTTTCCTGACATAGACACGACGCCCGACGGCTTCGGTGTCCTTGCCCGAAGCGAGCGGATCACCCGTCATTGATAACGCAATGCGTTATTAACGTCAAACGTCATCAATCGGCACCCATGGGGTACCAAGGGGGTCGGCCGCCCGTGCGGGAGCCGCAGTCCTACGTGTACGACGACCACCCCGTCAGCCGATACGACGCGATCGACACAGCAGAGACACAGGCGAGAGGCTCGCCGCGGACTCTGGGGTCCGCCGTGCAGTGGCAACACTGCATCAGTACACCGATGAAGGTTGGGAAAGCGATTCCGATGCGGATGACCACGCACCTCCTCGCCGCAGTGAACGCCATTGGTACCACGCGCGTTGTACGGGCCACTCCTCAACGCGCACTGCGCGACGCTCGACGGGCCAGCACGCGTCCGCTAGCCAGTCTCCCCAGATCACAGCGTGGAGCGACGCCAATTGATCGCCACCTGGTCGATGGGCGTGCCGGTACTGACCGCGATGTACTCGCGTGCCATTAACTCGACCTCGCGGGGGAAGCGTGCTTGTGTCCGCCCGCCAAGCTCGGGAATGTGGACCATCCACCAGCCGCCGTCGCGGGTGACGTCGATATCGAAGCGGGACATTGGTTCCCTCTCTGATTGAGCCGCTGCCGCCCGTGGTCGGCGCCAGCCCGTGGCTCGAAAACCGGGCGGCCCGCGCCGGCGAGAGCGCACCGCCGCGGGCCTAACCGGGTAGCCGATTCTTCACTTAACGAGCAGCGGTGTCAGGTAACGCAACCTGACCCGCCCGGTCCTTGGACGGCTACCGGTGTCCGCCGCGATAGCCGCCGTGATCGCCGCCACCCCAGCCGTGGTAGTCGCCACGATAATCGCCGCCATAGCCGCCATAGCCGCCGTGATCACCGCCGTGATCACCGCCACCGTGATCGGCCGGGACAACATGGGCGGCCGCGGCCGCCGGCGCGATGGCGACCGATGCGGGCTGAGCCGTAGTGGGATCGGCCATGGCCGCTGGTGCTGCGGCGATAGCCACCGCCGCAGCGGCAGCCGCCAACACTGGTGTGACGTAGTTTCTGATTCGCATGGTGGCACTCCTTCGATGGCTTTATCTGTACGCGTGTCCCAGAATTGCTCTCCAACGAACCCATGTCGTCACCGCTGACACCCATCCATGCCCCCCGCCAACTGGCATCCTTGCCTTACCTGTCAGCAGCCAGCTTCGCTGCCGGTGATTCCCAGATCGGAGGGGCACAATGATGCGCGACCTACGCGGCTTCTATGGCCAGTACCCGTCAGCCGTCTGGCGGCCACAACCCGGATAGCCGCAAAGCCATGTTGGGCGATCTGGATCGAAATCGCCGCGGGGACTGGATCACCCGACCGCCGAGGCGTTGCCCACGCGGGGCACACACTCGGCCATGGCGATGTGCTAGTCGGCCATCAGGCTTGCCTCGGTCACGGCGACGGGCATACCCACATGGACCTGCCGCAAATGCGACCACACCGAGTACTGGCCACCGATCAACGCGCACTGCACCATGCTCAACCGGCCTGCAGTTGTGCGAGTGTCATTTCACGACTGAGGTTCACAACGATCCTCTCCGGTAATGGGCCGAACTGCTGATGCGTCGGTACGTCCGCAATCCCGACCCACCCCGCTGGCGTAACAGCGGCCATGAGCCTGGCCAAACTTCCTGGAAGCTCTGAAACGCCCTGCCACGCGGTACTTCCGTAATCGGAACGCCACGAAACGTCATACGGAAGAAACACAAACGGTATACTTTTGGGCTCCATGCCGGCTGAGGGTACCGCTCACCATGGCGAGGAACGAAAGCGAAGCCATCCACGATGAGTGCTCCCGCGAGCCCCCTTCTCGACCCGGGTACCAGCCCCCTCGATGTCCGTCAGCGGGCCGTCGTCCAACGGGTCTCCGACGCCGAGCGCGCCCACATTCTCGCGCTGCCGAGCAATGACCCGCTAGACCCGAAACTCCGCTTTCGCGTCGAGGCGACCGGACCGGAACTGTTCGGCCAACCAGCGGCGATACAGGCAACACTGCAGCTCAATGCCAAGAATCTCGACGTCATTGCCGACCGACTCGCCGCCGGTGTCCGGCGGGTGGTGCTGGTCGGCTGCGGAGACTCGCTGGCCGTCATGATCGCCGCGCGGCAGGCGCTCGAGTGCATGCTCGGAGTGCCCTGTGAGCCTATGCAGAGCCTGGAGTTCGCGTATTACCACGCGCACCTGATCGAGGCCGACACAGCCGTCATCGCGTTGTCCAGTTCGGGCGAGACGACCCGCACCGTCGAAGCACTCCTCGTGGCTCAACATCGCAGATCGTATACCGTCTCCCTGACCAACACAGCCGGTTCGACCCTGCAGTCCGAGGCCGATACGTCGCTGAAGATCGAGGCAACCCGCGTCGGCTGGCCCACGCAGTCGTCCACCGCGGCGCTGGCATTGCTCCTGGAATTGGCTATCCGGGTGGGCGAGCGGCGCGTGCCGACCGCGGCCGCACCGCTGCGCACTGCCTTCGATGAGCTCCCCGATGTCATGGCGCAGGTGCTCAGCAGGATCGACCCGCTGATCGCCGATATCGCCGGATACGAGGTCGAGGCCGGGGTCCAGACTGTGCTGTTCTCGGGCGCCGGACCGAATCTGGCGTCCGCGATCGTGGGCGCGGCCAAGGTCAAGGAGTGCACGTCGCTGCACGCGATCGACATCCAGATCGAGGAGTACCACCACTACAACTCGCAGAAGGCGGGCGAGCCGCTCTTCCTGCTCGCTCCCTCGGGTCCATCGGTGCCGCGTGGCGTCGACACCGGCACGGACGCGCTGCGCTGGGGCGGCCGCCTCTACGTCGTCACCACCCAGGGCGAGCACGCGTTCGACGACCTCACAGGTCGCGCCATCACCCTGCCGTCGGTCCCGGAGCCGCTATCGCCGCTGCTCTACCTGCTCCCCGCCCAGCTGGTCGGTTACCACCTCGGCCTCAGCTGCTATGCCGCGGCGGCCGCCGATGACTGACAACGCTCCCAGGCTGGTCTGCATCGGCAACCTCACCATCGACGAGGCCGTGTCCCCCGCGGGCGCGCGGGTCGAATCCGTCGGCGGGGACGCGCTTTTCGCCGCGCTCGCCGCCAGGCTGGCCGGTGGCAATCCCACGGTCCTCGCCCCGCTGGGCACCGATGCCACCCCGGCTCTGCTCGACGCAATCCGCTCGACCGGGACGGATCCCGCGACGCTGCCACGACGCGATCTGCCCACGATTCGCAATGTCATCCATTACGACGACACGGGCGGGCGAGTGTGGGATCTGGTCCTGGGCGAGGTGCACTTCGAGGCGCTCTCGGTGCATCCCGCCGACGTGTCCGACGCCGTGCTGGCCGCGCCCGGCGTACTGGTTTCGGCGATGGCGCTGCACGCACAGCTCGAGCTGGCGGCGTGGCTGCGCGATCGCACCACGGCGACAATCTATTTCGATCCGCAGGAGGACTACATCGCCGGCCACGAGACCGCTCTGCGGGATGCCGTCCGAGCCTGTGACGTCTTCCTGCCCAGCGAGGTAGAAGCCGCCGCGCTCGCAGGCACGTCCGATCTGCACGCGGCCGCCGCGACCTTCCTGCAGTTGGGGCCACAGGCGGTGGTGATCAAGCTCGCCGCGGCCGGATGCTTGGTGGCGACCCGGCAGCGCCCCGAACCTACCGTGGTGCCAACGGATGTCATCGAACCGGTGGACAGCACCGGTGCAGGCGACGCGTTCTGCGGTGCGTTCGCGGCCGAACATCTGCGCAACGGGGATGCGTACGCCGCCGCAGAAGCCGGTGCGCGGGCCGCGCGCGTCGCGGTCGGTGGGCCCGGCGTCGACGGGTTGCTCGCCGCCGTCACCGGGGTGGTGCGATGACGCGGATCACCGTGATCAACCCGAACACGTCCGCCG
>Ga0193743_1002423_pt1 | contig 13219 bp, 12 predicted proteins | sample L2c2metaG_FD_143038 | JGI IMG/M metagenome (GOLD analysis project Ga0193743, IMG submission 143038) | Soil microbial communities from a riparian zone of the East river system, Colorado, United States - L2c2 | ecosystem: Environmental > Terrestrial > Soil > Riparian zone | place: USA: East River... | reverse complement strand
CGAAGATCTCGTAGCCGACGCCGCCGCCCTTGGGCAGGCCGCCCTCGGCGAGCTTCATGCGCAGCCGGGTGACCTTGTCCTTCGGCACCATGATCGCGGAGCCCTCGTTGCGCAGCTCGAAGGGGATTGCCTGGCGTTCCAGGTCCTTGATGATCCCGGAGGAATCCTCGGCGCTGAGGTCGGTAAAGAGGGTGGTCATCTGCGGCGTGGTGACGCGCATGATGACAAACGCGAAGAAGCCGATCAGCGCGGCTGTCACCGCGACCATCGCCATCAACCGCGAAGCGCCCAGACCTTTTAGGAAACCTGCAAGACCCTGCAAAACCAACCGCCCCTGAGATTCGGCCCCAAGAGCCGACTGGGCAATTATTGCCTATGGGATGGTTTCGATATGGTTAACGAAGGTTAAGAGCCGTGGCGAAAGTTCAACATGAAAAAGATCGGCCTCGCACAATGAGGCCGATTTTCATCAAATGCCACAGATTCTGGAGCGCAATTATTGGCGATATTGCTGAATGCGGGTGGTGCGCAGTCCCGCAAGGCCATGCTGATCGATCGAAAATTGCCAGGATAGGAATTCGTCGACGGTCAGCGTATAGCGGCTGCAAGCCTCCTCGAGGGAGAGCAGGCCGCCGCGAACTGCGGCAACGACTTCGGCCTTACGGCGGATAACCCACCGTTTGGTCCCGGGCGCGGGCAGGTCCGCAATTGTTAACGGACTGCCGTCAGGCCCGATGACGTATTTTACCCTCGGGCGATGGGGTTCTGTCATGGCGTACTCACAAACTCTCAACCACTGAACTCACGCTAATAACCTACGCCTCGCGACTTAAAATTTGCCTAAGCCCAAGCCTTCAATACGAATCTCCTTCGAAATGCTCCAAAACCTTCGGCCCGCCGTCTGGGGGACGGCGGGCCGAAGGGAGCAAAGAATCAAGAATAAAGGCAAGAAGGATCGGCGTCTGGAGACGCCCGCTCTAGCTCGTCGTGGGTGCAGGGGTGGAGGGGCGTATCACCCGCTTGATCTGATCGGTCGTGTAGTCCTTTCCGCCGATCGAGAGCAACGCCGGGGTGGCGGTGAGATCGACGGAATCGACTACGCCCTGGATTTCGGTGGGTATCGCCACGTCCTTGCCCGCGCTGTCCTTGTAGGTAGCTGTCATCTTATAAATGCCTTCCGGCCATTGCGTGCCATCGTTGCCGACGCCGTCCCACTGGAAGCTGACATTGCCCTTGGTCATCGGATAGTTGCCGCTATAGACGGTCTGGCCCGTCGAATTCGTGATCGAGATATTGGCGGTTGCATCCTGGGGTGCGCTTAGGTTCCAGGTCGCTGAACCGTTGAATTGCACGCTGCTGCCATCGACGGCGACGTTTTGGCCGACGTAGATCAGCGCCTGCGTCGCTTGCGCGCTTTGCTCGATGGCCAGCAGCGCCTTCAACTGCTCGTTCGATTTGAGCTGCTGTTCGACGCCTGCAAACTGCACGAGCTGCTGGGTGAACTGATTGGTATCCAGCGGATCGAGCGGATTCTGGTTCTGCAGCTGCGTCGTCAGCAGCGTCAGAAAAGTCTGGAAATTGTCGGCGATGCCGGTCGTCGCCGTTGAAGCGGTGGTGGGCGTGCCCGATACGTTCGCCGCCGGTGCCGATACGACCGTCGTCGGCATTGTTGCGTCAATCGCCATGGTGACCTCCTCAGACCCTGATGTCTACGCCGCTGCTCGATCCGAGCATGCGGCCATATGTTCGTCCCGCGACTGCCGCGGGGATGGTGTCTTCCTCGCCAACGATCAGGCGATGTGCATTACGGCCGGATCCGTTGCCATCGTTTTGACCGGATGAAGATTGATCGCGCAGGCTGAATTGCAGGCCGCCGTCGCCGGTCTTGAAGCCGGCGTCATCCAGCGCGCGCTGCAGCTGGGGCGCATCCTGGCGCAACATTGACAGCGTTTCCGGTTTTTCGACCGTCAAATGCGAAGTCATATGACCATGGCGATCGACATCGATGCGAACATCGATACGGCCGAGTTCGGCTGGATCGAGCCGGATTTCGAAACGGCTCTTGCCGCTTCGTGCCGATATGGCGATCTCAAGTGCGAGCCCGCTCAATGGCACTGCCGCATTCGTTGCCACCGTGACGCTCAATGGTGCCGCGGAAGCGGCCGTGGCCGCCGCGGAGTGGAGCTGCGGCTGGATCGCGCCCGTCGCCTGCGCGCCTATGTCCGATGAATCGGTCAGTGTTTGCCCCGCCTCGGCAATCGCCGAATGCGCATGCGACGATACGTTGGCTGCCGGTGCCGGCGAGGAGTTGGTGGAGGCGTCGGCTTTCGCCGCGTCAACGACGCCCTTCGCGATCTTCTGCTTGCCGGCGACGGCCGGTTGTTGCGCGACGTTGTTGGCAGGAGCTCCGGTCGATATGGCCGTCGCGGAAGCGTCGGCCATGCCCGGCGCGGCGTCTGAGTCGCCAGATGCCGCGGTTGCCTCTTGCGCCACGACCGGAGTCTTCGGGAGCGTCGTGGCTTTCGGCACAGCCGGCGCCGTCGCGGTAACAGCTGCAGCTAATGTCACATTGGTTGCCGCCGTTGCATCGGTTTGCGTTGCCGGCGGATTCGCGGACGCCGCGACCGTCTCGCCTGCCACCGCCTGAACATTGATCTTTGCGTTGCCGGCCGCAGCTGCGGCGGCTGTGGTTGCTGCTGCCGAAGCGTCGGAATCGATGTTGGCCTGCCCTGATGATGTGGCCGGTGAGGCGCCGCCAGCCGATGCGCTGGCCGCGATTGCCGCCGCCGCGATCGCCAGTGGCGCCGTGGCCTTGCCAGACGCAGGCGAAGCAGCAGCAACATCCGTCGACGCGACGGTGACGGGGACAGGAACGGCGACCGCGTTCGGCGTCGCCACAACCGCTGCGTCCTGCTGCGCAGGGGCGTCGGCTTCAGTATCGGTTGCGGCATCGGCTGCAGAGGTGTCGTCGGAAGACGGCTTTTCGGTCGATTTCGCGTCGTCGCCTTTCGCAGCACCCGACTTCGTCTTGGAGAGCCGGACCGCATCGGTGTCCGCGTCGGCATCGGGGCGCTGTCTGGCAGCGGCGTCACGATCCTCTGAATCGTTCCTTGCTGCTCGGCCGGCAGCCGCGGCGTCGCGCAATCGTCTGCTGTCCGCGGCTGCCGACGCGTCGTCGGAGCGGCGTTGCGCGGCCGATCGTTCCTGTGTCCGATCGTTGCCGGTGTCGGCGGCCGCGTTGTTGTCGACCAGAGCCGCGAAACTATCGTTTCCCGGCGATGGGTCGGACTTGACGGACTTCGACGGTGCGCCTTGAAAAGGCACGTTTGCTGCTACTTCTGACGTGACGCTATACACGGGCGGCCTCTTGCGATGATCTGGATCAAAGATCAGCAAGGACCGGGCCATCCCGGCTTCTAAAAAATACGTATATATTTCAATGGCTTATTTGCGCATCAGGTAAACTACGGAGGCGCAATGGCGATCCCCTTTTCTGCCCGGCGGCAAGATTTGCCGTTTGCGGCACGGAAAGGGGGTTCGCGTGATTGCCTCGCGAGAATACGGCCTATATTAGAGAGCAGCTTTTCAGCCGTTCCGATCAAGCCGGCCCGCTTTCCCGGAACCGCTCCAAAGCCTTCTAACTACAAGGCTTTTCTAATTGGTCGCAAAGTGGCATTCTAACCGCGAAAGCGTTCGATGCCGCCGCGATCGCATCGACGATCGGAACCATGCGCAACAGTCTGGATATCGAAGGCCGTCCCCAGGACACCAGGATCGTCGTCGCCATGTCCGGCGGCGTCGATTCATCGGCGACGGCTGCATTGTTGAAATCCGAGGGTTACGACGTCGTCGGCATCACGCTGCAGCTTTACGATCATGGCGCGGCCACCCATCGCAAGGGTGCCTGCTGCGCCGGGCAGGACATCCACGACGCACGCAATGTCGCCGAGCGGATCGGCATCCCGCATTACGTGCTGGACTATGAGGACCGTTTTCGTGAATCGGTGATCGACAATTTCGCCGACAGCTACGCCTCGGGCGAGACGCCGGTGCCGTGCATCGAGTGCAACCGCTCGATCAAGTTTCGCGATTTGCTGGCGACTGCGCGCGAACTCGGCGCAGCTGCGCTCGCGACCGGCCATTATGTAGCTTCGCGCCGCATGGACGATGGATCGCGCGCGCTGGTTTGCGCCGCCGACGCCGATCGCGACCAGAGCTATTTCCTGTTCGCGACCACGCGCGAGCAACTCGACTATCTGCGTTTTCCGTTGGGCGACATGACCAAGCCGCAGACGCGCGAACTGGCGCGGCGCTTCGGGCTCACGGTCGCGGACAAGCAGGACAGCCAGGACATCTGTTTCGTGCCTACGGGGCGCTATACCGACATCATCGGCCGGTTGAGGCCGAATGCGGTCGAGCCCGGCGACATTGTCGACCTCGACGGCCGCGTCATCGGCAGGCATCAGGGCATCATTCATTTCACCGTCGGCCAGCGGCGGGGATTGGGTATTGCCTCCAGCGCACCGCTGTATGTGGTGCGGCTCGACGCAGCCAGCTGCCGCGTCGTGGTGGGCCCGCGCGAGGCATTGCGGATGGATCGCATCGTGCTGCGCGATGTCAACTGGATCGGCGACGGTGCGCTCGACCGCGCAGTCGGCGATGGTCTGGAGATCTTCGTGCGCGTGCGCTCGACCCGGGCGCCGCAGCCGGCGTGGCTGCGCGCGGCTGATGGCGGTTATGAAGTCGAGCTTGTCGCCGGCGAAGAGGGCGTATCCCCGGGGCAGGCTTGCGTGTTCTATGATGCGCCCTCGGGGCAGGCGCGCGTGCTCGGCGGCGGATTCATCAAGAGCGCGACCGCGAAGGGCGCAACGGCAAAAGGCGCGGTGCAGGAAATTATCGCGCCGCAGCCGCTCGTCGAGGCAATGCGCGGGTAAAATTTTCAGGCGGGGGCATGGCTGCAGATATCGACCGCGCGGGGGTCGCAAAGGCTTATGAGCGCTGGGCGCCGGTCTACGATCTGGTGTTCGGCAAGGTTTTCGACCACGGCCGCCAGTCGACCATCGCCGAGGCCGACAAGATCGGCGGGCGGATTCTCGATGTCGGCGTCGGCACCGGCTTGTCGCTGTCGGAATATTCACCCACCACAAAATTGTGCGGCGTCGATATTTCCGAACCGATGCTGCGCAAGGCGCAGCAGCGCGTGCGTGCACTGGGTCTTAGCAATGTCGAGACGCTCGCGGTGATGGACGCCAGGAGTCTGGCATTCGCGGATTCGTCTTTCGACGCGGTGGTGGCGCAATATGTCATCACTGCGGTGCCCGATCCCGAAGCCACGCTCGATGATTTCATCCGCGTGCTGAAACCCGGCGGCGAACTCATTCTGGTCAATCACATCGGCGCCGAGAGCGGACCGCGCCGCATCTTCGAATTGGCCTTCGCGCCGCTGGCGCGGCGGCTCGGCTGGCGGCCGGAATTTCCATGGGCGCGTCTGGCCAATTGGGCCGCCAGACATGGCGGCGTCAGCCTGACCGAGCGCCGCCCGATGCCGCCGATGGGGCATTTCTCGCTGATCCGTTACCGCAAATCCTGAGATTGCGGGTGCTTTTGCGGGGAACATCCGCGCGTGCCGACCGTTTCCTTCGCATGCGGTTGAATCACTCACTCCTTATCTCGGGCGTTCTGATGGCGGCATCCGGCATGGCGGGCGCTCAGGCGCCACCTGCGCCGGCGACGCCGCCGGCCCAAACGGCACCGCCTGCGCCCGCGCGTACAAATGATTGTACGCCGATGCAGCGTGCGCCGCAGCGAGGCACCGCTGCGCCGGAAGGCACGACAACCGGCCAGCGGGCCGAGCCGCTCGGCGACAAACTGGCGCGATCCGACGGCGTGTTGTGTCCGCCCGCGGGCGTCGACCCGCAAATGCATGCGCCGACGCCCGATGCCGGCAACACGCCGGTGATTCCGCCGCCCGGCAGCCCTGGCGGCGATCAGAATCTCCGGCCGAAATAAGCACGCTTTGCAAGCACTTGGCGGAACAGCCGGGTTTGCTTGACATGCCCTTGACCGGCTTCTTATATGCCGCGCGTTCGCGACTGCGGTATATAAGCCGTGACGGCGGACGCCGTGGCGGGGTAGCTCAGCTGGTTAGAGCACGGGAATCATAATCCTGGGGTCGGGGGTTCGAGTCCCTCTCCCGCACCATCTTTCCCCACTTCTCTAGCTCGGTTCGGGTATCGGGCCGGTGAGCCTTTAACCTGCGGCATTCTTGAACCTTATTTTTAATGAGAAAATGCGTACGTATTGACTGTCATGTTTTGATCTTGCGACATCGCAGCCTTATGGCTCAGTAGCGTTTAAGGGCGCGGAGAAAAGAATGAACCACGCTTTGCAAGCAAAATCACGATTTCGAATAGCTATTGAGGATGTCGTTAGCGGGGCGATCTCCTTCCGTTGAAAGCGTCTCGGCCATTAACATTGCGATCTGGCGCGCATCGTCTTTTCCAGTGCTAATGAGTCCGGCAATCGCGCCACGCTTGTCCGCGTCGCTGTAATGCCGCTTGATATTGAACTTCGGCTCGAGCCGCGTTACCGACATCGAGAAACCTACGATGTGCGGCATCAAGGCGGCGCGGCGTTGAGGGCTGTAATCCGCGATTGACCATTGAGTTGGGAAAGCGCGTTCGTTAACCCTCACCAAGTCGTCGACGACCTGGTCGAGGCCGGAGCGATCCAACAAACGGACGTCGCCGTGGGCGTGGACAACTGCGTAGGACCAGCTCGGTGCCGCCGGGCATTCCTTCGTGTACCACTGTGCCGAGACATAGGCATTCGGGCCGTTGAAGATCAGAACGGCCTTTGACTGACGCTCAAGCGATTTCCAGTGCTCGTTGGCACGTGCGACGTGGCCGCGGATGCGGGTCACCGCGCCGTCTTCAACATCGACCAGAACCGGGATGTGCGAGAAATGCAGCTCGCCGTTCTCGGTCGAGACCAGGAGCGCAAAGCCGAGCTCCGACATCAGCTTGATGGCGGCCTCGTCCGTCGTCAGGGTGCGTTCGGGGCGGTAGAACATAGGGTCTCCCGTCAGGCAACTCGTGCGCGTTCGAAAGCCTGTGCGTAGTGCTTTCTCGCGAACTCCGGCGTGATCAGTCCCTGCTCGAGGTCGCGCTCGACCAGTTCGGCGGGGCGTTCCGCGGGATCGCCCCAACCGGCGCCGCCGCCGACCGTAAGCTGGACGATGTCGTCTTTTTGCAAGGTCATGACCGCGGTGGTCGGCAGGTCGATGACTTCATCGCCCCGGATTACCTTCAATGACGCGCGCGCCGCATCGGTGCCGCCCATCTTGCCGCGCGGCGGATAGCGGAAATGTTCCGAGTAGTAGCTCAGGATGACGTTGTCCTCGAGGACCTGGATCGCGCGCGTGAAGCCGAGACCGCCGCGCCATTTCCCCGCGCCGCCGGAGTCCGGCACAAGCCCATAGCGCAACATGCGGATGTGGGGATGAATCTGCTCGATCGACTCGATCGGTGTATTGCGGCTCGATGACAGGACGCCGGCGAGCGCGTGCGCCCCGTCATACTGCGGTGCGCCGCCATAGCCGCCGCCGAGAACGTCCGCATAGATTCGCGTGCCGCCGCTCGGCCGCTCCTGCACGAGGTAAAGACCGGTGGTCGAATTGAAGCCCTGCGCTGGCACCCGATCCGGAATGGCTTGTCCCAGGGCCTCGTGAATCGCGTCGAGCACGCGGTACGATACGGCGATGCGTGCGCGCACGGGCCGGCCGGGCATGGGGTTGACGATTGTGCCCTCCGGCAGCCTGATTTCGATCAGCCGATTGCAAGCATCGTTGGCCGGGATGTCCTTGTCGGCAAGCAAGCAGCGGACCGCCGAAATCGCCGCCGCGAGGGAAGACGACTTCGAACTGTTGAACATGCTCCGCACTTCCGGCGCCGTACCGGTGAAATCGAGGACCATCGCCCCGTCGGCGACCGTGACGGTCGCCACGACCTTGAGCGGAACGTCGCCACGCACGTCGGCATCGATCCAGGCCTCGCCGGTCCACGTTCCGTTCGGGATTGTCGCGATGGCGGCGCGCATGCGACGCTCCGTATAGTCGAGCGTCTCTGCCATGGCGCGGACGACAAGATCGTGTCCGTGCCGCTTGGCCAATTCCTGGGCATAGAAATCTCCGCGGCCAATTTCGGGCGTGCGGACGTTGGCGAAGATCAGGCGGTCGATTGCGCCGCCGAACAGGTCCTTTTCGACGTCGATCAGGAGCGGCGGAATGACGATGCCTTCCTGTAGCAGTTCGGTCGCGTCGATATTGATTCCGGCGCCGCCGCCGCCGACGTCGAGATGGTGTGCGGTATTGCCAACCCAGCCGATCAGAACATCATCGGCAAATACCGGCTGAAAAATGATGAAGTCGTTAAGATGCTGTCCGCCGGCATACGGATCGTTGAGCAGGATCGCCGATGTCGGCCCGATCTTCGCAATGTCGAGCTGCGCGACTGAGGCCCTGAACGCCTCACTCAATCCGCCGTTATGGATCGGGATCATCTCCGCCTGCGACACCACGTTGCCACGGGCGTCGAGGATCGCGGTCGAACAATCGTGGGCTTCGCGAACGATCGTCGAGAAGGCGGAGCGAACAAGAATCGCGCCCATCTCGTTCGCGATCGCCCGGATGGCGTTGGCGAGGATCGCCAGCTTGGTCTGGTCGCCGGACATCACTTCTTCTCCAGCAGCAGGTCCCCGGTATCGCAGCAGCGAGCTGTCCATATCGGCGGCACCAGCGTTGTGGCGGTCGGCTCTTCGAGAATGACTGGTCCCGTGACGGTTTCGCCGAAGTTGAGATCGGAGCGCGCCATGAAGGTCGCGGTGACGGTCTTGCCCTGGAGGACGATATCGCATGTCTCGCGCTTGGCCTTGGGACCGACATCTCCTTTGGGCGTGACCACGTTCAACTCGTTCTTGCGCGTGAGCCGGGCCCGGGCGTTGACAATCTGAACCGGGAGATTGGACCGGGTGTAGCCATAGCGTTCGCCATGCAGGCTTTCGAAGACGGCGCGCAAATCCGATGGGCTCGTCTGCGCGAAATCGATCCAGACCGTAAGCTCGAAGCCCTGGCCAGCGTAGCGCAGATCGAGCCCCATCTGAACATTGTAGCTGCCCGCATTCAGACCCAGGCTTGCGGCATAGCGATCGCACGTCGCGGCTAGATCTGCGGCGCGGATCTCGGCAAGCGCCTCGTCGGTCAACGGCTGCAGTCTCGCCTTGATAAAATCGACCTTGAGGTCGGCGATCAGAAGGCCGAAAGCGCTGGTGATGCCCGGCGACCAGGGAACGAGGACGCGGTTCATGCCGACTTCGTCCGCCACCGTCGCTGCGTGAAGTGGGCCGCCACCGCCGTAGGCCACGAGCGTGAAGTCACGCGGATCGATGCCGCGCGCGGTCGAGACGAGACGCACCGCCGCTGCCATATTGCTATTGACCATCTGCAATACGGAGTCCGCCTTCTGACCCAAGTCGCCCGGCACCCGCAGCGACGCGAAGGCAGTCTTCGCCGCCTCGATATCCAGCGTCATCCTGCCTGCGAAGAAGTGCGAAGGCCGCAACAATCCTGCGATCAACTGCGCGTCCGTCACCGTCGGCAGACTGCCGCCACGCCCGTAGCACGCCGGCCCTGGCTCGGCGCCTGCGCTGGCTGGGCCGACGTTAAGAAAGCCGCCGGAATCGAGGGCCGCGATGCTGCCACCGCCTGCCCCGACCGTGACCATGTCTAGTGCGGTTGTGCGGATCGGCAGGTCGTCGACCATGAGCTCCTGCACCACGCGCGGCTCAAGCATCGGCGCGACGGCGACATCCGTGCTGGTGCCGCCCATGTCGATCGTGATGATGTCGCTGATGCCGTTGCGGTGCGCGAACCAGGTGGCGGCCTGAACGCCGGCCGCAGGACCCGACAGCAGCATACGCACCGCGTTATCGCCCGCTGCTTCCGCCGGCATAATGCCGCCGTTCGACTGCATGATCTGCAAGCCGCTGCGGCAGCCGCGATCTGTCAGCCCACGGTCCAGCCGATCGATGTAGTCGACGACGACTGGGGAAACGAAGGAGTTCACCACGGTCGTCACCGTGCGCTCGTATTCACGGAACTCCGGCGACACCCGGCTGGAGCAGCCGACGATAACGCTGAATTTCCTGCCGCGCCGCTTCCTCATCGAGTGTCTCTACAACGTGGCCGCCGCCATCGATGCGCTCCCTGATCTCGCGGATGAAGCGCCGTTCCACCGGTGCGCGGGGCTTATGATAAAATGCCGTGTAGATATTGCCAACGCGATCGTGCAAGCCGATCTCGATGATGTCGCGAAACCCCTTCGTGGTGAGAAGACCCGTACGCGCGCCCCGTCGCGTGATCAGCGCGTTAGTGGCAATGGTTGAGCCGTGCGCGAAGCGTGTCACCTGACCCAAGGGCACAGCTACATGATCGACAGCATTCTCAACTGCTTTGTGGACCTCGCTCGGTGTCGATGGAACCTTGCCGACAGTCACAAAGCCTTTGTCATCGACCCAAACGAGATCCGTGAAGGTCCCGCCAATCTCGACGCCTACTTGCATCATTCGTCCCTACAAAATTGAGGCGCTCAGGATCGCAGAAGGCCGGCGCGGCGGATCTTCTCGCGTTCGAGCTCAAAATGCTTCTTGATTAGCTCGCCGAAGTCGGCGCCGTTGCGATACTGGATGGGTTGTCCGTACTTTTCTTGAATTGCAACATGCTCTGGCTCGAACATGGCGAGCTTGAAAGCGTCGTGGAGGCGTTGAACAATCTCCGGCGGCATTCCCTTCGGCCCTATCAAACCGTTCGGGCTCGCCGCCGTCACATCGTACCCGAGATCGTAAAGCGTCGGCACTGATGGCCAGCGCTTCACGCGCTCGTCGGAGAAAAGTGCCAGCCAGCGCGCTTGCCCGTTATCGACGAGATCGCCGAGTATGGTACCGCCCGCGTGAGCGTCGATGTGGCAGCCAAGCAAGGCGATGGTGCCCTCGGCGTCACCCTTGAATGGGATGTGCATCAGCTTCACTTTCTCAAGTTCGGCGACCTGAATGATCGCAAGGTTCTGTGCGGTCGCTAGCCCGTTGGTGCCGTAATTGATCTCGGTGGGCCGTCTGCGGGCCTCGGCGATAAGGTCGCCCCAGGTCTTCAACGGTGAATCGGTGCGAACGACAAGACCGACGTTGAAAGCGCTGATTTGAATAATCGGCGTAAAGTCGCTCAGCGCATCGTAGGACGTTTTTTGCATAAGTTGCACGCGCAGGACCGCCGAATGCGTAACCGCGATGCGATAGCCGTCGGGCGGTACAGATAACATGGCAATGGCGCCCATAGTTGCGCTGGCACCCGGGCGATTTTCAATGACCACCGATTGACCGAGATGGCGCGCGGCGGCACTCGCCAAGACGCGGAAGCTGGTGTCGGCGGTCCCTCCGGCTGGGAACGGGACAATCAGCGTAATGGGCCGCGAGGGGAAGTTCTCGTTTGCCCAAGCTTGGCGCACCCAGGGAGCCCCCAGGGAGACCGCTCCGACACCACTCAACCAGGATCTGCGAGTAAGTCCGCCCATTGGTGACCTCGTCCATGAGAACACGCCGAGCCGAAACCTTACCGCCGGACCAACAATCTGATAAATGGAAAGATCATAACGATTGATCGATCCTATGAATATAACGAGTAATGACCTTTTGGTGTTCCTGACGCTGGTACAGGAGAGGAACTTTACCAGGGCAGCCGCACGGTGCGGACTATCGCAGTCAGCATTCAGCACGCGCATTTCTTCGCTGGAGCATGCGCTCGGTGCCAAACTGTTCGACCGGACCACGCGTCGAGTCGAATTGACGCCCGACGGTGAGGTGTTCGAGCCTTTCGCCCATCAGCTACATGCGGATCTTTCCGACGTGGTTCAAATCTTTCGCGACAGGGCGGCCCGCCGCCGGGGTCGTGTGTCGATAGCCGTGCTGCCATCGGTCGCCGCAGGTTGGATGCCGAAATTATTGTCGCGATTTGCTGCCCAACATCCGAATGTTCAGCTCTCGCTGACAGATGCGATCGCGGAAACGTGCGTGTCTTTGGTGCGTAATGGGGATGTCGACTTCGGCATATCGACCGGCGTCAATGATACTGATGATCTCGATCAACGACTTGTGGCTCTCGACCACTTCTATTTGGTCTGCCACAGGGATCACGAGCTGCTACGGAAGAAAACGGTCAATGCGGCCGACATCGCTTCGTTCCCTTTTATACAACTCCCACGCAGTAGCAGTGTTCGGCGCGTTCTGGACAACGCATTCGAGGGGGTGAAACTCAAGACCTATCTTGAGACAAATTACATGGCAACGATTGCTGGGATGGTAGAGGTTGGCTTGGGAATTACAATCGTTCCCTCGCTCAGCCTGCATCAGTTCATTCGTCCGACACTCGGCGTCAGAATTCTGAAAGCTCCGCGGATTTCCCGCCCGATCCATCTCATCCGCCGCCGCGGCCGCACACTGTCCGCGGCGGCGGCGGAGCTTTTCGACGGGATCGTCGCGACCAAGTTTGAGCGTCCTTCAATCCTAAGGAAGCAGACCAAAGACGGTATTTGAAGTGATGTCTCTGTAAACGCATGGCCCATGGCCAAAGAGGCCGGCTTCGTCTATTGCATTTGTGCTGTCCGTGCAGCCCCGCCGCGATTCCAGCCGCGGCCGCCTTCACCGAAAATCTCATGCCCGCTGTCCGTCACGGCCACCGTGTCCTCAAGCTTAATGAAGCCACGACGAGGATGTTTGAGCGTGGTTTCGATCGACACCACCATTCCGGCTTCGAGTGGCCGCTTCGCGTCGGTGTCGTCATATGGAACGGGTCCGTTGGCCGTGAGCCGTGGAGCCTCGTGACTGACAAGACCCATGCCGTGCGCAAGAAACTCCATATTGTCGCGCTGCTTCGACTGCTTCAGCAGTTTCTCGGCGGAGGCGTAAATATCACCGCCCATCCGGCCTGGCCGGACCGCTGCGAAGGCGGTTCGCTGTATCGCTTCGATTTCAGATAGAACTTCCTGAAGCTCGGCATCCGGCTCTCCCAAGATGGCCATGCGGGCGAGATCGCCGATATAACCGTGGAAGTTCCCCCCGGAATCCAGCGACAGCACGTCTCCTTGTTCCCAGCGCTGATCGGAGGGAGCGCGGT
>Ga0193743_1002422_pt1 | contig 13221 bp, 9 predicted proteins | sample L2c2metaG_FD_143038 | JGI IMG/M metagenome (GOLD analysis project Ga0193743, IMG submission 143038) | Soil microbial communities from a riparian zone of the East river system, Colorado, United States - L2c2 | ecosystem: Environmental > Terrestrial > Soil > Riparian zone | place: USA: East River... | reverse complement strand
CGCTCAATGAAACGATATCGATCACATCGCTCAATGAAAGGTGTCATCCTGAGCGAAGCGTAGCGGAGTCGAAGGACCTGCGGTTCTCAGTCTTTCAAACTATGCAATGAATTTTATGGGGCACCCCGAGGGGTGCCCCATCTTCGCGACTCCTGCAAGAACGCCTACCCCCGGCTAGGAGCCTTCCCCAGCAGTTCCCGCGCAATCACCATCCGCTGAATCTCGCTCGTCCCCTCGCCAATCGGACACAGCCGCACATCCCGGTAAAACTTCTCCGCCGGATAGTCCTTGATAAACCCATACCCTCCGTGAATCTGCACGCCTTCATCGCAGATCCTGCACGCCGCTTCGCTCGCATACAGCTTCGCCATCGCCGACTCCCGCGTCACCCGCAGGCCCTTGTCCTTCATGTGCGCCGCGCGCATCGTCAGCAGCCAGGCCGCATCCAGCTCCGTCGCCATATCCGCCAGCTTGAACTGAATCGCCTGAAACTCCGAGATCGTCTTCCCGAACTGCCTCCGCTCCTTCGAATACTTCACCGCGGCATCCAGCGCGCCCCTTCCCATCCCCAGGCTCAGCGCTGCAATCGAGATTCTTCCCCCATCCAGCACCCGCATCGCATCCTTGAAGCCCTCGCCAAGTTTGCCGATCTGGTTCTCGTCCGGAACTTCGCACTCCTCGAAGATCAACTCAGCCGTATCGCTCGCGCGCAGTCCCAGCTTGTTCTCCTTCTTTCCCGGTCGAAAGCCTTTGGTCCCCTTCTCCACCACAAACGCCGTAATCCCGCCGCTCGCGCCCTTTTCCTTATCCGTCACCGCCAGTACCACCGCGCAGTTGGCATACGTCCCGTTCGTGATGAAGGTCTTCGACCCGTTCAAAACCCACTTATCCCCGCGCTTCACCGCCGTCGTACGAGCACCACCTGCATCGCTCCCCGCCCCCGGCTCCGTAAGCCCCCACGCTCCCAGCCACTCTCCGCTCGCCAGCAAAGGAATCCACCGCTTCCTCTGCTCGTCATTCCCCGCCAGCATAATGTGGTTCGTACACAGCGAATTGTGCGCGGCCACAATGATCCCCACGCTCCCATCCACCCGCGACAGCTCCTCGATCGCCGTCACATACTCCACATACCCCATCCCCGCGCCGCCCAGCTCCTCAGGAAAGATCACACCCAGCAGCCCCATCTCTCCCAGCTTCTTCACCACCGCATGAGGAAACTCGCTCTTCTCGTCCCACTCCGACACATGCGGAGCCACCTCCCTCTCCGCAAACGCCCGTACCTCCTTCCGCAATTGCTCCTGCTCTTCTGTCAAACCGAACATCGCATCCTCCACAACTTCATAATCAAAGCTAATAACACTATCACAAAAATGCATACTCCGGCTCCACCCCTCGGCCTCGAAAGGGAGCAGCCTCAGCTGTTCCCTATTCCTACTCCCTGCTCCCTCTTTTTGGGAACATTTTCGCCTCCAACGCGGTCTATGCAGTTAGTACAAATTGTTTTAGCCGGACGAAAGGCCTGCCTTGCGACCCTCCATATCCTCTGCCTTGCTCCTCTCCACCCTCATCGCCAGCGCCCAGAACCCAAAACCTCCGGCCCCCAGAACGCAGCGCCTCGCACCCAGGTCCGAAGCCGAAAAAAACACCCTGCTCCCCGTCACCCGAGTCGCCCTCTACAAAAACGGCGTCGGCTTCTTTGAGCACTCTGGCCGCGTCACCGGCAATCAGTCCGTCACCATCGACTTCACCACCTCCCAGCTCAACGACGTCCTCCAGTCCCTCACCGCCGTCGACCTCAACGGCGGACGCATCTCGGGAGCAGGCTACAACTCCACCACGCCCCTAGAGCAGCAGCTCAAGGCCCTCCCCCTTGCCCTCGACCAGGACCCCACCGCCGCCGACCTCTACGCCGCCCTGCGCGGAGCCCACGTCGAAGTCACCGGCTCCGGAGCTTCCTTCACCGGACGCATCCTCAACATGGAAATCCGTACTGTTCCACTTCCTGGCCCCGGCCCCAAAGACGACTCCACCGCCACCGAGCGCCGCTTTCTCACCGTCATCTCCGACTCCGGCGCCGTCCGCACTCTCGAGCTCACCTCCTCCACCCAGGTCCGCCTCCTAGACACCGCCCTCCACACCGATCTCTCCCGCTACCTCGAGCTCATCGCCTCCAACCGCAGCCAGGGACTCCGCCACCTCACCCTTCAGGACAATGGAACCGGAACCCGTGACCTTCGCGTCTCCTACATCTCCGAGGTCCCCATCTGGAAGTCCACCTACCGCATCCTCCTAACCTCCTCCCCGGCCTCCAGCACCGCACAGACCGCAACCCTGCAAGGCTGGGCCGTAGTCGACAACACCGTCGGCACCGACTGGACCAACGTCCAGCTCTCCCTCATCGCCGGCTCCCCACAGAGCTTCCTCCAGCCCCTCTCGCAGCCCATCTACTCCCGCCGACCCGACATCCCCATCGCCCAGGACGCCCAGCTCACACCACAGACCCACGACAGCAGCATCGAGTCTCCAGCTCCCGCGATGGCCGGCGTCGCCGGCATGTCCGGAATGGGCTCAGGATCAGGTGCCGGCGGCGGCATCGCCATCAACGGACGCAATTCCATGCCTAGCCAGAAAGCCCTCAGAGGTGGAGTCATGGGAGGCATCGGCGACGTCAATCAATCCGTCGCCGTCGCCAACGGCGCCGCCCCCATGGTCGCCTACGAGTCCGCCGCAGCCGACTCCCTCGTCCCCCAGACCACCACCTCCGCCTTCGACGACTACTTCGAGTACAAGCTCACCGACCCCGTCACCATCCGCAAAAACGAGTCCGCCCTCGTCCCCATCCTCCAGACCAAAATCCCCACCGAGCGCGTCACCCTCTGGTCGCCCATGCAACCGCGTCCCCTGCGCGCTCTCTGGATCACCAACGCCAGCAACCTCACCCTCGACCGCGGCAGCTTCTCCATCGTCGAGGACGGCAACTTTGGCGGCGAGGGTCTCCTCGACCCCATCCATCCCAACGAGCGCCGCCTCCTCTCCTACGCCGCCGACACCGCCGTCCGTGTCTCCACCGACTACTCCCACGATACCCAGCGCGTCCTCTCCTTCTCCGTCGTCAAAGGTGTCCTCCGCCAGCAGACCAGCGAGGTCTCCGAGGTCGAGTACATCGTCCACAACGCCGCACCCGATGCCCGCACCGTCATCGTCGAACAGCCCATCCGTCAGGGCTGGTTGCTCGACTCCGACCCCAAGCCCGCCGAAACCACTCCCACCGCCTACCGCTTTCGCGTCGCCGCCGCCCCCGGTGAATCTCCGCGCCTTCACATCGGCCAGCGTCGCATCTTCGAGCAGCATTACCGCATCGTCGACAATACCGACGAACAACTCACCGTCATCCTTCGCAACGCCAACCCTGCCATCCTCCAGCAGCTCGAGCCCATCTTCGCCGCCAAGCGCGCCGTAACCTCCCTCGACACACAGATCAAGTCCACTCAGTCTCAGGTCGACCAGATCGTCGAGGACCAGAAGCGCATCCGCGAAAACCTCACTGCCCTCAAAGGAACCGCTGAAGAGCGAGCTCTCGCCAAACGCTACACGGACGAGCTCAATCAGCAGGAGGACAAGCTGACCTCTCTCCGCAAAGACTTCGACTCCCTCCGCCAGCAACGCGAAGCCGCCAACCAGGACCTGGCCAACAAAATCGAATCCCTCAACATAGAACAGACCCGCAGCTAATCACGCAACACCGCTAAACACCGGCCCACTCCGGGTTATCGGGACCAGCGCGTGCTCCGCTCGACAGCATGTTCTCATCGCCCTTTTGCGCGCTGTTGCCAGGTGAACGAAGAAGAATCGCTGTGGTTTTCCGCAAGCTCTCTTCGCTCCGAAGAAAATGTTTTCCTCTTTTCTAGCGAAAGTATTCGCACTCTACCCTGAATTCCCCCTTCCACAACTGTCAGAGAATCTCGGCAAGTCATGCAGCTGTTGATCTTCCGCGCCCGCTTGCACTTTGGGGATAAACGTGCTTTGCCGGTGTACATGCGGAGATTTTGCGACGAGAGCCAACAAACTTCCCCCAAGGAGCAGTTAACGCACGAATTCAAATAGAAAGCCGGGCCCTTCTCATGCAGAGCTGCAACCATCCTTCATTTCCCAGTAGTTTGTGTGCTGTCGTAACGCTTCTATTCTCGTCTCCTGGTGCATGGGCACAGATAAGTTCAAGCACGTCGAGTGACCGTGTCACAGTATCAAGTCCGTTGCGAACGGAAAAAACGTGCCCGAAAGACCCGCTTCACATCGCTGCAGAGTGTGCAGAAACAGCTGCCGTGCGGAATCCATATCCCGCCGGTGCGCCCGCATCGCTAGCCGCCAATTCATCCGCATCTCCAACGGAGGTTTCTCCGAAAAAGGAGATCGGAATCGTAAAGACGGAAATAAAGGTAGTTGCGACGCAGGCAGATAGCAGCGAAGGCTACGAGAGAAAAATCACCCCAAAAGAGATCGAAACCTCCGCAGGCACATTCGGGGATCCCTCTCGATACATGCAGTTACTACCTGGAATTGTCTCGGACAACGACAAGTTCAATGACTTCATCGTTCGCGGCGGCAACTCGCAGGAGACTCTCTTTATCGTCGACAACATCGAGATGCCATCGATCAATCAGCTGTCTCTCTCCGACACGACTGGAGGTTTTGTCTCCATGATCGACAACAAGGCCATTCAGCAGATGACCTTGCACACCGATACCTACGACAGCAAATTTGATCAGAGGCTCTCTGCGGTCGTTGAAATATCGACCACCAAAAACGGCCGAACTTCCCCGCACGCCCAGGTGGAACTGGGGATGGCCGGAGCCGGAGGCTCTATCGAACGGCCCTGGGGTACCAACGGATCGATGTTTCTCTCCGGACGCCAAAGCATTCTTAATCTGCTGACCAACGATATCGGCATGAATGGCGTACCGGTCTACAGCAACAGTCTGTTTCGCGCTGACAAGCGCCTCGACGAGAAAAATAACTTCTGGGGGCTCTCTCTAACAGGAGTGGACTCCATTCGTATCCATCCCAATCCCAACAATCGATGGCAAACCAATCCTTATGACATCGCATACAAAGGATGGAGAAATACCACGGGGCTTAACTGGCAGCACATCTTTTCCAATCGAGCCTTCGGAGTTCTCAGTCTTTCCAATTCGGAGCAATCGCAATCTGTACGGCAAAATGCGCAGTTGCTGGCAGACGCGACCGTCTATGCGGAAGACACAAGGGACGGAATCACGAGAGCAAAATACGATGGAATGCTTCAGCTAAAACCCTGGCTGACTCTGACAGCCGGCGTCCGGACAGCTTTAAACAGGACGAATTATCGGCTGAATCAACCGCTGGGACTCCAGAATCCCTATAGCGAAGCTGCGAGCCCCGTGAACGCAACGTCACTGTATCGCAATTTTTCTACCCTCTCTTCGGCGGAATATAGTCAGGCCTCACTCCTGCTTCCGCACGGAATGAAACTGGTGCTTGGCCAGAGGTTTTCGCATTGGGCAATCCTGGGGAGCCAGGCATGGACCCCCAAGGCTCTGTTTATGATGCCGATCTTCGGCAGAATCGCACACATCGGCTATGCCGAGTACGCTCAGCTTCCGCCCTCACTCTACATCCTCGCATTCAACAATCAGGCTGCACTGCAACCGATTCGATCGCGACATATAACCGCCGGATTTGAAGCTGTGCACTATCAACACCTGCGGATCTCCGTCGAGGCCTATCAAAAGCGCTATTCCGACTATCCGGTAGCCTCCGGCTTCCCACAACTCTCGCTGGCAAATATCACGAACACCTTTGGGCAGGCTTTTCTCATGTTCCCCATGACCAGCAAAGGTCTGGGAGTGGCCCGAGGAATCGAAATGGGGTTGGATTGCAAACTGTCTTCCCGTTTCACTCTCACCAGTGCCGTGACCTATTCCAGGAGCTGGTACTCAGGACTGGATGGCGTGCTTCGTCGAGGCAGCTTCGATCTTCCTTTTGTCGCAAACGTCGCAGGAAACCTTCGCCTGGGGAAGACCATGGTGATGTCATCCCGCTACAGCGTAGCCTCGGGAAAACCCTACACGCCGGATAATCTTCTCCTGAGCACAGCGCAAAACCGGGATGTCTACGACCTCTCGAAGATCAACGCATTGCGAGCATCGGCATATAGCCGGATGGACTTCAGGATGGAGCAGAGCTATCCCATAAAGCGAGGAACGCTCACCTGGCATGTTGGCCTGCAGAATGCACTGGGAGCAAACAACTTCTACTCCTACGAATGGCGGCCACGGGCGAAAGGTGCCGGGGTCCTCGCTCAGGAACAGATGCCGAGATTCCCGGACGCAGGATTTAAATATGTCTTCTAACGGAGGCGAAAATCCATCCCGACTCATCGTGGCCTTATTCACTGCTTCAGCTTTGGCCCGGAGCCAATCCGTTGTTCCCAATTCCTTGTTCCCCAAGTCCTTGTTCCCCGATTCCTTCTTCAAGGAGCCACTCCTTGATCGTGACACCGATAACATCAGGATGATCCTCCTGCAGGTAATGCAGTCCAGAGCTGAGCTGCACCACTCTGCAGTTCCTGAGCCCCTTTGCAAAGCTCTCAGCGAAGGCGGGTGATATCAACGCGCCCGGATCGCCGACAAAAAGCAGCTTTGGGTAAGAGGACTGCGCCAGAGCACGGTGCGCTTCCTCTATGGTGGAGTACACATCCGCCGGCTCTCCCGCGATCGGCAGCTCATTCGGAAACCGCCACGTCGGCCGTCGCGACTCAGGCGTAGGAAATGGCGCTCTGTATACGGACATCTCTTCCTCCGTCAGCTTGCGCGCGGTTGCCGCGGGAAGAACCCCCTCCACGAAAACGTTGTTTTCAAGAATCATCTCTTCGCCCACCCCAGACGTCCTGAACTTCTGGAAGGTCTCGATCTGATCGGGATGAAAATCATTCCATGTAGGCATGGGCCGTATGAACTCCATGAAAGCCAGTCCGCGCAGAAACTCCGGCCTGCGAGCTGCCAGGTGAAACGCCAGCCCGCTCCCCCAATCCTGCGCTACAACGAACGCCGACCCGATTCCAGCCTCTTCGAGGAACGCATCGAGATACCGCACATGATCGGCAAACCGATACTCGATCTCCGGCTTTCCCGATTGGCCGAACCCGATAAGATCCGGTGCGATGCAATGCGCCACCGGCGCAACCAGCGGAAGAATATTCCGCCATATGTACGACGAGGTCGGGTTCCCATGCAGAAAGAGCACAACCGGAGCTTCGGGATCCCCCGCCTCCCGGTACGCCATCGTGGAATCCAGAACCTTCACCTTAGGCAATACGACATCGGTAACAACGGTCATCTCGACTCCTTGAATACGGTTTGGAAGACAATCTTTTTAAAGCGCTCGAGCGCGGCCGGCCCTCGCTCTACCTTCATGCGCAGAATTGCTCCCTCCCACGAAGCCAGAAGGAACTCGGCAAGATCCATCGGCTCGAACGTTCGATCGATCTCGCCGGCAGCCTGCGCCTCTCGAATGCATGCGGCAAACGGAGCGCGCCACTCCTCGAAGATCGCCCCCAGCCTCGCGCGCAGCAGTTCGCTCTGCGAGGTCGTCTCCAGACTGAAATCGCCGATCAGACAGCCGCGACTCCAGTGGTCGGCTTCCAGCACCCCGCTGATGATGTCCAGATACCGCCTTAGCCGCTGCCGAGGCGTAAGAGACCTGTCCTCCAAAGCCTCCTTTACATATCCCTGAAGGTTGGCAAAGTAGCGGTCCAGAACCTCCTGGGCAAACGCCTCCTTGGAGCGAAAGTGATTGGTGAACGATCCGTGCGGGGCTTCCGCAGCCGCGCAAATGTCCCGCACGGTCGCCCCCTGATATCCCGCATGAAACATCACCTTGAGACCGGCATTGAGAATGTCCTCGCGAAGGGATGGTCTGCTCATAGATAATTTAATACGCTCGTACGTATTCAGTGTCAAACAATAAAAACATCGCAATCTGCGATGCAAAAGCCCTGTCAAGGCCCGGAACACGAGAAATCTCCTCAAAATACACATAATAAAACGCTTACTGGCAAATAAGATGTGCCGATCCACCCTCTTCAACCTGCTAAACTGGATCCAGCAGATAAGAAGAAAAGGCCCCGAGGGATCGGGGCCTTTCTTTAATTAACTCATTTGTTTTCTATATTTTGAAAACTAACTCACGTGTTATGAATATCTTACAAAGGTGATACGAGGCTAACTTCAAAAGAATCAAGATTTTGCACAAAAACAGTAGGGGGGACTACCCACCCAGAGCCTGATCCAGGTCGGCGATGATGTCCTCCACATCCTCGATCCCGACCGAGATCCGCATCAACCCGTCGGTGATCCCCAGCCGCGCCCGGCCCTCCGGCCCCACCGCCGCATGAGTCATCGTCGCTGGATGGCAGATCAGAGTCTCCACCCCGCCCAGCGACTCGGCCAGCAACCCGAGCCGCAGCCGCTTGGCAAAATCGTTCGCCCGCTCCAGCGAGCCCAGCTCAATCGAGATCATCGATCCGAAGCCGCTCTGCTGGCGCTTCGCCAGCTCATGCTGCGGATGGTCCTTCAGGCCCGGATAGAAGACCTGCTTCACCGCCTTGTGCCCGGCCAGGAACTCCGCCACCGCCCGGCCGTTGGCATCGTGCTGCTTCATCCGCACCGCCAGCGTCTTGACGCCGCGCAGCAGAAGGTAGCTCTCAAAGGGAGAGAGGATGCCTCCCGTGCACTTCTGCACGAACCGGAACCGCTCCGCCTGCTCCGGCCTGGTGCACACCAGAACGCCGCCCAGACCGTCCGAGTGGCCGTTCAAAAACTTCGTCGTCGAGTGCATCACGATGTCCGCGCCCAGCGCGATCGGCTGCTGCAAGAAGGGCGACAGAAAGGTGTTGTCCACGCTCAGCTCCACGCCCTTCGCATGGCAGATGTTCGCGACCGCGTGAATATCGGTGATCGCCATCATCGGGTTCGTCGGCGTCTCGATATGGACCAGCTTCGTCTCCGGACGGATCGCCGCAGCCACGTTTTCGGCAATGCTCGTATCCACGTAGGTGAACGTCAGGCCGTAGTTCGACAGCACCTTGTCGAAGACCCGCTGCGTGCCTCCGTAGACGTTGTCCGAGCACACGACATGATCGCCCGTCTTCATCATCGTCAGCATCGCCGTGATCGCGGCCATGCCTGAGGCGAAGACATGCGCGCTGGTTCCACCCTCGAGCGACCGCAGGCTCTCCTCGAGCGCATCGCGCGTCGGGTTCGTCAGCCGGGCATACTCATGGCCCCGGTTCTTCCCGATCTCCTCCTGCTGGTAGGTCGAGGTCAGAAAGATCGGAACGTTCACCGCCCCGGTCACCGTCTCCGGCTCCTGCCCATCATGAATCGCCCGCGTCGCAAACCCTTGCTTCTTCTCAGTCATCAGCTCAATAACCCTTTCGAAAGATACCGCTCTGCCGAATCCGGGATCACCGTCACCACACGGTGCCCCGCTCCAAGCTCCGCCGCAACCTCAACCGCCGCACAGACTACTGCCCCGGCGCTCGAGCCCGCGAACACGCCTGCCTCCGCGGCCAGCCGCTTCACCATCTCGAAGGCGGGAGGGTCCATCACCCGGATCACGCGGTCGCAGACGCTCGCATCGAACGTAGCCGGAATAAATGAAACGCCGATTCCCTCCACCTTATGCTTGCCCGGCACGCCGCCCTGCAGGACGCTTCCCTGCGGCTCCACGGCGACACAGAGGGCCTTCGTGCTCTTCCGCTTCAGAAACCGCGCGACACCGGTGAAGGTTCCCGCCGAGCCGATGCCGGAGACCCAGGCATCGACGCGACCTTCCATCTGCTCCCAGATCTCGACCGCCGTGGTCTGTTCGTGGAAGTCGGGATTGGCGGGATTCTCAAACTGCAGCGCGGCGAAGGCTCCCTCGGTCGCGCGCTCGAACTCGAGCGCCTGGCGGATCGCGCCGGCCATGCCCTCGGCCTCGGGAGTGCGGATCACCGTCGCTCCAAGCCCGCGCATCAGGATGCACTTCTCCTCGGCGAACTGCTCGGGAACGTACAACACCACCTTGTAGCCGCGGTTGATGCCGATCAGCGCCAGGCCAACGCCCGTGTTTCCGGCCGTCGCTTCGACGATCGTTGATCCCGGGCGAAGAACGCCGCGGCGCTCTGCGTCCAGCACGATCCCGAGTGCGGCGCGGTCCTTCACGCTTCCGCCCGGATTGAGGTATTCGAGCTTCGTCCAGATCTCCGCCCCGCCGGCGGGCTCAAGCGCGGCCAGGCGGACCATCGGGGTCCGTCCTACCAGGTCGATGATCGTCTCCGCTATCCGCATCCTCAGGGCCGCGCCGGGGCGCCATTCTCTCCTGGTGGATTAACCGCCGCACTCCCTCCAGGAGAAGCCTCAGACGAGATGTGCGGATAGTATCCGGTTCTGGTCCGCACAGACAGCTTGCCCATGCCCTTGGCTTTGGCCTCGACATGCACCTCGCGATAGCCACCGAGCGTCGGAGACTTGGTCGAGTGATACGCGATGGTGTACTGCGTCCGGATATCCTGCGCGACCTGGGCCGCGACCGAGTCTACATCCTTGAGCGAGCGGGGAAAGTACGCCGCTCCTCCGGTCTGCTCGCTCAGGGTCTCGAGCACGCGCTTCGCGTGGCGCGACTCCCTCTTGTCGGTGTCCTGGCCGAAGAGCAGGCCGACGGAGTAGATGACCGGGCCATCAAGATCCTGAATCCGGCGGATGGCCTGTTCGAGCGTCGCCGTAGATGCATTGTCCTCGCCGTCGGTGACGACGAGGAGCACCTGCTTGGGGTGTTTGGCGTTCTTCGCCAGATAGTCCGCAGAGGCCAGCAGGGCGTCATAGACCGCCGTCCCTCCGCTGGACTTGATGTAGTTCAGGCCATCGCGCAGCTTGTCGATGTTGTTGGTGAAGTCGGTGTCGATGAACGCCTCCCAGGAGAAGTCCACGACAAATGCCTCATCCTCTTTGTTCGACAGCCGGATCAGGTCCAGCGCCGCCTGCTCCACGGCGGCGCGCTTGTCATACATGGAGCCCGAGCTGTCGATCACGATTCCAAGCGAGACCGGAAGATCCTCGTGCCGGAAGGAGGCGATCGTCTGCGGAACGCCGTCTTCGAAGACGCGGAAATCGTCCTGCTTGAGGGTCAGGATGGATTTGCCGTCAGAGTCGAGCACGGTAGCGTTCAGCCGGACCTCGTAGGCATCCGTGCGAAGCGTATATTTTCCGCCCGTACCACGCTGGATCTGGCCGGGGCCTTCAGGGGCCTGCGTCCCCTCCTTTGCGGAGGGTGCGGGAGTGTCGGGATCTGGTGAGGCGACAGGGTCGCGGTCCACGGTCAACGACGGTTGCGCCGGCGACTGGGCCGGAGCGTGCTGCGCCAGCCCTGGTGTCTGGGAAGGTGTCTGGGAAGAAGTGGCCTGTACACCCCATCCACTTGCCGTTTCCGGCCTTGCCAGCAGCATCATCGCTGCAGCCGTCCACGGCAAAACTTTAGTCCGAAGGTGCATAGTACCCCTGGCGATTGTGGACCGTCAGCGGGGGAAGGCCCGGAGGCGGTACCAGTCTTATCTTCAATTTACGCCAGTTCCCATCCTTCTTCACATCCGATGGCCTATACCCGAGGACATATTCGTTGCGCAGCTCCGCCGAGATGCGTGTGGCAATATCGCCGAGGTCGGCGATGTCGTTTACACGAAACATCCTTCCCCCGGTCATCTCGCAGATATCGCTCAACAGAACGGGGCCTAATTGCTCCTCCTGCGTCGGGGCGTACTGGTCGAAGATGCCGATGGAGTAGATCTGCACGTCACTCTCGCGAACGGCGCGGCGCAACTCGCCTTCGGTATAGCGGCTGCGGTTGTCGCCACCATCGGAGATGATGAGCAGGGCCTTGCGCTCGTACTTCGCGTCGCGGAGCTTGGTCATCCCCAGATAAGCCGCATCGATCAAGGCGGTGCGGTTCTCCGGCTTCAGCATTACCATGCGAGCCTCGACATCATCTATATCGGAGGTGTAGTCGACGATGACGGCTGGCCGGTCGTTGAAGCCGACGACAAAGAACTCATCCAGAGGGTTGGAGGTGCGAAGAAACTCGCTGAGGGCCCGGCGGGCCCGGTTGAACTTGGAGTTCATGCTGCCGCTCAGGTCGAAGACGATCCCGATGGTCACGGGAGCGTCCTCGGTGGAGAAGCTCTTGATGATCTGACCGATATTGTTGTCGTAGATCTCGAAGTTCTCTTTTTCGAGACCGGTCACCAGACGATTCAATGGGTCTGTCACGGTCGCCGGGACCAGGACGAGGTTTACGTCTACGCGGAGCCTTGCGTCGCGGCGCGAGGTTCCAGTGGCGGCGACGTTGTCACCCCCCTCGACGACGGGCTTGGTGCTCTCAGGAGTCTTAGGCGGCGGGGGCGGAGGCTGGGTGTGCACTGCGCCGAGGGGGTTCTCCTGCGCCTGGGCCACAGAGCCGGGACCTCCCAGAAGAAATATCGCGAGAGTGATCCAAACCCAGGGCAGAAAAGAAGCCTGCCGAATCCTTGTTACACCCCATCGGTAGCCAAACCTGATATTCCGCATCGCTTGGTCATCTCCGCGACCTGTCTGATTCCGGCTGGTCCTGCCCCTCCGAAAAAATCCTCGGCAAATGACATACCCACCAGCCGCTACCACTCCGTCCGCAGACTATACACCGAATCGGCCCGATTCGCCTTGTCCTCTTTCTTATAGACGCTTTTTTTCGAGAATTTGTCATCGTCTTGCAAACAGTTGACAGTCCGGATACAGCAGAGAGCCGCAAGCCCCCGTACAATCACTGCATACCACTCATCTTTTGAGGGAGACAAAAAACAGACCGCATGGCCCGCATCTACCCCTTTCGCGCCCTTCGTTACGACCCTTCACGCGTCCACATGGAAGACGTCGTCACCCAGCCCTACGACAAGATCTCCCCGGCCATGCAGGAGCGTTACTACGAGACCAGCCCCTATAACCTGGTGCGGGTGATCCTGGGCAAGCACCTGCCCGGGGATACGGAAGAGGAGAACGTCTACACACGAGCAGCAGAGACGCTCCGCGCCTGGCGCAAAGAAGGCGTTCTGGAGGAGGAGGCCGAACCGGCTCTGTACGGCTACTCCCAGACCTACACGGTGCCTCATACCGA
>Ga0193743_1002421_pt1 | contig 13226 bp, 10 predicted proteins | sample L2c2metaG_FD_143038 | JGI IMG/M metagenome (GOLD analysis project Ga0193743, IMG submission 143038) | Soil microbial communities from a riparian zone of the East river system, Colorado, United States - L2c2 | ecosystem: Environmental > Terrestrial > Soil > Riparian zone | place: USA: East River... | reverse complement strand
TGAAGAAGTCTCCGATTCATCGCTAATCTCCTTCAGGAAGCAACTGTTTAAAACAGACAAGAGAGAGGGGCCATGCTTTTGTGTTGCCGATTTTGCCGGTGGTTATGTCTTCCCGGCGATTTATGCTGGGGTCTTTTCCTTAAGGCCCCGTACGGGACAATCGGCAATCTGTTCCAGGACACGGATCGAGCCGCTGATATCCTCATCGCCGTATCCCATGGCGATGGCGGCTCGCAGCTGCTGCTGCGAAGCAGAGGTGGTGAAGAGCGGAACTCCGAGCGCCGATGCCACCTCGATGGCCAGACCCAGATCCTTCTCCATCCAGCGCACCGAGAAGGTTGTGGAGAAGTCGCCCTTCAGGACAAAATCGGCCTTCGAGGCGACATAGCCGGAGCGCGCTCCCGTATTGTTGAGGATCTCGATCATGACCTCAGGGTCCACGCCGCCCTTGGTGCTGAGGACCAGACCTTCGTTGAAGGCCTGCATGATGTTGCCGAGGACGAGATTCTGAGTCACCTTGGCGTGGAGCCCCATTCCTTGCTCGCCGCAGTAGTAGAGCGACTTGCCCATTACTTCGAAGAGCGGGCGAGTCTCCTCGAAGGTGGCGCGGTCTCCGCCGATCATGAAGGAGAGCGTTCCCGCCTCGGCGCCGGGCTTCGAGCCGGTGCAGGGAGCATCGAGGAAGCGAATCTTCCGCGATGCCAGCTGTGCCCCTATCTGCTTGCTGGCCAGTGGGGAGATGGTGCTGCAATCGACGATCAGGTCGCCTTCGGAGGCTCCGTGAGCGAGGCCATGCTCGCCGAGAATGACCTCGCGGGACATTTCGGTATCGCCTACACACAGAAAGCTGACCCGGCTGTTGCGGGCCACCTCTGCGGGAGTCTTTGCCAGAGCACAGCCCTTTTCCCGGGCAAAACGCCCGGCTTTCTCAAGATTGTGGGACCATACGGTGACATTATGACCGGCGGAGGCCAGATGTCCGGCCATTGGTGCGCCCATAATTCCCAGACCTAAAAAACCTATCTCTGCCACGATGAAGACTCCTGAAAGGGATGGATCGCCGCGCGGTAGAGGCGGGCGAAAAAACTCAGACTTACGGGGGCTGAATTTATCCGAAAGATTGTCATATTGTCATACCAATGTCAAGATCGAATTCATACAGTCGAAGCACGACGGATAATGTATTGTGAAGAAAGTTTGCCTGGAGGCCCCAGGAAGGGGCAATGGAAAATATGCGTCTTAAAGTACGGCCAATTCGCAAGAGCTCCATCAGCGATGACATTGTGCAGCAAATCATCTCTCTGATCTCGAATGGAGACCTGACGGCAGGGCAGCGCCTACCTTCGGAGCGGGACCTGTGCGTGAGGTTTGCCGCCAGCCGCTCGTCGCTGCGCGAAGCGCTCCGCTGCCTGTCCATTATGGGCGTGCTGACGGCGCGGCCCGGAGAGGGAACCTCGGTAGCGATGGATGGTTCCAAGTTCATGGAGACGGTGTTGCACTGGCGCATGAGCACCGAGCAGCACGATATCGAAGACCTGATGGAGGTCCGGATCGCGCTTGAGGGCGTCACGGCGGCCAGCGCGGCCCGCAACGCGCTGAGCGCAGACCTGAAGAAGCTACAGGACCTCGTGAACAGGATGGAGGAGTCGGTTGGCGATGCCAAGCGCTTCGCTGCGCTCGACCTAGAGTTTCATCTCGGGCTGGCCAGGGCTTCCAACAACAAGCTCATCCTTGACCTGGTTTCCGTGATTCGCGGGCAACTCGAGCGGGGAGTCGCGAAGGTGCTTCAGCTGCCGCAGGCGATGCCTCTGTCGGTGAAAGAGCACAGGGCGATTCTCGATGCGGTGATGAACAACGAGTCCGAGCAGGCCCGGGAGGCGATGCAGGCGCATCTGAACGCTGCGATTCTGCGTCATCGCGCGGCTGTAGAAGCCGCGCTTCAGCAGGAGGCTGATCTTGCCGAAGCTGCCGTGAAGGCTTAACGCGCGTTCTTGAGATATTTTGCGCGTGCCTCCAGCAGCTCTCCGACCTCTGCCTTTTGAAGGGGCCGAGCGGAGCCGAGCTGGTGCGCCACCAGGCAGATGTGGGCGAAGTGCTCGACGGTCTCCATCTTCAGAAATGCGTCGAGAAGGCTCTCCCCATAGGTGACGGCGCCGTGGTTGGCCATCAGGATGGCGGTGTGGTCCGGAATGAGGGTGGCAAGGCTGGCTGCCAGATCGTCGGTGCCGGTGGTGGCATAGGGAGCCAGAGGAACCGGTCCGAGGATCATCACCGCCTCTGAGCAGAGGGGTTCGTCGAGTGCCCTGCCCGCGCAGGCGAAGCCTGTAGCGAGCGGAGGATGGGCGTGGATGACCGCGTTCACATCGGTTCGTGCTTGGTACGCTGCAAGATGAATCGCAATCTCGCTGGTTGCTTTTCTCGATCCGGAGAGCTGCCGCCCCTCGAGGTCGACCAGGACCATGTCCTCTGGTTTCAGCAGGTACTTGCTGCAGCCGGTGGGAGTCACGAGGATGCAGTCGTGATTGACCCGGACGGAGAGATTGCCGGAGCTACCCGGCATGAATCCGAGCCGATAAAGCCATCGACCGAATTTGACAAGGTTGCGTCGAAGCTCGTCTTCGGTAGCGTATTCATTCACGGTCAAGGGCAACTCCAGTCTCATGTCCATTCCACCATACTTAAGCGCTTTGATCGAACCGATGGATCGGGAAGTAGCATCTTATTAGAAAGTCAGAGGTCCGATGAAAACAGGTGAGGTTTTTCAAGCATGGGCGGGAATTCTCGCCGGTCGCAAACCATCCCTTTCTATTGAGATCACCAGAGAATGCCCGCTTCGGTGCCCTGGCTGCTATGCGTTTGATGCAGCTCACCTTGGCGGCGAAACCTCTCTCCGGCAACTCTCCGACTTCAAAGGCGCGGAGCTGGTTCAGAAGATTCTCGAGATTGTGGACCGAGAGAGCCCGTTGCACGTCTCGCTGGTCGGCGGAGATCCGCTGGTCCGCTACCGGGAGCTGGAGTTGCTGTTGCCGGAGCTCGATGCCAGGGGAGTGCATACCCAGGTTGTCACGAGCGCCTTCCGCGTCATTCCAGCGAAGTGGAAGAGGTTCAAGCGTCTCAACGTAGTTGTTTCCATCGACGGGCTGCAGCCGGAACACGATGAGCGGCGGAAGCCTGCAACCTACGAACGCATCCTGAAAAATATCGCCGACGCCAAGGTGACCATTCACTCCACGATTACCAGTAATATCGCATCGCGTCCTGGATATCTGGAGGAGTTCCTTCGTTTCTGGAGCGCGCGACCCCAGATTGCCAAGGTGTGGTTCAGCTTGTTTACGCCTCAGATTGGAGCTACAGACCCGGAGATTCTGACCCCCGATCAGCGAGTCTTCGTGGTGAACGAGCTGGTCAGACTGCGGAGCCTCTATCCGATCCTGGATATGGGGGAGGGGCTTATTCGCGAATTCCTCGAGCCGCCGAAGAGCCCGGAGGAGTGCATCTTTGCGCGAACGACCCATACAATCTCCGCGGATCTGAAGACGAAGATTACACCCTGCCAGTTTGGTGGGAACCCTGATTGCGCGCAGTGTGGCTGCATCGCCTCGATGGGACTTGCCGCGGTTGGACACTATCGAGCTCTCGGTCCGGTTACAGCAGGCCGCCTGTTCTATGCCTCTGACAAAGTCGGAAGGTCATGGCGGACGATGAAAGGCGTCTTTTCAAGAACCGAGCCGAAGTCCGAGGTTTTCACGATTCTTCAAGGCTGATGTTGTCTTTAAGTCGGGACGCCTACCTCGATGTCCACCTTTCGGGGGAAGAGCCGATCTCTCAGCGCCAGCGCAGGGAACTCGATCGCCTTCGTGGTCAGCACCCCGAGCGCGATTCCCGCCAGTGGGGGTGCGATTGCGAGGAACACCGCACCCACCCGGCCCGGCAGATGGTGAGCCGCCGACTCCATGGGAGCGACCATGGAGACGTGCCAGAGATAGATTCCATAGGAATACAGCCCGATCCAGGCGATGAGCCGGTACAACGCCGGCCGTTGTCTTCCCTCGTGATGTTTGTAGAGCAGCAGGAGCAGCGCAACACCCATTGCATCCGCGCAGGCATACGAGATGCCGGGGCCCCACCACGAGGTTGGATTCACTCGAAAGTAGACCAATGCAAGCGCGATGACTCCTAACCATGCCCAGGTCCAGCTCTGAATTCTGCGGAACAGGGCAGGGGAGTAGTGGTACAGAATTGCCAGCATTACCCCATAGAGAATTCCATCGATGCGGGTGTCGGTCCGGGTGAATGTGTTTACGCCGCGCGCTGCGAGAATTGTGCGCCAGATAATCACGGCCAGGGCCGCTGCTCCGACGGTCACGAACAGGCTGCGCATTCGTACATGTTTGCGCGCCGCGAAGGCCAGGGCTAAGGCCAGCAGAAGATACGCATGTTCTTCTACGGCCAGCGTCCAGGTGTGCGCCACTCCACCGACATAGTTCTGTATGTTCAGCAGATTGCCCCAGAGCGCATGCAGTCCGCGGTGCCCTGTGAGAAGCATGACAAGCAGAAAAAAATAGTATTGCGGCCAGATCTTGAATCCGCGCCGGATGAGGAAACGCTTGCTGTCGATCCGCGAGCGCGATTTCCATTCCCTGACCAGAAGTCCGCCCACCAGGAAACCGCTGAGGACAAAGAAGACATCCACACCGGCCCATCCGAAGTGCTGGAAGCCCATCCATTTGAAGGGCGCCAGCAGGATGCTTGTCGGCGCGTGGAAGTCCAGCACGAGGAGAATAGCGATTCCGCGGATGAAGTCCAGTTCTATTTCACGCTTCAGGGGCTTGCGCCGCGCTTGAGGGGAGGGCATAGCAATAGTCTAATATTCGCTCGCGAAGGAACCTATTCAGACACGCATCCCCCGATCGTGTTATGAGCTGTAAATCACCAGATAACAAGCGCTCTTGTGGATGGAATCGTATCCGCTGGGGATACAAAACTCGTCTTCCAGTCATTTATCATTTTTCTAAGTTGGGAATCTAAGGGTCCAATCAAGTCCCGGACCTGCTCCATGTGGGTTATCAGAAACAATCGAGATTGAAGGAGCTCTGTGATTCGCGATCTTTTGGAGGGTGCCCCCTCGCAGGCGCAACATGCTAATGTCTGCATCGTGGGGGCTGGCGCAGCAGGCATTCTTCTTGCCGTGGAGTTGCTGAAAAAAGGAAAGTCCGTCCTTCTTCTTGAAGGCGGTGGAATGGATGTCGAGGAGTCTTCGCAGGATCCGTATAAGAGTGAGATCGTCGGCCTGCAGCATAACGGAATCCACATCGGCCGCTTCCGCGCGAAGGGCGGCACTACGACCCGTTGGGGTGGCCAGATCCTCGAGCTCGACGAGCTTGACTTTCTTAAGCGCGAAGGAATCGAAGGCAGTGGCTGGCCGATCAAAAAGTCCGAGCTCACCCCTTACTACGCCCGCGCAATCGAACTGGAAGGACTCTCCCGTGTCACGCTGAAGGATGAAGACGTATGGCGCCAGATTCAGGTGACGCCGCCTTCCTTCGACGACTTCGATGCTGTCTTCTCGCGCTGGTGTCCTGAGCCGAACTTTGCGCGCCTCCATGCCAGGACACTGGAAGATCGTCCGGGGCTTACGGTCTGGCTGCATGCGAATGCCGTCCAGATGAATTGGGAGGATTCACGCTTCCGCTCCATACGTTGCAAGACTCTCACCGGTATCGAAGCTACTTTCTCCGCCGATGAGTTTGTCTTCTGCCTGGGCGGCATTGAAAGCTCCCGCTTCTTTCTTCAGCCGGAGGCAGCCGCAGGTCCGTGGAACCGCAGCGGTCTGCTTGGCCGCCACTTTCAGGACCATGTCGTCTGTGGCGCGGCGGCGATTGAGGTCCATGACCACGCCGCGTTGCATCGCATCTTCGACAATGTCTTCAGCCGTGGTCTGAAGTATCAGCCCAAGATTCATCTCAAGCCCGAGATCCAGAAGGCTGCCGGAACCCTGAACGTTGCGGCCTCCATCTCCTTCGCCAGCGAACTCGACCAGACCCTGGGGCGCCTGAAGCAGACCGCACGCCATGTTCTGCGTGGCCGATGGCAAGAGACCGGGCTTGAGGATATGTTCCACGCGCTGCGCTACTCTCCTCTGCTTGCGCGCCAGGTTCTCCGGTACCGGATGCATCAGCGTGTCTACAATCCTCCCGATGCTGCGATCGGCCTGCTTGTTCACTGCGAACAGGAGCCCGAATCAAAGAGCCGAATCACCCTGTCGGAGACGCGCGACGCACTGGGAATGTTTCGCACGCGGCTGGACTGGCAGGTCTCAGATCGCGAAGTTTATTCCATGCGCACCTTCGTAGAGCACGCCATGAAGTCTCTTGCCGGAATCGGCCGCGTCATTCCCGATCCCGGGCTGATGGCGCTGGACCCGGCCTTCAAGCAACGTTGTGGCGATAACTATCACCATATGGGAGGCATGCGTTTATCCGTCTCTCCCAAGGAAGGTCTCGTCGATCCCAACCTCCGGATTCACGGTATGGACAACGGCTACGTCTGCAGTGCCGCCGTCTACCCGACCTCGGGCTATTCGAATCCCACACATACGCTTCTTGCTCTCGCCGTGCGTCTTGCGGATCATCTGACTCAATAAACGATCGCCCAGCCAGGAGCTCACATTTGAACACCATCCCTCTCGGAAGTTCTGGACGCTCGACCACTCGCCTCGGCTTCGGCTGCTCCAGCATCATGGGAGCGCTCGGGCGCCGAGGCTCCCTCAACATGCTCGAAGCCGCCTGGGATGCGGGTATTCGCCACTTCGATGTCGCTCCGATGTATGGATACGGCGAAGCAGAAGGCTGCCTGGGCGAGTTTCTAAGCCGCCACCCGGGCCAGGTCACCGTGACAACCAAATTTGGCATCCCCCACGAAACGGGACGCCCTCTCGTCCGACTTGGCCGCTCAGTCCTGCGCCCTGTTCTCAAGCAATTTCCCGGCCTCAAACAGCGCCTCTCTCCGTCCGGGGCGCCGGCCGCTCCCCCGGCCATTCCAATTGTAGAGAAGGCTCCCACTCCGAAGCCGCCCAACCCCATCTTTACCGCCGAGCAGGCCAGGAAATCTCTTCACCGTAGTCTTGCGGCGCTCAAGGTCGACCGCATCGATGTCCTGCTTCTCCATGACGTCGCCGCTAACGATCTTCTGGACGATGGCCTTCTGCGTCTCCTTGAAGATTCCGTCCAATCCGGCATGATCGGAACGTTCGGTGCGGGCACGGATCGCAGCCAGATCGCCCCACTGTTGCGCGATCACTCCGCTTACTGTCCGGTCCTGCAGTATGAGTGGTCCATCCTGAATCCGATTCCTGCCCATGCGAACGTATTCCGTATCCATCACCGCTCGCTCACCGGCAACTTCCGTTCTCTTCATGCGGCTCTTCTTGCCGAGAAGGATCGCTGTTCGCGCTGGTCTCAATCTATAGACGCCGATCTCGCCGAGCCGGAAGTCCTGGCGAACCTCATGCTGAAGGCTGCCCTCGTCCTCAATCCGGAGAGCGTCATCCTCTTCTCTTCAAAGAATCCCGCCCACATCCAGGCCAACGTCGACCTGGCATCCGACGAGTCGCTCGCATCGGCTGCCATCGCGCTCTACCGCACCGTTCAAACCGAGCTTGTAGCGCCCGGAGTTCGATGAGCGTGGCCGCTCTCATAGCTCGCAAAGCGAGCCGTTCGTTGGCTGGTTCTGGAGGGATCTTTTGGAGCACCGACCCGAAATTGAATCCGGCGAAGTGACTTTTTACAAATAAATTACTATTTGTGCCTCACCGAAGGAGGCTTGTCGCCGTATATGTCCGTATATGTGTAGATATGAGGCGAAACGTTAGATCGATTCTCTATAATCTCTGGCTGAGTATGGAATGGGTGGGAAGAAGTTTGCATCTGACGTAGAACCTAATCTCAAAATGCGAGGGAAGGCCATGCCAGAAGGTCAAAACAAGCTTGCTAAATTGATGAGGAAGTCTCCGCCAGAGTTGGCATTGTCTGTAAAGTCGCGCATCCTGAATCTTCAAAGATCCTGGATCTCTAAAGCGCGCTTCGGCTTCACTCCATGGAGGCCTTCTGGCGTTGTTCCTCACTTCACCGCGTATTACCCAGATTCAATTCGCTCATTTTCTGACCTGGACGATCTGTATAGCCGTTGGATACGCGGCAATAAGATAAATAACAATGGCGATGTGCCGAGATTTATCGCACTTTTACTGAATCTGCGTCAGCTTCAAAACGAAGCAATCGACGGCGATTTCGCGGAGCTAGGCGTCTGGAAAGGAAATTCCGCAGCCGTTTTGGCCGCGTATGCCGCTGAAATTCAAAGAAAACTGTACCTTTTCGACACCTTCGCTGGTTTTGACTCACGAGATACCGATGGAGATCATCGCGCCCAGACCGGTTATTTCGCGGATACTTCTATCGATTACGTGAAAGCCACGGTGGGCCACAACTCGACCACCGTATACGTGCCTGGATATTTCCCCGACTCGATTACTCCCGAAGTTCAGACCGCCAAGTTTGCTCTCGTCCACATCGATTGCGACCTCTATAAGCCAATGAAGGCCGCCTTAGATTTTTTCTATCCTCGGACCAACAGAGGCGGAATGATGATTCTTCACGATTACTCCTCCGGAACTTGGAACGGTGCCACGCAGGCCATTGATGAATTCAGCAAAGCAACCGGGGAATATATCTCCCTTTGGCCGGATAAGTCAGGAACTGCCATGCTCAGAAAGACGCGGTAGGCAGCGTCCAGGTTCGAAGATCTGCTGCTGAGACCTCCTCAGGCTGTCTGTCATAGATTTCCCAGCCACCGTCTGGGAAATTGACGGTCCTTGACGGTAGCCAACGGATGCATCTTGCTCTGAGTACTGCGATGGTAAGCCACACGGCTGACGACAAAGCGGAGATGCTGCGAGAGGTTTTCATTTACTCCGCTCTAAGGGCCTGCATGGGCTCGACAGAAGCAGCGCGTCGGGCAGGAACGAGGCAGGCTGTGACCGCAGCGAAGAGTAGCAGAAGGGCGCCGGCCGCAAAGACGGAGAGGTCGAGCTTGCCGATCCCGTAGAGCGTACTCTGCATGGCGCGGCCAACGAAATAGGCGCCGACCAAGCCAACGGTGAGGCCGATGGAGGCAAGAACCAGACCTTCCCGGACGACGAGAGCGACGACACGGCCGCGGTTTGCGCCGAGTGCCATGCGAAGGGCTATCTCGTGCGAGCGCTGCGCCACCGAGAAGGACATGACGCCGTAGACACCGAGTGCAGCGAGTAGAAGCGCGACGGCGGCGAAGCTGATGAAGAGGACGAGAGTGAAGCGGTCGTTGGAGAGAACCATCTCACGAACCTCCTCCATGGAGCGGGGCTGGGCGAGGGCTATCTCGGGATCGACGGAGTGGACAGCTGCGGCGATGCTTTTGACCATGGTGTCGGGTTCATTGACGGTGCGAACGCCGATGCCAGCGCCGGACCAGGGGATCTGCCAGAAGGGGATCTCCATCTCGGGACGGTCTTCGCGGAAGCCGCTACTGCGGATGTTGTGATATACGCCCACGATCTGCCACTCGACGGGCGGCCCGAGCTTGGTGACACCGGGGATGAGCTGTTCGACCGAGACACGCTGCTGGAGCGGGTCGACTCCTTTGAAGTACTTCTTCACGAAGTCTTCGTTGACGACGGCTACTTTGACGCTCGAGGAGGTGTCCTGATCGCTGAAGGCGCGGCCATTGACCATGCGAACGCCGAAGGTTTTGAAAAAGTCGGGCGTGACCATGCCGAAGCCTGTGTTGGGGCGCATGGAGGGGTCGTTGAAGGCTGGCTTTCCGACGATGGTAAATGGCATACCAAAACCCGCGCCGAAGAGAGGGAGGCCGGTCATCGCGGAGGCTGAGGTTACGCCAGGGACGGCATTGACGCTGGAAAGAATCTGCTTGTAATAGGCGATGATTTTCTCGGGGTCTTTTGGGCGCGAGTCGGGAACGGGAAGATAGAAGGTGAGGATGTGATCGGTTCGCAGGCCGAGGTCCACACGAAGGAGATTGAGAAAGCTGTGTATGGCGAGACCGGCGCCAGTCAGTAGAGCGAGGGCGAGGGCGAATTCGCCGATGACGAGTGTCTGCCGCAAGCGATGACGGCCTGCTCCTACGCCGGTGCGATTGCCTTCCTTGAGCGATTCGCCAGGATCGACTCGGGAGGCATACCAAGCGGGCGCGCTGCCGAAGAGAAGACCTGCGAATGTAGTGGCTGCGAGGGTGAAGAGCAGGATAGGAAGGTTGAGGTGCAGATCAGCCTCATCCGGCAACGTCCCGCGAGGCATGATGGCGAGGAGGCTCTGGAGCATGGCGTAGCCGACGCCGATGCCGAGGACTCCCCCGGTGATTGCGAGCAACAAACTTTCGGTAATGAGTTGTTCGAAGATGGTTCTGCGGCTCGCTCCGAGTGCGCTGCGGACGGCGAGTTCCTTCTGACGGGCCAGACCGCGGGCGAGAAGAAGATTGGCGACGTTGACGCAGGCGATGAGCAGGATGAAGGCTACGGCGCCTAGAAGAAGCCAGAGCGTCTGTTTGCGTTCGCTGGGCAGGAAGTCGTTTTTGAGCGGTTCGACAAAGACACCCCAGCCCTTATTGCTTTTGGGATTGACCTGGGCGATGTGGGTGGCCACTGAGTCCATGTCAGCCTGCGCCTGCTGGACGGTGACGCCGGGTTTGAGGCGAGCGATGGAGAGGAGCCAATGGAAGTCGTGGTTGAGTTGCTCGGGTTTGAAGACGAGTGGCACGGCGAGCTGGGACTGCGCTCGATCGTCGAGACCAGGGGACAGGACGCCCACCACGGTGTAGGGCTCGCCGTTGATGCGCATGGATTGGCCGATGATTTTGGGATTGCTGCCGAGATGGGCCCAGAGTTTGTGGGTGAGAATAACGACGTGGTCTCTGCCCTCGACGCCTTCTTCGGGGAGAAAGTCGCGTCCGAGGAAGAAAGGACGACCAAACATTTTGTAGAAGCCGGCTGTGACCTGCCTGCCATCGATGTTTTCGGGCTGGTCCTTGCTGGCGATATTGAAGGAGCCCCCGGTGAACGCGTTGATGTCTTGGAAGCTTGAGTTTTCGCGCTTCCAGTCGGTGAAGTCTCCAGCGGAGATTCCGTTGTGGAATGTCTGAATCTTTGACCAGACGACAACGAGCTGGTCGGGCTCGGGGTAAGGCATGGGGGCGAGTAGAGTGGCATAGTCCACGGTAAAGATGGCCGTGTTTGCGCCGATGCCGAGGGCCAGGGTAAGTAGGACCGTGAGGGTAAGGCCGGGATTCTTCCACAAGGTGCGCGCGGAATAACGGAGATTACGAAGGAGACTCGACATGAGACGACCTCACGGTTCCTGCTTGGGTCTAAATGAGACCTTGAAATTTACTTATCGTGAGCAGAATATTTGATCGTGAGCGTTGTTGGGTGATTTTTATGCAATTGCGAAATCGCTAGAGGAGTGAGGCGTTGCTGTTGGTAGGCCAGCCTGATGTGGTTTCATGCGTCAGAGCAGGATGCAAGGTCGGATTAACGTTTCCTCGGCAGCCAAACCTCGAGTTGGCCTTTAGGGGAGGGCAAGCCAATCCTAACAGCGCGGGCATTCGGGTACGCCTGCTTCAATATCTCAACGCATCGATTCGCAAGCACCTCATCCGAGGCATTGAAATATCTGACCTGAGCTACATCTGGCATCTTCTGGGTCGGAATCTTCTGTACCTGAGCTTCTACGCCCGCTGTGGGCCATCCTTTGCGAAGCAGTTGTACGACCTTCGTACCGGCTTCGGGAGTGTCCGTTGCATCCTCTTGAACGTACATATGCGCTTTGACACCGACAGACGCTGGAGAACGGTCGGGAACAGCAGCTTCGACGGGGTTCGGCGTCGTGGGAGACACAGAGGCATTCTGGCTGGTTCCGAATTCTGAAAGCAACAGTACGATTGGCTGGTTCTCGTTGTCAGCGATGCTCAGCGTCGACGAACCTGGATTGTCGTTGATGCTGAATCCGCCGATCTTTGCCAGCTGGGCTTTTACTGTAGCGGGATTATCTACCTTCACAGTGAAGGTCATCTTTCCGAGCACGGTGCCGCGGATCAGTCGCATCCCGGGGTGGCCGGAGATGAACTTCCCGCAATCGCCCTGCGCGGTGACGTGTTCCACGGACTTGTCGTCCATGATTTGAATCTGCGCGTCCGCGATCGTGTATTGGATGTTTTGCGACTGCTTGAGGTTCACGCCCGCGCTATCGAGTCCCTGAAGTGCGCCGGATCCAAGGTTTGCCGCGAGAGCGGTATCGCTAGACATCGTATAGGAAGGAAACAGATGCTGCGCCGCGAAGGGTTTAGGAAGAGGTGCGGGAACGCAATCCTCCAGATCCGCAGGGACCGAACCGGTCGCGCGGAGCAAGGTGCCCAACGGATATGCGGTTGTCGCCACGATAACGCTGAAGTCGCTGCCGCCGCCAAATTGCTTTAGCACCCGATTAGCCAGGTCCTGCTGAAATTGATCGAAGTCACTCACATTCTGAGTAAATGGCTGATCTCCATTGCGGTTCGTGGTAACGAGCGGGTTCTTCGGCCGATGAGCGAAGTGCCACGCAACAATGATTGCGACCAGAACGGCTATGACAACAATTGGTCCAACAACCTTTTTATCTGTGGGATTCATTTATCGAGTCCTCAGCAAAGCCCAACCTCACAAAAAGCAGAGCTATCCAGTCATCTTCTCAGAAAAAGCAATTCGACCAGCGAGATTATCAGCTTGGGCGAGAAGATAAGTCTGCGCAAAATGTATTCGGTCTCTGAGTGGAGATCGTCTCACTTGGCCATGATGAGTTGCGCGCGTGTCTGTACTTCTAAGTCGGTCGGTCGTTGAGGACCTGTCTCCCTTCCGTTGCCGATCCCACCATCAGCTCACGTCACCCTTTGACAGCCCGTCTACACTACCAGTGGCGGCCAACCCCGCTGGACTCCTCCGACCCGGTTCGCCCCCGGAAACACCAAGGACCACCCATGCAGCAGCCCCTCCCCACCGGCGCCCGCACTCTCACCACACCCAGCTTCTATCTCACCGGCCGCCAGCCGCTCCGCCCTGGAGCCATCCTGCTCGCTACGGTGGCCGCCATCGGTGCGCTCTCCTCGGTTCTCTATGCCCTGGGTCACACCGGACATGCACATCT
>Ga0193743_1002420_pt1 | contig 13228 bp, 18 predicted proteins | sample L2c2metaG_FD_143038 | JGI IMG/M metagenome (GOLD analysis project Ga0193743, IMG submission 143038) | Soil microbial communities from a riparian zone of the East river system, Colorado, United States - L2c2 | ecosystem: Environmental > Terrestrial > Soil > Riparian zone | place: USA: East River... | reverse complement strand
TTGGATGTGATCCACTTGGTTTACATCAAGCCACTAGAGACTGTGACATACCAAAAGTAACATTGATGAAAGGCAATAAAATTTACAAAGATGTGGCAGTACTATCTGGAAAATGTCCAAAATGTGAGACAGTATATTATGCAGATCATGAGAGTTTAGAGAGAGGTACAGATAATCCACAAAGAGTGTATTTGAATTCTGCCAAATATTTGAAAGTAGGACAAAGTGTCTGGGTGGATAGAGTCTTTTCTAGTGCAGTGGTGAATGCCATGTACAGCTTTCATGCCTCAGCTGCAGCATACACAGAATTCTGGAATCATAGCTATGCTTGTTTAAATCCAGAGTCATCATATTTGGTTTCCTGCCAAATAATTTGGATGGCTTTTGTTCAAGAATCAATCAGAGTCATTGGCTTTGCATCAAATCAACATTTAACACTCAGTGATAATCTCCCAATCAATGAAGTCACTAAACAAGCTTTTAATCACCTGGGAAACAATGGGCTCATAAGTGTTGCTAATGGCCATGCATGCCCTGAATGTACTCAACCTTATAGGCACTCACAGTATGAGGCTATAGACCAAATTGAAGATCACGCACCTGTCAAGATGGTTATACTTGATGGAATTGTTATGGGGCCAACACACTGTGCATATATTGGCTGCACATCTGAGCTTATCAATGCTAGAAGAGGTGCATTTTGTCCATTTCATGAAACTCAATATGGTGCTAAATGTCGTGTTCGTGATTGTCAACTGCCAAAGATAAATCCAAGTCAAGCTTGTCAACAGCATCAACCAGAATGGCAAAAATATCTCCAAAGTCACAGTCGTGAGAATTTATCTGGAGTTAGGCGCATGTTAAAAAGACCTGGAGAACTTTTGCCTTGGCAATCTAATGTTAATATTCAAAGAAATGTGCAACCTCATGATCAAGATGCACCTGAACCTGTTCAGAAGAATTACTTTAGTCCAAACCGTTTTTATTGTGTTGAAACAATTTGTGCCCCTTGTGGTGCAGTGATTGCATGGACCAAGTTTGATAAGTCTGAGTCACCAACACATATACTCAACTTCTTAGCCAGTGTTTATCCAAGTCAGGAATCACGGCCAGATTATATATGCATTGATAAAGGATGTCAGGTGTTGCGTACTTGTATAAGCAATAGAAGCTGGGATGAATGGCAGAAGACTAGTAGATTTATAGTGGACACATACCACTATAACAACCATCGTGTTACTGATATCCTATGTCGCACATGGTGTAATCCTTCACCTACAGATGGTTCAGGACCAAATTTGGTAATACCTGCAGTTGATAAAAATGGACAGGCTTGTTTGAAACGAGCCTTTAACACACAGGTGAGTTAGTCAAAAGCTGCTTGATGATAAAATTTCTAAGAAATAAGCAGGCATGTGAACAATTAAATTCTTGGTTAGGTGGTTTTGAGTCCATTTTAAAATGCATGGTACCAGGAAACTTTGACTGGTTCTTGCACACTATGATCTTTTATCACACAAGATATGTTCTGGAGAAACAGGATAGAAAAAGGACAAATGAAGGCAATAACAATGATGGTGAAAGTGGTGATGACAATGACAATGACAATGCTGAAGATGCTGAACTTGACAATTGACAAATATTTGTATACTTGGTAAAATAGTTGCTATATGTACATAAATTTGTAATTGACTTTGAATTGACTTGGAATTGACTTGGAATTGACTTGGAATTGACTTGGAATTGACTTGGAATTGACTTGGAATTGACTTGGAATGGACTCGGAATGGACTAGGAATGGACTAGGAATGGACTAGGAATGGACAAGAATTTTCAAGTTTTTTTGTCAGTCAGAATCTGCTCAGATTCCACTCGGAATGACTCGGAATGACTAGGAATCTGACATCTTGTTTTTTTTTTTTTTTACTCGGACTGAGGTTGGAATTTGTTCGGATTGTGTGGGGGAGGGTAAAGTACTGCATACCACACCCGATGCGACAGCCATGTGCACCATGGTGTCCTACACGTCCATCAAGCTCTGTCAGTCCAACAGCATCTGCACCTGCAAGAATAACTATAACATGTGAGTTAATGATTTCTGTGTTTATTGCATCCCAGACACGCAAACCAGCTCCACTGTTTTCACGTTGAAGTGCCGAAACATGGTGAAAGCCTTGGAACATGAAAGAGTCCAGATTTTTTGGCTTGTTGGGACCTGGGACAATAAGAGCAGGGAGTACATGCTTTTTTTTGTACCACATTGTTGGATTGTAGTCATTGATGATCCAGATTCCAATCCAAGTATCTGATTTCTTGTTCTGATAGAGCTGAGTGCCATCAAGTGAGAACGATACAGTGGTATCATTACTTGTTAATCCGAGTCTTGCATGTAAGTCAAGGTAATCGTTGCTGCAGAATGTGTCATCATATACGGAGTCTTTGAGCAGGTCTGTGATTGAGTCAAGGACATCTTTGGTCTTCTGATCTCAGTAGTGCATGGTGGCAGCATTGTGTTGCGACCAACAAAGTGCCTGAATCTGTGGGCCTAGAGGAATTGTACAGGCTTGCTGCCGTGGTACATTTTTGTGTTTGGCAGCAAGCTGAACTGGATCATAACAAGGCTCGCCACACACACTGCAAGATTCCAGCTTGGCAAATGGACTGGTGAACGCATGGCATGAATTGATGCACATATCGTCATTGATTGAGACTACTCCGCTGATTTGAGCTACAAGTTTCTTGACTTTGTAATATAAGAGAATTTTGCTTGAAGGGTATCGTTGGACAATGGAGGTGCGCACAGATGTGTAAGTCTCTTGAGAAGCCTTGTCGCATGACAGGAATAGATCCAATGAAAGGCAAACATCGGGGTCAGATATGTCAACAGGTCCTTCATCTGGGTCATAAAGATGATCAACAATGTCTTGATCAAGTTTTCCATTTTCAAATGTTGCGGTTCGGATTTCTTCAATGAATTCCTGTGCAATCCTGATGTGGTCAATCCTCGATTGAGGCTCCTCTTCGTCATCACTTGGATTAGAGGGTGGGTCTTGTGCTTCATTCAGGGCAAATTGTGCCGCAGCGTGGGCAAGTTCTTCCTGTGCTTCTGCTTCTACATCTTCATCTGAATTGTTGCCTGAGTTATCAGGGCCACTGTTACAATTGCATCTACACACGTACGATTTACTTTTTCTTTTACTTTACTTTTGCTCTCGGAACAACATGCTAGCAACGCATGTTCCTCTATTTTTACCAATCAAAGTCGTAACAAAAGACTAGCTTATCGATATTTCGCTTTGTTTCTATACAAGCAAATAAAACACCGAAACAACCGAACGAAACAAATGTCATTAGAAGGCCCTTGACCCGGTGACACCCTCTTGAACAGACAAGATGAATTCCGAACGAAACAGCTGAGCAGGTTCTATTAGAACAAGCTTGCCATCAATACAAGAACCAGAGGACTTAGCTCGAAGCGCTATCTTCTCACCAGGATTCAATCCATTTAACAGTTTCTTTCCTCCACCACTCGATCTTGAAGCGATCATTCCTTTCTCCACTCCCCTGCTGTTTCACCTCTTGACCTCGAAGAAACCATGAATCTTGGAACGGAAACTGAATCAAAAGGAAAGAAGGTTAAACTTAACCTTCCGAAACCTTTCAATGGAAAACGCGAGAAATTAAAAACATTCTTGCAAGGCTCTCAGATGTACCTTCTGATCAATGCAGAAATGTACAAAATGGACCTGAAGAAGATAGCCTTCATGCTATCTTTAATGGAAGAAGGAGACGCTGCCTCCTGGAAACAACAGCTCATTGAAGAAACGTTTGACCGAGCTATTCTTGCAGGGACCGATCCCAACTTTGGCACCATCGGAAACTTCATCGGCGCTTTGAAAGATGCCTTTGAACCCTACAATTCAGAAGGTGACGCGCTGGAAGAAATGAAAGTGCTAAGAATTGGGGACGTACCAATTGATGAGCATATTGCCAAATACAAGATGCTCGTTACAAAAGCAAAGCTCAAAGAAGAAAACCCAGTAGTCATTGATTTATTCCAAGAGACTCTATCATTGTGTCTCTACAACGACAACTTCTGACTTTGGAAAAACCACCAAAGACATTGAAAGATTGGTATGAATGGGCCTCCAGGCTTGATAACAATTACAAAAGGATGCAACGCATCCTTGGACGAACAAATGCTGGGAAATCTGGAAAGAAAGACAAAAAGAAGACAGAGGGGAGAAAATGGAATTTCTCCAAGAAAGACCCAAACGCTATGGACGTGGACATTATGACGGTCGAAAAACAAGAAAGATGCATGAAAAACAGATTATGTTTTAAATGCGCAAAGAAGGGACATCTCGGAAGAGATTGTCCACCCGAAGAAGACAAGAAGAAGGCACCAACTGCTTCCTTCTCACTGAGAAAGATGAAGGGTAAAGATGCCCATACCCATATCAAAGCCCTAGTGGCTTTAATGGATGAAGATGAGAAAGAGGCCTTGTTCAAGGCAGCAGAAGAAGAGGGTTTTTAATGAGGAGAGCCACCTCAATGTCGGTTTCTCCAAGTCTTGACATATTCTCAGTATATACCACTAAAATAGTCTCCAATTCTATGACTATTCCGATCAAAATTAGTGGGAAAACTGAGAAAGAAAATGTCGACACACCCGGACTTCTAGACAGCAGAGCAGGAGGAAATTCATAGACCAGAATTACACAAGAAAATCCGGCCTTAAAATCCAACAGCTGGAACAACCGCTAAAAGCCTTTAATGTTGATGGAACAGAAAACAAACGCAGAACTATCAAAAGTTTTGTGGATCTTGACCTTACCATCTTTGGAAAAAGAAGAAACACCTGATTATTTGTTATCAGACTCGGAAAACAAAAGATCATCTTCGGATTTCCATGGCTAAACAAACACAATCCCGAAATAAACTGGAAAACCAGAGAATTCTCTTGGAGAAACTCCGAAAACGAAAAACCTCAATTGATGAAAATCAATAGAAAAACAACGGACAACTCAACTCAACTTTCTTTACTAAAGAAAGGAGAAACTATGGACAACTCGACCCCAATGTCTAAAAACATTGATGGGAACTTTAAGGTTTCTCCCACGCACACCAACCATGAGAAATCTGACCTACAGGCCTTCATCAACGACAAAAATGATGAAGAAGAACTCTTAAATGGACCAATAAATCCTTTATCGGAAGAAGAAAATCTTGCCATCCAAATGATAGGAAACACGGAACAAGACAAACCGAACATCTGGATAAACGCGAAAATGACAACCTTTCAACTTCTCCATCAAACACACAATGAGAAGAAGAAAGTTGTCCCTTTGAAAGAACAAATTCCGGAAGAATATCACAAATTCTTGGACATTTTTGACAAAAAGAAAGCAGACCGTTTCCCTGAAGAACAAGTTTGGGACCACAAAATCGAGTTAAAAGACGGATTTGTTCCCAAATCCTTCAAAAACTACAATCTTACACTGATAGAACAAATCAAATTGGACAAATTCCTTAAAGAAAACTTGGAAAAGGGCTATATCCGACCATCACAATCTCCTATGGTGTCACCTTTCTTCTTTGTCAACAAAAAAGAAGCAGGAAAATTACGACCATGTCAAGATTATCGTAATCTAAACGATTGGACAATAAAGAATGCCTACCCATTGCCACTCATCTCCGAAATCATTGATAAACTTAAAGGAGCCAAGTACTTTACTAAACTTGACATCCAATGGGGTTACAACAATATCCGAATCAAAGAAGGAGATGAATGGAAAGCTGCCTTCAAGACAAATCGAGGACTATTTGAACCAACAGTCATGTTCTTTGGAATGTGCAATTCCCCTGCAACCTTCCAAGGAATGATGGATTCTATCTTTGATGACATGATCACTGGCACTCTGATTATTGTCTATATGGACGACATGTTCATCTTCCATAAAGATCTGAAGATTCTCAAAGAAAACACGAAGATCACTCTGAAACGATTAAGAGACAACAACCTTTATTTGAAACCTTCGAAATGTGAATTTCACAAGACAAAGATTGAATATTTAGGAATGGTTATTGAAGAAGGAAAAGTTCCCATGGACATCTCAAAACTGAAAGGAATTCAGGATTGGCCGATCCCCTCTACTATCAAACAAGTTAGAGGATTCCTCGGTTTTGGAAATTTCTATCGCCGATTCATCAAAAACTTCTCTGACATCGCGCACCCGCTGAATGACCTTTTGAGAAAGGACAAAAGATTTGACTGGACCCAAGAATGCCAGGATGCATTCAAAACTATGAAGAAACGATTCACTGAAGAACCGGTCTTGGCTATGCCAGATCACTCGAAACCCTTTCAAATAGAAAGTGACGCATCAAAATATGCAACAGGAGCGGTCCTTTCACAACTGGACTCAAACGGTGACAGACATCCGGTGGCATTCTATTCCAAAATGTTCTCACCTGCAGAACAGAATTATGATATTCATGACAGAGAACTGCTGGCAATTATCCGAGCTTTGGAAGCTTGGAGACACTATATTCAAGGATCTGGGCACACAACTATCATACTTTCAGATCATCAAAATTTGACCTCTCACAAAGAAGCCAAAAAGTTGAACAGACGACAAGCTCGCTGGTTCTTATTCTTATCTGAATACGACATCAAACTAGTCCATACTCCAGGAAAGAAGATGATTCAATCAGATGCTTTATCCTGATGACCAGACCATTGCCCAGAAGAAGACAACAATAACAAAGATATGATTCTTTTACCTGAGAATCTCTTCATCAATCGTATTGATGTTGACCTTCAACAATGAATTGCCAAAGTAACTTCTATGGACAAAGATGCTAAGACAGCTCTTGTATTGCTGCTAAATGGACATAACACCGATGACTGGACATCGGAAAGATTTGAAGACAGAAATATTCTTTTCTATCAAGGACGGAATTATATTCCTCTGGATAAAGAATTACGACAAAATATTCTGAAGACTTTCCACGACCATGAAACCGCTGGACACCCTGGAGAACTGCAAACTTATAATGCAGTACAACAACATTACTGGTGGCCAGGGCTTCAAACTTTTGTGAAAAACTACGTTCAAGGATGCGGAATCTGTCAACAGTTTAAAATAGACCGAAACCCCTCAAAACCTGCCTTTATACCTACTGAAGGATCTCTAACAACACGACCTTTTGCTCATTGCTCGATGGACTTGATAACTGATTTACCACCTGCAGATGGATTTGATTCTATCCTGGTTGTGGTCGACCAAGGTCTTACAAAGGGGGTAATTCTCATCCCTTGCAACAAAACGATCATGAGTGAACAGACAGGAAATCTTTTACTTGAAAATCTTTACAAAAGATTTGGACTACCTGACAAAATCATATCAGACAGAGGACCACAGTTCGCATCAAACTCCTTCAAAGAACTGCTAAAGATCTTAGGCATCAAATCTGCCTTATCCACTGCATATCACCCACAAACAGATGGAACGACAGAACAAACAAATCAAGAGATTGAAGCATACCTGTCAATCTATTGCACTTCTTATCCAGAAGATTGGCCGAAAGCCTTACATCTTATGGAATTCACACACAACAACTGACGACAAGCTGACCGAATGAAAACACCCTTTGAACTCATGTTTGGAGAATCTCCGATAACCCTTCCACTTTCATTCGAAAACCCGAAATACCCTGCTGTAGAAGACAGAATGAAAACACTGATCAAAAACTGAGAAGAAGCACTAGCAGCACATGAACTTGCTAGAACACGCATGACTGATCGACAGAAATTGACCTTTATCCCATTCAAGAAAGGAGACAAAGTGTGGCTTGACTCAAGAAATATGAAGACTCAATACAACAAGAAGATGAAACCAAAACAAGAAGGACCATTTATCATTGCAGAAGTCCTAGGACCAGTGACTTATCGACTCCAACTCCCTTCTTCTTGGCGAATCTATAATGTCTTCCATGCCACCCTCCTTCGACCCTACAAAGAGAACAATATCTACGGATCTAATTTCCCTGAACCGCCGACGGAACTCGAAAACGAAGAAGAAGTCTATGAAGTAGACTCGATCATCAATCACCGAAAACAAGGATGAGGTTATCAATACTACATGAAATGGAAAGGATATCCTATCTCCGAAGCATTGTGGGAACCAGAACAAGCTTTCTCCGATGATGGAAACATGCTCACTCTCTACAAAAACCGACATCGACTCTGAAACATCTCAAAAAGCCATCTGATTCGTCTTCGCTCCCTTCTCCCCTTCAACGACCTCGACGACCATCTATTCCTTCTCACTCTTCTGATCACTCAAACTCTTCGACTCCTCGAGCCCCGGTTGGTTCCTTCCATAATCCCATAGTTGTTGACGATGACAATTCCGACAACGACAACGCGTGATCACTTGACAATACCCGATGTTCCCGATGTCATCAATATATCTTCAACAGTTTTCATTCCGATGAATACTGTGACACAATTTTCATTCCAGGAAGCCCCGCTATGGTCTGCCGACGATGTGGCCTTCATGGTCATTTGATGCTAGACTGCAGAGAAACTGTTTGCTCCTGGTGCGACAGACTAGGACATATCATCGACAATTGCCCTAATCTTGGTTGAACATTTCGAATCTGGAATTTTTGAAGATAGCGAGGGTAGTGTTACGATTGCATCTACACACGTACGATTTACTTTTTCTTTTACTTTACTTTTGCTCTCGGAACAACATGCTAGCAACGCATGTTCCTCTATTTTTACTATTCCTCATGCATAACGCGCATTTTGCATGCTAGTGATGCATGATTTTCATACATGCCTTTTCCTCTTTGCTGAACACATGTAGAACATGTTTCAACCATGCACTAGATGCATGCTTTCACTTATATAAAATGTAGCTAGATACTTTGTAAACTCTAGCTAGTCTTTATTAGACGACATTTCTGCTTGAACTTAGCTCGACCCTAAGACAATACCTTGGAATAAAACCCAAGGCATTCTTTTGAGTCTCTGAAACCGAACGTCTTTAGCAATCGACTGTCTTTGGTCAAGACTGTAAAGTCTGAACCAATCGAAGTTGTAACAGCCACCTGGCTCCTGCTGTGAGTCAGAACCAGGGTCACCTTGTTGAGGTGAATTTGGGGGATTGTAAGGTTGCTGTAAAATGAAATAACTAAGTGCTTTGCCTACTAAAATGGCCTGCCCCTTACATTGAGTTCATAGGGATTGTGTTGTTGCTCGTGCATGTGCTGTTGCTCAGGGACATTTTCCTTAGGCTCATAGCGTTGTTTGTGATCATTCTAGGAATGAAATACATGAATATATACGTACAAGAATTCTAACTACTGGTGGAAAGAATGTAGCTTACGGTATTTCCATTGTCCTGCTGCATTCTTGGAACGTGCTCTCCCAAGTTTTCCATCCCTTTCATTCTGCTTCCCATGCTACCTGAATCTGAACTATGCTCCCCTGGATCTGAATTATTGGCAGCATCATTAGAAGGACCTTGTCCATGATTGAGCGCCTCCCATTCTGTGTATGACATGATTTTGTGCGGCTTGATATGATGAGCATGTGATTGAACAGTCCATATACTCATCAAGGCACCTTTGCAAATCGGGCAAGGGCATGGTTTCTGCTTCCGAGAGGACATAATTGCGAGGAAAACGCTGGAAAACTTGATCAGATGTCGGTGGACTCGGATTCAAACTGCGCGCATCCGTGAATGTCACGGCTCACCTCGGCTTGCAACAGATGTACACAGAGACACGCAGCAAGTTTAGCTCCTTTATTTAATTCAGTACTTTGGCAGGGAATAGCAACATCTATACTACCTCCTACAAATCATTTTAAACCTCAGAATAAATCTTTGATACATATAATGTGGTTGAACCGAATTGCAAGCTGTTAGCGCAATCTCCATGGATCACTGTTTTGATGAGAGCGTGACATCCATCATTGATGTTCCAGTAGGTCACACTGCCCAACATTGCCGACTCCTACATTGTGTGCTCGCACAAACTCCGGAAATCCAACACCAAGGATGAGACGTATATAGCTAGCCATATATATCGGGACCGTATAATCTCCGTGACAAGATTTGGACAATGCTGTGGTATACAGTATACTACATTCGCAATAACAGCTGGTCAAACTCGAGTACAGTACCAAATGGCGAATTATAAACGAGTACATGGAAAGCTCAAAGTTCGATCAGTCGAGTAAGTAAGAAGATATCCTTCAAGTTAATAACCAAAAAGAGGGTAGACATGCTGACAAGGTTCTCCGTCGGAAGATCATCAAGCCAGCTCTGTTAGCGAGAGCACAGCTTGAGCAGTGGCAGCCTGTTCTCCATGCTGGCACGCTGGGTGGGTTTGACATAATGTTCTATCGTAAACTAAAAATGAGGCTTGAACCGAGACATACTACTCAGGAAAGACTGCTAAAGAAAGACAGGATTTCGATTTTTACAAGCGAACTTTGAAACCATTAAACCTTTTTTCGACATGTTCCGTTATGTAGCAATCTTCGTTGGCACTGATTAGCAGATAACTATTTATATATTTATACCCTGGTCTCGACAGGGTTCTAAATTCATGTTGCTCCAGGCTGTACAGTCCATTATTATACGCTTTTCCCGGCAGGACGGCTTTTCTTCGATGAAATTTAAGGGCACGTGCATTTCGTTGGTCACTTGAAGAAGGCATTGCCTCGATGACTAGTCCGATTTCAACCGCTCAAATCCTGTGGTAGATCCATTTCATCTGATCATACTAGGTCCATTGGAGAGCTATATTTCTATTTGGAATACAGTCCTCCTTGACTTGGAGTCCAGAAGACATTATGTCCTTTCAAATTTGTCTAAGGCAGTGTCTGGCGGTGTACGATTGACAATCCTCTCTATTGCTCACGTTGAACGTTCTGATATGTGGAAAAAAAAGAACTGGCAAGCTTCTTCCAATTATCTTGGCGACTGCTCTACCACGATGCAGGAGTAAAAGCGAATAAAAGCTTGTACAGGATACACAGCTCCTTGTTCGAGTACGAGCATGCCCCAGACCATTATGTCGGCCAATCCATCACTGAGGCATATACAGCGACGATTAGTGACGTTTTTCCATTTCATCCAGTGTGGAGTCCTTGGACCAACTGTTCTTCGAAAGCTCTTTACAGCCCTAATTGAGAAATTAGCCCTTTCCTTGCGCTTTTTGCGTTCCAGATGGCGAATTCTGCGTGAGAGGAAGGTGAACTCCTCATCTTTAAATCTCACAAAGCCAAAGGTCGACGAGGGACGTGGATCAACAATCAGCACTGATGGACAAAGTCAAGTAAGTGGTGGGTTGAAGACCACGGAGCCCTCGCTCATTTTTAAAAGGAACAGGCATCGGTTTTGCAGTCCACCATCAATGAGCAGACCGTTCTTCCCATAGCTTACTCCCTCTATCCCTCTAGAAATGAACCGCACCATGGTTCAAGTTCTAGATCGTCACAAATGCTGGACGTAGCCGCACTCTCGCGGAGTCCTGAAATACTTTGTCGGGATCGAAAAGCCATACCCCATATATCTGGTCCTGACGGTTCTTATTTGACAACTGATCCCACGAGTTCAGCGCAACCGCATCTTGGATCATTCCCGACAGTCGATACCCGTCTGGGTCGTCGAGCGAATTTGCACCGTCTTAAGCGCGGCTCTCCCCAGCCATCCCGTTCTGATTCAGCGGAATCTATCGAACAGCTTGGTTATGGCGAAATGTCGAGTTCACGCGATTTTACTCTCGTCGCAGAGCTTTCAGATGTGTCAGTTGATTCCCCCGAAAAACTCTCTCATCAGGAGACATTGGTTTCCAGTCCAACTTGTGAAGACCCGAGGACTCCGGCCTTGAGTTCGTGTGGCATCAGTCCTCTTGCTCCAGAAAACTTTAAACGATACGAAAAGAGGCTAAAAATGTAAGAGTTCAATCCCTTTCAATCTTCTTCTCCAAATCTCTTTGTGTTAGACCGCAAGTAGCAACGACAGTTAAACTGCGCCCAATTTTGAGAGATTTCTCAGAGTGAGTTCCAACAGTGTTCAACCCAAATCGTTCTTAGGTGATCTGTATTTAATAGCCATGACGATATACCAGGATGGACTACTTGCATTCATCCTGAAGGTGGTCGCTATTTTCATCATGCTGAAAAGGTCCTAGCATACATTCATTCTAACTCAAAAAATGGTTTTTGACTTTTAGCCGCAGAGGATATTTACTGATGTGGATCTGCACGATGAACTATTCCGCATCAGGATTACCCAAGTTATCACGGATATTGAGATTTTCATCGAGAAGCATCATGAACACATTCACTGGATCCCTGAAAAGACTGACCTAGTTCTTGATTTGAACTGGGTTGAGGACTGTTATGTTACCCATTATTATTTCGCTGACCATGAATCCCGGATCGTGTTCTTTTTGGACGAATTTTTGTCGGACAATCTACCACATTGGAGCGAGATCAAAGGGGTTAGCTCTGGAACTCATCTTCGTATGTCTTCCCTGTCTGAGCAATCAAACGACACTTCCTCACTCTTTCATATACGTGATTTAGAACAAGCACTGGAAACACAATACTGGTAAGCAAATGGCTTTAAAGATGATAATATTCAAAAATATTTACCTCCCACCATAGGTGGCATTGTCACACTTATCCAAACTGCATTGAACTATCGGATGACCTCGTTTGTGAATTGAGAGCTTCGCTGATGCACTTCATCTCAGGTATTATATTTCTACGTAACCATCTCTATCCTAATTTTTGCTTCAGATTGCATGACATCGCCTTATGCTAACTCACCGTACACTTCGGAAAACCTCGAAAAACTCCTCGGTTACACGGATAGCTTAAAAGGTTAGTCCAACGCTATTCTTTGATTTGACAAACTTGTTGAAGGCATTCACCTATTCAGAAAATATTGGCAAACCATATAGTGGATGTATCAGTTTTCTGGGTTAGCGACTCTATTGTGTGTTACGCATCGTTGTGGCTTATTGTGGTTGACTATCTAGGCCGCCTTATGTATTCGATCAGTACGCTCGCTTGTCGCCTAATCTACAGCAGGGAATGTCTATTTATAACATGTGTTATAGGTAACATGAGGTTCTTGAATTTCCACGGGCAGCCTGAAGCGCGTCTAAACCGTGATCAATCCGTCTATGGTGA
>Ga0193743_1002419_pt1 | contig 13233 bp, 11 predicted proteins | sample L2c2metaG_FD_143038 | JGI IMG/M metagenome (GOLD analysis project Ga0193743, IMG submission 143038) | Soil microbial communities from a riparian zone of the East river system, Colorado, United States - L2c2 | ecosystem: Environmental > Terrestrial > Soil > Riparian zone | place: USA: East River... | reverse complement strand
TGGTTGCCGGATCAATGGAAGCGCCTTCAGACCACAAGAATGGCTGGCCTGCAAATCCCCGTCATCCCAATGCCATAAATATGCCGTTCACGTAACGCTCACGACTTTATGTCTCTCTATAAGAGGGTGTTTGAGAAGGTTCCGGCCGTCGCTGAAAGTGGAGCAAAGGGCTTGGGCAAACTTGAGAGATGATGCCGAACGTGTCGGTCATCAAAATTGAATCTGTGCAGTTGATCCGACAACGGCGATCAAATAGGCGGCTGAGATTTGCCCGGTGCGCTTGGGCTGATTCCAGTTGGACCGCGATTCGATGGCTCTTGAACATGGTGTGCCCGTATGATCCCAAAAATCAAATACGTTGCATTTACTCCTCACGTAACGTTTCGTAACCTCCCGTAACGTTATCACTTGCCTTTGAGCTAAGTCGTTGACTTGGTGTGGATGACATTTCCGAGATGGACAGTTTGCATTTAGCCGCCCCGTAACGTTCTTGAAGTTGTCGTAACAATGTTACTTCAGCGCAGCTAAATTATTCATTTCATTGCGAGATTACGTTTTCGAGATGGACAGTGCCTGTGTCGAACGGCTAATCGGCACGATCCGGCGCGATTGCCTGGACCACAGGATCGTATTCCATGAGCAAAGTCTCCGCCGGCATTTGCATGCTTTCGTGGATTACTATCATCGCAGTCGTACGCATCTTGGTTTGCAGAAGGAAACTCCCAAGGCACGCCCCATCCAGGAAGCAGAGGCTGGCCGGATCATCGCGATCCCAGAGGTCGGTGGACTCCATCATCGCTACGAGCGCCGCGCAGCCTGAAGTCTCGCCTCAGCTGAGTTGCGCCCGCTACAATTTTACTCGTTGACAGCTTCGTCGGTAAAACACCTCCTAAGGAACTAATGCTTATCGGCAAGGCTCATTCCAAGTCTGTGTGCATGCCCAATTACAAGAAACGTTTTTACCCTCACCAAGTCCCGGGGGATATTCCGTTTTGCGGCCATCGTAATTATCTGATTCATCCCGAGCCCGCCAATCGAATTTTCGAGAACGACAATCTGAAAGCCTCAGGTTTTAGCTTTGAGCGCGTCGCGGTCCAAATGATTGAGAACGCTGATTCGTTTCCACGATGGCGGCAGCCGGCGCAACTCGTCATGGCAGGAATTCCAGCAATTAATTGTCTCGCTGCCACGAATCGCCCAATTCATTGGGATAAAACCTGGCCCAAATGCATTGGCGGCGGCACCAACGTCTTCGTGTCCGATTCACTGACGTGTTTCCACGGGCTTATCGAGGGCAAACTTTGCCGGAACCCATTTCCGCAGCGCATCGAAGAGCAATTCGACCTTGAAAGGTTTAGGGATGTAGTCGTCCATACCCGCAGCCAAACATTGTTCGCGGCAACCCGTCAGCACCTCCGCCGTCATGGCGACAATTGGAACGCGCTGGTTCGAGTTCTCCCGGAGCCGTATTTCCCGTGTGGCAGCGTAGCCATCGATCTCGGGCATCTGGCAATCCATCAGGATCAGATCGTACGCCAGCAATCCGGACATCGCCACCGCTTCTCTCCCGTTTGTGGCGATATCCGGCCTGGTACCAAGCTTTTCGAGCATGCGCGCGGCCACTCTCTGGTTCACGATATTATCCTCGGCGAGCAGCACCCGCAAGGGCAAGCCGCCAAAGTGAAGCGCCAGGGCGCGTGCCATCGCCTCAATTGGGCGATCCGTCTTCGTGGCGTAATCCGGAGCGGAGAACTGGCCTTTTCTCGACCATGCGGTCAGCAGCGTACTAAGCAGTTGCGACTGCCTCACCGGTTTGACCAGCCATGCATCTGCGGTGCCGCTCTCGTTCTTCCGAACCTCGGGCCAGTGGCTGACAGAGCTTAGCAGAACTAACACCGTGTCGCGAATCTCCGCATCTGCCTTGATGGCTCGGGCCCGTCCATATCCGGCATCTGGTAATCAAGAAGCACAAAATGATACGGATCCCCGCTGGCTTTCGCCCTTCGAAGCGCCTGGAGCGCCTCCGCGGCACCTTCAAAGCTGCGGCTGCGCATTCCCCAACCTGTTGTCTGCTCGCGCAGCACGCGGCGATTTATCTCGTTATCGTCTACAATTAGAATCTGCAAATTGTACAGCCCGTCCATGGAGACGGGTCCGGTATTCGGTTGGCGATCGAGCGCGAGAGGAAGGGTTAACGAAAAGGTGGAGCCTGCTCCGGGCCAACTGCTAACCTCGATGGATCCGCCCATAAGCTCGACGAGTCGTTTGGAAATCGCCAACCCCAGTCCAGTGCCCCCGTATTTTCTAGTGGTGGAACTATCCACCTGGCTGAACTCTTCGAAGACGTAGGCGAGCTTCTCGGCGGGAATACCTACCCCGGTGTCCTGCACGGAGATCCGCATTATCGCTCGTACATCATCCTGCCAATCGCATGCCACGGTTACCACGATGTGTCCGCGCCCCGTGAACTTGACGGCGTTGCCCACCAGATTGGTCATCACCTGCCGGATCCGTCCAGAATCTCCGACAAAGAGGCTGGGTGCTTCGACTGGATATTGGAGAACGAGTTCGAGATGTCGTTCCTCGATCTTAGGCGCCAGCATCTCATTTACATCTTCAATAGTCAGACGCAGGTCGAACGAGATCTCCTCGATTGCCAGTTTGCCGGCCTCGACTTTGGAAAAGTCCAGGATGTCATTGATGATGGTGAGCAGCGCTTCCCCCGAGCGGCGCACGGTACTCGCATACTCGCGTTGCTCCGCGGTTTGTTCTGTGTCCAGCAGCAGGCTAGCCATGCCGATCACCCCGTTCATCGGCGTGCGGATCTCATGACTCATGTTGGCCAAAAATTCCGTTTTATGCCGGCTGGCGGCTTCCGCCAATTCCCTGGCATGATCCAGTTCCGCAATCAGGCTGCTGCGCCGCCTGTACTGTGAAACCACAACTGAGGCCAGAACAAAGATCGCGCACGATGCGGCCCCTAGCAACGCGAGAAACCCGAATTGCCGATATAACGGCCGGAGCACGGCGAATTGGTGCGATTGGCCGGTTGGATCGATGTTGCCGTTACGATCCATGCTCCGCACGTCAAAGCTGTGCGTCCCGGCGGGTAGGTGGTCGTACGCCGCCCCATCATTGCTTTGGAATTGCGACCACTTCCCGGCGTCCAGACGATACGAAAAGAGCAGCCGATCGGAGGGCGTCTGGCTCCACTTGTCGATTCCGCTGAAGGCGATTCGCGCTTCGCCTGAGGGCGGCGCTTCGCGCAGGTTGGCAGCCTGATTCAGAAGCGTCTGCGGAGCATCCATGTCCGCCGACGGATGATAGAGAACCAGGCCGCGACTGGTTCCCGCCCATAACCGATTCCGGCTGTCCAGAAAAATCGTGCATGCAATTGCCGTGGGCAACCCCTCTTCGACCTGGTGGTTGATCCAACTTCCGTCTTTGAGCCGGTGGACGCCCAAAGCGGAGGCCACCCATAGAGTTCCGTCGCGCTGGGTAGTCAAGTGCCGGACACGGTCGAGTCCGGTGCGCATCGCGGTCCAGGATTTGCCGTCGTATTTCAGAATCTGGTCGCGGCCGCCAGCCACCAGTTCGCCCGTGGGCAAGCTGGCCAGCAGGAAGACGCCAACGTCCGAGTAGCCATTGGCGCTCTGGAACGGATTCGAAAACTGGCCGTTTCGGTAAAGCCCGCCGCCGGCAGAACCGCCGAGCCAGATTTCCCCCGTCTTCCTCTCCAAAATCGATCGCAGATTGGCTCCCGTCCATTCGCGGCCCAATTGCAGCACCCTGCGCAAACTTGCGCCATCGTAGACTTCCAGGCGGAACCCGGGTATCCCTTTGACTTCGCTGCCTACCCAGACTCCGCCCCCGGGGCGCTGCGTAAGCTGTGTGATCACCCGGCCTTCGGGGTGCGGCCATCCGGTGAATCGGCCGGTCGCCGGATTCAGCGCCAGTATGGAATCGGTGCGGTCCTCGCTCACTACCTGGACCAGAATCCTGCCGTCCGCAAGCGGCGCTAGGCTATTGGTTTCCACCGTCTTCGTTCGAAGTCCGCGAGGCAAGCCGTACCGGGTCCAGGCGTCTCCCTTGAGTTCCAATACATAATCGGTGGCGCTCATCCACAGGCGTCCATCGCGGTCTTCGGCGATCGCATGAACAGGTGAATCGAATTCCTCCATTCCGGCCGGCCGCTGCCAGAGAGCTGGCGCATACCGCGTAATGCCTTCCGAAGTCGCCACCCAAAACGCCTTGCCTGCTTCTGAATAGACGTCGAAGATGCTGCCGCTCAGAACCCCCGCGCGTTCCACTGGGTACTTCCGCCCTTCCCGCAGCCGGAAAATCTCCGTTCCTTCCACAATCCAGACGGTGTCATCGCCGCCGCGCCAACCGCGCAGATTGTCGGCAGTCGCCGCATACACGGTTTCGAGATTGGCTCCTCGCCAGCGTACGATGACATGCCGCTGGCCACGTGAGGAAATGCCCTGGGCGAACAACTCGCTGTCTCCCGGCAATGGGTGACTGAAGTGAGCGAGGTGATCTGCGTCACCGTTGACTTCGTGCCATTCGAAAGGACCGCCGTCGCGTGAAATTTGCAGCTTCGCCAGCCCATGTTCGCCGGCGACGTACCACTCGCCGGCTGAGCCTGGACAGATCTCAAGGAAAGGGGTAATTCTAGAACTGCCCGCCGTCCGGATTTCGAGCCAGCTTTCCCGCTCCGGATCGAACTCCAATACGCTGTCCTCCAGGAGCAGGATGACCTGCCCTCCGGAGGGTGCCGCCGCCATTAACCGGTGACCGGCCGCCGGCGTATACCGCACCGTCCATTTTCCATCCCGATACTCTTTGAGCCCCTCTACGGAGGTGGTCCACAGGGTGCCATGTGTGCCAGCGTACACTCTCTTAGTAGATGGCCAGTCGGGTTGCGCCGAGCCGTGAGGGTCTGGTTTGCGGGTAAATCCGTAGCCATCGAACACAGTCATGGAGGGTATAGCGCCATGGCGAATGTAGGCGCTGGCTCCTGGCATCCTGCTGACGTTGTAGGAGTAAGTCTCTCCGAGGCCATTGCGACCGCTCCAGGATCGCCACGGGATCTGGTCACCGGCGTGGAGTATCGCCGCGCTGTCCCAGAGGGCCGTGAACGCGAGAATCACCCCGATTTGACTGCGATTCTTCATCCTGGCGAACCGCTTTCCGCAGTTATCTCCCCATCAAGCTTGTGTGTGGTTTTCGCTTCAAGGTCCACAGGCTACTAATCGGCAGTTCTTCGCTCATGCGCACAGGACAAGCGCTGAACGCGATCCGTATGCTGGCGCAGCTCAAAAGCTGCGTGAGAACTGTAACGTTCTCGCCATCGCTGTGAGGCTCCTCAGTGATACCCCGCGCCAGTAGCAAATCCGCTGAGTCAATGCGGGTGGTGAACGGGATCAAAGAGAGGGTTTGGGATCTTCTTCCATTTGTGCGACGCAACGTGTACCATCCCGATTTCGGCGGGTCATTTTCGTTAAAGGCAGTGCTGCCGGCGTTACTCCCCCATTTGACTTACGCAGGGATGGGCATCGGGAACGGCGGCGAGGCTGGGGTTGCGTGGGAACAGATGCTGCGCGGCAACCTAAATCCCAATGAGAGCGCACGGATTAAGCAGGCATTACTGGCCTATTGCCGCCAGGATACTTGGGCCTTGGTTTCAGTTTTGAATTTCCTCAAGAATGCAACGAAAACGGACAATAACCCAGGTTGGAACTAACGGATAGCCAGAAAAGTAATGACGAACTACAGGCGATTCTCGGCGATTTGTGGTATCACCTAGATGTCGTAGCGGGGTACGAGGCTAGAATCGCCCGGTTTGAGTCGCCACGATTCAATGTGTTCGACTATATCGAACCTGACGAAAATAAGGTCGCGGCGATTATTGCCAATCTTCTCGATCCAAACGGGTCGCACGGCCAAGGCGGCGTTTTTCTGCATTCGTTCGTCGAACGGATCGGTTTCGAGGCAGCTACAAAAAAGGTGATCGTCGACGCTGTGGTCCAAACCGAGGATCGAACCAACTGGAACCGACGCCTCGACCTGACGCTCACAGGGATACGTGGGTCTTGGGTTTAGAGAATAAAATTGACGCCGCCGAGCAGCCGAATCAAATCACCGATTACATGGCCCATCTTCGTACCATCGCAGGTGAAAATTGGTTCTTTGTGTTTCTGACGCGAAGCGGCGACAATCCAAAGGATGCCAAAGGACCGAATGGCAGAAGGAGCGAGATGGACGAAGAGTCCTAGCTTGTCGGTTATGATCACTCGGGGATGCCTTCCGCTGGTCCGCAACAGCTTGCGAAAGCTGCATAGGAAGCTCCGAAGATATCGCACCAGCGACGGATCGTCTCGTAGCTCAACTGGACACCTCGATAGGCCATCATCAGTCCACTTCTCGCAGGCTCACGGCGAAGTCAAAGTACAGCCACACGCATTGGGAAATGATCTCTTCCGGAAACCGGAAACCGCGATATGGGTGGGCTGGCACTTAATCAGGATCACACCTGCCCGCTGTAACAGTGCCTATACGAGACCTGCTTAACGCAATATGCGTGCCCCGCCCATGTGTTCGAAGGTCTTGCGGGCTTTTTCTTCGGCCTTGTTGGAATCCTGTAGGAGGGCGGGAAATTCGCCCGTGGATCGGACGGCGGAAAACCAAGGATCATCACGCAAGGCGCGCGAGCACACGAAGCCTTCGGCCAGCGCGCGTTTGAGCGACTCCATCGCCAGCCCTGACGCTTTCAGTTTCGAGAAATGGCGTGCGAAGAAAAACACTACTTCCGGCTCTCCTTCCAGTGGCGTTTTCACCATCTCATCAATGGCTTGGCTGGAACGTCCCCGGAGGATCGCCAATAGCGAATTCATCAAGCCGCGGAGAGCCGGCGTCAGATGTGGATTTGAGGTGCGTTCCTCCAGCAACTGGATTGCCTGTTTTTTCTCACCGACCGCGGCCCAGGCCGCTGCGTCCACGTAACCGTCTGGCTTGCCGCAGGTGTCAATCGCTGTTTTGTACTCGCCCAATAGAAAATGTGTCCAAGCCACGCTAGTGGAAATGGCTAGATCTAACCGACATGCGCGCTCGTGGGCGATGCAGGACTCGTTCAGCAAACCGCAGAAACGGAACACTTGGACCAGACCGGTAAAGACTGGCGGCTCTTTGGCTCCAATGGCGAGCCTGCGCAATAAGCGCGACATAGCATCCTGCGAACGGCCCAGGTCTGCTTCGAGAGGCGCATAAAATTGATGCGCCGAGGAGAGTCCTGGATCCAACGCAAATGCCTGCCGGAAGGCTGCTTTTGCCAGCTCGAGATTGCGTGCCGTGCCGACGCCCGACTTTCCCAGATAAGAACAGCAGCGGCCCAGCCAAGCCCACGATGGAGCAAAAGCGGGGTCTTCCGCAATACTGAGCCATAACAGATCGCGGGCCCGCAGCATAGACTTCACCGACGGCTTGGTGGTCAACTCCTTGGCTTGGACGAAGGCGCCATAAGCCGCTTGCTTCAGACCTGGTTCGCTCTCAACGGGGAGCATGAACCGATAGCCGTGTTTCGACACCGTTTGAATTGCTTCCGCGCCGAGGAGCTTACGCAGTTCTACGATGATATTCGTTAGATTTGCCTCCGATACATAGATGTCGGGCCAGAGCACGTCCATCAATTCCTCCTTCCGGACTAGGCGTTCCGCTCTTAAAACTAAAAGAACGAGCGCGTCGAAGGTCTTCGGAGCAATCAAAATAGCGTCTTCGCCGCGATGGAGCTGGCGTTCAGACGGGTAAAGCAAAAAGTCGGAGAAGCGATATTCTCCAGCGGGTCTGGATATGTTTTCCCGATATTGGGTTTCTTCGGACGTTTCCTGTAGTCGCACTTGACTTCCTACCGTTCCGCTTTGATTTTCCTTTGATTTTTCTTTTATACTGCTTTGAACTTTCGCTACATATTCCACATATACTTCTACTACTTTTTCTTTAAGTTCGGAAATACCACGTTCGATTGAGCTGGAAGTCAAGCAAAGGGGATGAGAAAATGACCAGGGCTTCAGTTTCGCGCTTTGCAGCGTTTGCGGCGCTCAGCGTTTGTTTCGCGCATGCGGTTCTCGCGCAGAACACCAATTCCGGCGACATTCGCGGGACAGTGACCGACGCAACGGGAGCCGTCGTTCCGGGTGTTGCTGTAACGCTGCTCAATACGAATACCGGCATCACGAGGGAACTCTCCACGAATTCGGCTGGGCTTTATGATGCAGTCTCGATTTTGCCCGGCCAGTACACGATCACCTTCACCAAAGAAGGCTTTCAGACTGTTGTGCGTAGCGGCATCACGTTAGACGTGGGCGCAATTAGCGTGGACGCTCAGCTTACTGTAGGCGGGACTCAGCAGCAGATCCAGGTCACCGGAGAGGCTCCTCTGCTCAAGACTGAGAATGCGCAGCAATCCACCAATTTACAGGCCAAAACCATGGAGGGCCTGCCGAACGTCGGCCAAAATTGGCAGAATTTCGTCAAATTGATTCCGGGTGCCAACGGCACGCCAGCCTCGGATGCAGGGGCGGCCAATCCGGGTGTTGGTGTAGCCATTAATGGAAGCTTGCCCTTCTACTCCAGCTTTCTGGCCGACGGCGCGTCCATCCGTCTGCCGCACAGCGCCAACGTAGATAACCAGATTTCCGAATCTGTCTCGGAAGTGCAAATTAACACCTCCACCTTCTCCTCCGAATATGGCGGCGGTGGCGCCGTATTTAATGTGATCAGTAAATCCGGCTCGAATCAATGGCACGGCGCGGCATATGAATACTTTGAAAATGATGCGCTGAATGCCCGAAGCTTTTTCGACGGAAAGAGCGCCGCCAGAGTGCGCTATAACAATTTCGGCGGATCAGTCGGGGGTCCCCTCCTCAAGAACAAGCTTTTCTTCTTCTACAATTTCGATAAAACGATAAACCCAAGTTCAACGACAACGACGACGACCGTCCCCACCGACGCCATGAAGCAGGGCGTCTTTGACGCGACGATATTCGGAATTATTCGCGACCCTTCGAACGGGCAGCCATTCCTGAATAATCAGATTCCTCGAGCTCGCATGGACCCGGTGGCGCTTGCCGTTCAGCAGTACTATCCAACGGCAAACCTGGCTGGAATTACGAATAATTATCGATTTCAGCAACTGGGAACCAACACGCAGGTGCGGCAGTTTGGGCGGCTGGATTACAACGTGCGTAGCGACAATAGACTGACGATGTCCATCAAAGAGCGCGGCAGCACCGGTTCTACTCTGGGGACAACGTGTCCGGTGAACTGCCAAAACAACACCTCGGAAAGCTATGAAGGGCAAATTTCAGACGTGCATACCTTCAGCCCAACGGTCGTCAATGAATTCCGGTATGGCTATACTCGGCAGGCCAATTGGTTCACGCCGGGAAGCCTGGGCTTAGGATTCCCGCAAAAGATCGGCCTTCAATATGCAAAGCTAGACCTTTTTCCGAATATCAACATCACCGGTACCGCCACGAACAATACTCTAAACCCGCAGACTTCCGCTATCTATATTCAAAACGCCTTTAATCCATCGGATGTGGTCACCATGATCCGCGGCAAGCACATCCTGCACTTCGGCGGGGAGGTTTTAATCTACCAGGACAACTCCACTCCCTGGGGAAACTTAAGTGCAGCCAACTTCACGTTTAACGGGCAGTTTACGCAGGCAAACGTCGGCTACGCCGACTTCTTGGTTGGCCAAGCGCAGGCCTGGAGTGCACTGAATCAAGGTGAAGCGGGCATGCGGTCGAAGAACCCTTCGTTGTTTGTGCAGGACGATATTAAGCTGCGGCCGAATCTCACCCTGAACGTCGGAATGCGCTGGGAAGTTCACGGTGGATTCACCGAAGTAAACAATCGGGCGGGCAGCTTCGATCCCACGATCATCAACCCGGTAACCAACACCCTGGGAGCTATCTGGTTCGCTGGCAATAACGGGCGAAACAAGATCATGGCGACAGACTATAAGATCTTCTTGCCGCGCGTTGGTGTCGCTTGGTCGCCCACTACCAAATGGTCGGTGCGCGGTGGTTTCGGGATGTATTCCAGCTTGTGGAGCGTGGACGTAAACGGCTCGCCACTTGGTTTTGGCAGCGCCAACGGCGGGAGCGTTTCGGCCAATCCAGGTCAAGCGCCGGTGGCGAATCTCTCAGGCTCGGGCGCGGGACTTCCATATGTGTTGGCGTCCAGAGATCCCGGCGCTTACAACGGGCAGGGGGGTGGAAATATACCTTACATGCCGTATAACACGCCGACGAGCCGCATTTACCAGTGGTCAGTTAGTATTCAGCGTCAATTTGGCGGCGGTATAGTAGCCGAGGCGGCGTACGTCGGCAGTCATGCGGACGGTTTGCAATTTCAATCCAATATCAACCAGGTGCCTGCCGACAAACTGGGACAGGGGCAGAGTGGACGGCCATTCCCGCAATTCCTCGGGATCGGCCCCAGCGTTCCTGGCGGCCTGACGGGCTCGTTCAACAATGTCTCAAACTACAATTCAATGCAACTGTCTGTCCGAAAGCGATTTAGTCATGGACTCAGCGCAGATGTGAACTATACCTGGTCCAAGATGTTGGACAATCAGGACACCTCCGGTTGGGGAAGCCACTATGGTGACGCAAACTACCAGGATGCGTTTAATGTGGGGCGGAATTATGGGCTCTCCAACTTCGATGTGCCACAAGCATTCAAAGGATACGTGGTGTATCAGATTCCGCTTGGCAGGGGACATGCAATCCTCAGTCACGGCATCGCTGATGTCCTCTTAGGCGGATGGCAGGCATCCTCCATGTTCATTGCGCAATCTGGCGTCCCCTTCACTCCCACCATGGCTTCCAGCACCGATTCCGGCGCGCTGGGTGGGCAATGGTTTCCGAATGTGGTCGGCAACCCGAGCGTGCAGAACCAGACGATCAACCAATGGTTCAACCAGCTCGCTTATGCGACTCCTGCGACGAATACCTTTGGAAATTCCGGAAGAAACACGCTGCGCGGGCCCGACCTGACGAGCATAGATTTTTCGTTGGCCAAAACGTTCAGGATTCCCAAATTCGAGCGCGGCGGATTGCAGATTCGGATGGATGCCACCAACATCGTGAATCATCCGAGTTTTAAACTTCCAAATGCGAAATTGAATGCAGCGGCCTTAGCATCGGGCGTTCCCGATCCGAGCGTCGGTCAGGTCACCGACGTTTCAGTCCCTGGCCGCTTCTTCCAACTCGGCGCTCGCTTCACCTTCTGACGAGACGAGGGACGTACCGTTCGGTCGGCGATATTCTGATGGGCATGGCCGTCAAGATCGTCGCTTACGCCCTGGCAAGTGTGATTCTTCTTCGCGGACTGCCTGCGCTCTCGCAGTCCGCGTCGACTTCGCAGCAGTTGCAAACCCACGCGCGCCAGGCACAGGAATTTTTAAGGACCAACCAGCCTGACTTGGCGATCACTGAGTACAAGGCGATTCTCAAGTTGGACCCGAACAACCTCGATGCGCGGAGCGGCCTGGGAACGCTGCTGTACTTCCGGGGCGACTACGCAAAAGCTGTCGTCGAGCTTCGCGCCGTCGTGAAAAGCCAGCCGGCGCTTTGGAAAATGGTCACACTGCTCGGTATGTGCGAACGACGAGTAGGTCATGTGGCAGACGCGCGCGCCGATCTCGAGAAGGCCTTTCCGCAATTGACCGAAGAAAAGCTTCGCGTACAGACCGGTATGGAACTGGTCGAGATTTACTACGCATCCCGCGATCTGGACAAGGCGGCGGATATCGTCAGCATTTTGCGGCGGCTCAAACCGGAGGATGCAGCGATTTTATTTACGGCACATCGAATCTATTCGGAACAGGCGGATGAGGCCAAGCTGGGCATCGCCATGCTTGCGCCAAAGTCAGCGTGGATGCATCAACTCTTGGCGCAGGAGATGCTGGCGCAGGGCAACAACGAGGCGGCCATCGCGCATTATCGGGAAGCCCTCAAAGTAGACGATCGGCTTCCGGGCCTGCATTTCGAACTAGGTGAACTGCTCAGGAGCTCTTCGGTGCCGGCCGAAAAAGAACAAGCGGAACAGGAGTATCTAGCCGCCCTCTCCCAAAGTCCGCTCGACGAAAAATCAGAATGCCGCCTTGGTAGAATCGCGCTCGCCCGGTCTGATTTGAAAAGCGCATATGCGCATTACTCCAGAGCGTTGGAGTTGCAGCCCGATGACCCCGAGGCGAATCTCGGTGTTGGCAAAATTCTGCTGTCTATGAACCAGCCGCAGAAAGCGCAGCCGCTAATGGAGAAAGCAGTCCGGTTGGATCCATCCGATGCGGTGGCGCACTACCGCTTGGGTTCACTCTACCGGCAGATGGGACGCCCGGATGACGCGCGCCGGGAAATAGCCGAATTTCAGCGGCTCAAAGAAATGAAGGAACGGCTGAAGGATTTGTACAAAGAACTGCGGCTGCAGAGCAAGGCTGAGTCCCTAGATGCGGACCTTCCTCACTAAAGCGGGCAACGCCTCGTGAGTCCCCTAATATTTCATCGTGCGGCTGGTAATCACGCTAATTGAATCGGGCGATCCGGCTACTTCGCTGATTCGCAGCAACGCCTCGAAATAGACCGGCGTTTTTGGATCCGCATCAAGCGCCAATGCCTTTTTCAATTTTCTGCGTCCGCCTTCATCAGCCAGCAAAAGCCCGGCGGCTTCGGTCGCTTCCTGCTGCAGGCCTTGGATGATCGTGCTATTGCCTCGTCCGCTTTCGGCGGGCAGCAGGGCAATCGTGGCGAAGTCTTCGCCATCAACGCCGGTACGGCTCAATCCCACATAAGCTTCCCGTTCTCCCGGTTTCGGTTTCTTGTTGCGGAAAGACTTGGCCGCGCCATTGACTTCATCACTGCGAATCTCGCAGAAGTTCAACCGGTTCTCAAATAACAGCACCCAAGGATTGGAAGCAGGGCTTCCCACAAAAATATAGTTTCCGTCATCCAGGTCCCGCAATTGTAAATGGCGGGCAAACTGAATAGCGATGTTTACCAATTGATGGGGCATCAGCTTGAGAAACCGGGTAGAGATCGCAACATCGGCCGTTAGCGGTCAAGCAACTGGCCATGACTCTGCCGATGGAAGCCTGGAAGGTCGTAAACTGGCGGCAAGGAAGCAAGCGAAAACTCCGCTCCCGGTTCGCAGCCGTGCGCATTC
>Ga0193743_1002418_pt1 | contig 13236 bp, 9 predicted proteins | sample L2c2metaG_FD_143038 | JGI IMG/M metagenome (GOLD analysis project Ga0193743, IMG submission 143038) | Soil microbial communities from a riparian zone of the East river system, Colorado, United States - L2c2 | ecosystem: Environmental > Terrestrial > Soil > Riparian zone | place: USA: East River... | reverse complement strand
TCACCTCGGTACAGTCCGAAAAAGGGGGGCGATTTTTCAATACCAAAATCAATATGTCATTCTCGAATTACCTCAACACACTGTGGAGGTAGTGCCCGAAGGATCTAATACCTCATGGTTATTTTAATATCGAAGCGCGAAATCTACTCGCCTGCCTTTCAGTTAGTATAGTCGGATTTTGTTAGCCCAGAGCGTGAATGGCAGGAGGAGGATGTGCGCGGCTCCGCGCGCCGCAGTTCACAAAGCACCGTTGTGGCTCTTCTCCAACGAGAGATCACTGTTCCCACGGGACGGTTAAGAACGGTTGCGATCTCTTGATACGACAACTCTTCATAGTCTCGCAGCAAAATAACCTCACGTAGTGTTACTGGCAGCTTGTGGATTGCCATACGAACCCGCTCCGTCTCTAGCCTGTTCGCGTAACTACCATGAGAGTTTTTGGACGAGTCAACGACGCCGTCCAAAATGCCGTCACCACCATTGATCCCGATGAATTCAAGACTGCTTTGCCGTTTGCCCAGTTGGTTAAGCCAGACATTCCGCAGGATCGTGAAGAGCCGTTTCTTGCCGTTGCTGTTCCTCCGCAGCTTACGAATCGTTGATCTAGCACGTATGTAGGTCTCCTGTACAAGTTCCTCTGCTTCCGGCCGGTTACAGGTGAGGACTAGCGCGTAAGCGTACAATCCATCGAGGTGCTCGATGCCAGTTGCACCGTTTTGCTTACCGAACATAGTTATTCGCTCCCATCAACGTTGTAAAGACCAATGTGGTAGTTCTACGAAGGTGTTTTTCTTGAGTTTTTTTTGGCACTAAAGTCGAGGTTAGCTCGGTTTAGACTGTTCTTAGGATGAATTGTCCGACTACAAATCATTCCTATTTCGAATGATATGGAGTTGCGGGAATTACGTGCATTTGTCGAGGTTGTGCGTCAGGGAGGTTTTTCCCATGCCGCCAAGACTCTCTTCGCTACGCAGTCGACGGTGAGCAAGGCGATCAAGCAGCTTGAGGACGAATTGGGACTGCCGCTTTTGGAGCGGATCGGCCGCGGCAGCAAGCTCACAACCGCCGGCGAGATCGTCTACCACCGTGCCCTGTCCATATTGGCAAAAAGCGAAGATCTTCTTGTGGAATTGGACGAACTGCGCGGCCTGAAGCGCGGCGTCTTGCGGCTTGGTCTCCCCTCCATGGGAAGCAGTACCTTGTTCGCGCCTTTCTTTGTTATTTATCGAAATCGTTATCCGGCAGTTGAGATCCGATTATTTGAGCATGGCAGCAAGCGCCTGGAAGAGTTGGTGCTGACAGGTGAGATTGAACTCGCTGCGTCGCTCCTGCCAGTCAGCGAGGAATTTGAATGGCGGGCGGTGCGCCGTGAGCCCATATATTTGCTCGCGTCTACCGATCATCCTCTGGCAGCATCTGACAGTGTAACGCTCAAGATGCTGCAAGACCAGCCGTTCATTCTGTTCGAGACCGGCTTCGCCCTCAACGCGATCATTTTGGAAGCGTGCAGGCGAAGCGGATTCATACCGACAGTTACCGCCCGGTCCAGCCAAATCGATTTCATCATTGAACTCGTCGCCGCCAGGCTTGGCATCGCCTTTCTCCCCAGGATGATCGCCGAGCAGCGCATCCGTGCCGATGTGAGCCGCATCGCGCTCGCAGAACCGCAAATGGATTGGCATGTGGCTCTGATCTGGCGCCGCGGTGGTTATCTATCCGATGCCGCCAAAGCCTGGAAGAACTTAGTGCTTGCCTAGTGTCCCAGGTTTTGCGGCAGAACAAGCGCATGCTCAATTACTTAGGGAAATTCGTGAGTGACCGAGCATCGTGGTCGCTGACGCTTCCGGCTCGGAGTCAACAGTTTGGGCCGACTATCAGTTTCATTCTTAAGTAAATGACATTGCGCTTACGCTTCGGGTATTTCGGACTTCCTCAAAAACTCAGCCGCGCAGCTAACTGCGCCGTGCGCGGAGGCCGCGCGCTGGAGACTACACCAAAGTCCGCTGCTCCAAACGTGAATCCGGGGACATTGAAGATGGCGTGATTGAACAAGTTATAGAACTCGGCGCGCACGTCGAGCGTCCAACTCTCCGCGATACGGAAATTCTTCTCGATGGTTGCGTCGGTGGTCACCACAGGCGCGCCGCGCAGACCCGATCGCGGCGAATTGCCAAATGTCAGCGGGCCGGGATTTGCGAATGCCGACGTGTCGAACCAGCGACTGACAGTGCGCTGATCGGAAGATAAAGAAGCGCCTCGCAACAGATTGGGCCGCAACGACCCAGCCGGGAACGAATTAGTCGTGTTGGCGGTCGTAATCACGGTGAACGCCGGACCCGATTCCGCCGTTTCCAAGATGCCGACCCTCCATCCGCCCAGTAGCCGGTTCACAAAGGCGTTGCCCTTGAATTGCGGGAATTCGTAGAGCACCGAGATGACCGCCCGGTGCGTGACATCGCTTCCGCTAAGACCCTTGTCCAGCCGCCGGTTGTAGGCATCCATGTAGCTGCCCGTTGTACCGAACTCATTCGCAGCCTCCACATCATCAAGAAACTTGGAGAAGGTGTAGTGAGCGAGAAACGACAAGCCACCGCTCATCCGCTTTTCCGCGCGCACGAAGCCCCCGTGGTAAGTGGAGTTCCCGATCGATGGGTTAATCCAGGTTACGTTATTGAATTGCGGAAACGGGCGCACCAACTGGGCGTTGCCGGAGGTCATTAGCCACGGTGGAACCTGGTTCAAGCTCAGATCGTTCGCTGTAAGGTGGTGGCTCACGTTGCCGATGTAGCCGACTTCCAGCAACAGATTTCGCATCATCTCGCGCTGAATGTTCAAATTGTACTGGTAGGAAACCGGCACTACCTGCTTGGGATTGAAGAACCCGACCGAAGTGTTCACCCTTTGGCCGACCGGCACGGCTCCGAGAGCGGGGGTGAGCGGTGGGCGCGTGGACTCCGGGAATCCATTTCGCAGTAAGAAGACGCTTTGCGTTTCGGCCTGTGCCGCCGAATAGCTGGCCGAAGTCGAAAAACCCAGCGAAGCCACATCCCCAATGGTATTGCTCACGGTGGGTCCGTACAAAATGCCCCCGCCGCCCCGGATAACCGTCCCGCCCGGCAACCGGTAAGCGAACCCCAGGCGGGGTCCGACATTGTTCCAGTCCGTTTGGAAGGCACGTACCGGGGTACCATTCACGCCCGCGAATGTCACCACGCCAGGCGTTCCGGAAACGGGGTTGATGGCGAGCGGGTCAAACGAGTTCATCTTATTGCCCACGACCCGCCGCGGAAATTCAACTTCCCAGCGCAGGCCGACGTTGAGCGTCAGACGATCCGATACACGCCAGTCGTCCTGGATGTACAGGGCGGTGTAAGAAGCACGCGAAGGGATCTTGTCCGACACCTGGATGTTGGCCGCGTTCACCTGGCCAAGCAGAAAGCTCGCCATTGAATTGCCAGTGGTTGAGGGAGATCCCGGCAGATCCGTGATGAGGGGACTGATCGTAAAGTTTCCGGCCGAGCCGCGATCGCGGATCTCGTCATTGGCTCCCATGCGATATTCGGCCCCAAACTTTAGCGCGTGCTTGCCCTGAACCCACGAAAGCGCTTCCAGAAATTGCTGATCGACGATGGGGGTCTGAAAGCGGTAGACCATGGTGGGGTTTCCCAGCGCTGCACCGGTGTTGGGGACGGTCACGTTTCCGGCCACAAACCCGGCGGGAACTCCATAGCCTGGTATCGTGAACGCCGGAAAGGCTGCGTCGGTTACTCCCGTGAGACCGATCTTCGCGGCCAAGTTGTCGGCATACCCCGGGCGCGAATCGAGAAACTTGCGGCGAAGGTACGTATAGCGGAAATCGTTGGTCAGCGTGGGGCTGAATATGTGCGTATACGAGCCAAGTATGCTTTGCACGCGGACGTCGGTAATGTCCGCCAGAGGATCGGCGGCTGGAATTCCGTAAGTGCCGCTGTTATTAGTAGAGGCGTCGTTGATATAGTAACGCGCGGTTAGTAAGTCGGACGGGCGGAGCTGGTGATCCAAACGCCCCAAAACGATGTTCCGGCTGAGCGTATTCCGGCTGCTGCCGATAAAATTGTTGGCGTTCGTCGCGGTACCGGTGCGGTTCGGCAGGGGAAAATATTCCATGGCAGCGAGGGCTACCGCGTCGAACCGCTGCCGCGGGATTACATTACCCGGGAAGGCTTGGCGGGTGGCGGCCGTGGACCCGGTGGATGGATCGTAGATTTTTATTAACTGGCCGGAGGTAGTGCGCAGATCGGAAAAATCGCCCTGGCGGTTCAGCAATGTAGGAACCGTGGAAGTTGTGTCAAAGGCGGTCAACTGGCGAGTTTGCTCCCAAGTGACGAAGAAGTGCGTTTTATCCTTGCGAACCGGCCCGCCGAAAGTCCCACCGTACTGGTTCAATCGCACGGGCGACCTTTTCGCCGAGAAAAAATTGCGGGCATTGAAGGCATCGTTCTGGAGCGACTCGAAGAAGCTACCGTGATACTGATTTGTCCCGGAGCGGGTTGACATCGCCACGATGCCGCCCGTCGAATGCCCGTATTCGGCTGAGTAGTTGTTGGCGATGACGCGGAACTCCTGCATGGCGTCGACGGGCAGGCTGGTCAGTTGCTGAGGCCGTGTCAGGCCCACCGCATTGGACACATTGCCTCCATCCATCGTGAAGGTCTGGTTGCGCGCCCGTCCGCCAGCCACACTGAAGACCGGATAATTTTCAGCGGTTCCGACGCCTGTGTCTATCATCACGACGCCCGGCGCCAGTGCCGCCAAGGAGGAAGCCGCGCGATTCGGCAAAGGAAGGGCCGCGAGCATCTGCCGGCTCACTAACTGGCCGATGTTGGAGGTCTGCGATTCCACAAGCGGCGCAGCTTCCGTCACGTTGACAATCTCGCTCGCTTTGCCTAATGTCAGTGCCAAGTCCAAGGCGACTACTTGGCCCACCTCCAGAGTGATTGGGCCGCGCACCAGCTTCTGAAATCCGTCGGCTTCCACCTCTACCCGGTAGAGACCAGGCAGCAGCGAGCCAGCTCGATAGAGGCCGGTTTCATTGGTCGCGGTGGCCTGCGAACTACCCGTCTGTTCGTTCATCACCTTGACCTTGGCGTTCAAGATTGCCGAACCGGTGGCGTCCCTCACTGTCCCAGAAATTGCGCTCGATCCGCTCTGCGCCATCGCCAGGATAGGAAAAATCATGGCTGCTAAGGTCAGCTTGGCCTGAGACATCGATTTGTGTCCTTTTTTTTGCGGTCTACGTAGATCGACGATTCGCGGAAGAAAGGCTTTCGCGTATCGACCACCCTATTCTCGATAGACACAGTATACTCCAAAAGAGCTAGGACGAGACGGAATTCTCAGCCTCCCTGTACAAACTCTGACTTCTAATGCATATTATTCCTATAGATCCGATAGCATATTGTGGAGGCACCAATGTCCGAGGTATTAGCGGAAGTACTCGACGCCAACGAGTCCTATGCAGCTACGTTTGGCGATAAGGCCAATTTGGCCATGCCCCCGAGCCGACGGTTCGCGATTCTCACTTGCATGGATGCACGGCTAGATCCGGCAAAGTTCGCCGGCTTGCGTGAAGGGGACGCGCATGTGATTCGAAACGCCGGCGGCAGAGCGAGTGATGATGCCATCCGGTCGCTTGTGATTTCTTACAAACTGCTAGGCACAAAAGAATGGTTCGTCGTTCATCACACCAACTGCGGGATGGAATATTTCACTAACGACATAATGCGCGGTTTGCTTGCTCAAAGCCTGGAGACCGCATCGCTTGTCGACGGAGCGTGGAAGGATACAGGTAAAGGTCCCGGCTCGCACGCTGGTGAATACATTGAATGGCTCACGATCCGGAATCAGGTACAGAGCGTTCAAGACGACGTGTACCGGATCAAGACTCATCCGCTGACGCCGAAAGATATACCCGTTTACGGCTATATCTATGACGTTACCAGCGGACGGCTTATTGCGGTTCCAGAAACATAGATGATTTCGGGGCGCAGTGGTGAAGTTAGAACTTCCAGCGCAGCGTGACCTGCGCCTGGCGCGGCAACTGCACGTTCTGCAGACTACCCAAGTTCTTACTGTTCACTTGGTTCGCCCCGCTGATAAATTGCTGCGCGGCGCCTTGATTGGCGACATTCAGTATGTCGAGGGCGGCGGTGACTGACTGCCGTTCCGTGATTGTGCCGTGAAGCTGCTGGAAATACGCAGGTTCCAAGGGGCGGAACCGGACTTTCAGACCAAACTGAATGTCCCGATTCTGGGTAGCGGTGGCAATGATCTGGCACGAATTTGGGGTCGCCCGTCCCTTCCACAAAAGCGATGGCGGTGCTATCCGGACTCCACGCCAAGCGCCCGCCGTCGGGTGCGGGAAAGAGGTCAGCTGCCGCGCGGTGGAGCCGGGCTTTGCATCCGCTACAAAGGCATCTGTGTTGTGGGTGCGGTCAAAATTTTGTTCCCTGTTGCTGACAAATGCGATCTTCGTGCCATCGGGAGACCAGACGGGATTTTCCTCATCGTTGAGCCCGGCATCCAAAGCAAAATTGCCATTCACCAAAGTGATCAGCCCCGCGGTTTGCAGCAGAATCAGAGCCCGGCCACAATTCACGGGATCATTTGTAATGGCCACGCTGGCGTTATCGGGCAGTCCAGAAATTGATTTGGAGCGCCCCGGATACAACCCCGTTGGCCGCCAGAGCGAGATTGGGTTGAAGGTAATCGGAAAAGGAGACCACCTTCACCTGGATATTCTCTTTCGCCAACACCGGAACCAACTGCTGTATTACTTCACCGGCCGGTACGGGCGTGACGCCGACGCGCAAAACAGTTCCGTTTCCCGCGCCACTGTGACAGGCGGAAAGACACAACGCGAGGACAAAAGGAGGCAAGCCCCGAATCACGCTCCGACCAGGGCAGGCTTCCGGATTACTGCGTCGCTGAAGCGCTCCATCTCTTCGAGTTGTGGACTGAATTGCAGCAGCAACAGATCGACACCGGCTTCTTCGAATTTCCCGATCTGCTCCTGCAACTGATCCGGCGTGCCCACAAGCCCGGAACGCAAGCCACGGTTGGAGACCGAATACTCTTCGAGAGACACCTTATTTTCGAGCTGCGTGCCCGCCAGCCACTGCTGGTAATTGGCAAACCCAGCCGCACTGGCGTTCACATCCGTGATGCGGGCTAATTCGGCTTTGGCTTCCGTTTGCGTGTTTCTCACAGCGGCATAGCCAGCCACGCCAAACTGCATCGGAGGCAGGTTGAGGCGGGCACGACGCTCCGACATGTCGGCGATTTTGACCGCAACCCGCTCCGGTGCGTCGCCGTGCATGACGTAAGCGTCACACTTCCGTGCGATCAAGTTCTTGGCCGCTTCCGATTCGCCGCCGGCGTAAATGGTGGGCCGGGGCTTCCGCACCGGCTTCGGCTGCAGAATGGTGTCTTCCACCTTGTGAAACTTGCCGGAATAATTGAAATGATCCCGCGACCACAAGCCATCCACGATATCCAGCCACTCGGAGGTACGGGCATAACGGTCATCGTGCTTTTCAAAATGGACGCCGTACATGCGGGCTTCCGTCTCCCACCAGGACGAAACCACATTGAGCGACAGCCGGCCGTTGCTGATGTGGTCAATATTCGACGCCTGTTTCGCCAGCAGCGCCGGGGAATGGAATGTGGGCCGGACGGCCACCATCAACTCCAGCGTGCGGGTGACCGCGGCCAGCGCGGCTGAGGTAGACCAAGCGTCTAAAGAGGGGGCCTGAATCCCTTTAATGTCGTTCAGGTTCAGCTCGGCGACCAAAGAAAGGTCAAAGCCAATTTCCTCGCTGCGCTGCGCCAGCTTGCGGACGTAATCCCAACTGGCCTCCATATTCTCGTCTTCCACGTTGCGGAGCCAGCCTCCGAAGACAGGCATCCAGTAGCCGTACCGTATGCTTTTGCGTTGCTCAGACATTTGCCAATTCCCGTACCAAGAAGTCCACTAGATTCACGAATGGATCGAAGCCAATCACGCGCGGAGCGTCGGCGACGAAATTGGAAAGCGCGTTCACGTCGTAGAAATAAAGCTGCGCGTCGCGATCGTCAATCACGTACTCAATACCGCCCACGTCGATGCCAGCGGCCTGAACCGTTTTCTCCACACTATCGATAACGTTCTGAGGCGGTCGATATTCCTCTACTTTCAAACCAGCTTTGGCGCCTTCAATCACGCAGGCGTTATTCAAACTCTCTCCGCGCGCGGTCTGGCAGATATCGGCCGGGCAGAGATCAAAGGTTTCGCCGGTGATGTGAACGTTGATGGCGTAAAGGAATTTTCCGGCCAGCGTTTCCACGCGCGTGATGTGACCGCCGCGCGCCGGGATGAATTCCTGGACCAGGCCTACATGATCAAAGCCGAGATGAAGTTGATCGGCGGCGACGGCCGCAGCCAGTTCTTCACGGCTATTAAAACGGACCACGCCCGCTCCACTGCCGCCAACATTGGGCTTCACGACTATTGGAAAACGCAAACCTTCCGACGCTTCCACGGCATGAGTTGCAGTATGAATGACGCGCGATTTTGGATACGGCAGGCCCAGCGATTGTAATAAAGAAAGTTGCAGCGCCTTCGAGATTTCGTAGCCGTATGCCTTGGAGCCGTTGATCACTCGCGCGCCCAGCAACTCTAAATGGCCCAAATAGGAAAGCGTATAGAGAATCCCGCTGTCGTGGCCGCGGCGGTCGGCGGAAGGGCTCATCCGGTTGAAAAGCAACTTAAAAGGCAAAGCCTGGGCATCGGCGGAATAAAAGTGATCCGGCGCCAGAAACTTACTGTAAGAAAGCCCGCGGCGGTCCAGCTCGGCGAAAAGGCGTTCAAACCAGGCCGGGTGCTCATAGAGGACGGCGAGGCCAGAAACAGCAGTTGCCGGCGGCTGCGCTACCGAAGGTACGAGGGTTACTGTGTCAATACTCATTTGGATACTCTCCATTCCAGGATAAGAGAGCTTAAAACCCGGAAGGCTGCGGCTTGCCATCACCGCTTCCGAGGAAGCCCTGAATCTGCTCCACGACCAGCTTCACCTTGATGTCAATGAACTGCTTGCCAGGGACGGCGGTAGAACGCCGGGCGTCGCCCGAGATACCCTTGCGGAGGCGCTTGACATTTGGGTCAGACGGCGTGCCCGGCTTGCGGGGAGCGTCTCCCAAAGCGGTGGCGAGCTCATTGATTTGAGAAAAAACAGCGCTACTGATGCCGATGGTGCCGGGCAGTTCCGCGCTGGCCCGGTTCCGCCGTTGAAGATCAAAGCCGCGGTTTTGCCTTCCTCGTGGATGGCGCGCTTCAATTCGGGCCAAGTCATCAACACAGCCCCGCGTTTGACCATCTTCCAGATCCGGCGCACCGCAAAGTCTACGAAAGGCTGCATGATGCCCTCACAGATCGCGTAGTATCCGGTCAAATTCCCGAGCAGGAGCGCACTGACGTTGTATCAATTCTGCTGGACACGAAGCCGGAGGCTGCTATTTATTTTAGGGGACGTTAACGTTTGCGGCGTCACGCCAAAACTTCTTTCACCACGTCGCCGGAGACATCCGTCAACCGGAACTGCCGCCCCTGGAACAAGTATGTGAGTTTCCGGTGATCGATACCCAGCAAATGGAGAACAGTCGCCTGCAGATCATGGATATGCACGCCGCCTTCGACTACATTAAACCCATAGTCGTCGGATTTACCATGCGAGTAACCGCGTTTGACGCCCCCGCCAGCCATCCATAACGAGAAGACGCGCCCGTGATGATCCCGCCCGTAGCTATTGGGTTTGACTGGGCCCTGGGCATACGGCGTCCGTCCGAATTCACCGCCCCAGATCACGAGAGTATCGTCCAGCAGCCCGCGCTGTTTCAGATCGAGCACCAGGGCAGCCGATGCCTGGTCGGTATCGCGGGCTAGTACAGGCAATTTCTCCGTAAGTCCGCCGTGGTGATCCCATCCGCGGTGATAAAGCTGAATGAAGCGGACGTTCCTTTCCGCGAGGCGGCGCGCGAGTAGACAGTTCGCGGCAAAGGTGCCAGGTTTGCGCGAATCCTCGCCGTAGAGCTTGTACACATGCTCAGGCTCCTTCGACGTGTCCGCCAGTTCCGGCACGCTGGTTTGCATACGGAAGGCCATCTCATATTGCGCGATGCGAGTCTCAATCTCTGGATCGCCGGCGCGGTCATGCAACTCGCGGTTCAAGGCGGCAAGTGTATCGAGCTGACTCCGCCGTAAATCCGGCGTGATACCCGGAGGGTTCGAAAGATGCAGCACGGGGTCTCCCGCGCTGCGGAACTGTACGCCCTGGTAGCGGCTGGGCAGGAAGCCCGCAGCCCACAGCCGCGACAGCAAACCCTGGTCCGGCATGCCGTTGCTCGGAAGTGAATTCAGCACGACGAACGCCGGAAGGTTCTCGTTGACGCTGCCCAGACCATAGTGAACCCAGGAGCCCAAGCTGGGCCGCCCCGGCAACTGGCTTCCGGTCTGAAAAAAAGTGATGGCGGGATCGTGATTGATCGCCTCCGTGTACATACCGCGCAGCACACAGATTTCATCGGCGGCTGCTCCTGTATGAGGCAGCAGTTCACTGAGCCACTGTCCGCTCTGGCCGTACTGGCGGAAGCCGTAAATTGTGGGGACAACCGGAAAGCGGTCCTGCTGCGCGACCATGCCAGTGATCCGCTGCGTGCCGAAGACGGAAGCGGGGATATCCTGATCGAAGCGATCTTTCATCTGCGGCTTATAGTCCAACAGATCAAGATGGCTTGGACCGCCCGCCTGGAACAGAAAGATGACGCGCTTAACGCGAGGAGCGAAATTGGGAAATGCGCCGGGCTCAGCCGCCGCCTTCGTTCCGCCCAACAGGGCATGCAGCGCGGCAGCGCCGAGTCCGTATCCAGCGCGCGCCAACAAGTCCCGGCGGGAGGTTGGGCGATTGTAGTTGCAGCATTCCATGATTTCAACCTTTCGTTATCACTTCATCCATATTCAGGATGATGTTCGCCACGGCGGTCCACGCGGCCAACTCCGCGGCAGGAATGGAGCTATCCGGCTTTGAAGCGCCCACGGCGAGTAAACTGCGTGCGCCCGCCTCGTCTCTCTGGTAAGCCGTTAGCATTTTGTTGAGCGAATCTCGCAGGAGCTGAAGTTCGCGCTCGTTCGGAGAGCGCCCGGTGGCAAGCCGGAAGCCCAGAGCGAGTCTCGCCTCAGGCGCCGTACCGCCTTCCTTCACTACGCGCTCGGCCAGTTTGCGAGCGGCTTCCACAAAGATCGGATCATTGAGTAGCGTCAGGGCCTGGAGCGGCGTATTCGTAGTCGAACGCCGCACAATGCAGACCTCCCGATCGGGCGCGTCGAATACATTCATGGTGGGATGCGGCACCGTGCGCTTCCAGAATGTATACAGGCTGCGGCGATACAGTCCGTCGCCCGTGCTTTCCACGTATTTTGTGCCTGGATAGTCGGCCGCCACCACGATTCCCTTGTAGAGATCGGGCGGCTGGTACGGATATACACTCGGTCCACCCACCGATTGCTTGAGCAAGCCCGAGATCTGCAGCGCCTGGTCGCGAATAACCTCCGCGGGCAGGCGAAAACGCGGCCCGCGCGCGAGCAGTCTGTTTTCCGGATCGCGCGCCACGAGTTCCGGCGAGGCGTCCGAAGTTTGCCGGTAAGTCGAACTCAACACGATCGACTTCATCAGCGCCTTCACGTTCCAGCCCGATTCTACGAACTCGCGCGACAGCCAGTCGAGCAGTTCCGGATGGCTGGGCGACTCACCCTGGAGTCCGAAGTTGTCGCTCGTCTTCACCAGCCCCTGACCGAACAACTGCTGCCAGAAGCGATTCACGACCACGCGCGAGGTAAGAGGATGGCCGGGCTTGGTCAGCCACTGCGCCAGACCGAGCCGATTATGAGGCGCGCCTGAGGGCCACGCGCCCAGCAGATTTTCCGGAACGCCGGCGTCCACTTTCTCTCCAGGCGCATCATAGGAACCACGAACCAGGATGTGCGTCTCGCGCGCCACGGCCATCTCCTGCATCACCATGACGGTGGGCGCCTCGCGGCGTAAGGCGAACAACTCGCCTCGCAGCTTTGCCAAATCTGCAAGATCCTTATTGAAGGCTGCATCGCTCGTCCGCATTGCCGCCTGCTTGAGCCAGCCTGTTTCCATAGGCGTCCGGTGCTCGCGATCCAGCACTCGTGCATACGGCAGAGCGCGGCTCTCAAACAGATCGCGCACCTCAGTACTGCTCAAAGCGCGGTTCCAGACGGTGATTTCATCCATCAGCCCCGCGTACTTGGCGCCATTGGCGCTTTTCTCCCAACCGATCCGGAACGTAGTGGGCGTGGGCTTATCGTCGCTGCCCGATGGTAGCGCGAGGCCATCATTCAGAACCTGGGTCGCTACTTCGCGCCCGTCCGTGAATATCCGCACCCAAGAAGCCTCCACCCGCATGGAATCCTTGCCCGCACCTGCATAGACCAGCGTCAGGCGCCGCCACTCCCCGGGCTTGAGGGCCGCCCCTTCCGACCGCACCCGGAGCGAATAGCTGGGAAAGCGCTGGCTGAAGCGGAATTCCAGTTCACCGCCAGTGAGGCGCAGTTCGATGCCGCTGCCAAAAGTGGCTGCGGCGGTATTTTGGGAGTAATCGATGGCCGAAAGAAGGGCCACATCGGCATCGGACGCCGCAGGCTTCACCCATAGACTGAACGTCAACGGGGCGCGCTTTGATACCTGTACCCGAGCCGCAGTCTCCAACTTTGGCTCCGCAGTGCCAGGAGCGCAGGCATGTTGAGACGGACCCTTGTCAGCGTCATTACCCGCCGTACAAGGAATCGCCACAGCCTTGTCGCCTGAAATACTTTGGGCGGCAGCAAGCCGATCGGAGCTATTCTCCCGCCATTTCCAAGCGTTTTCGCGCTCGGTAATGCGGTTCGAGAGTTTGACGATGGCGGCCTCCAGCGCCTGCATCTTTTTCTGCTGCTCCGTCGTCGGAGCCGAGATCATGGGAACAGCGTTCGCTACGCGGCCGTCTTCGCCGCGTTCGGCAACATTATTGAAGAAGGCATAAAACCTGTAGTGGTCGCGCTGGGTGATGGGATCGAATTTGTGATTGTGGCAATGGGCGCATTCAAGCGTCAGTCCCAACCAAGCCATACCGAGCGTGCGCACACGGTCAGTCACATACTGC
>Ga0193743_1002416_pt1 | contig 13246 bp, 12 predicted proteins | sample L2c2metaG_FD_143038 | JGI IMG/M metagenome (GOLD analysis project Ga0193743, IMG submission 143038) | Soil microbial communities from a riparian zone of the East river system, Colorado, United States - L2c2 | ecosystem: Environmental > Terrestrial > Soil > Riparian zone | place: USA: East River... | reverse complement strand
AGATCATCGCAGCCTGACATCGGCGTTGAATACCTACCGCTCCGGCTCGGCGCCGCCGCACTCAGCACGCTTTCTAAGCCCATACAACGTCTTCCACACCGCAATGTGACAGTGCCGGTTTCCCTTCAACCGCAGCGTAGTCGGGCTCCCGGGCACCTGCTCCCCGGAGACTGAGACGGCCCGAATTTTCAGGAGAGAAATGTCCTCTTGACGAGCTCAGCTCAGCCTGGATGAGTGCAGGAAGGACAGTTACTGATGCGTGGCTTCACGCTGCGCGTTGAGCGATGCCGCTGGGCTCGGGGCCTAAGTCGCCGCGCGCGTGGTGAGATGCATCGTCAAATGTCGATAAATCGCCATTTGGATGGCATCAATATAGAAAGCACTCCGCCGGGCTGCCTTGTGCCCAGGAAGCTCTAGCCGGGAATGCGGCAATTGGTCCCGTTGATCGCCAGTGACCAAACGGGGAGTTCTTCCATCTGCTTCAGTGGTGCAAAGTTCGGGCGATCACCTCCGCTGCCATGGGTGCCATCTCCCCCGATTTGGAAAACGCGGTATTTGCCCCCTCGCTTTTACCCGGCTGGCGGATGGGCCAGCGACACCTTTTTTGTAGGGAGTGGTAAAGGATGCTTCGAGAGATCCAGACCGGTTCCGACTCGGTCTCTCCTTTGGAGCGACGCAATGTATCGAGTGAGAAGCTCGGGGGTCGGAGTGCCATCTATTTGGCGGAGTGCCGGGCACCTCCATCGTACGCTGGCACGAGTACTGAATAAGAGCCGCAATACTTGCACTCTCTCTGTGGCTGCTCGATTGCAGGGTGCTGTGTATGGAACAGGGACCAAACACCAGGCTAGAGTTGAACAAATTTGAAGCCATTCTCTCTTCACGTGCCGCGGAGTTGGCGCATGAACCCCGTCGCCGCGATCTCATTACGGTAGAGCGAACCGCCGATCAATTAGACGAAGTCCAGCAAGCCTCTGACCGCGCTCTTGCAGTCTCGTACTTCGACCGAGAATCGCATCAACTGCGTGAGGCTCGAGGTGCCCTTAGCCGCATTCAGGAAGGCACCTTTGGAATCTGCACGGAACGTGGAGAGGACATCCAATTCAAGCGACTCCGTGCAGTACCGTGGACAGCATTTTGCATTGACTGTCAGGAAGAACAGGATCGCGATCGCAAATATATGAGTGGCGCCGGCCCGGACGAGGAAGATTTTTCCTGGGGGAATCGAGCGGCATAGGCCTACCGCCAAGCCACCGACAAGCGAATCGTGCCGAGATATGGCTAAATCATTTGCGTTGCTCGTACTGCTTGCTTTGACGTCCTTAGCTCAGCAACCCAATTGGACAGGACCTTACAAGCCATGCCTGGACAGCGCTGAGTTGAAAAAGACCGGGCACATGAACGTCGGAGTTCGATATGACATTTCGGACCGACTTGTTATTCAGCAATTCCATCGCGCTTTCGTTTTTTGGGCCAAGATTTTGGATGCTGATTTTCACGATGAACAGTCGAGGTCGTGTGCGATGGCGATTGTCGATGCGAGTGAAACTCTGCTGCACAGCAAGGTGGTTGTGGCCCGGGCGCAGTTCCCGGACAGGTTGAACTTCCAAGGGTGGATTGCGATTGATTCGAGGGCCGGCGCCTATCTTGCGGATAACGAAGCCACGGCCACCTGGATTCACGAAATCGGGCATTTGCTTGGCCTGAAACATAACCCTTCTGCCACTTCAATCATGTTTTTTATTAATGTCGATGCATCCAGCAAACTAGATTCGCAAGACCTTCGTGCCATCTCTTCCCTACATGCGTTGCGGCCGATTGACGTGCTCGAAATGAGCGCAGGGCGTTTGCAATGAGAGCGCGACTGATCCCACATAGACATTCAGCGACTCGCTTATCAATTCTGGGAGGACAGGGGACGTCCGTGGGGCTCATCCGAGGAAGACTTGTTTCGCGCAGAAGGCGAACTGCGTCGTCATCTCGGCCCATCCTTGCACCACTACTTGAACTCCTCTGTTGCACTTCCGTTTTCATCGATTGCATTCGGACGTATCGAGCAATAGATGAGCATGCGAGTTCGCGGCAATCTATGTTCAAAGCGTTCGCATGTCGCGCTGACGAATGAATCCGGCATTTGAATGGCGAGCAAAAGATTAGCAGGAATAATGCATGTGCAACCGCTAAGACGGGAAGACAAACACATTGAGCAGTGGATAAAGATGGAGCACTATCGACTTCACTGCGCCCAGGACTGGCCAGACAGTGATTACAAGGAAGTCGTGCTCGCAGCTATTCACTCTACATTGAAAACCCTTGATGCGACCTCCTTGGCCACGGTTGAACAGCCCCGCTGCATGCTTAGCGCATCCAGGCAAGGTGCGACAGGGTTCTGGAATTGCCTTCGAAATCACAAAGCCCGATCGCGCGCACGCGGCTGGCGGCGTGAGGGCCGAAGTCGAAGCCCAGATTGACTTGAGATCGATCTCTCATAAACAACGTTGAATTCCCGACAACAAAATCCGTTATCGCAAGCCTCCTATGAAGTGAGGGTAGTCACGACGACTAGCGAAACGCGACGACGCCGAAAGGCACCTGGGAGCTTGGATGCGATTGCTTCGCGTTCTGAAGGGTCGATTGCATAGGTGTTTTTCCAAAGCAGTACTTGCCGGAGTGCGGCCGCTGGTCATTATATTCCTCTAACCAGGCATCGAGATCCAATTGCAGTTGCTCAAGGCTGGTGTATAGCGTTTTTCGGAACGCAGTGGAATAGAACTCCTCCTGAATAGTTTTATGGAAGCGTTCACAGATTCCGTTGGTCTGCGGATGGCGAGCCTTGGTTCGGGAATGATCCACGTTCTCGATCGCCAGGTAGAGTTCATATTCGTGGTGCTCGCGCTGGCCGCAGAACTCGGTACCGCGATCGGTGAGAATGCGCAGCAGCGGAACACTGTTTTCTTCATAGAAGGGCAACACCCGATCGTTGAGCAGATCGGCGGCCACGAAGGCGTTCTTACCATCATAAAGTTTGGCGACGGCGACCTTGGCGTAAGTGTCAATGAAGGTCTGCAGATAAATTCGTCCGACACCCTTGATGGTGCCCACATAGTAAGTATCCTGGGCGCCCAGATAGCCGGGGTGCATGGTCTCGATTTCGCCATGGGCTTCTTTCGGAAAGCAACGGTGCCAAAGCGCTCAATAGAGCTACCGGTCGGCCCAGCCCTCGCGGTTTTGGCGGGCATGGGCCAAGCCGGCGCAACCGGCCCCTTTTTGAAATGTGAGGACGGAGGGCAAAGCTATCCGTCCTCGCACTTATCTCGCTTCTAACCACTCCGGTTTTGACGACCCACGCGGAACAAGTACGGTCCGAAAAGATCCCGGAGACTTGGGAAGGTAAACCTGCTCGTCGAGACCTTGGTATGTTCCGAGCGATGTCTCCGCGGTGAACACATCCGGAGCAACGTTGGTGTGCTCATCCGTGGAACCGGCCGTTGCCTGCGCATATGACTTGTCGAAAATACCCAAGGAGAGCTGCCAAAGCACCGTTCGCGTGAGAGAGATGACCACTCGATAGCTTCCGCCCTCGACCGCGCGCCTGCGGAGCGCCGCGAGAACGCCCACAGTGCCCAACCAACCCACGACATTGTCACAAATGGGAACGATGGGGGGCTGTTTTGGATTGGTGAGGGACCCCTCAAGAGCGAACACACCCGCCACCGTCGCGCCAATCTCATCGAATCCCGGGCGATTCGACCATGGTCCTTTCTCTCCATGAAGAACGATCGTTGCGTGGATCAATCCGGGCTTCTTGGCACACAACTCTTCGGCATCAAGGCCATGCGATTTCAAGTATCCGGGGCGTTTGTTCGCGAAGAAAACGTCGGCATCTTTGAGTAGGAGTTCGAACTTAGCGCGATCTTCCTTGGATGAGTCCAGGATGGTGGAGCGCATACCGACCTGAGTATCCCAGAAGAATGACTCCATTTCGGTGCTGTTGGGCCTCCAGATGTTGAGAACGTCAGCGCCGTAGAAAGCCAGATCTCTTCCGATTCCCGCTCCCGCGATCACATGCCCCATGCCGAGGGCGCGGATTCCGTCCAGTGGCATTTTTGCGCCAGGCTTGAATGGAACGGGTTCGGTGTCGGCGATCTTCTCCACGGTGACGAGGGGCATCTTCGAGAGCACCTCGGTGTACTGGAGTTCTCTGCGGAACTCTTCGTTGGTGCGCACCTTCGCGAGCACAAGTCCCTGCTCAGCGGCCGCCGTCTCGAGATCGTCTGCACGCCACTGCAAGATGGCATTATTCACGGATTCGATGCTTTGGCTGCACCGCAACAAATCCAGAGTCCGGCGGTTCAGCTCGGGATAGAAGTTTAGAGCCATTACATGTCGTCCATCGCGCGTTTCATGGAACGCCGGAAACTTGAAGAAGGGATTTCCTGCGAAAAAACCCATTGCGGGAGGGCGTCCATTTACCGTTTCCCAAACCCCTTCAAAGAAACCGGAAAACCGGCGAAATGCCTTGCGAAGATCCACATGGACGTCCTGCCCTTCGCCGGATCGATCTCTCCAGATCGCCGCTGCCGCTACGGTCTTAGCAGCCAAGCCGATAGCGGCCGACGTGCCAAAACGGATTGGGCTTGGCACGATCGGATCCTGTCCATAGAAAGTAAGTTTGCCGCCGCTATCCGCAGCTGTCATTCCGACCTCTTTCAGCAGCTCATTTACGCCGCCATACAGGTCGAAATCCGAAGCAGTCGCGGGATTGCTCAGTTTAGATTGAAGGGTCTCCGTGAGTGTTTCAGTGGGTTTTTCGTTAACTAGATTCAGTGTCGCAGTACTCATGTGCAATATCCTTTCGATGATCGTTTTTTTTCGGTTAATGTCCGGGCCGCAGCTCTACATACGCGATTCCAGTGAGGTTTCCTTCCGCAAACAGCAACGTTTTCTGGTTTGATCCGTCGAGATTGGCGCTGCGGAGGGAGCCGGCGAAATCGGTGATAAACATGCGGCCGCCTTTCAGGTCTAAAGCTAGCCCAATGCCTTCCTCTAAATGGGTGAAAAGGATCTCAGGCTCCTTGTGATTTCCTGGCAGCGGGTCCATGGGCGCACGATTCACAGTGTTGCCACGCGGCGGATCCCCGCGGTCGGTCCAATAAAGGGTCCGATTGGCGAGGTCGAGATCCAGATCGATTGGCTCAGGCAGGTTTTCATAAAGAAGTTCAATGTCAGTGCGATTCGCGGGTGACTGACCTTGCGGGATCTCGATGTTAGCCCGAGAGATTCGGCCCTCACCGGCGTTGTCAGGTCCCTTCTGGGTCCAATAAAACATGCCGCCTTCGGTGTCCACGGCGATGCCGACACACCATTTCCTCGCGTCCGGTCCGGGCCGTGGATCCCCGTGGCTCGTGTCCACGAGAGTTTCGACTTTCGACCCATCTAGGTTTGCCCGCATCACTCGCATGCCTTCGCGGTCTGACCAGTAGAGCTTGCCGGTCTTCTTCTCGAGATGGATCTGCTTGGGCGTGAATGTGCCGCCTGGACGAACGATGGTGATCATGTTTTTGCCATCGAGATCCGAACGGAAGATGGAGCCATCATTCTTTTTAAAATTGCCCATGTTGGCCAGTACATGTGCCCGGCAGCGGCGTCGACCACCAGTCCGTCCGGAAATTTTCGGCCTTCGTTGATGATGGTCTTCAAATCGGAACCGTCCGGGTTTGCGGACAACACGCGGCCGCCTCCGATATCCAGGAAAAAGAGCCGCCCGGACGGTGTTGACTTATCAGCTCCTGCGTTGATCGGTGTTGAAGTTATCGTACTCATATACAAATCTCCTTGCTGTGTTTTCAATGTCGTTCAAAGCAAAGGTTAGAGACCAACCTTCGCGCGACTGCTGAGGAGTCCCGTCACGATCTCGTTTTCCTCTGCAGCAAGCTGCTCGACCGAGCGATTTCCGGCCATTTGCATGACGCCGTCGGCGACGGTCTGCTTCAGCTCCGGCGTAATGTTAGGGGTGCCGAGAGCCTTCATCCAAGTCTCCATAGGACCCATGAGATGTTCCATAAAATGGTGAATCCCGCCCGGCCCTCCGCCGAGGTGCCACTGGAGGCTTGGTCCCATCACGCCCCATCGAGGCCCAGGCCCGTAGCTCACCGCCACGTCGGCGTCGGCGACGCTCAGTACGCCTTGCTGAATGAGGTAGAGCACCTCCTTGTAGAGCGCCGCCTGCAGCCGGTTGGCGACATGACCGGGAAGCGCCTTGAACAGACGAATTGGCTTTTTCCCAATCGACGAATAAAACGCCATGGCCTTCTCGATCGTTTGGGGCGACGTTTTGGCTCCGCCCACCACTTCCACCAACGGAATAACGTGGGGCGGATTGAAAGGATGTCCGATCACACACCGCTCGGGACGCTTGCACGCGGACTGGATAACATCCATAGTTATGCCCGAGGAACTCGAGGCAATGATCGAGCCAGGAGGCGTGGCATCGTCCATCTCTGCGAATAACTTCGCCTTGAAGTCAGGGCGTTCGGGTCCGTTTTCCTGAACAAAGTCCGCTGTGGCGAGCGCCTGAGCCATACTTGGCGTGAAGCTCAACCGGTCACGCGAAGCGCTGGGAGACAGGCCGTTTTTGCTGAGCGTCTTCCAGGCTTCGTCAACATACTTGCGAAGACTAGCCTCCGCATTCGGCGCGGGGTCAGTTGCAATTACGCTGAATCCGCGGGACAGGTAATAAGCGGTCCAGCTTGCACCGATGACTCCTGTGCCGACTATAGCCACATTCTGGATCTCTCCGTTTTTTTTCATGATGATTCTCCTTTTTGTTCGATTTCTCGTCAATCTCCCTGTGTCCGGTGGATACCTTTACTTGCCGAGCCCATCGCCACGCCATCGTGGATACCAAAGAACGCTACAGAACGAGCCTTTGCTGTCCACAGAAGATCTACCAATTCCTCGAAAACCTTACTTGCTTGTATTTGCCAGTTTCAACTGCGCTTCCTTAGGATCCTGTCTCGTCGGTTCGGCGCCGTGGTGATTTACAATTAGCCGGGAGCCTCGCTGGCCCGTCAAATAAGTCCAGACCCACTGGACAAACACGCTTACTCTGAGGCTAGACTGCGCCAGAAACTGGAGATGTACTCCTGCCCACGCCAGCCATGCAAGAAAGCCGCTGATCTGGACCTTACCGCTCTGCAGGACGGCGAAGCCCTTGCCTACGACAGCCATGTTGCCCTTATCGAAGTAGCGAAAGGCTCCCGGGGCGCTGAAACGGGCTACACGCCGGTAAATGGCAAGCCCCGCGTAGCGGCCTTGCTGTATTGCCACTTGCGCCACACCGGGCAGGGGCTTGCCATCCTGATCGAGCGAAGCGGTGTCGCCGACAACGAATATCTCGGGGTGCCCAGGCACGGACAGGTCGCGCTCAACGCGAACGCGCCCGGCGCGATCGGTGCCGACATTCAACCATTTGCCCGCAGGCGACGGCGACACGCCAGCGGTCCAAATCACGGTCTTGCTCGAGATCCGCTCACTACCTACGATGACTCCGTCGCCGTCGATGTGATCGACGCTGTGCCCTAGTCGGACCTCAACTCCCAGCCCTTCGAGGCGCTTCTTTGCCGCCTCAGACAGTTGAGCGGAGAAGGTGCCAAGAACTCGCGGCGCCATATCAAGCAAGATAATTCGCGCGGACTCCGGCCGGACTCGACGAAACTCTGACTTCAGGGTGTTACGAACCAACACCGCGAGGGCACCGGCCATCTCCACGCCTGTCGGGCCGGCCCCAACCAGGACAAATGTCAGGAGGTCGCGGTGCCGTGCCGGATCCTCCTCGGCCTCGGCCTGCTCAAACGCCTCCAGTATTCTGTTCCTGATCGCGACCGCGTCGGCAAGACTCTTCAGCCCCGGCGCAAACTGCGCGAACTCGTTGTGGCCGAAATAACTATGTGTAACGCCGGTTGCCAGGATCAGAAAATCGTATTCAACGGGTACGTTCTCGCGGTCCACGGAGCTGACGAACACACGCCGCCTGTCGTTATCCACCCCCGTCACCTCACCAAGGATCACCGTGGTGTTGGAGTTGCGTCCGATAATCCCTCGGATCGGTGAGCCGATTTGGCCCGGTGTCAGTACCGAAGTCGCAACCTGGTAAAGGAGAGGCTGGAACAGGTGGTGATTCGTACGATCAATAAGGATCACAGTGGCCTTGGCCCTCTTCAATGCCTTGGCGGCGGCCAGGCCACTAAAGCCTCCTCCAACGATCACGACGCGGGGAACCGACTCACTCATACGGTCCTTCCTACTTCGCAAGCGCTGAAGTGGACTCCTCGACCTGCTTCACTCGGAGTTTCACGAAGCTCCAAAAGAACCTCATCTCGCATTTGAGCCAGCTCATCTACCGAGCGACCGTTCGCTGCTTTGGTGACACCGGCTGCGATTGTTTCTTTGTTGCCCTCTGGCCACTCCGTGAAACCGCCAAGGTCCTTCCACCACGTTGCGACAGGACCAGAAAGGTACTCCATGAAATGCTGAATGCCTCCCTGTCCACCGGCCAGATGGAAGAGGATACTCGGGCCCATGACTCCCCAATGGAGATCCGGTCCCCAGCAGGCCGCGGTATCGGCGTTCGCAACATCGACTACACCGAGATTGATGAGATTCACGACCTCACGGTAGATCGCGGCCTGAAGACGGTTCGCCACGTGTCCGACTACCTCCTTTAGAAGATGGATGGGCTTCTTGCCCATGGACGCGTAGAATTCGATCGCGTGGCGAACCGCATCCATAGACGTCCTGGCGCCACCCACCACTTCCACTAGCGGAACCATATGAGGAGGATTAAAAGGGTGTCCGATGACGCAGCGTTCGGGATGTTTGCAGGCGGACTGCATCACGCTCATGGTGAGGCCCAACGAACTGGACGCGATGATGGAGTCGGGTGGCGTTGCAGCGTCAAGGTCGGCGAACAACTGAACTTTGAAATCTTTCCTCTCGGGGCCGTTCTCCTGCACGAAGTCTGCGTTGCCCAACGCGTTCTTCAGGTCCGGAGTGAAGCTGAGCCTCTCCCTTAGAGCGTTCTTATCGAGCCCCAGAGCCGTCAGGCTCGGCCACGCCGTGTCGATGTACTTTCGCAGATTCGCCTCAGCATTTGCCGCCGGGTCGGTCGCGATCACATCGAACCCTCTGACCAGAAATTCAGCCGCCCAACTCGCACCGACAACGCCAGTACCTACTATCGCGATGCGCCGTATTGGCTTGTCAAAAGCCATGTCATCGTCTCCTTGAATTTCGTCTCCGCTTCCTACACTTGGGAAGAGAGTGTTTCACTCTGCGTTTGTTTTGCTGACTGGAAAAATTCATCTGACATCGGACAGTTGCTCGGCGGCAACTGACTCTGAGGGGCAGCAAAGCGACGCGGCTAAGGTCTTCGTGGGGGTCATCAGTCCGGGGTGCCCCGCACTAACACAGGTTTGTTCGCGTGAGTGTGTTGGGCGCAGCGAGAGATCTCAGCGCTCCCGGACGTCGTCGGTCCCCTCGCTTATCAACTGGCGGTGCGACATCGCTGAGTCTAAGCTTTCGAACTGCGTCCGAAATTTCGCGCCTTCATTCGAGCTTCACAGCAGAAGTTCCGCCCTCCTGAAACAGTCGTGCCCCATTCCGCATCGCCTGGGCCGTTGTGACCTGATAACTCAAGAACGGCGTATCCGCCACAACCAGCACTCGTTGCGAGTTGCGGGCCACCGCCCGCGAGGGGTGAATGACCGCATTCAGCGTGACCGGCACCGTGGTCTTCAGACCGAGGATCACCTGCCCGAGAGAATCGCCAACTAACAGAACGTCAACGCCCGCCTTATCGAAGATCTTTGCCATCGTCGTCATAGGCAGTCAACATGACGATCCCCGGCCTCGATTCTTCATTACGGCCAGATCAGGCATTCGAACCTTTTGGAAACTGCGGTCATAAGTAACTTTTTCCTCGACACCAACTCTGCTTCCTGTCGCAGGAGAGCGTGCCTAGCGAGTGTGGCCACGATGATCGTTCGCCCTTACCCGAGAGCCTTGCGCGAACCAGATTGTTGCCTTTCAATTTCCGGACGTGAACGGCAAGGTGCTAGGGACGGGCCCGAAACCGGTCTCCAGTCAACAGATGGCGCGTTTGGGCGGTCTTTGCTTTGGGGGAGCACCAACCTAGCTACGAATCGAGAAAGTGAGCGATGGAGGGTTCATAGTCCTGAAGCTGAGCGGTCGGATTGAGGAGGAGCACCTTGCTCAATTGCAGTCGCAAATCGAGAAATCCGGAGACGTGTCCAAACTGGATTTGAGAGATATCAACCTCGTGGACCGATCGAGCGTTCGATTCCCAATTGAGTGTGAGTCTCGGGGAATCGAGCTACTCAACCGTCCCCTTTATGTCCGGGATGTCAAGGGAACGTAAGCAAAGGCGCCGGCGCCGACATTGAATAGAGCAATACGGAGTTCACGGACTCATGATCTGTCACATGCGTGCCAATTGCCGGAACGGCTTCACTTCTCGATTAGTGTTCCCCCGACGGCCTCGACCGAGTGGTCCCGCGCCGTCGACGATCACCACGTAACTTCGATTTCGAACAGCTCTCCGGGACGAAGTGCGAGAGCCTTGCTCGCCTCAATCGCGGACCGTCACTCCAGGATTCCCCGAATTCGCTCCTCCGAGGTCGGAGCAGACTTCATTTCTGACAGGCCGGCCCCGAATCCAGATCACGCTAAAACCCGAAATGGGACGAGACAGCACGCTGCAGGGTGGGCTCGGAGTACAATGTTTTCAAAGTCGGATCCGCACTTTAGATATTGAATCCTGATCTTCATCCAGTTTCAGAAAAGGTCGATTCGGTCGAAGGCGCTCCCGCATATCGGCCGTTGCTGATCCGACATACACTTCCCATGCTGAAAGGGTCTCGCGCTTCAAGTCTGACGCTTGAGCAGTGAATACTACAAATGCCAGCAGTACGAGTCCAGGTCGAATGTTCACGCGGCTACCTTTCATCTCTGGCTACCTGACCTGGTGTCCGTTCTTCTTCCACCTCCAAAGGCCATTCGGCGGCCGTCAACTCCTCGAGCAAAGCGGATAGCCAAGATGCGTTGTTTTTCTGCTGGATATCTGACGGCCGAAGAAAAGCGCCTAAGTTCGCTACCAGCGCCAACCCGAGCCAGACCATCCAGTTCGACAGTGGACCAGTCGGCCACGGAAACGAGTGATTCAAACCTGGGTTCGAAGTGCGGCCCCAAACAGCCATCGCATAGATGGACAACGTAGTTGATCCTGCAACTGCAAGCGCTATGGCTGGTACGTAGTAATGGAAGAAAGATTTTCTATGTCGGACAAGATCATCCGGTGGCCTTCGGTGCATGCCTTACGAAAACGCAGGTCAAAGGCCAAAGTGCGAACACCGGAAACGTGTAGCGACACAATAAGATCAGGTGGAAGCTGCGTTGCCGGCTCTGCCGGATTATGACCAGGGTGTCGTCATTTGCCGAATTGCCGTCAACCAATCGGCCACATTCCCACCTACGCTGCCTGCGCTGCTGCCGATTGTGAAAGCGCACCGCTCTCAATCAGACTTGTCGCTGTCTGGAAAGCGAGGCCCTGTCCGATCTTTTCAAACGTGAGTGCCTGCTTTTGGGTGGAGGCGACCCGATCAACTTCGCGATGTCATGACTGTGCTGGAACTCTGCACAATCGATTTTGATCACGGCGTGCGGATTCGCTGCTAAGACTTCAGCTGTCGCCTCAACCGTTCGCGTCTTGCCGGAGCCTGTCGGTCCTAGAAACAGGAAGTTCCCAATCGCGCGTTCTTGGCATCCGCCAGATGCGAGCATCATTACTCACGCGCATGGAACGAAACTTCAAAAAGGTTTGCGCGGTCAGCCCCGTCAGGTAAGTCTGATACAGATGGACGATTTATTTAATAGCCTCATCCTGGCCGATAATCAAACCGCGAAGCTTCTTTTCTAAATCTTCAACTTGCTTTCCGGCTCGGTTCGGATCCAGCTGTATGGGATGCCGGATTTGGTTTCTCCTTTCGCTCGTTGGATTTAGTCGATCTTTCGCAAGCTGAATGTCGCGACATCAAATGTCCGGCAAGCTTCTTCTTCGAATTGAAGATTCTCCATTGGACTGTGCCGATTGGCGTTGCACGGGCAGCGGCGATCTCGTGATACTCCCATTGCTCGACAAAGCGCAATGTCATTAGGTCGCGCTCTCGCGCATCCAGGAAAGCCATCCAGTCCCGAAACTCAAAGGCCGGCATGCCTGCAGGATGGTGGCTGCTAGTTTCCAAGCGATTCGCCACTTCCGCCAGATCAATCGTTTTCACTTCCCGCGTCAACTTGCGATAGTGTCGTCGAAGCGCGTTTTGGGCAATTCTAAACAACCAGACGCGGAACAATGTGCGGTCGCGGACTTGGCCCGCTTTTCGATAAACCGTGAGCATCACTTCCTGCGTCAAGTCTTCCGCCAGCGCAAGTTCGCGGCCCCGCGCCAAGAAGAAGCCCATCAGCTGTGGGGCGAACACTTTAAATAACGCTGTGAACGAACCTTCGCATGGATCTTCCAGAAATTGATCAGTTACTGCGCCTTCTTGCAGTTCTTTTTCGTTGCTAATTGTTTGGTTGGTCATTAGGAAGAGAGCAGCTCCTATGGCTACATCGCCCTGAAGGGCATTCGTAAGTCCAAAGCGCTCGCCGTTTCTTTCCACAGACTTCCCGCCGCTGCAACCCTTGACCAAGTGATTGGATTGGTGACTTCTCGACATTTGCTGAGCCCGGCTACGTTGCTGCGCTACTGTTCATCAGGTCCGGTTGTGCGCACCCGCTGCTCTTACGGACCGTTGCCTCTGTTAATGCCAGGGGGTGGATGCGGTCGCGGTTCTCCAGTGTGCCGAAGACTCTAGTGGTTACGGGGCCACGGGTGCACCATCTCGGTCCCGACAGATGAAACCGAAGCCGACTTCCCCTCTAGTCTCCGCGTTCGTCACCGAATGGCAGCCGGTCGCCGAGGTAGAGAACAATGCACGTTGAGTTGCTGGTTGCCGCCGAATGACGCTCAGCTCAGCTCGACTTTGGCCATTAGGCAGCTCTGCAGAGTGCGTAGATGAGGCAGTCACATAAAGCTTTGGAGGATTTGAGGATGTGGCGTTTTCGACCAGAGACGCGAAAACCCATGTGTGCCCAGTATTGTTGGCGCACAGCGGCTAAAGCATCGGCA
>Ga0193743_1002415_pt1 | contig 13250 bp, 11 predicted proteins | sample L2c2metaG_FD_143038 | JGI IMG/M metagenome (GOLD analysis project Ga0193743, IMG submission 143038) | Soil microbial communities from a riparian zone of the East river system, Colorado, United States - L2c2 | ecosystem: Environmental > Terrestrial > Soil > Riparian zone | place: USA: East River... | reverse complement strand
CGGCCAACTCACTCATTCTGCAGACCGGACAGCGATATCGTCTGGTCATGAAGAACAAAAGCATGGATGACCATCCCATGCATTTACACCGGCACACGTTTGAGGTGCGCCGGATCGAGGACAGCCCTGAGATCGCCGGTGTGCGCAAGGATGTGGTGCTGGTGCACGCCAGTGGAACCGTCGAGGTAGAGTTCGTGGCCGACAATCCGGGAAAGACACTCTTTCACTGTCATCAGCAAGATCACATGGACCGCGGATTCATGATGGTGTTCAACTATGCGTAACTCAACGACCAAGCTCGCTGTCCACGCGGTCTTCGCGTTCGCGGTCATCTTGTGCGTGCGATCCGCTGTGGCACAAGGAAACTATGAGATCCAGGTTTACGGCGCAGACACCGTTGCGCCGAAGACATTAATGACGGAATTGCACTCCAACTTCACTCCGGAAGGTCAGAAGTACTACATCGCTGGCGTCATTCCGACCAATCATCAGGAACATCAGACGCTCGAACTCACCGAAGGCATTACGAACTGGTCGGAGATCGGCTTCTATGTCTTTACCAGCGTGCAGGATGGTCACGGTGTGCAGTGGGTCGGCGATCATATACGGCCGCGCGTTCGCGCACCCGATAGCTGGCATCTTCCGGTGGGTCTCAGTCTATCGACCGAGATCGGCTACCAGCGCGCCGTCTACTCGCCGGACACATGGACCTGGGAAATACGGCCCATCATTGATAAGACCGCAGGCCGGTGGTATTTCGCAGTGAATCCGGCACTGGAACGCACCTTGCACGGCCCCGATGTGAATCAAGGGCTCGGCTTTTCTCCGGGTGTAAAGGTGAGCTATGACTTCACGCGAGTGGTGAGCGGCGGCATCGAATACTACGCCGACTATGGACGCCTCGGGGCATTCGACTCATTGCATTACCAACAACAGCAAATCTTTGTTGTAACCGACCTCAACACTTCGCCCAAGTGGGAGATAAACATCGGAGTTGGAGTTGGAACCACCGCAAGTACAGACCATCTCATTGTGAAGGGCATTCTCGGCAGACGCTTCGATTGGGGTCGTCACTCGCAGATCGAGTAGCCCGACATCACGTAAAAGGAGAAGAGCATGGCAGCTTCAGACTCCTGTCTTTGCGAATCGGGTTTCGTTAAGCGGTTAACTGTGTACCGCTCCGCCGAATGCTGCTGTGACCTATTGGGCGCGAGAGCGAGTCTTGCCTTTTCCATCGTTTCCCAGTCCGGAGCGTTCGGCAACTAGAGATTTCGCGCCAACTGAGCGACTGGAATGGCGCCCTGACCGAAATGGCCATTCCGTTGCACAATGAGTGGAGATGGAATTGCCCATAGTTAAGGAACCCTAACAGCTTAAGGGGCTTGATGAGACAGACACGATTAATTGCGCTCGCTGTGGCCTTTGTAATAATCGTGATCGCCATGTCATTCTCCGCTCACATCGTGTGCAGACAAAAAGAAGGAGCTGCAGCCGGGTCTGCACCGGTTTACAACCCATACCCACCCGGGGTAATACCGTCCGATTTGAACGCCGAGACAGCTCGTGTTCTACGAGAGGTGGACGTCATCGAGGACCGAGCGCTTGCACGCTGGCACGCTTTACAGCCCCCGAGGCTCACGGGTCAGCCGCCCGTGCTTAGCAATATCGGAACTGAAGCAATAGAGACGCTGGGCGAACTCATGCTTTTCGACAAGGGCATGTCACCAAACAGAAATGAAGCGTGCGCGTCTTGCCACATGCCATACGCCGGCTTCGGCGGGCCAATCCCCTCGGTCAACCTGACAATCATCGCGTTTCCCGGGACCGCCCACTTTCGGATCGGCAAGCGGGTACCGCAGCGACACCCGTACGCACCATTTTTCCCTGTACTCCAATACAACCAGGTGCAGGGTCTGTTCTTTGGTGGAAACTTCTTCGACTCACGCGCGACCGGATATTTGCTGAGGGTTCCCGACGCCGAGCAGGCACAGGGCCCTCCGGTCGATACTCAGGAAATGGGTTTCCCTGACACTGCCTGCGTCGCATACCGCCTTACGCAGGTCGTGTACCGACCTCTCTTTGAAGAGGTATGGGGCAAGGGCTCGCTCGATATCAACTTTCCGCACGAGACCGCGCAGACCTGCGCAACCCCTGGAGGCGCTGCATTGTTTGGCGGAAGCACCACGCCGATCCCTCTAAGTGCGACCGACCGAACCCGCGCCAACACGGTTTACGACCGTTGGGCGCAATCGATCGACTCATACGAGCAGTCCGTGCAGGTCAGCGCCTTCTCATCGAAATTCGACGCCTTCCTCGCCGGCAAGTACAAGCTCACGCCACAGGAGATGTCGGGACTCAAGCTTTTCGATGGCAAGGGCAATTGCAATTCATGCCACCTCGACGGAAGAGGAACCACACTCAAGTCAAATCAGACCGACACCAGCTCGGCCGTCATGGTGAACCCTCTGTTCACTTGCTTTGGCTCGGCCAATGAGGGCCTGCCCCTCAATCCGCGAGATGCTTTCTATTACCAGACCAAGCCGGATGCCTATGGATTCACCGCCAATCCTTACGGTTTCGGCTACAGAGATTTGGGACTTGGAACATTCCTCAGAAGCGGGTTCGGTTCCGGTACCAACCCGAACGCGAGTTGGAAGCAATACGCACCTACTGTCGACGGCCAGATGCAGGTGTCTTCGGCGCGCGACGTAGCCATGACACCGGCAAAATGTCCTACCACCGAAGCTCCCGGGCCGTACTTCCAGAAGGGGTTCTTTCACAACGGCTACATTAAGAGCCTGAAGCAGCTGGTGCATTTCTACAATACGCGCGACAAGTATGCCTATCCGGTTACTTCCGGACATTGCCCGCCAGGAACGACCGAAAAAGTGAACTGCTGGCCTATGCCGGAAGTAAAGAACAACATCGACATGACCAGCGGAAATCTTGGCCTCACGGATGAAGAGGAGAATGAGATCGTTGCGTTTCTGCAAATATTGTCGGACGGTTTCACCAGGCCTTACCCCAACAGCGATACGTTTACAGGTGCTTGTATGAGGGGTGGTTCGGCTGCGACCCAGGGGAACGAGTTGCTGATCCCGACTCCGCCTCTACCGCCCTGCGCGTCGGCGGTCTGCGGCGTGCTCCCTGTCCCCAACCCGCCTATTCCATAGTGCCAAAAAACGTTAGACGGCGAAATGCGAGGAACAATGTATCTCTTGTCTGGCTCGTCCGTCTCGCAAAACCGCGGATGTGGGCGGACGAGCTGGGCGAGTTATCGCGAGTGACGGTTGACCGCGATTAGAGCCTTTGTAATATTGACGATCTCGGTTTTGAGCGGCAGCCTGTTCGCCCAGAAAAGTCCAACGACTCCGAAAGCTGCGCAGGTGCGGATCATCCAAGGGCCTAAGATCGAGTTGGCGAAAGAGCATTTGACGATTATCAACTGGACGACGAACAATCCTGGTGGCTCCCCCGTGCACTACGGAATCGTGCACTATGGTACAGATCCACATTGCCTGATTGAGACAGCAAGATCTCCGATCAGGGTGAACCCGGATCACTCATCGACAGTTTTCCGCGTACGCCTCGATAACCTTGAGCCACAGACGACCTACTACTATACAGTTGACTCGATGGAGGCCACCGGCAAGAGCGATGGGGTGAAGAACTTGGTCAACCACTTCACTACACCCTAGTGAAACCGTGATTAGCAATTTCCATAGAGCCCGAAAAGTCCTGTTTCAGTAACCGATTCTTAGCGGTTGATAACAGGCGAACGCGCTCATCCAGCCGAGACGGAGGTCAAAACCGCTCCTGAAACCGGGACAGCACGGCGCGATCGATCTGCTCGGCATGATTCGTGGCCGCGAGGAGAAAGACCTCGCTGTCACGCGACTGAATGCCGTCCAGCTCCTGCAGTAGCTGACCGACGATCTCATCGGTCAGGGCATCATTGCCCCCGGTACGCGCCGGCGCGATGATGTCCAGCTCGTCGAGGAACAGGATGACCGGTGCGTTGGCGCGTGCCCGTTCGAACAACTGCTTCACCCGGTTGCCGCTCTGCCCGAGGAAGTTCGCCTTAAACGTCCGCCGTGGTTGCGGCGAGGAAGCCGAGACCGTTCGGTGCGGGCGATCTTGTTCTCTGCTCTTTTGGCGCGGGTTGCATAGCGGGCGGATTCCTGTTCGCAGTGAGCAGCGCGAGTCTTCATGACCGCGAGGTAGCGACCGATCCGGTCTACCTTCACGTTCATGGCCTGGCAGAACAACTGGAGTCGTTCCATCGCTTCCTTGCTCGCTTCCCCGCTCTCTTCGATCTCGTCCTCGATCTGTTCGAGCAGCAGATCCAGTTCGTAATCGAGCTTGAGCAGGGAGTGGTCATCGGCAACCTCGGTCGGAGATGGCGCCGGAGTAAATTCAGACAACATTGGGGATGCAACGGTAGCCATAGGGCCTCCTGAAAGAACTGGCCCGGCGCGGCAGCCGGGCGCGGTGATGGGCTCCTGGCGGTTCGTCGGGGACCTTTACGAATGCGCGAGCGCGCGGCACGGTGATGAGCACTTCCCCGGCCCACTTCAGCACCAAGTGGGGTGGGCAAAGGCCGAGACTAAACAATCTTACAGCCCCCGCTTCAGAATTTGATTTGTAGATCAAGCTGCATGCGCCGCGGCGGCTGCGCAGCCACGGCATGGCCGAAAAACGGAGATCCGGTGACCCCTATATAGGTCACGTCATTCGCGTGGTTCAGCACGTTGAATGAGTTGACCGAGAATGTCGCCACAGGTCCTTTGCCGCCCGCCTTCGCCAGAAGGAAGTCGTGCTCCAGGTTCAGGTCCAGAGCAAGATACGCGGGACCATGCAGCGAATTGCGTGGAACCCCAGAAGGCCGGGCATTCGCCATACCGTCGTTGAAGTCATCATTGCCAGTAGTGATGTTGACGGGCTTACCCGAGTAGGCTGAGAAAGCTGTCCCGAAGTTGAACCACTTGCCAGCTTCAAAAGACCCGAGCATGTCGAATTTGTGGCGCTGGTCGTTGTCCGAACGCGCCCAGTCGGCTTTTGGGAAATAACTATTCGCCGGGAAATAGGTGATGCCGCTGGTATTGTTGTAGGTTTTGCCCAGGTTATAGCGGACCTGGCCGGTAAAGAAACTGACTGGTCTACCCCGGAAACCTATTTCTAACGCGTCGCTCTTTTGATAGCCCTCGGATTGAAGTTGTCGCTCCTGGCCGAGATTCGGATTGGGGCGAGTCGTGTAGTTTGGCGGAGGCGGAGCATTCACATCGATCGAACGAAATAGATCGATGCCTCTTGCGCCGATGTAGTTTGCAAAGAGCGAGCTTCTTTCGGTCAACTGCCTCTCGATGCCGATTCCATATTGAATCGTGTAAGGAATGCGCTGCCTGGGATCGAGCAAGACAACGCTGGTCGGAACATCCGCGAGTTCCGGCGGGGTGATCGGATAACTCGGCGAGTCTACGATGAAGCGCTTCAGGCGAACTCCATTGAAGTGGAGGAGGTCAGAGATCGGTGACGGACCGGTACGGTCAAAGAAGAAACCTGCGCCTCCGCGAATCACCGTGTCGCCCTTCACGCTGGGCGCATAGGCGAAGCTCAGCCGCGGGGCAAAGTTGTGCGCGATGTCGTGAAAGTAGTTCTGCCAGTAATAACGAACCCCGGCAGCGACGGAGAGATTTGACTTGAGGCGGACAGTGTCCTCGAAGATGCCCGCGACAGTCTTTTCGAGAAATGTGACATGTCCTTGCCCGCTCTGAACCAGATACGTGAACGGTTGCGCGGCGGTGTAGGCGGCAAGGCTGGCAAAGGAGTATGTCCCAACCTGATTGGTGAAGTCGTCGAACCCACGGCGGCTAATGTCGGGCACATCGACGCCGAATTTGATCTCCTGTTTGCCGCTTGTATAGGTGACGATATCCGTTCCATCGAAATGGTACTCAGTGCGGCGGGAGTTCGCCTGCGCACCTCCACCAGTAAACGCACCGGAGACGATGAGTTGGGGATTCTCGTTTAGGTCGTGAACTTGGCTGTCATAGTGGCCTATAAGGAAGTGAAGCTGGTTCAGGATTTTCGGTGAGATGACGTAGACGTGGCCAACATTGATCTCATGCTCGAAGAACAGTGTGTTTGTTCCTGCCTCCGGCAACACGGTTCCACCGACGCCCTGATTGGCCACCGTTTTATGCTCGTAGGAGTACCCGATCCAGAATTGTTTACCCTGGCCGTAATCGTGAAAGACGCGTCCCGAGATGAAATAGTGATGGGTCGGGTTGGGAGCATTCGCGTTGATCGGCCCTCCTGGGCCTGCTGCCAGAACCACTGCCTGCTGGTTATCGTTGTCCTTGTCAGCCGCGAACAGGAAGGTCGTCTTCTTGCTGTGGCTTAGGGGGCCCGTAAGAGAGCCCTCGAAATACGTACGCTGCTCGGATGGCTTGGTGGTAGCGAAGGCGTTGGTTGCATCGAACAGCGAGTCACGGTACAGAAAATTTCCCGAACCGTGAAGTTCCGGCGTTCCACCTTTAGTCGTGATCTCAATCCGAGCGCGGCCCGGCCTCGAATAGAGCGCCGTGTATGGATTCTGATTGATCTTCACGCTTTGGATAGCAGATGCTGTCACTCCGGGCCCATTCGCCTCTACGCCGTTGACGACCAGTGTGACTCCGTTCGTTCCCGTTGCATCGGCATCGAGAAAGCGGGACATCGTTGTAATGTAGTCCTGATCAAAGACCGGCAGACGGTCGAGAGCGCCGCGGTCGATGGTGTTGCCGCTCTGGTTCTGGCCGATTTCGGTGCTCACCTGGGCGGAATTGTCGAGAGCGCTCACCTTGACTTCCTGATTCACCCCCGCGACTTGCATCACAATTCGCATCGGTGGGTAGCGTTGCGAGCTGACTCTTGTCGGCTGTTTAAGTTCGAGGAAGCCATCTTTGGTTACGTCGACGATGTAGGAGTCGGGCGGAACGTTCGGAAAGGAAAAGCTGCCTTCCTTGTCACTCGTTCCTTGAGCCACAGTACGTCCATCGGGCGCGATAACCACGATTTGGACAGCCGGAATCAACGCGCCACTTGTGTCCTGCACGGTCCCGCTGATGCCATGCGAGAGCGCGGAGTTCTGGGCGACTGCAGCTCCGGCAACGATGGCGATGAGCATCAGGAACAGATAAGAGCGACCCTGCATTCAACCTCAGAAATGAATTGGTAGAAGAGTTTCAGCGAAGAAGGTCGCTGGCGGTCAAGGCAGTCTTGGGCAAACGAATACGAAAGGTCGCGCCTGGACCTGGATCGCAATGCACTCCAATCTCTCCCTTGTGCGCGGTGACGGCCCATTGTGTGATCGAGAGACCGAGCCCGGCTCCGCCCTCGGCGCGAGTTCTGGCCTTGTCCACTCGATAGAACCTCTCAAAGATCCGGCTTCGATGTTCGGGAGGGATGCCCGGTCCGTTGTCCTGTACCTCGATATAGGCGTTCTCTTTGTCGTCCGTGATATGAATACCGACCTCGCCTTTGATCGGGGAATACTTCACGGCATTGTCGATGAGGTTGACGAGCGCCTGCCGCAGGATGGTCCGGTCCGCCATGACGGTAATCGCCTCATCGCCATTAATCCGAAAGGTCTGCTGCTTCTCTTCCGCCAGCACTTCAAGTAGGCTGGCCGATTCCTTTGCCAGATCGACCAAGCCGACCTCTGTCAGATGGAGTTGTATCTTGCCCGCATCGGCGCGGGACATCGTCAGCAGGCTGTCCACCAGCCGGGTGAGGCGACCAGCCTCCTCCAGCATGCTGCCAATGATGTCGCGGTAATACTTCTCGTCTCCTGGCTTGCGAAGGGAGACCTCTCCGACACTGCGAATCGCCGTCAGAGGCGTCCTCAATTCGTGAGAAGCGTCGGCAGTGAAGCGGCGAAGCTGCTCGAACGAGCTTTCCAGTCGCGCCAGCGTGGTGTTGAATTCCGTCCCAAGTTGGCCGAGCTCGTCATCGGGATTGTCGATCACCAATCGTTCATGTAATTGATCGGCAGTAATTTCCGCGGCGCGTCTGGCCATCGAATCAACCGGTTTGAGAGCCCTCGCAGCTACCAGATACCCCGTAATCACCACGCCGATCACAACGATCGGCAGAGCGATGCCAAGGGCGGCCGACATCTCCCAGAACTCCTTCCAAAGAGGCTCTTCGCTGAGAGCAAGCCTGACTAGAACGGGATGGCCGTCGGCAAGGTGATGCACGCGGCTCAGCATACGAACTCTCATTCCGGAAGACAGGCGAAACGATCGAGGCGGCTCCGGGCTGAGGCCGGCGGTTGGAGCCGGGCCCAGCTGCTGACCTTCCAGGGCATCGCTCCGATCAGCCAAAGAGCCGGTGGGTAACCAGACTTCGAGAAGAAAGCCTTGCCGAAATCTGTCTTCTTGATCTTCGCCCTCCTCGGAGTCGAGAGCAATCTGTCCATTCGGGCTATTTGTGAGTGCGCCCTCGACCGCCTCGACATCACGGTCTAAGCTCAGGTCCAGTTGCTCTCGAAGGCTGTGCAGAAAGAAAACAGATACGCATCCCGCGTAGACAAGAAGGGCAACCGCCAAAAGTGATGCATAGACAACCGTAAGCCGGATTCGCAGGCTCCGACGCGGGCGAGTGCTCATGGCTGCTCCTCGCTGATTACGAACCCGACACCTCGAACGGTGTGGAGCAGCTTCACCGGAGATGCTTCGTCGATTTTCCTGCGCAGCCTCGCAATGTGGACATCGATGACGTTGTCAAGCGGCGTTGCTCGAGAGGTTTCCTTCCATACATCGCGGGCCAGCATCTCCCGCGAGACCACGCGGTCATGATTGCGTGCCAGATATTCGAGAAGTTCATACTCACGAGCGGTAAGTTCGATCCGCTGGCCGCTGCGATTGACTGTTCGGCGGACGGGATCGAGTTCGAGCGTGCCGATGGTCAGAATACCCGAAGATTCGGACCGATTGCGGCGCAAAAGAGCCCGGATTCGAGCAGTCAACTCCTCGAAGGCAAAGGGCTTGACCAGATAGTCGTCTGCCCCACTGTCCAAACCCAATACCCGGTCCTCAACAGCGTCCTTCGCTGTAAGTAAGAGAACGGGCGTTTTATCGCCCTGACGACGCAGCGTACTGAGCACCTCGATTCCACTTCTGCCAGGAAGCATGACATCCAGGATGATGAGGTCGAAGGAGTGCGCACTGGCGCGGAAAAAGCCATCTTCACCCGTGCCCGCGACGGTAATTTCGTACCCTTCGGACTCAAGACCTTCCTTCAGGGCACCTGCGACCTTCGGCTCATCTTCGACGACAAGAATCTGCAACTTCGTCACCTCACTCCTTTATAAGATCCATCTTCTCTTGGACTTGGTGAAGTCTTCCTGAAGGTTTCCTGACTGGCAGTTAAGAAACTCTTCAGATGCTTTTCAGGCACGCTGCCCCTGTTTCACGGCTATAAGGAAAACTGGAAGACGACCGAAACGACCTATCAGCTGAACTGCAGTAACTCGTGACGATGATTCTCGTCGAAGACGAGAATCATCGGCAGCTGCATTGGCGAGTGAAATGTGGAGAGCGTTGGCATCTGAGACCGAACTATGAAGATTTCCAGAATCCTGTTCATTGCGTGTCTGTGCCTGATTACAACAGGCGTTGGGGCAGTGCTGGTGATCAAATGGCGTGGATTCCGTGCTTCCTCAACTCCTACAGCGGTTGAGGCAGACCTGGCTCGTTCGCTGCGCAATTTTTCCATTCCCTCCAAGGAACGTAAGCGGGCCAATCCTTTCACGAATGACGACATCGCACTCGAACAGGGACGAGAGCATTTCATGTCACGTTGTGCTACCTGTCATGGTGTCGATGGTCACGGCAGAACATCTATCGGAGCGAATGAGTACCCTCGTGTGCCCGACCTGCACTCCGACCCAACTCAGCGGATGACTGACGGGGAGATCCACTACATTATTCAAAATGGTGTGCAGCTTACGGGAATGCCCGCTATGCAGGGGATACACTCGGAATCCGACAACGAGAGCTGGAAACTGGTCTCCTTCATCCGCAGGTTCCGCTCTCCGCCTGCTCAGGAGGCAGCTCTTCTAAAGAATGTTTCTGGTTCGGCACATTATGTCGGTTCGGAGTCCTGCCAGAAATGCCATTCAGCTATCTATGAACGCTGGAAAAAGACGCCGATGGCCAATGTCGTGCGTGATCCACGTCAGCATCCCGACGCCATCATTCCCGACCTCAACACGAACAACATCGCTAAATTTACCGCCGATCATGTAGCTCTCGTCTACGGCAGCAAGTGGAAACAGCGCTACTTCACCAAGATCGGGGACGACTACTATCCGCTGCCCGTACAGTGGGATATCGGCAACAAGAAATGGCTTAAGTATCACGTCCCTGACACCGGCGCGGATTGGTGGGCGGCCTATTATCCATCCGATAACATGCAGCGTCCCACTGGTCCGACCTGCGACGGCTGCCACTCGGTAAGTTACGACATCCACACCAAGCAGGTCGCGGAATGGAATGTGGGCTGTGAACGTTGTCACGGCCCGGGCAGCGAGCACGTCGCGCATCCCACTCGCACCAATATCCTCAATCCATCCGCAATGGACGATGTCGCGTCGGATGACACCTGCATCGCCTGCCACTCTCAGGGACGGCCACGGGTAGGTCTGATCGACGGCAAAGCCTACGACTGGCCAGTTGGCTATCATGCCGGGCTCCGCCTCGCGGACTATTGGAAGCTCGAAGACACCATCCTTGGACAAACCGATTTCCTGCACTACGCAGACGGCACGGCACACAAGAACCGGATGCAGGGCAACGACTTTGTGCAGAGCGTGATGTATCGCCACGGAGTGACCTGTGCTACTTGTCACGATGTGCATGGCACCGACAACTACGCACAACTTCGCGAACCAGCGCAAAAGCTATGTTTGAACTGCCACGGACCGAACTCACCCAACGGCCCTCACACAGCGAGTCTCGAAGAACACACGCACCACAAAGATGGCAGCGCTGGCAGCCAATGCGTGTCTTGCCACATGCCGAAGATCGAAACGCAAGGTGTGCCTGGCTCCTTCGTCAGCGCACACACCTTCCAGTTCATCACCCCGGCGATGACGGAAAAGTACAAGATTCCCAATCCTTGCACCTCCTGCCATACGGACAAGTCCACCGATTGGGCAAACAAGGAATTGCTGAGTTGGAAAACGACATCCCCCTGGCGCGTGGGCCAATGAATAAGCAGAATGCGAAATTTACTCCAGATTGCTTGGCGCCGATGCCCGCTCATTCTCGTTGTGGCCTCGACATCATCGTGCCTCTTCGCGCAGGCTGGGCCACCGTTCCGAGCGGATGACCCTGAAACTCCCGGCAACGGGAATTGGGAGATCAACTTCGGCTTCATCGGCGACAGAAATCCGCAGGCTGGCTCCTATCAGACACCCGATCTCGACATCAACTATGGCCTTGGCACCCGAATTCAACTGAAATATGACCTGCCGCTGACCATCGCAGAGACTCGACAAGAATCAGGCAGCGGAACCAGTGGTAGTGTCCTCGCGGGCCCCGGGTCGAGCCTGCTCGGCATGAAGATCCGCTTTTACGAACACCATGAACAATCCGCCGAATCGGGTCAGGCCAACTCAGGAAGCGTTGAACGCCCGATTGATTTCAGCATTTCCACCTACCCGCAATTCACGCTCAACAATCCGACACGCAGCGTAGCGCGTGGAGTCGTTGAGCCTGGTCCAGATTTTCTCCTGCCCTTGGAGATGAACGGAAAGCTCAGTCCTATTCGGCTTGCTGGCGAGGTAGGTTATCACTTCGGAAACGATGCTCTCGCACAGAGCTGGATTCGTGGTCTCCTCATCGGGCATGAGTTTAATGACCGCCTCGAAGCCTACCTCGAACTCTACGACGAGCAGGATGCCAATCGTATCTACTCACAATCTGGTGACGGCAGTATGGTTCGCCTGCCCAAACAGCGAGAGACGACTCTTGGACTCGGTGGAAGATACGGGTTGAATCGGTCCAGGTCCCTCGTGCTGCTCATGATGGGCGGCAGAAGCTTTCAGAAGGTCTCAGTGAACAATAGTCAACCAAGCTGGATTGCCTATGTCGGCCTGCAATTACGACTAGAGCACATGAAACAGAAAAACCAATGAAGGCGGGAGCCCTGGCTCCCTGATGGTCCCGGAATTGAGTCTCAACGGAGGATCGAGAACCATGGTGCGTGGGACAGGCCGTGTCTCTGCCGTCTGAAGGGTGCTCATAGGGTATTGAGAGAAACTACGGCATTCCGGCTCAGCCGGAGACGGTGGTTACCGTCTCCAGCGAGTCGAAGTCTTCGACCATCAGGGCGAAGTGCTGCGGGCCTCCCGCAGCGATGGCTCGCGGCAGTGCCTTGCGCTCGGCGCGGCTGACCCAGCTTTCAAGGTCGCGACCACTCATGCCCTTTCCCTCGCTCATGGCAGCAAGCGTGCGCGCACCTTCTGCCACGTCGAAGGCAAGTCTCTTCTTCCGCAGTAGAACGGTAAGTAGCCGCTCTCGCGCCTCGAAGTCCGGCAGCGGAATCGAGATCCGCTCCTGAAAGCGCGACAGCACCGCAGGATCGATCTGGTCGATATGGTTCGTGGCCGCCAGGAGAAAGACCTTGCTGTCACGCGACTGAATGCCGTCCAGCTCCTGCAGTAGCTGACCGACGATCTCATCGGTCAGGGGATCATTGCCCCCAGTACGCGCCGGCGCGATGATGTCCAGCTCGTCGAGGAACAGGATGACCGGTGCGTTGGCCCGTGCACGCTCGAACAGCTGCTTGACCCGGTTGCCGCTCTGACCCAGAAAGTTGGCTTTGACGTCCGCCGTGGTTGCGTCAAGGAAGCCAAGCCCGCTTTCATTCGCCAAGGTGCGCGCGATCTGCGTCTTGCCCGATCCGGAGGTACCCATGATGAGCCCGTTGGCGTTGGCCAGATCGGGATCGAAGGGCGAGTACGGAATCAACTGACGGAACGGCGTCTCGAAGAGGATGAGTGGACTGCGGCGCGTGCCAGCCCAGGGCATCTCCGTGGGCAGCAGGTCCGCGGCGTTCGGCGTCAGCATGTCCTGTTCGCGCTTGTCGGTTTCGCCCATGCCAGGAAGTGTCCCGAGAAAGATCCTCCGTTTCGCGATTGTCTCGACGACTGCCTTGGCTCCGTTCATGCGCTGAAACGCGTTCAGAATCTCCTGGGTGCG
>Ga0193743_1002414_pt1 | contig 13251 bp, 9 predicted proteins | sample L2c2metaG_FD_143038 | JGI IMG/M metagenome (GOLD analysis project Ga0193743, IMG submission 143038) | Soil microbial communities from a riparian zone of the East river system, Colorado, United States - L2c2 | ecosystem: Environmental > Terrestrial > Soil > Riparian zone | place: USA: East River... | reverse complement strand
CCGAGGGCACCTGGCCTGGCGCCATTCAGATTGCCGAGCATTAGCCCGAGTCTTTGTCCGCGCGCACAGAAACGTGCAAGGTCCTAAGAAGCGTGCTATAGTCTCGCCATGCCCGATTCAACACTGACGCGTCGTCCTCATGTGTTCGACATTTGCTTGTCAGTGGCCTGCTCGTGTCGATGTCGCGCATAGCACTCGACATTGATGAGTCAGGACAGCGCTCCGGCTACTAATTAGCCGCCGGCATATATCTAGACAGACAATTTCGCTTTAGATCTGCTTCATTCCTAGCGGTGTCTAGTTGCGTCCCTGCTCCAACCGTTTTATCAGCTTCCATCAATGGATCCTCCATGGATCGTGCTTATTCACGTGTGTTAGGCGCGGAGATGCCATAGCAGATATCTCCCTCTATGTGGAAGCGCCCGAACGCGGCACCCGTCTGACAGGTGCCAAGAGGAAGATCAATGAGACGCTCGACATTTGGCAGCTCAATCCTTGCACTTTTTCTATTCGTCCTACCCGCGTCGGCGCTTGTCGGACAAACGCTAACAAGCGCCACCATCGTTGGTACAGTCACCGATCGTACGGGCGCTGCGGTCCCCAATGCCGCGGTACGCGTAACGCAGGACGGATCGAACGCTGCTAGCAACGCCGTCACCGGTTCCTCAGGCGAGTACCGCTTCCCCTTCTTGAAGCCGGGAGACTACACCATCTCAGCGGAAGGCGCAGGGCTCGCGACGAACTCCACCCATTTGCATCTGCTTGTCGGGCAGGAGCAAGCGGTCAATCTCACCCTCGGGCTGCAGTCCGCTCAACAGTCAATCGATGTTGAAGCTTCGCAACCGTTGCTGCAAACGGAAAATGGCAACCAGGTAACTTCGTATGGCCAGGAATACGTCAGGAATACTCCTGTAAACGGGGGCGATATCACCAACGTCGTATTCACAACACCAGGTATTCGTTTGAATGTCGGAGGCGGCAATGCCAACTTCAACGTCAACGGTCTGCCGTTTAATGCCGTACTTTTCACAATGAACGGCGCAGATATCGTCGAACCTTACAACCTCAACAATAAGTCTGGTGCGAGCAATAATACCCTTGGAGCAAACGATGTTGCAGAGGTAGCGATCGTAACGAACGCCTATAGCGCGCAATACGGGCGCGAAGCCGGCGCACAGGTGAATTTCATCAGTAAGTCGGGAACGAATCAGTTCCATGGCAATTTGGTGGAAAACTACAATGGCAGCTTTCTGAATGCCAACGATTATTTCAATAATTTGAGCGGAACACCGCGCGCGCGCTCTGTCGCGAACCAGTATGCTGCGTCTGTGGGTGGACCAGTCATGAAAGACAAGCTGGCCTTTTTCATCAACACCGAAGGCCTGCGTTACGCGCTACCGTCGAATGGAATTGTTTCGCTCCCTACAACCAATCTGCAGAACTATGTCCTAGCACACGTCCCGGCGTCTTCTCTGCCCATTTATCAGAGCCTCTTCAAGCTCTACAACAGCGCCCCGGGCATAGGCCGCGCTGTTGCTGTCACAAACGGAAATCTTCCCCTTCAAGACAGTAGTGGCCATCTCGGCTGCGGTAAGCAGACTTTTGTCGGCAGATACGTCAACGGCACAAGCGGGCCGCAGTTTGGCGTGGACACCCCTTGCGCAGTGGCCTTTGGAACCACCGCATCCAGCATTAACACAGAATATTTTGTTTCGGGTCGACTTGACTACAACCTCAGCGATCGACAGAAAATCTACTTTCGCATCAGCCGAGACGCAGGGACTCAAGCGAGCTTCACAAGCCCGGTGAGCGCCGTGTACAACCGACAAAGCGTTCAGCCGTGGGTGATTCCGCAGCTCAATTACGTTTACGCGATCACGCCGCGTGTGGTGAATAACTTCATCTTGAATGGCAACTGGTACTCGGCCGTAACCGGACCTGCGAACTTCGACCAAGCGCAATCGCTCCTACCTACCGCGTTTAGCTTCAGCGATGGGGAAGCCAATGGTGGCGGATTCGCCGGTGTCGGACCCTCACTGCCAGCAGGCCGTCGAGGACAGCAGCTCGGCATCATCGACGATATTTCCTGGAGCCTACGGCGACACACCATCCAAGCCGGTGTCAATGATCGAAACAACCGAATCTCCGACTCCAATATCTCCAGTGGATCGGTTGTGGGCACGTATGCATTTGCGGATCTCAGCGACTTTGCGAGTGGAATCGTGAACAGCACGGGTAAAGGCAGCACCTTCACGCAGTCGTTTCCGCTGTTGCAAACGGTACACACGCGATTGAACTCGCTTGGCTTCTATGTGCAGGACGAGTGGAAAATTCGCAACAATCTGAATCTAACATACGGCGTTCGGTTTGAACTGCAAGGCAACCCATCGTGCAAAGAAGGTTGCTACTCGCGGCCAAACACGGCATTTCTGGCACCGGGCTACCAAGCTGGGCTTGCGATTCCTTACAACGTGACATTGCAGACAGGGCTGCATCATAACTTCAAAGATTTTGAAGGCGTTGTGACGGAACCACGGTTTGCCTTTGCGTACTCGCCGCGTGGTGAAGGAAAAACCGTGATCCGTGGTGGCGTCGGACTCTTCGCAAACACCATTCAAGGCAGCATTACGGCAAGCGTATTCGGCAATCCGCCGAATAAATTCACACCTACCGTGAGCGCCGGAACGGTAGGGCTTATTGGCACCGCAGGAAGTGCCGACTCAGCCGCGGCGGCATCGAGTCAAGCGTTTCAAGCGGGCTTTGCTCAGGGCGATACTCTTCCGGAAATACGTGCGTCGCTTCCGGCCGGAACGACGTTTGCCACGCCTACCCTCTATGTCAACCCTGATGACTTTCACACAATAAAGGTGCTCGAGTGGAGCGCAGAGCTCGAGCAGCCGGTCGGGTCGCACGATCTTGTGAACATCTCGTACAGCGCTAATCACGGCTATGATGAGCCGCTGACGAATGCTGCCGCGAACGCATACGTGAGCAATCCTGCGTTGTACCCAAATGGATTCGCTGGATTGCCTTCGAGCGCGCCTGATCCACGCTTCTCAACAGTAACGCAGATTTCGAATGCTGGCATATCAAACTATGAAGGCCTTACCGTGGCGGAGCGTCATGCGATGCATCGAGGCTTGCAAGGTCAGATCAGCTACACATGGAGTCATGCGCTCCAATTCGGTACTATCTACAACCCCGTCCTGTTTGCGGCTCAATCATCGAGCGCTGGCTCCTACGGCCCAACCAACTTTGATACGCGTCACAATTTGGAGGCCGATCTGGTGTACAGCGAGCCTCGGCTGCGGAATGGGCTGTTAGACGCAGCCGCAGGCGGATGGACGCTTGGAGGCAAGCTCTACCTCTATAGCGGACGCCCCTATTCGGTGACCAATAGTCTGATCCAGTCGGGGCTGGTGGGGAAAGGCCTTACCAACAACTTTCCCAGTACCACAACTATCCTGGCAGATACAGTCAATCCGTCCATCATCGGTTCGCATTGCGGTAAGGGGGCAGTCCAAGTTGCCTGCATCACGCCAAACGAATTCGCCTCGGCCGCTACTGCTACCAATGCGGACGGCCAGCGCGACTTCGGCAACGTCTCGCCAAATAGCTTTCGTGGACCCGGTTTCTTTTCCATTGCAACACAACTCAGCAAGAGTGTTCGGATGACGGAACGGACGCACTTCGAGCTGGGTGCCGATGCTTACAACTTGCTGAATCACACGAACCTTGCCGTCCCGAATAGCAACCTGGGTGCGAGTGGTTTCGGACTGATCACCGCAACCGTCAGCTCGCCAACGAGTATCTATGGCACGGGCCAGGGTGCCATCGTTTCGGGACGTGTACTCGTCGTCTTCGGCAAGTTTCTGTTTTAAGGGCTCGTAATGTCCAGCCCACAGCTTTGAGGAGGATTTCCGTTGAAGACATTGCGGTACATATCGTTGTTTCTTTTCCCCACTATGCTGTTGGGCCAAGCGACACAGCTCACGCTTGAGGACCTTCTCTCCGATGAAGGGGCCGCTCGAAGCGGCAGTGCCATGCTTTCGCCAGATGGCAGATTCTTCGCCGAACAGCAGCACGGTCAAATAGCCCTGGTTCCGGTCGGTGGCGGCTCGACCAAAGTTATCACGGATACGCCAGCCGCAAAGTCCGAACCGAATTGGTCATCAGACAGCAGGCAAATTGCATTCGTCAGCGATGGCGACATCTGGATCGTGGGGATTGATAGCGGCAAGCCAAGGAGGTTGACACACGATCCTGCCGGGCCGGGAGATCCGCGTGGTGCGAGCGATCATCACCCAATTTGGAACCCAAATGGCAAGTGGATTCTGTATCAATCGGGCCGCAAGGGTTTCGACGAATTGTATGTCGTGAGCAAGGATGGCGCACACGAGGAATTGCTTGCGGCAACCGAAATATATTCGGGCACCGACGTGATCACGAGCAACGTCCAAGACCATGGCGATGCGGTTTCATCGGATCGCTTCGACCCTGCGCCCTCATGGTCGCCAGACGGCACTCGCATCTCGTATACCGAGCGCTCTCGCCGGTTCTTCTCAGGCAAGCTGAAGGTGTTGCCCTTCGATCAGGAGACAGGCGCTGTCACTGGGCCAACGATTGACCTTTACATTGCGAAGAACGATCGTGGCGGAGCATGGGCCGTCAACACAGTAGCTTGGGCCCCCGACGGCAAGACCCTTGCAGTTGTGTTGCAGGAATCTGGTTGGGACAAGGTGTGGCTTTTGCCGGCGAAGGGAGGAAAGCCGAAACCTCTAACAGAAGGCGCTGGCGAAGATGAGAACCCTGCGTACTCGCCAGATGGCAAATGGATAGCATTCATTTCGAATCGCGATCTCCCGGAAGAGCGTCACGTGTGGGTCGTCGCCGTCAAAGGTGGTGTGCCACATCGCGTCACCCAACTACCCGGCATCGAGAGCGGCGAGCAGTGGTCTCCGGATAGTAAGAGCATCTATTTCCTTCGTAGCACGACGCTACGCGCTCCAGTACGCTACGTCGCAAAAGCGAGCGGCGAGGACGGCGCGCTGCCCCTGAAGCCATTGAGTCCTTCAAAGTACGAGGGACTCGGGATAGCGCCTGAGGTTGCGCATTTCAAAGGCAAGGATGGCTTGCCCTTGGCCGGCATTTTATATAAGCCGGCTGGCTATCAAACTGGCAAGCGCTATCCCACTGTGATCTGGGCGCATGGAGGCCCGGAAGCACAAGCAGTGCTGAGCTTGACACCATGGTCATTATTCCTGGCTGATCACGGCTACCTCGTGCTCGAGCCAAACTTTCGCGGCAGTACGGGATACGGAGAGCATTTCCGGAATCTTAACGTCAGAGATTCGGGCGGGGGAGAGATTGAAGACATTGAAGCTGCAAAGAGCTATCTCGTGAACGCTGGTTTGGCGGATCCTAAGCGCGTAGCCATCGGCGGCGGAAGCCACGGTGGTACGGTCGTTGCCAACGCGGTAACCAAACTCCCGGACACATTTGCAGCGGGTATTGAAATGTTTGGGGTTGTCGATCGAGCGCTCTTCCTTGAGTACACCAACCGCAATTCAAAAATTCGTTGGGAGACCAAGATGGGTGGGACGCCGGTAGAACAGCCGGCGGTCTATCGGAAAGCGAACATCCTGCCAGACGTCTTCAGGATTAAGACTCCTTTACTTATCTTGCACGGAGAGCAAGATCCTCAAGTTCCACCCCAGGAGTCGGCTGAATTCGCTGAGGCCTTAACAAAGGCAGGTAAGACACACATCTATATTACGTATCCGCAGGAAGGACACGGGTTCCAGAGACGCGAGCATCGAACGGACGCTTATCAGAGGCAGCTATCGTTCTTGGAAAAGTACCTTAAGTCTGCCACGCTCCCGTGATTGCGGCGCCCGAAAATGGTGTGGCTCCCTACTGTGGAATATCTGCAGTTGGAACTTTAGCGAAAGCTTTGATGGCTGCTTTCTGCGAATCATTACGATCTGCATACCGGGGCAGCAGAAACATGAGTAGGCAGGGGATAAGAGCGGGTAATGCCAGCAGTTGAACCGTGGCGGGACGATAGGAGCCAAGCCTATCGAATTCCCAGCCAACAATCAGAGGGCGCAGCGCCACCGACGGCATAAGCAGCCCAGGTGAGTGCATACAGGGTGGAAAGGCAATTAAGACCGAAGTAGCGGCTCAATAGATATGGCGTGATGAAGTCCTTTTCGTACGGCATAGGAGCCGTCGCGGTGGAGCACTAGTAAGAAATCTCTCGCCCCGTTGTTGGGAACTTACCAATAGCCAACTAGCCGGAAATAAGCGTCGAGCCGAGCGTTTTGCAGGATCCAGGTCCCAACGGGTTAGAAGCTCAAACCACGCAGGCTCCTCCCGATCTCGCGTCAGGCCTCTCGAACTCGCTGTTTTGTCCAAGCGCTCTCCGGAGGCGTTGCTGCGTGAGGCGATCAGCCGCCTGATCGAAAGCACCGCATTATCAGAATAACCACGACGAAAACGTTCGAGGATCAGGCCTGGCCCAGCCGGGATCGATGCAGCAATAAATGCTAGGGCTAAGGAGACCATAGCAGCGAAACAATCGCTCACGCCCCCAGAGCTGCTAAAACGCAGTGAATTCCCTTCCAAATCTGGGAAGCCGAAAGCGGATTGGAACGTGGTGTGTAAACAGGTTACTGGCCAACCCACGACGTGCGGCATGCCAGCCGTGCCATACGGGGATACGGGCATCCCATTCGTAGCCATGACCAGCTGCGTGGCCCGCTTCCCTGCTCCCGCAATGCATGGGCGGTTAAGCTCGGAACGATGATCCCAGCGAAGTCCTTGGATCTCACCGTGCCGCAGGCCGGTTCACTAATGCACATTTCTGTGTGATGCGGGTTTCCAAGCGCGTAATCGTCACACCTCAATCGCGTAACGGCCACTAAGGCGCAACCTGCGACGTGAATCACTTCCGGATTGCCGACAACCCCGGCAGTTTTATGTCCAAATGGAATCGCCTTTGGGTTTCAACTCTTGTTCCAAGGCGGAAGACCATGCCGCAGGCATGGAGTCTTGAGCGCCGCCTCTCACGGTTGTCCGGTTCAGGCCGCTCCATAAAGCGGTTCGGATGCGACTTCGTTCTGCATACGGTCCACTAGCGACGCCATCGTGCGCAACATACGCAGCAGCGCCTCCTCTCGTTCTGAGAAGGTTGCACGCTCGACCGCCTGTGCATCCTCGAGTGGCGCCATGAGGCTGCGGGGAATGCTGCCATCATGTGGTCTCTTGTTGAGTTGATTCTCAAGGTTTTCCGCCATATGCCCGAAGGATCGCGCGCATTGCTCGCGGAAAATGTCATGCATCTGCGCGAAGGGCCTCGATTTCATGCTGACGTCGCCGAATACGCGGAACTGGATCAGTGGCGCCTCCAACAGGTAGAAGGTGCGCAGCGAGGCTTGCCAGCGGCGAATCCGATCACGCGCAGCCATGTCCGCGACGCGGGCGGGTCCGGTTTCGAAAGGCACGGCATCGGCCTGAGAATTCACATCGTTGAAGTAGCGATAGACCTGATCCCTTTGCCGGCGAATCCTGATGATGGCTTCAGTATCCGTGCCCGCGGGTGAGGCATTGACCAGTTCTGCAAGGAGACGAAGATTGCTGATGAAAATGCGCACCATCTCGTCGCCCGCGGGCCGAGGGTACAACCGCTCGAATACCAGCCACATCGCGAAACCGCCCAGAAGCACGCCGACGGCGCGGTCGCGTGCAAGAGCAAGTGACGTCTGAAAGTGGAACTCGTTCAGGGTGATCAGGTAAAAAGCCAAGGCTATCTGCAGCCCGGCATAGGAAAGCCGCGAACTTGACGTGCTGACCCAGGCAGCAATTGCGCTTACAACGGCAAACAGCACAATGAAGCCCGTGATGGAATCGATATTCGGCAGGATAAACATCTGCGAACCTATGCCGAAGACGAAACCGCCCAGCACTGCACCCGCGATCCGCAGCACCTGTTTTTGACGCGATGTGCCGACGCTCGCGAGAGCGGTAAAGACGCAGGTAGTCACCGAGGTTGAAATCCCGGGCCAATCCAAGGACACGTAGAGCACATAGCAGAGCATGGCAGCCAATGTTCCGCCGAGAACAAACGGGAGATGCTCGGGATTGGAAAATGCGTCCTGAACAAAGATACGATTTGAGGAGGGTGGGCTCTCCAGAACTTCCAGTCGCGGATCTATCGAGCTTTCACTGACGAACACCGACGACATGAGCGAAACCATGGCTTCCAACTCAGTGAATAGCGGTGTACCTGCGCTGCCAACCGGGGCCTCCCAACGCGACGGCGCTTTATTTGTCTGGAGGAAGCGACGCATCTCAGCGATGCGCTGCGCGAGTTTTGCCGCTCGTTGCTGCTCTTGAGGAGTCGGATTCGAAAGCGTATTGGATAGTGCCGCTGCGAAGTCGATGGCGCGGCCGGTAAGTGACACCAGTGCGCTCGTACGCATACGCTGAATTGCCTCTTGATTCCTGCGCGCGAGTTCGCGACGCAATGCCCCCACCCCTACCACGGCATACTGCGCGAGCATGCGAGTCGTCTCAGGAGACACAGGTCGATTGGCAGCATAGTCCTCCATTAGAGCTTCGATATGTTGAAGCCGGACCTCCACTCCGACCACGAGCTCGTCGTCATGATGGATAGCATGGAAAACTACCTCCACTGCGAGCGTCACTACGGTGCCAATCAATGCCGCCAACACCTGCCATAGTGAGAGTTCGACATTTTTCTCCCCCGGGCCGGGAAGATACCAGATAGCGAACATAGCGGTCGCTATTGCGCCGATATTGATGGCAACCAAAAAGTTCGTAAGGGTCCGAAGCAGAAAGAAGACGATGAATAAGCTGATTCCCTCCCAGAGAAAATGAGTGATGGGAACCGAAGCAAAGAATCGCGACCCGATGGGTATGAAAAGGCCGCCGAGGACGAAGGCGCTCCCCAGGGCAAGAGTGGATTGCGCCGTGGACTGGAGGCTTTCGCGCGACAAAAGAAACGCGCTGAGCACTCCAATGGCTCCGCCGGGAATGCGAAATGTGACGATCAGGATGGCCGTGATGCTCGCAGCAACGACCATCCGCGCGACAATCGCACCCCGCCCCGGATAGGGCGCAAGCTCCTTGCGCAGAAAATCGGGAAACCACGTGGTAAAGCGAGTTGCATGCGGAAGCCGAACCGACGTAGTCTCCATGGCTATCTACGCGACAGGAGGGAAGAATTTCCGCGAATGATTACAACTGCCGATTCGCCCAGACGGAAGAGCTCGGACGGTTGCGATTCGATGCGTACCCGCACCGGGAAACGCGAGGCGAGATGCACCCAGTTAAGTGTGCGCTGAACATCGGGCAGGCCAGGCTGCGACAGAGTGCCAATCAGATCGGCATCGGGAGTTACTCCGAATCCCACGCTGTCCACCACGCCGTTGAAGTGAACATTTGGCCTGGACAGGACATAGACATCTGCCTGCATGCCGGGACGGATATGCTGGAGCTGCGTTTCACGGAAATTCGCGACGGCCCACCATACACGCGTGTCAATCAGGGTAAAGATGTGCTGTCCGGCCGTCGCATAGGCGCCTTGCGAAATGGTGAGGTTGGTGACGCGAGCCTTGAATGGGGCGGTGATCCGGCAGTTGTCGAAGTTGTACTGCGCCGTATCGATCGCGGCCTGTTTCCCCGGAAGCTCTCCTACCAACGGTTCCAGCGTGGTGACATTATGGGTCGCCTGTTGCACCTGCTGATGGCTCTCAACAACGGTCGCTTGCCCCTGCTTGTATTGCGCCTCCGCCGCAGCCAGTCCCGCCCCCGCGAGGGCAAGCTGGGAGCGGGCCTGGTGCGAGGCCTGAGAGCGTGAGACTTCCAACGTGCGCGCCTGATCTACCTGGTCGACTGTGACAAACTGCTTGGCCAGCAATGGTTCAATGCGGTGAAGATTGTTGCTCGCATAGGCCAGCTCGGCATCGGCGCGCTCCACTGCTGCTTTGGCATTGGCGACATCGGCCTTCGCCTGCTCTACGGATGCGGCAGCACGTTCCAGGCTGGCTTCGGCGCTCAGGGCGCCGGCTCTTGCCACATCCACGCCACTTACCTTCCCTGCAATGATGCGCCGCTGATCGCTGATTTCGCCCTTGAGTGCCTGTAGATCTGACTTGGCGTGGGCAAGCGCATACGCATAGGGACGCTCATCGATGTTGAAGAGCGGGTCACCCTCGTTGACGAGCTGATTGTCGGAGACATAAAGATGATTGATTGGACCGTTTACCAGGGGCGCCATGCCAATGTAGTTGGCGAATACCTCGGCGTCATCTGTGCGGGGATTTGCCGTGACCTGGCGCAGCGCAAGAAGTCCCGTAATCGCGGCGCTCAGAATGATTGCAATGCTGATCACGCGGCCGAGACGATGCTGATCCTCAGGTGATCTATCAACTGCCATTGTTCCCCCCGCTAACTAAAGAAGAGCAGCCAAAGTGTGAAAGCAAAGAACGCCGCAAGGCACGGATAGACAACAATCGTCCAGACGATTTGCTGATCCAGTTTGTAACGACGCAACACCCAGTTTGCAATGACGGCAAGCCCGATACCTGCGACCATGCAGATGAGCCAAGCGGGGAAAAAGGACCCAACAATATTGAACGACGGCGCTCGCGCGCAGCCAGCCAAGGCGTTGAGGCTGCCCAATACACTAATCGATACCATCGTTCTTCGCGAAAGCTGCACGAGTTTTCGTCCTTTCCGTCTCCGAACTCGCTTACGGTCCTATCTTCGGTGGCTGCACTTCGATCAGGTCGCCGGTTTCAAAAGCGAGATTGGCTGTCTGCAGCAGCAGCTGAGTGCGCGCGAAGATATCTTCCGATCGGGCTTGCGCGAGTGTCTTCTGCGCTGAGACTACATCCAGCAGATTCCGCACTCCATAGCCGTATGACTCGCGAGCCGCCTCATACGACTGGTCTGAGGCGGCGAGGAGCGCCGCCGCCGCCGCCTGCTGCCTGAGCGCTGTCTTCATGTTCGAGTACGCAGCCCATACTTCGTTCGCGACCTGGTCGCGGAGCACATCAATATCGGCCTGTGCCGCTTTCTTTTCAGCCTTCGCCTGCGCTATCTCATGTTCTCGGCGCGTGCCGTCGAACAGCGTCCACTTCAGTTGCAGGCCAACGTCCCAAACTTCGCCCTGGGCATAAGTGCCCAGAAGCAGATCCTGCTGTCCGTAGGCACGGGCAAGGCCGCCATCGCCACTGAAGCTCAGGGTTGGAAAATACGTTGACCGCGCCTGCTTGATAGAAGCGTTGGCAGCGCGCACGCGGGCTACCTGTGCTAACAGCTCCGGCCGTTGCGCGAACGCGCGATCGATGTCCTGATCGACAGAATCGGCCATGGCGGTCGGCCTGGCCAGTTCGCTAATGCCCTGCACCTGGAAGGCTGTTCCCGGCGGCAGGCCCATGGCCGTCGCGAGTTTGCCGCGGGCAATGTCTTCAGCGCCCACAGCCGCCTGCAGGTCAAAATCGGATTGGGTTCGGGCGGCAGTTGCCTCAAGCACATCGGGCTTTGTCGCCAGCCCATTGTTCAGCCGGTTTTGCGCATCCTCTTCCACGGTCTGTGCGTTCTTCAGGCTGACTTCTGCCGCTTCGCGCTGGCCTTCCGCGTTTAGCAGACGATAATAGCCCGATGCGACTTGAAAGATGACTTTGCGGTGCGTGTCGTTGAAGGCGAGATCCGACACCAGCAGATTCGCCTTGGCCAAGTCGATGGCACCACCTCGGCCGCCGAAATCCAAGACCAGATATTCGACATGCAGCGTGGGTTCAAAGACTCCAAGCGTTTGCCGGTGGAAGGATTCGTCGATCAGCACTGCCTGACGAATTGTGGAAGCCAGAGCAATGGCGGCGACGGTCGGGAACAGTGCGCTGCGCGCCACCCCCAGCGACGCAGCTCTCGCCTTTGCTTGTTCCCACGCCACACGCGTCTCTGGATTATGCCGCTGAGCTAGGTCGATCAGTTCGGCCAGCGAGTAGTTCTTGTGCGGATCGATCTCGTACTTTGCCTCCGGACGTAAGGCGAGCTCACGATCAAGCCCCTGCTCCGCCTTGGAATGCCAAACTTTGTCCGGAGAGGCAGGAGCACTCTGTGCACGAGTACTTGCACCACCGATAGAAATGGCTAGAGTCACAATCAACGCAAATTTACAGGCCGCTGCCATGCACTTTTCGAATGCTAAATGTGGCGCAGCAGCTTGACGACCGCGACACAGCCGGCGACACTCTCGCCTAGATAGCATAATCGGATTGCATTCACTGTACAGCAACGGATTCATCGTATTGACAGTTTCCGGACAGATGGCTTCTGAGACTCGCCTGATTGCGGCAACCTGTTTCAGCGGGAGCGGACAGCAGGCATTCACCCACCTGCCGAGAGTAGCAGTCGAGTCAGACGCAGATTTGACTAGCCCTCACTAGGCAAGAGTGTCACGCACTATTTCGGCTTCTATCCGCGATGGATGACGCCCGATGGGCCGGCTTGGAGACCCGGACGACGACTCCCGTGTGCACGCTGGGGCGACAAACTTTTCCGCGAAAACACTCCCGGTCCTCTGGTTCGCATCACTTTCCGATTGAATTTTCGAAGAGCCGCATTATCCTTACAACCAATCCAACCCGCATGCGGGTTCTCGGCAGGCGCTCTGCATTAGGGTGCGGGCCGCTTTGGCAGGGCAACCTCGTCGTTGCTCTGAACATTCTGTAGCCGTATCCTCAAGATCTTCGAAATCGCTTTTCGGTTGCGCAGGCATCCTTTTTCATTGAATGAGGCCAGGTGAAGATGTCTTCAGGTCGATCTCTTTCCGCGCCGTTCTTCCGGCTGCTCGCTGTTGTTGCAGTCGCCACGTTCTCTGCTCCGCTGTTGCTGGCGCAGCAGACGTTTGGGGGCATTACCGGAACGGTCAGCGATAGTTGGGTGGGATAATTGCAGGGGCAACGATCAAGCTGGTGGAAGAACACACCGGTCTGAGCCGCGAAGCCACGACGAACACCTCCGGCGAGTCTCGGCGAAATACTACTATCAGCACGATCCGACTGTCGCTCCATATGCATACTCCAACATACTGGGATTTACAGAGCACATGGATGCCGGCAGCCAGGTCATCGCACTGACGAACACATTGCTGCTGAAGTCGAATCTAAGTGCGACGCAGACATTCGGGTTCATCCGCGAAAAAGCCTACGGTGTGAA
>Ga0193743_1002413_pt1 | contig 13251 bp, 8 predicted proteins | sample L2c2metaG_FD_143038 | JGI IMG/M metagenome (GOLD analysis project Ga0193743, IMG submission 143038) | Soil microbial communities from a riparian zone of the East river system, Colorado, United States - L2c2 | ecosystem: Environmental > Terrestrial > Soil > Riparian zone | place: USA: East River... | reverse complement strand
CTGGGAGGGGTCGGCCAGCAGCGAAAGATCGCATCTCTCGGTTATTTTCCGCGCTGGTCGCCAGACAGCTCACGAATTCTGTTTCTGCCCGTGTTCGACTTCCTGGGCAGAACGGGATATGTAGTCGCCTTGGACGGGAGCCGCCCTCGTGAGATTCTGACCAATCTACATCTACCGGCGGATCACACGCTGGCCTTTTCAACGTGGCACCCGGACGGCAAGAGAATTACGGCGTGGATTCTTGCAGGAGTCTACCCCGTCGGTAATCCCGTTCCCGCTTTCTCGACAGAGCCGGTTGACGGAGGCCGCGCGATCGAATCGAGATTCCCACCCGAACTCCAGAAGCAAATGGAAGCCCTTGCGGCCGCACCCGGCGTTCCGGAGTGGAGAATGGATTTCAGGTTCGCCTGGGCGCCGTCGGGGAACGCCTTATTCTTCGAACGCAGCTTTCGCGGGGCAAGAAATCTCTGGCGCATGACCGTCGACCCGGCCACATTGCAGCCCACGAACGTCGAGCGTTTGACCACGTCTGCGGGACTCGACGCAGAACTCTCCGTCTCCCCCGATGGGACCAGGCTTGCATTCACCAGTGAGCGCCAGCAGATTCGCGCCTGGGCATTTCCTTTCGACGCCAATCACGGGCGTGTTACGGGGCCGGGCGAACCCGTCACGTCTGCTGGAATCGAAGCCTGGCAATTGAATCTCTCGCGAGATGGGAAAAAGTTAGGCGTCTGGGGCGTCCGTAATGGCCAGATGGGAATATGGGAAACGTCTGTCCCGAATGGACGTGAAAAACCGCTTGTGGCAACTGATTCTTATTACCGCTCTGCTCCGATTTGGTCGCCAGACGGCAAGCGAGCCGCTTACGACCGCGGCAAAATGCATTTGGGCGAGGGGGGGTGGGTCTGCGAGTGCCAGATCGTCGTCTGGTCGAGCGATAACCGTACTGAAGATCCGGTTGAGGCGGTGAGTTCGCCTTACTCAACAGTGTACGACTGGTCTCCCGATGGAAGGTCTGTGCTCGTGACGCGCTATAACAGCCCAAGGCCTTCAATCTGGCAAGTATCTGTCGATCCCTCTTTACCCGGGAAATCCTCCGCGCGCGAAATTATTTCTGACCCGAACTATGAGCTACACGAGCCTCACTTCTCACCGGACGGCAGATGGATTGCCATCAATGCATTAAAAAAATTGACTTCCTCCATCTACGCGATCCCGGCGGCTGGCGGGCCCTGGATTCGCATTACGGATGGCAAGCAGTGGGACGACAAGCCGCGATGGTCACCGGATGGAAAAACCATCTACTTCCTTTCGGACCGGAGAGGCTTTTTCAATGTGTGGGGCGTTCATTTCGATCCAGTGAAAGGCAGACCCCAAGGCGAACCGTTTCAAGTAACTTCATTTGAGACTCCAACTCTGATGATTCCCAAAAACACAGCTGCCGTTGAGGTCTCACTTACTGACGATCGCCTTGTGTTGCCCATTGTTCAGACATCGGGAAACATCTGGATCCTGGACAATGTGGATCGATAAAGCATGATGCGTCAGGGTCTCATCTCCCCCTGCGATGCCGCAGAATGAATGTGTTTCGCCCCGCTGCTTCACGATTCTATAATTCCGCAGACCTTCTGAAGCTGCCGGACGGTACAGTGTTGGTCCTCAACGTGACAGCTGATAGTGCAAGGTTTACGGAAAGTCACGATTCCGTCCACGACACTTCTGCCAGCCACGCATCTCACGAGCGGATTCGAAAATTCCGTCATCTTGATGGCGGAGAACTTCTAGCGGTGGCTCTTGGTGTTTGGAGGACTATGGGCAAGTGCACTCACATGATCAACGCACAAAAGAGGCCACCGCGAACTGCCCAGCTTGCATATGGGGTCCCCTTTAGCGAATAGCCGATACTGCTCAATGTTCTTCGGCGATCAGACTGCAGATTTGTGCACATTTGACCTAACGCTCGAAATCGCCAGGCCAGCCGTAGAGCGCTCTCTAACCTCTCGATCAAGAAAGACTCTGGTGACCGACGGCACAGCGACCTTTCGAGGCGTATGATCTAACTATCCGCAAGATCTTCCGTTTCCTCGCCTTTAGCTGTCCATTGCTTCGCTCCAGACGAGCACCTTTCAAGTAAGCAACAGGACAGTGGGAGACAGCATGAGCCCCGCGCTCAGATCTGATGGTCAAGGGCATCTTTCCAGAAGAATTACATTGATGGTTCTTCCGTTTGAGCACGTGAGCGAGCCTGATGCTACCGGCGATTCCAGTGAAATTGGTGGCCACTTCCATTCGGAGAGTTGCCAGGAGCCAGGTCTATCGCAGGTAGCAAATATTACGACGGCCGAACGCCCCCACGTTTCTTCATCCAGCAAGAAGTCGTCGTCATGCAGTTAAACGCCATGTTCCTTCGCGCAGGTTGCATCCTGCCGGTCGGGATGGAGCTGATACAAACACGATTCGACGAGAAGTGGATGTCGGTCGAAAATGCAACTGCCGCCACTCTAGACGCACAGGTCCGGAGCATGGGATGGCATTTTATGTTTCTGCATACTGCGCATTCACGCGTCAGCATCGGGCGAACGGCTGAATCGGCCACCCGCAAGGCGATGGCTCTTGCCCTTAAGCAGACCGAGGGCAGATTCAACGCCGCGGAACTGGGTTTGGTCAAGGTTACGAAATATCCGGGCTTTCACGTCGCGAGAGCGACGCTTCATACCCGCCAGATCCAGCAGAGTGCTTCGCTTGGCCTGGTGGATGAAATGGTTCTCCGTCAACTGCCGGCGCAATAGGTGGCCTAGGCTCTCTTAGGCGCACATCCGGCTGCGAAACAGATCCATCACACTCGGCAAAGAACACTCACATCGAAGCAATTGCCACACAGCGATGAGCGCGAAAGCAGGCAACATGTCTCAACCGAAAATACTTCGCCCGCAAGCAGAAGCTGGCTTCACTCTGATGCAAGCACCCTCGCCAACAAGATCCACAGTTCCGCCACTTCCCTTGCCGACGCGCATCGCCTTTATCGGCAACTATCTGCCGAGGCAATGTGGCATCGCCACGTTCACCACCGACCTGTGCACGGCCGTAGCAGCCGAGTACGGTGGTGCCCGACTCTTTGCCATCCCAGTCAACGATCCGGACTCTTCGTACGATTATCCGGAGGGCGTACGGCTGGAGCTTTCCCAGGAAGATCAGACTTCTTACGTGCGGGCCGCCGAGTTTCTAAACTTCAACGGAAACGATCTGGTCTGCATGCAGCATGAGTACGGCATTTTCGGAGGAGTTGCCGGCAGTCATATCCTGACGTTGCTGCGCAAGCTGAAGATGCCGTTAGTGACAACCCTTCATACGGTTCTGCGCGAGCCGGATTCAGATCAGCGTGCGGTTCTCGACGAGATTGCACATCTCTCCGATCGTTTGATCGTAATGAGCGAGCATGCTGCATGCCTGCTGCGAGATGTGTATGGCGTACCTGCCGGCAAAATTGACCTGATCCCGCACGGAGTACCTGATCTTCCATTTACGGATCCGAATTACTACAAGGATCTATTCGGCACCCCGGGCAAGCCGGTGCTTCTCACATTCGGGCTGCTGTCTCCTAACAAAGGGATCGAAAATGTGATCCGCGCCCTTCCGCGAATTCTGGAAGAACATGGCGACGTCGTGTACATCGTTTCCGGCGCAACGCATCCGCATATCAGACGGCGCGAAGGTGAGACATATAGAGACAGTTTGCAGGCGCTGGCCAACGAACTTGGCGTTTCCTCACACGTGATCTTTATTAACCGCTTTGTGAGCTCAGAAGAGCTGGTCGAACATGTGGGCGCTGCCGACATCTATATCACTCCCTATCGCCAGGAAGCGCAGGTTGTTTCCGGTACACTCGCAATCGCTCTCGGAGCGGGGAAAGCAATCATTTCTACTCCGTACTGGCATGCCAAAGATCTTCTCGCAGATGGGCGGGGCGTAATTGTCCCGTTTGACGATCCCAATTCGATCGCTACAGAGACGATCCGGCTACTGGATAACGATGCCGAGCGGCATGCGATGCGAAAGCGCGCCTATCTTCACTCCCGCGGTACGACATGGCAAAAGACGGCGCAGGCTTACATGGCAAGCTTTCAACGCGCACGTGTTGAACGTATGCTCCGGCCTCGTCCCGCCCTGCAGGACCTGGTTACAGCAAAGGCAACGGACCAGCTACCTCTGCTGAATACTTCCCACCTGTCCGAGATGACAGACGATACTGGCATGCTGCAGCATGCCATTTACTCCGTCCCTTATTGCAGGGAGGGCTATACGACGGATGACAACGCGCGTGCTCTCATCGTGTCAACAATGCTCAACAGTTCCCCTTTATCCGCGAGCGATGAATATGTGACGCTGTCTCGCCGCTATCTGGCCTTTCTGTGGTTTGCCTTTCATGACAAGACGGGCCGGTTCAGAAACTTCCTGAGCTACGACCGGGAGTGGCAAGAAGAGGTGGGGTCGGAGGACAGCCATGGGCGTGCCTTATGGGCACTGGGAACGGTGCTTGGCATTTCGGAAGATGCCGGGCTGAGAGGTTCGGCGGGCAGACTCTTCGAGGCCGCGGTCTCGGCAACCTTGGGGTTCACAAGCCCTCGGGCCTGGGCGTTTTCGATATTGGGTATGCAAGCCTATCTCGACAGATTTCCTGGAGACAGGGTTATCCAGGGCTCACGCAATGCCCTTGCCAATCGATTGCTGAATATCTATGAACGAACCCATTCAGAGACATGGCACTGGTTCGAGAAGAGCCTTTCATACTCGAACGCGAGATTGTCACAGGCGCTTCTCGTCGCAGGATGGAGAAGCGGCAACCAGCGGATGATCGACGTAGGATGCGCCTCGCTGCAATGGCTCGTCGCCGAGCAACGTCGAGGAAATGACGCAGTCTTCGTTCCGATAGGTTCCAGAGGCTTTTTCATCGCAGGAGGCGAGAAAGCACGTTTCGATCAACAACCAGTGGAGGCCTGCGCCACCATTTCCGCCTGTGTCCAGGCGTACCTTCTGACGAAGGAGTCGCATTGGCATGACGAGGCATGGTGCGCATTTCGCTGGTTTCTCGGAGAGAACGACTTACAAGTTCCGCTCTACGATGCCGTAACCGGGGGCTGTCGGGATGGACTTCATCCGGATCGCGTGAATGAAAATCAGGGAGCGGAATCCACGCTTTCGTTCCTGATGTCCCTGCTCGACATGCAGGGAGTGGAAATCGCAAGCCTAGAAAATCTGAATCAGGAAATGAGTGTCTCCCTTTGACGTCAATCGCCCTCCCAGCTTCTTGGCCGGATTACACCGTTACGAGACAACAAAAGTCAGCCGATGCCGAGGCTCCCCTGTTCACTCGTCATCCCCGCAATCCCATTCTTAGCCGCAAGGATTGGCCTTACCCCATTAACAGCGTATTCAACGCTGGTGCAGTCAAACTCGCCGACGGCGATACCTTGCTGCTTTGCCGCGTCGAAGACCGGCGCGGTCTATCGCATCTTTGCGCCGCACGTTCTACGAATGGAATCGACGGGTGGCGCATCGATGCCGAACCAACATTGATGGCGAGTCCTCGGGATTTTCCGGAGGAGATCTGGGCTTCGTTAGATCCTCGCATCACATACGTTCCGGAACTTCGGCAATATGCTATCGCCTATACCTCCTTCGCCCGTGGGGGTCCAGGAGTGTCGCTCGCACTAACGAAGGATTTCAGGACCTTCGAGCGATACGGCGTCGTGATGCCGCCAGAAGATAAGGATGCGGCCTTGCTACCGCGGAAGATCGGCGGCCGTTGGGCGCTCATCCATCGGCCAGTGACAACTCTGGGCGCGCATATGTGGATCTCCTACTCCCCGGATCTACGGCATTGGGGCAGTCACAAGGTAATGCTTGAAGCGAGACGCGGCGGGTGGTGGGACGCCAACAAGATCGGTCTCTGCTCGCCACCGATTGAAACTGCGAAAGGCTGGCTTGTCCTCTATCACGGTGTCCGCCATACAGCATCGGGAAGCATCTATCGCCTGGGACTTGCTCTGTTCGATCTCGAGCAACCAGATCTGTGCCTACAGCGCGGAGATTCCTGGATCTTCGGGCCGGAAGCCCCGTATGAACGGGGAGGAGATGTCAGCGACGTCGTGTTCCCGTGCGGACAGACTATTGGCGAAGATGGAGACACCATTTTTCTTTATTACGGAGCGGCTGACTCCTGCATGGCCTTGGCTACGGGAAGCGTGCGCGCCCTTCTTGCGTGGTTGGATTCACACTGCGGTTCAACTGGTGCACGGTAGGTCCAATGGAAACGCAAAGCTTGTCCTGGCCCAGTTGGCTCCCTCGGGTACTCTGGATTCGCCGACAGTGTCCTCGTTGTACCTCGGTCGAATTCCGTGCAGAGGACGACGGTCCTCTCGATAGGACGCTGCGGATCCTTGCGATGCGCCGCGTCCGATGCGTCAACTGTTGGCGTCGGTACTACTGCTTCGCAAGGGTGATCAGATAACAGATCCGGATGTCCGGTTTTTGTTTGATTTGACAGATGGCGGCGAACCAGTCTTCTTCAGAAGAGCCAGTTGGTCGTCCTCTCTCAATCCATAACCGATAAGCCAGGACGGCTATGATGTTTCCACTGGCTCAAGACACGGACTTGGTCGCCGGCGACCTTCCGATTCCAGGGCTCTGGAAATTGATCACGCTCTCCCGCCAGAGGAAAGCGGTCGGCCCGTTTCCGTCTATCTAAAAGTCCACTACCTCGTCTCGGTTGTTGATGGTGTGACAGCAAGGGGCTATCGTCACAAAGGCACCAGGAAGCGTGCCGATGTCCCGCATTATGCTGCTGAGCTGCAGGCCGTCAGCACCGTGCAACAACTGGTGCTGCAGAGCGCGTCGCAAGTCACTCCCGGCTTTGCGGTCCACTCCGTCTATCTCCCAGCGAGCGAAGTCGGCGGCAATTTCTTCTTCGTCGTCCCCGCACCCGATGGATCGATCACCGCGATTGTCGGCGACGTTTCAGGAAAAGGTCTGACCGCGGCCATGCGTGTCGCCATGATTCTCGGCGCTCTGCTTCGCGAGACTTCACTCGATCCGGGCGAGATTCTCGCCGGTCTCAACAACGTTCTCATCGCACAGGGCCAGCTCGGCTTTACCACCGCGTGCTGCGTCCGCATCGCGCTCTCCGGCGAGTACACGCTCGCTAACGCCGGCCACGTTTCTCCCTATCTCTCCGGCCGCGAAATCAGCACGCAACCGGCGTTGCCCCTGGGCCTCCTTCCCGATCAGGTCTACGCCTCGGTTCGTGGCAAATTGGACCCGTCCGAGCGCCTCGTTCTTCTGTCAGACGGCGTACTCGAGGCGCGCGCGCCCGACGGAGAGCTTTACGGTTTCAAGCGGCTTCCCGGCCTTACCCTGCAACCCGCTCAACAGATCGTCGAGACCGCACGGTGCTTCGGCCAGGAAGACGACATTACCGTTCTCACGCTCAACTTGGCGCCGGCCCTTGCACTCGCTTCCTTTGCATAGCTGACCGTTGCTATGACGGCTCAGTCCCCTGATGAGTGGTTTCGGCCGCAGAGTTACTCATGGTCGAAATACCGTGACCTTCCACGTATCGATCCACGCACAAATGCAGTGACTGCATGCGGAGCTTCGTTTTTGCCGTTTGCGGCGATCTCTGGCAACTTCGGAATCTCCTGTATTGCATTCGATACAACATCGCTTATTCGCCAGCCGTAAGTTTCCGACTGATCTGCTTCGCAGCAGAAAGCCCAAGACATGTCATGGCGTAAGGAGCGATCGAAGTCCCTCCTTACGCCATGCAAGCTCTTCGACTCAATGTGCTTAACTATTTCGCCGAGTTGCGCGGCGGCTCTATCTGCGATTCTCCAACTATGATGAAGCACTGAGCTATCAAACGGCCCTCCACTTACTGGCCACCATGCAGGGCGACCGAGGACTGCCGTGATTGCACCTTGCTCTCCTGCCAGTGCTTGATCAGTTGAGTACGATTCAGTCGCAGGTCCTGGCGGCTGCGTACTGTCGGGTACGGAGCGTCGTCGCCCATGCTGCCCTGCCACAGGATGTGGTTGAATGCGTCAGCATCGATCCGGTCGGCGTCTGAGAAGTCAAAACCCTTCGTCTTTGCCGCCCACCACGCCGCGTTGTGCAACTGCGGTACGGCAGGAGTAATCTTTGCCGTGGTGTTCTGGCATGCTGGCACCAATTGTGGATCGACCGGCGCCGTGCACAGGTCCCCCGGGATGATGGCCGAATATGGAGTGTAGTCGGGCTTGCGGGTGAACAGGTCTGCCATGGGAGCTGCATCCGCGTCGCGGAAGTTCAGGTGGTTGATGCCCATCACGTCTTCGATCGTACGCAGAACGTTCACTGTGTTGTAGTTGGTTGAGATCGTCACTCCGCGCTTGCTGTACGGTGAGATGACATAGGCGAACGAGCGGTGCGAGTCGACATGGTCGGAGCCATTTTGTGCGTCGTCTTCAAGGATGAAAATAGCGGTATCGCGCCAGTACGGAGAGTGACTGATGATATCGGCCACTCGGCCGATGGCATAGTCGTTGTCCGATATCTGCAGTGCAGGCGTCCCAAGTCCGGCGATGGCAGTGCCGAAACTACCGTTGTGGTCGTGGGGCAAGCGAAGCAGGGTGAGGTTCGGCAAGCCGTTGACTCGCATATCTCGTTGCCACTCGTTGACCAGGTACGTATCAGCGTTGTTCTGGTCGAATCCGCGGAAGTACATGTCGGTGTTGCGGAGAAGGGCCGGTTGTTCTTCGACCGCCTGCGGGATCTTCGCCTCAAATGGAGTCGGCGAAATAGGGATGTAGGTGGGAACGTTGGGATCAACCTTGGTCGGGTCACCACCGCTGCTGATGTAATAGGCCTGATCGAGGAAGAACCCGTAATTGCGCACCGTTTTGCGCGCGCGCAGAGCGGAATCCCATAGATAGCCCCCCACTGTTTCGGCGTCCAGATCATTGGCGCCTTCCGGGCTATCTGCATTCTTCGGGCCAGGAAGGATATTAGAGCTCCCTGTAGGGTCAAGCAGTGTGAGCAAGCGCTCGTTGAAGGGAGATGGATCCTTTGAGAACTCCGGCAGACCTACCGCAATGAACCGATTGGTGCCTTCCGAGTCTGTAGTGACACCGGCACCGCCATTTCCGTAATTTACTGCAGTTGTTTTTTCGTTGTGCTCAGTAGAGTGGCCGTAGGTGGACCAGTCCCAGCCGGTGCCGCTAACCTCCCCGGTGGCGTAGAAATTATCCAAAAGACCGAAGGTGAGTGCGAGGCTGTGGTGGTTCGGAGATATGGGCTGTGGCCACTGATTGAGTGAAGGGTCGCCGTTGCCGCGTTCAAGGTCGCCCAGGATCTGATCGTAAGTCTTGTTCTCTTTGATGATGTAGATGACGTGGTGAATCTTGTTCTGCAGGAATGCCATCGTAGGATCGTTCCGACGGTTGGAGAGGCCGTTGTTCTTGTCAACCTGCTCTGTGAGTTCGTCGAGCTCGCCCCGGCCGGGCACGGGGATGATGTTCAGCTGGGCCTTCTCTAGAGGCCATGAGCGCTGAGTGCGAAATTCCGGATTCGGGCCCGCATTGCCGGGATTCGGTCCAGAGTTGCTCCTGTATGTGGAAACATAAAGCTTGGAACCATTGGCGCTCACCGACACCGAGGTTGGATACCATCCGGTTGGAATGCGGCCTTCTACGTGGCCGGTGAACAGGTTGACGACCGCGACTGAGTTCTCAGTCCCCAGAGTGGCGTACAAGGTGCTCCCATCGGGACTGATCGCCGCCGAATTCGCATTCAATCCTTTGTATCTGTCACCGGCACGCGAGAGTCGCAGCGTCCTCACCACTCTCTGCCTCGCCGTGTCAACCACGGAGATGCTGTCGCTGTTACCATTCACAACGTAGAGCTCGTTCTGATCGCGGGAGAGCACCAGCCGGTTGGGCTGATCGCCGACAGGGATGGCAGAGAACTTGCCGGTCTTAACGTCGACCGCCATGACCTGATCGTCTCGCTGGCTGGTCACATAGGCTGTGCGGGCGGCGCCGTCAGGGTTGCTGAGAATGACGGCATCATAAGGAAACTCGCCCTGCGCGACGGTATCTCCTGGATTGAAGAAGTGAACTTCACGCGTGGTTGTCCGGCTGGCCGTATCGACAATGGACAGCGAGTCGTTCTCGAAGTTAGCGGCCACCAGGGTTTTGCCGTCGCGACTCACGGCAATGCCGGCGACAACCGCACCTCTCACCAATGCCGGCGAGGCAGCAGCGGCCTTCGTCCCTTTAAGCAGACTGCCGTCGTAGTGGGGGATTGGCGCAGTTGCGTTCGAGTTGTGGCCCAGAAGAATGAATGGAGCATCGGGCACATACTGGCTCCCGCTCGCCTTATAGACATAGACGCGGTCATCGTCGCCACCGGAGATATAGAAATGCGCGCCGTCGGGCGCCCACGTTAAGCCGCTGTAGGTATCGGGGATGCTGATCTGCTGCAGTTTGGTCGCCGTTCCGTTCTTGGCAATTTGGAAGACGAAGACCCACTCGTCATTGCCGGTGGTGCCGACTGCGGCGCCAGTCATCGGATCGAGAGTAGGAAAATTGATGGGCGTGCCGTTCGGCTGGTCGTTACCCTTATTCCATCCGCTGGTCATCACCAGCAGCGTCTTGCCATCCGGGCTGAGCGCGCTGTTAACGGCTTCGGATGCGTCCGCGTTGCCGTCCGCGCGCAAGCCTGTGGCAAGCACTTGAATGCTTGAACCGGGGGCGGCGGTCGGTGTAATGAACTGCCCCGTGGGAAGCAGAGACCGTTGGCCAAAGTTGCCGACAGGAAGTGTCGTCGTGCCTACGCTCCTGTGCGCTTCGTCTTGCGATTGCGCTTCGATGGCGACGAGCGGTATCAGGGAGAGTACCGCCAAAGAGGCAACTGACCGGATTGAGATCTTCATGCAAACCTTTCTACTGCTGTTACAGTTTTGAAGTTGTCACCGTCCGGTGAACAATATGTCAAAAAATATCCGGCACCCCCGGGCCCGGCGCACAAGGCGCTCATTCACCCGCCTGCAATGAAACTTGCGGATAATCCCGTACACGTCTTCGAGACGTTCATACTTTGATCTGAACGGCGATTGACCCGTCGGACTCTCCTACGACGGCGTCGACGCGACCAACGTCGTGAACCAGGCGCAGCAGCCTTTTGTCCGGCTGGCTATCCCAACGGATAGCCATACAGGAGTTCCGTGCCAATACGATGCTCTTTACCGCAGAGAATGGGAGCACGCCCGGCGCACAGATTGCTGTTGTCTCGAAGACCGGCTCAGATAACCTCCATGGCAGCCTCTTCGAGTATCTTCGCAATGACATTTTCGATGCGCGCCAACCCATCGACCTGTTGAATCCACATAAACCAGCGTTCCGTCTCAACCAGTTTGGCGGGAGTGCGGCGGCCCCATCGTGCGCGACAAAAAACTTCTTCTATTTTGCCTATGAAGGTCTCCGCCAGACCCTGGGTCAGACGCTTCCCGGGCTGGTGCCGAGACGGCGAGCTGGAATCACTGCATATCTTCTCCACGCGTTTGGTCAACGAAGTCAAATTCGGCTTCAATCGCGGCAACGTCTACATCACGGATCAGAGTGAGTTACAGACGCCGTATGCCATTTCCATCTCTGGCTTCACGACGCTCTCGGGTAACGAATACAAACTCGGCGTCGGCAATACTTTTTCCTACATCGACAACCTTACCTGGGTGAAAGCTTCGCATACGCTGAAATTCGGCGTCGAGGTCCGTCGCGTGCAATTGAACCAGGGGAACACTGCAAATGGAACCATCTCGTTCAGTTCTGCCGCCAGCTTCCTGAAGAATTCGGTGAATGCAGCAAGCTATGCCGCAGAACTGCCTGTCAATGGGCTGCGCAAGACCGATCTGTACTCCTACGTTGAAGACGAATGGAAGGTGCGTTCCAATCTGACCCTCAACGCGGGCGTTCATTACAGCTTCTGGAACATCTTCCACGAAATGCAGAAGCGCGCCAATCCGTTCGATTTCGTCACCTGCGGGCCGCAGGGGTACTGCGGCGCTGGACCGAGTTTTGGGAATACCAATACCTTGGACATTGATCCGCGTATCTCGGTCGCATGGTCACCATCCAGGTACGCCGGCAAGACAGTGATTCGCAGTGGCTTCGGCATCTATCATGGCGACGGCCAGCTCGACGATCAGAACTTCCCTATCAGCAATGAGATTGCACAATACTCTCTCAGTGCAAAGACGGTACCGAACCTGTCGTATCCAATTACCCCATTTCTCAGCGATACTCCAGGGATCATCGCTCCACGCGAGGCGCCGATCGCGACCGCAAGGATATGTATGTATCGCAGTGGGGCTTGTCAGTCCAACAGGCGTTCCCACACGATCTTGTCGGTACGCTTTCTTACGTAGGAAGCAAGGGTACCTATTTGCTTAACACCTCCTATAGTCGGCGCCGTAAATACGGGACCGTTGGGTACCGGAACCCCTCGAGAGATAGAGTTCGCGCTTCGTCTGGAGTTCTAAGCGCAAACGCAGCTGAAGAGGTGTGGCGATCTAACGTCAGCACGTCGCGCGATGGACCGTTCTTATGCGGAAGAAAGGACAGGTACAGCGGGAGACGGGACACCATCTCTGGGGCAACGATGGACCATAGCGCTCTCGATCGGAGGTAAGCAGAGCAATAATGAATCTCTCCAGAAAGTGGCAAGGCGATAATGCGCTCATTCAGATTCCCGTTCCCACCCAGACGCATCGACGAGCGGATGCTGACGAAACAATGTGGAGCTATCGGAATCTACTTCGCGGTAGCGAAGCCCGCGTTTAGTCCGTTCTGAGTGTCTGCACGCAGCCTCGTCCCAAGTATCAGTGACGAGAAGACCACACTCTTATCGTTACAAATCATTTTCGATGAGCGACTCGGCGATTTTAGCGACAATTGAAAATTCCCACGAGACGGCGAGCTAAGTTTCCGCGGAGTCTGCATCTTGCACAATGGACTTTCCTGTTCCAACTGGCGATAACAGGTCAACGCGCCGGCCTTCACTGTAGCTCGTCTAGAGGCTGTTATTAACTTTGTACCTGTGCGAAGCACGAGTGCGGAAGTGAACAGCGGCACTACAGTTTGCGAGCGGTGTTCGACGGGCTGCGGTATCTGGTACGTAGCGGAGTGCACTGGCGCATGATGCCGCACGACCTGCCGCCTT
>Ga0193743_1002412_pt1 | contig 13252 bp, 10 predicted proteins | sample L2c2metaG_FD_143038 | JGI IMG/M metagenome (GOLD analysis project Ga0193743, IMG submission 143038) | Soil microbial communities from a riparian zone of the East river system, Colorado, United States - L2c2 | ecosystem: Environmental > Terrestrial > Soil > Riparian zone | place: USA: East River... | reverse complement strand
CCGCCCAGTCCCGCGCCGCCATCACCAGCTTTGCCGCCATTAGCATTGCCCCAGTTGCTGGCAACGTTGCCGATGTCATGGATGCGGATGTCGGTGACTTCGCCACTCAAGCTGCTGGTGGCGATCGCGTTGGACGTGTTGAATGCGTCTGAAGCATTCGAGGTGGCGGTACCACCGTTATTGGCCGAGGCTGCGCCAAGGCCGCTGGCCGATGCGTGGCCATCGTTGTTGCGGTTATCGCCCGTTGACGAATTGGAGTCGTCGCGGAAGTGCGTGCTGGAGTTGTTGTTGCGGTTGCTCGAGCTGTCGTTGGCTGAGTCCTGTATCGCCAACGAATGGCGCTGGGCACTGGCGCCGGCACCGCCGGTCAGTGTGTCGTCGGCCAGGGCCGGCAGGGTGAAACCGATGCCAACGACGATTGCCGTGGCGAGGAGAGTCTTGCGCATGATGAAACCTCCGGAGAATGTAGCGGATGCGAACCCCCTGTTCTCGACGGTCACCGAATGCAAGGCAACCGCTGACGGAAGCAAAAGGAGCAACAACCGTGCCCGGGCTCGGAGAGCGCCCGGACAATTAAAAAAATGCGTTGTTAGTCAACGATATGCGTGATCTCGCAACGCGGCGTGGATGCCGTCGATATCACGTTCGGATCATCGAACCGACACACCGCTGTTACAGGTCGTGAGAATGCGGCTCAAGCATCCACGAGAATTTCACGCGCTTCGATTCCATCGTTACGCCAGGCGCGGCACTTTGCGTGAAAGCGTCGGCGAAGGGTGTATCAGATGCGTTACAGCACCAGGCCGTCGCGACCGAGCACGCGTTGCGCGCACCAGTCCACAAGAACCAGGCTCCAGGCCTGCGGCAAGAGGTTGAGCGCGCTGAACAAGGCCGCATCGTCGGCCGACTCGCCTGGCAGCAGCCCCAGTACCGGCACGTGGTGCGCGGTGACATAGCCATAAAGCGTGGCCTGCTGATGCACGGGGAAACTGAAGCCACCGGTCAGCCGCCCGGCCACGCCTTGCCTGGCAAACAGGGTGGGCGCGACCCCGGCAGGTAGCTTTAGTGCCTTTTCCAGCAGGCGCAGTGGTTCGGGGCCCGCGACTACCACGCCCCGTTGCAGCCGCCGCGGATGCGATGTGGACCATCCACCGTTCACCGCGTTCACGCCCGCCGCGACACGCACAGCAGCCAGGTGCCGCCGGATCTCGGGCAACCGGGTGGCGGGAAGCAGTTCGAACTGAGCCCACTCGTGCTCATGCATCAGCACGTCGTTGTCGGAGGGCGGGTGCGAAACGGGTTCGAGCGGGAGCGTGTCCGCTGCGATGGTCGGCACGCGGAAAGCTGCATTGGCGTCGCCGCCGCCGATACCACGTCGGGCGACGAAGGATGCCAGGAATCGTTTCATCGCCAAGCGGTTACCCCCTGCCGGCGTTTGCGCGGCTGGGCAAATGCTAGCCCAATCGACGGGGCTTCGTCGTGCCGCCCCTCTCACCAGTGGTGGTAACCTTACAGGCCATGAAAACGATGCCGCTGGCTGCTGCGATGGCGTTGGCCCTGGCTGTCCTGCCGGTAGGGATCGGCAATGCCCAGAGTGTTGGGGGTCAGAGTCATTACTCTGACCCCGGGCATCCGGAGGCCGCCACAGTATCCCGGCTCATTGACGACACCACGAAAGATTCGAAGGCCCAGGCGCATGCCGTCGAGGCCCTGGTCGGCATGGGCAGGGCCGCCGTGCCGGCCCTCGTGCCGCACCTGGGCGACGGCCGGCCGCTGGCCGAGCGATCGATCATCCTGCCCAATCGCCCCGGACACATCCACGACCGCCAGTTCCAGCCCTGGACGGTGCACGACGCGGTGGTCGTGCTGCTGCGTGAAATCGCTCCCCAGGGACCTGCCATCGGCAGCCATAACCTGCACACGGTGGATCCGGGCCAGCGCGTCCAGGTCAAGCGCAAGTGGGTGAACTGGTGCGTCGGGCAGTTCCCGGCACAGGCCGACGACTGCCGCTCGTAACCTTTGCGCCTGAATCAAATATCCCCACCCAAACCGGAGTTTTTCCATGCCCATCGCCCGCATCGAACTTGCCCGTGGCAAGTCCCCCGAACACGTCAAGGCCATCGGCCAGGCCGTCTACGACGCCATGCTCGCCATCGGCGTACCGCAAAACGACCGCTTCCAGGTGATCACCGAACATGATCCAGCCCGCCTGGTGTTCGATCGTACCTACCTGGGCATCGAGCGCACGGACGACTTCATCCTGGTGCAGATCACCATGAACGAAGGACGCACGCTGGAACTGAAGAAAAAGCTCTACCAGGGCATCGCCGACGGCATCCACGCGGCCACCGGCGTGCGCAAGCAGGATGTCATGATCAACCTGGTGGAAGTGAAGAAGGAAAACTGGTCGTTCGGCAACGGCGAAGCACAGTACGCCTGATGGAGGTGGCGCTTGTCACCTTTTCCGCCCGGCAGCCACTTATGTCTTGCCATGACCATGATCCTGCCATCCCGCCCACCCGCCACCGACGACGCCGACCTGGTTGCCCAGAGCGTCGCCGGTAGCCACGCAGCCTTTGCCGGCATCGTCTCCCGGTACCAGTCGCTGGTGTGCTCCATCGGCTACAGCGCCACCGGGAATATCAGCCAGAGTGAAGACCTCGCGCAGGAAACCTTCCTGGCGGCGTGGCGGAGCCTGCGCGAATTGCGTGAACCTGAACGCCTTCGCGCATGGCTGTGCGGCATCGCGCGAAACATCGCGCATGGCAGCCTGCGGCGGGCCGGTCGTGAACCGGCGCACGCAGCCTTGGACCTGGATGACGCAGCCCAGGCCATCGACACCGGTCCCTTGCCGGTGGAAAGCGCGATCAGCGACGAAGAACAAACCCTGCTCTGGCGCGCCATCGGCGAGATCCCGCCGATCTACCGCGAGCCCCTGGTGCTGTACTACCGGGAACATCAATCCGTCGAAGCGGTGGCTGATGCGCTGGACATCAGCCTTGATGCGGCCAGGCAGCGGCTGTCCCGAGGCCGCAAGTTGCTGCATGAACACATTGCCGGCTTCGTTGAAGGTGCACTGGCCCGCAGCGTGCCAAGGGCTGACTTCACCCGCGCGGTGATCGCCGCGCTGCCGATCGGTCCGGTGGCCGTGGCGACCGCGACATCCACCGCCACGGCAAAGGTTGGCGCCATAGCCAAGTCCATCAGCCTGGCGTCGGTATTGCAGTGGTTCGCGGGGCCGGCCATCGGCGCCGTGGGCGCTTACTTTGGCGTGAGGGCGAGCCTGGATGCGGCCGTGACGCCCCGCGAGCGGTCCAGGGTGTGGAACCAATTACGCGTGGTCGCTGCCGGGCTGCTGGTGTTCATCCCGTTGCTGCTGGCTTTCACGTTTGCCGGCGGCTTCTGGCTGCAGCACCCGGTGCTGTTCGCGCTGGCTGGCATGGGGCTGCCGTTGCTGTTCGCCCTCTGGCTATGCCTGGTCGTGTTGCGCTTTTCCCGGGAATTGCGCGTGCTTCGTGCCGCCGAACAACGGGCGCACCCGCAGAGCTTCCTGCCCGAAGCTGGCAAGCCCGCCGCCTTCGGTGAATATCGAAGCGCCTGGACGTTGCTCGGGCTGCCGCTGGTACACATCCAGTTCGGCACGCCGCCCATCGATGGCGGTTGGGCGCGCGGCTGGATCGCGGCAGGCGACCGCGCCTTCGGCGTGCTGTTCGCTTTTGGTGCGGTGTCGGTAGGCGGCATCAGCGTGGGTGCGGTGTCGGTGGGATTGGTGTCTGTGGGCTCGGTGGCCGTGGGCGCGGTCGCGGCCGGCACGCTCGGCGTCGGGGTGCTTGGATTTGGCGCGATGGCCATCGGCAAGTTCGCCATGGGTGCTTACGCCGTGGGCTGGACCGCCGCTGCCGGAGCAATCGCCGTGGCCCACGACTATGCCTGGGGCGAATACGCGGTCGCCTGGCATGCCAACGATCTACAGGCAGGCACGTTCATGCTTCGACATCACGCGCAGGAGGCCTTCAACGGCCTGCTTGCGTTGACGGCAGTGCTCGTCGCGCTGCCTTCGCTGGCCTATGCCGCCTTGCTGCGGCGACGCCGGCGCGCTTCAAAACCACCCACGGGGAACTGACATGTCCGTTACTGGCAACACCGCGCCGCGTTTCACGGCGCTCGGGTACCTGCGCGCCTTCATCACGCTTTTGGTGGTGGCCCATCATGCGGTATTGGCCTACCACCCCTACGCGCCGGCGCCCACGGCGATGGATGCACCGGGTTGGTTGTGGACGGCCTTTCCCGTGGTCGATGCGCATCGCTTCACCGGCGTGGATCTTTTCGTGGGCTTCAACGATGCCTTCTTCATGGCGTTGATGTTCCTGTTGTCGGGCTTGTTTACGTGGCCTTCGTTGCGGCGGAAGGCAGCGGCGCCTTACGTGCGGAGCCGCTTCGTGCGCCTGGGCGTGCCTTTCCTCTGGGCGGCCGCGCTGGTGGCGCCGTTGGCGTACTACCCGACTTACCTGCAAGGTGGTGGGGTGGGTGTGGCGGGCTTCGTCCACGCATGGTTGGGCCTGGGATCATGGCCAGCGGGGCCGGCTTGGTTCCTATGGGTGCTGCTTGTTTTTGATGCGATCGCAGCGCTGGTATATCGCCTTGCACCCAACGGCCCGGACGCAATCGGCCGGTGGTTGTCATCGCGAGCGCCGCTGGCCTGTTTCGGCGTGCTCGCGGTGGTGGCATCGCTCGCTTACCTCGTCCTGGCGCTGGTGGTCGATCCGTTCCAGTGGGCGCACGCCGGCCCGTTCTTCGTGCAGACATCGCGCGTGTTGCTATATGCCTGCTACTTCGCAGTGGGCGTGGCGCTGGGCGCCGCTGGCGTGGCAAATGGATTACTGGCCGAAGGCCGCCGGTTGGCGCGGCGTTGGATCGGCTGGACGGTGGCGACGCCGATGGCCTATATGATGCTGGTGGTGGCGTTCGTGATGGTGATTTCCAACCCGCATCCTTCACGGGCGCTGGTGGTGTTCACCGATGTGGCCTTCGTGGTTTCAGGTCTGGTCTCGTCGTTCGCGGCATTGGCCATCTTCCTGCGTTTCGCCACGCGGCCAGTCCGGATGTTCGACGTGCTCAGCCGCGATGCGTTCGGTATCTACCTGTTGCACTATCCCTTCGTAACCTGGCTGCAGCTCGGCTTGCTCGGGCTTGAGTGGCCGGGTGCGGTGAAGGGCATGCTGGTGTTCGTGGGCGCGGTGTTGCTTAGCTGGGGAACGGTGGCTGTGTACCGGCGCGTGCGGGCGGCGCATGTGCGGGTGGCGGCATACGGCTAATGCCCGGCGGTGGCTGCACCGCTGCTGGCTGAGAAGGGCGGCTTGGCTAGCCATATAACGAAGACCAGTGACATGAAGATCCAGCCGAGCGCGTAGAACAATTCGTTGAACGAGATCTGAAGTCCCTGCTGCGTGATCATTCCATTGATGATGCTGGCGCCAGTCGCTTCATTGCCACGCCCAAGCTGGGAAATGGCGGCCTGGGCAGTGGGGTTGTACGGGGTGATGCTCTCCGTCAGGTGAGCATGATGAAGCACTGCACGGTGACCCCATATGAATGTCGTCAGCGACGCGGCAAGGCTGCCGCCCAGGGTCCGTGCGAATGTCGCCAGTCCTCCACCAGAAGCAATTTCGTTCGGTTTGAGGTCAGAAAGAAGGATGACGGTTACCGGCATGAAGAACAACGCAACGCCCAGACCCATGAGCAGCTGCATCATCGCAACGTGATTGAAGTCGATGTCAAGGTTGAAGCCTGAACGTAGAAAGCACGTGATACCCATGACGACGAAGGCCACGGACGCAACCATGCGAAGGTCGAAGCGCATCGCGTACCGGCCAACGAAGAGCGTCAGCAGTACGGGCATGATCCCGAGCGGCGATGCTGCAAAGCCAGCCCACGTCGCGGTGTAGCCAAGGCTGCTCTGCAGCCATTGCGGCAACAGCAGGTTGATCGAGAAATAGGCGGCGAAAGAGAGGACCAGCGCCAACGTCCCAAACCTGAAGTTGCGATGGCGAAACAATTTCAGATCCACGATGGGATCTTTGTCGGTGAGTTCCCAGATCAGGAAGACCGCGATGCTGATGGCCGAAACAATGCTCGTGATGATGATAAAGGTGGAATCGAACCAGTCATCATCATTACCCTTGTCCAGTACCACCTGCAGGGCACCCACGCCGATGATCAGTGTGATCAAACCAACGTAATCGATTCTTGGACGCTCGGTTTTCTCGATCCGGCCCTTCATCTGGTTGGAGACCACCATGCAGGCAAAGATGCCGATGGGAAGGTTGATGAAGAAAATCCAGGGCCAGGAATAGTTGTCGGTAATCCATCCGCCGAGGATGGGGCCGGTGATCGGTGCCACGACCGCGACCATCGCCATGAGCGAAAGCGCCATGCTGCGTTTTTCCGGTGGGTAGACGCTGATCAGCAAGCTTTGGGTAATCGGGAACATCGGACCGGCGACCGCACCCTGCAGCGCGCGGAAAACGATCAGCATGCCCATGCTCTGCGCGATGCCGCACAGGAACGAGGTCAGCACGAACAGCAGTGTGCACCAGATGAACAGCGGTACCTGGCCGAAACGGCGGCTGAGGAAGCCGGTCAATGGAAGCGAAATGGCCTGGCATACGGCAAATGAAGTAATGACCCACGTACTCTGATCGCTGCTGACGCCGAGATTGCCGGCGATGGCCGGTAACGAGACGTTCGCGATCGTCGAGTCAAGGGCCTGCATGAAGATCGCAAGCGACAGCCCGATGGTGCTCAGTGCCTGACTGGGGGGCTGATAGTGCGTGCTCATGAAGACCCAGTGGATCGATGGACGGGAGGGTCGATCGGCAGTGCTGGCAATGCGTCACCCATGACGGCGCATTATTGTTGCGTTATTAATGATTGTCAAGGCAAGGATAGCATTGTTAAAGTCTTCGTTCGATGCTGGTTGCCTGTTGATCCGTTAAAGTAATCCGGGTCAATACATTCTTAGAGTTCGACATGGCCGTAAAGACCGATTCCCTCTATGCGCTGACATGCGCCTTGCAACCGACGAAGCAGGCCTGGCATCAGGCGGCCGGACGCGTTCTGGCCGAGTCTGGGCTGTCGATGTCATTGGCGGCGCCGATCCTGGTGGTGTCGCGGCTGGGAGATGGCGCACTCCAGCATGTCATCGCCGAGAGGATTGGCGTGCATCCAGCAGGTCTCGTGCGGACCCTGGACCTTGCAGAGGAGGCGGGGTTGCTCGAACGGCGCGCCGTGCCAGGCAATCGCCGGCTCAGGGCGATCTATCTGCTGCCGGAGGGACGGCGGCTCGCAGTGAAGATGGAGCATGCCCTGGCAACGCTGCGTGCGACGCTAATGAAAGATGTTTCCAAATCGGACATCGATACGGCCACTCGTGTCCTTCAGGCCCTGGACGAACGTTCTCGCTGCTATGCGGAGCAAGAACGGTCGCAGACGTCGAAGGCACCGGACTTCAATCAGCCAAGCTGACTAGAACAATTCACCTTGCGGGGACTCCATCCGCGGCGCCACGAAGCATGAGGTGTCCAGCACAGTGTCCCAGGCTCGATCCAGCCCCGCTTTTCGACGTGCCACTTGCATCCGCTTGCGAATGATGTCCGCAAACACTCCCTGTCCGCGCATGCGGGTGGCAAAATTGGAGTCATAGTCCTTCCCGCCATTCATCTGCTGGATGAGACTGATGATGTGGGACGCGCGGTCTGGGTAATGGAGCTCCAGCCATTCCCGGAACAGCTGCTTCAACTCATGGGGTAGGCGAACGCATGTATATCCAGCTGACCTCGCACCGGCAGCGCCTGCCTGCTCGACGATCGCCTCCAGATCACGTTCGTTGAGGGCCGGAATGATCGGCGCGACGAGCACGCCCACCGGAACGCCTGCGCTTGCCAACGTCTCCACCGCCTTCATGCGCCGGTGTGGCGCGCTCGCGCGTGGTTCCAGTTTCGAGGCCAGCTTGTTGTCCAGCGAATTGATCGAAATGAAGACCTGCACGAGATTGCGCTTAGCCATGGGCACGAGAATGTCCAGATCGCGCTCCACCAGTGCGTTCTTCGTCACGATCGTGCACGGATGGTTGCACTCATTGAGCAAGGCCAGGGCGGCGCGCGTGAGGCGCCACTTCTTCTCGATGGGTTGATAGGGATCCGTGTTGCTACCGATATTGATCGGCTTGCAGATATAGCTACGCTTGGACAGCTCCCCGCGGAAAATTTCTTCCAGGTTCGTCTTGGCGAAGAGCTTGGTTTCGAAGTCCAGGCCCGGCGACAGGTTCAGGTAGGCGTGGGAGGGGCGGGCATAGCAATAGATGCAGCCGTGCTCGCAACCGCGGTAGGGATTGATCGCCTGGTCGAAGCCGACGTCGGGGGAGTCATTGCGGCTGATGACGCTACGGGCGCGTTCCTCGCGTACCTCGGTAGTGGGCCGCGGGACCTCTTCGACCTCGCGCAGCCAGCCGTCGTCCTCGGCCTGGTGCCGGATATGCTCGAAGCGTCCTTCCGGATTGGACGCGGCGCCGCGTCCTTTATGGACACGTGTGGTGGGCAGGGGGTCGGACATGGCTTTATCGTAGAGGGCATATGTCTCAGTGCATGCGACATCAAGGGTGCGCCGCCACAATGGCGGATGACGTCCCGACGCCAACCTGCTATACGTAATTTGTAGTACAAATAGGGAACTACGAATAGTGAAATCCATCATCGTGCGCAGCCTGCACAATCAGGTGATCCAGGAGTTGGGGCAACAGATCGTCAGCGGCGAACTCGCGGCGGGCAAGAGCCTGCCACGGGAGGAACTGCTGGCCGAAAGCATGAGCGTAAGCCGTACGGCGCTCCGCGAGGCCATGAAGGTTCTTTCGGCCAAAGGCCTGATCGAGTCGCGCCAGAAAACGGGCACCCGGGTGCGCGAGGCAGTCCATTGGAACCAGCTCGATGCCGACGTGCTGGCATGGCGCTGCGCCTCGATGCCGACGGATACCTTCATCGAGGAACTGGTGGAGATGCGCGAGATCATCGAGCCGGCAGCCGCGGCCGCGGCTGCGCGCCGGCACACGCCCGAACAGCTGACGGTGATCAAGGATGCGTACGAGGCCATGGCCGCCGCCGAAGATCTCGATGCCTGGGCGACCGCGGACCTGGCTTTCCACGAAAGCTTGTTGCGGGCCACCAACAACGGATTGCTGACCTCGCTGTTCTCGGTGATCGAGACCGCGCTGGGCACCTATTTCCTGATGTCGGCGCGCAACTCGGCCAACTTCAAGCTGGCACTGCCGCAACACTTCAAGGTCTATGAGGCGGTCCGCCGGCGCCAGCCGGAGGCCGCGCGCCAGGGGATGCTGAAGCTGGTGGCCGACTCGCGCAGCAATGTCCACCACCGGCCCGGGAAATCCCGGACCGCTTGATGGCGAAGGCGGCCGATCAGCGGCCGCCGCGCGCCTATCGGCCGACGCGATCGAGCACCACGGCGGCGGCATCCAGGTCGCCGCGCAGGTCGATGTCGATGCCGTGGTTCATCCAGTACGCACCACTGGCCACCGTCGGCGTGTCGGCCGCGAGCTTGCCGTGGATAGTACGAAGCCGATAACGCGCCGTGTTGTCCAGCGCCTGCGGGTGGAGCGTCGGGTAAGCCTGCGCCTCCTGGCCCTGGCGGAGGAAGGCGAACAGCACGGCCTGGCTGCCGTCGGCGGCCACCGACTCGGTCGCCGAATACGGCGCACGATCTTGCGGGGACAACAGGCGATACAACCGGCCCAGCTGCACGGTGGCGCGGATGCTCTTGTAGGCGGCGATGTAATCGCGCGCCGTGGCGTCCTCGGCCGCCGTCCACTCCTCAATCTTGGCCCCAATACCGAGCCCGCCCTGCATGGAGGAGAGGAAGCGGAAGTCCAGCGAGCTGCTACGCTTGTTGACCCAGTTCGGCGAGCCGGTCACCCAGGCCATCATCACGGCCGGGGCGTAGGCGTAGGAGAAACCGTCCTGGATCGAGAGCCGATCGGAGGGGTCGGTGTTGTCCGAGGGCCAGACCTCGTCGGTCAGGCCCATGACGCCGAGATCGACGCGCGCTCCGCCGCCCGAGCAGGACTCGATCTCGATACCCGGATGGCGTTCGCGCAGCCTGCGCATGATGTCGTAAAGGTTCTGTACGTAGGTGACGTAGACCTTCTGCTGCTCTTCCGGCGCCACCTGCGGCCAGCCGGGCTCCGACCAGTTGCGGTTGTAGTCCCATTTCAGGAACTGGATGTCGTTCTCGGTGAGCAGTTTGTCCAGTGCGTTGAAGACATAGTCGCGGACGTCCTGACGTGCAAGGTTCAGCACCAATTGGTGACGGCCGAGGCTGCGCTGGCGGTCCTGGAAGTTGAGTATCCAGTCCGGGTGCTGGCGATACAGGTCGCTGTCCGGGTTGACCATCTCCGGCTCCACCCACAAGCCGAAGCTCATCTTCAGGCCGTGCACTTTGTCGATCAGCGGCTTCAGGCCGTTGGGGAATTTCTCGCGGTTGACCACCCAGTCGCCGAGTCCCGCCTTGTCGCTGTTGCGCTTGCCGAACCAGCCGTCATCGACGACGAAGCGTTCCACGCCGAGCTTCGCGGCCTTTTCGGCCAGGCGCTCCTGTTCGGTCTCGTTGACATTGAACTCGGTGGCTTCCCAGGAGTTGTAGAGCACCGGGCGCAGCTTCGGCTTCGGACCGCCGGGCAGGATGCGGGTCACTTCGAACTGGTGCATCAGGCGCGAGGCTTCGCCAATGCCGTCATCGGTATAGCCGGCATAGAACACCGGCGTATCCAGGCCCTCGCCTGGTTGCAGGCGGTAGCTGAAATCGAAGGGATTGAAACCGCCGGTGACCCGCACCTGGTTCAGCACGTCCTGGTCGATGTGGATATTCCACGAACCGCTCCAGCCCAGCGCGCCGAACCACACGTGGCCGTGCGACTCGTTCCAGTTGCCGCCGCGCTCGATGGCGAACCAGGGATTATTCTCATTGCCCGTGGAACCACGACGGCTTTCAAGGTCGGTGGCACCCGGCGTCAGCGGGCGTGTGCGCACATGCCATTCGGCGGCCCAGGTGCCGGTGAGGTAGCGCAGCGAATAATCGGTCGCGGCCGGCAGGTTCCAGCTGGCCGCGGCAACGCGGTCGAGGGTGACCACCTGGCTCGCCTGGTTCTCGACGCGGGCGGATCGACCGATGATGCCGGTGGCGGGGTCCGCCACGTAGCGCAGGGTCACGGTGATCTTGGCGGCCTTGTCGCCCAGGGTGACCTGCAGGCCACTGTCGTCGATCTTGTAATTCTCGTAGCGCAGGATCAGGTCGCGGTTGCCGTCGGCGAAATGCGCCTTCAGGTCGGGCATGACGGTGATCGGACCGCCCCAGCCGGCATACTCCTGCGGCGTGTTGGCGCCGATGGCGTCGAAGGCGGATCGCGATTTCGGCGGCACGGCGTTGCCGACCGGGTCGTCCGGCGCGAGCCGCGCGCCCCAGTAAAGCGTCTGCAGGACGCCGTCGTCGTTCACGCCGAAGGCATAGGTAATCTTGCCTGCGTCGATGCGGAAGATCTTATGGGCCGCGTCGTAGTGGATTGGGGCGGAGGTCGGTGTCGCCGGCTTGGCGGCAGCGCCGGCGCTGCCCAGCAACGCGCCCAGCGAGAGAATGGCCGTGGCCATGGAGGTCTTCGTTCGCTTCACTTGTTTCCCCGATCCCTTGATCGAATCCTCAGATCATATAATATTATTTTTTAGCAAGTCTCACGCTGCGATGCAACACGCATCCAAGGAGTACCGAGTCGATGCAGGTGCGAACCGAAGCCGTTGAACCCTCGGTGGCTAATCCACTTTACCTTTGGTTGATCTGCCTGGTCGCCGCGTTGGGCGGGCTGCTGTTCGGTTACGACTGGGTGGTGATCGGCGGCGCCAAGCTCTTTTACGAAGCGTACTTCGCCGTGCACGACCCGGCCATGTCCGGCTGGTTGATGAGTTCGGCCCTGGTCGGCTGCGTCGGCGGCGCGGTGGTGGCCGGCATGCTTGCCGACCGCTTCGGCCGCCGGCCGGCGCTGGTGCTCGCCGCGATCCTGTTCGTGGCCTGTGCGATCGGCACGGCCATGGCGAACGACGTCACGGTATTCGCCATCTTCCGCATTGTCGGCGGTGTGGGTATTGGCCTGGCCTCCGGGCTTTCGCCGCTGTACATCGCCGAGGTGAGTCCGGCGAAGAACCGCGGCCTGTTCGTGGCGATCAACCAGCTGACCATCGTGATCGGCGTCCTGCTCGCCCAGCTGGTGAACATGTGGATCGCGCGGCCGGTGCCGCCCGGGCTGGATGCGGTGGCGCTGCTGCAGAGCTGGAACGTGCAGAGTGGCTGGCGCTGGATGTTCTTCGGCGAGGGCGTGCCTGCGATGCTGTTCCTGCTGCTGGTTCTCATCATTCCCGAATCCCCGCGCTGGCTGAGCAAGGCGGGGCGCGACGGCGACGCGCGACGGGTGCTCGAGCGGATCGGCGGCGTGGCCTATGCGAGTGAAGTGCTTACCGCGATGCACGACAACCGCACGGAGCACGAGGCATCACCGATGCGCGCGCTGCTTGAGAAGAAGGTGCGTCCGGTGCTGGTGATCGGCATCGTGCTGGCGGTGTTCCAGCAATGGTGCGGCATCAATGTGATCTTCAATTACGCGCAGGATATCTTTGCCTCCGCGGGCTTCGATATCAACGACACGTTGAAGTCGATCGTCGCCACCGGCTCGGTAAACCTGGTATTTACCCTGCTCGCGCTGCGCCTGGTCGATAGCTGGGGACGGCGCAAGCTGATGCTGCTCGGCGCCGGTGCGCTGACGGTGCTCTATGCGCTGATCGGTGCGGCTTATGCGATGCATATCCTCGGCTTGCCGGTGCTGGTGCTGGTGCTTGCGGCCATCGCGGTTTACGCGACCACGCTGGCGCCGGTGACCTGGGTGTTGCTGTCGGAGATCTTCCCGGAGCACATCCGCGCGCAGGCGGTGGCGCTGGGTGTATTCGCGCTATGGATCGCGTGCTTCGTGCTGACGTACACCTTTCCGTGGCTCAATGCGCACCTCGGGCCGGCTGGGAGTTTCTGGTTCTACGGGGTGATCTGCGCGGCGGGGTTTGTGTTTATCTGGCAGCGCGTGCCGGAGACTTCCGGGGTGTCCCTGGAGGAGATCGAGCGTCGGCTGGGAATCCACGATCAGCGGCCGGCG
>Ga0193743_1002411_pt1 | contig 13253 bp, 15 predicted proteins | sample L2c2metaG_FD_143038 | JGI IMG/M metagenome (GOLD analysis project Ga0193743, IMG submission 143038) | Soil microbial communities from a riparian zone of the East river system, Colorado, United States - L2c2 | ecosystem: Environmental > Terrestrial > Soil > Riparian zone | place: USA: East River... | reverse complement strand
CCCCCCGGAAGGGAGGGCTTAAAACTAAAAGTCTCCCCTACCGTGGGAGATTATTCACATTATTATATTTATTTTTTGTGTTCATGATGGCTGCGCCGTTTAGAGGGGGCAATGACATATTTAAGAACATTGGGTTTCTTATTTTATAAACTTAGCAGCCACCCACTCATTAGTCTTCTTGTGAATAATGTACTTTAAGCCATATGTACGAGCGGCATCAGTAATAATATCCAGATCGGGCGATTCATAAAAACCGCTGAAATAGATTTCTCCATCAGGTTTCAGCACTTCGGCATAGCGCTCCATTTGGTCGAGCAGTATGTTGCGGTTAATATTGGCCAGTACAATATCATACTGTTCATCCGGGATCACCTCTTTTGAGCCGCACAGTGGTATTATGTTGTCAATATGGTTAAGTGCCGAGTTTTCAATGGTGCTATCAAAACATACCGGATCATAATCAATGGCGGTAATTTCGGCAGCATTCAATTTGGCCGCCATAATGGCTAAAATACCTGTACCGCAACCCATATCTAATACTTTTTTGCCTTCAAAATTATTTTCCAGCATCAGCTGCAGCATCATAGATGTGGTTTGATGATGCCCGGTGCCAAAGGCCATTTTAGGATCGATCACTATTTCATAAGGAAATTCTGGTTTGGCAGGATGAAAGGTTGCCCTTACATATATTTTATCACCTATCTCAATCGGTTCAAAATTACTTTCCCATACCTCGTTCCAGTTTTTTTGTGGAATAAGCGTAATCTCATAACTAAAAGTGAACATCTCCTGGTAAGGCAATAATTGCTCCTTCAGTTTTTCCTCATCAAAATCATCAGTAGGGATATATGCTTTAAAGCCAAATTCCAGTTCTTCAAAAGTATCAAAACCAATCTCGCCCAAAGCGTTGATCAGCAGGTCCTGCTGGTAATCCTCGGTAGTGATGGTGGTAAAAAGCAATTCGTAGTAGTTCATTATAAAATAGATAGCTAATAAAGTCATCCTGAACTTGTTTCAGGATCGCTCAGGACAGTTAATCCGTATGTGGAATGCCGAAACAAGTTCGGCATGGCTTTAATTATACAGAGCTTTCAATTTCTTCAGGTGTGGCTTTTACAAACTTATGCTTATCCATCAGGTACAATATGATAAAGGTAACTACCCAATAAACAAGCTGTATTTCAGAAAGATACCACCAAAAGCTGAGTAAAGGTCCCCGTCCTTCGGTTGGGTCCCATATAATATAACTGATAGCGCCTGCAAATGCTATGCAAATAACAGCAATGCATATCCCTATAATTATGCGGGCTTTTACGCTTTTTACAGCTTTATTATCCCATAAAGGTACAATGATCAGGTATTGGGTTAAAATTCCCACAGCAAGCAATAAAAGCCAAAAAAGATGAAAGTAGGCCATTAAACTGTATAGGTTACCATTACAATCTCTATCAGCTTCATGGGATGATCAGGCATATTATACTTGACCACTACCCCAAAGATGCCAAAATCAATTAAAACCGGTAACAGAACCTTTAATAGCTTCCTCATTGTTAGATATGAGTATTGAGATGTGAGATTTGAGTTTTTTTAAACTTAACAGCGTATGTCTGTTTCTGTTTGTAATTCTAAGCAATGTGATGTTTTATCTCAAATCTCACATCTCAAATCTAACTAATTAAATGTTTTTATAATATCAACAAAATCGCGCGATTTAAGGGAAGCGCCGCCAATTAGTCCGCCGTCAATATCTGGCTGGGCAAATAATTCGGCCGCGTTTTTAGGATTGCAGCTGCCGCCATATAAAATGGTGGTATTATCGGCAACTTCCTGATTGTATTTTGCAGCTATTTCTTTACGGATAAACTCATGTATCTCCTGTGCCTGAGCCGATGATGCAGTTACACCTGTACCTATGGCCCAAACTGGCTCATAAGCTAAAACCAACTTTGCAAACTGGGCGGCATCTAAATGAAAAACACCTTCAACAAGCTGAGTACTTATCACATCAAAATGCTGATTGGCTTCGCGCTCCTGCAGGGTTTCGCCAATGCAAAAAATTGGGTGCAGATCATGCTTTAAAACAGTATCGGTTTTTTTTGCCAGCAATTCATTGTTTTCGCCAAAATACTGGCGACGCTCTGAGTGGCCAATGATCACGTAAGCGGCTCCAATAGATTTAATCATTTTTGCAGATGTTTCGCCTGTGTATGCACCTGATTCGGCCTGGTGGGCGTTTTGTGCACCTACTACAACTTTATTATAACCTTTTGCCATTTGTACCAGGCTATGGATATGTATAAAAGGGCTGCAAACAACTACTTCCTGTGTTCCGGTCGCCTCATCTTTTACCATATTGATGATCTCAGAAAATACACCCAAACCTTCATTATAATCAAGGTTCATTTTCCAGTTTCCGGCAACAATTTTTTTTCTCATGATTTTTATTTTAGTAATTACGTTAATGTGGTGAGTGGTTAACTAAGTTGATTAGGTGAGTGGTTGTTTATTGATTGAACATGCTTTAACCATTCAAACAATCAACCAATAACTACGCACTAAAATCTTCTGTACTCCTCTGTTAATTCAAATATCTTTAGTAATAAGTTTTGTTCTGTTTCACCAAATACACGATGGTCGCGACGGTCAAAAACCTTCTCGGCGGTTTCAAACATTTTATTGATATCATACACTTCAAAACCCTGCGCGCCGCCCCATGCAAAATCGGGCACAAAATGACGCGGGAAGCCCGAACCAAAAATATTGGCGCTTACCCCTACCACTGTACCGGTATTGAACATGGTATTGATACCACATTTGGCATGATCGGCCATGATTAAGCCGCAAAACTGTAAGCCTGTATTACGGAAACGCTGGGTGTTATAATCCCACAGCCTAACATCCGAATAATTATTTTTAAGATTGGAGTTATTAGAGTCGGCACCTATATTGCACCACTCGCCCAGTACAGAATTGCCCAAATAGCCCTCATGTCCTTTAGATGAATATCCCCAGATCACTGCGTTGTTTATTTCGCCGCCAACACGCGAGTATGGGCCAACAGTAGTGGCTCCGTATATTTTCGCTCCCATTTTCACCTGTGAATGCTCGCAAATGGCAAAAGCTCCACGGATATGAGTACCTTCCCAAATTTCGGTATTGCCGGCTAAATATATTGGCCCGTTGGTGGTGTTAAATGTTGAACATTCGGCTACAGCGCCTTCTTCCGCAAAAAAATCACCACCTATAATGGTATTGGTTGAGCTTATAGTTGCGCTTGTACGGCCTTTGGTAAGTAAAGCAAAGTCCTTACGCAACTCCGTATTGTTGTTCCTAAAAATATCCTCCGGGTAAAGTAAGGATACAAACAGGCCGGAATAGTTAATAACGGTGCTAAAGTCGACCTGTGCGTCAAAATTGCCCGCATCAGTTTGGTTTAACCTTACGGCCAATAATTGGTCGTTGTACTTAAGCGCCTGGCCGGTTTGCAGTTTATCAATAGCCCCCAATAAGTTTTCATCGGGACAAACTGCTCCGTTTATGAATAAGTTATCTGCTTCAATTTTTACGGGGAACTTAGCCTGTAAATAATCAAGGGTATGAAAAGAATGATCCTTGTTTAAATATTTAGTCCACTTTTCGGCTATGGTAAGTATACCTATGCGCAAATCGGCCACGGGCCGGGTATAAGTAAGCGGAAGCAGTGTTTGGTGTGCGTTATCGTCAAAAAGGATAATAGCCATGCGCAAAAATAAAAAAAGTCCCGGCTGTACAACCGAGACTTATAAATATTTAATTAAACAAGCAATTATTTCTTGTTGTAACGTGTACGGAATTTATCGATACGGCCTGCAGTATCAACCAGTTTCATTTTACCGGTATAAAAAGGGTGCGATGTATGCGAAATTTCTAATTTGATCAATGGATACTCGTTACCGTCTTCCCATTTAATGGTTTCACGTGTATCGATGCACGATTTAGTCATGAAAGAATAGTCATTTGACATATCTTTAAAAACAACTAATCTATAGTTTGATGGATGCAGATCTTTTTTCATTATATATAAACTTTTTCTTCTATTCTTTCTAAAAGAGGCGCAAATGTAATAAAAAAAGTCAAAAGTAAAAAATCCTGGTTAAAAAGTTTTATTGGTGCGGGTATTGTGTTGCGTGGTGCGGGGATCGGGTTGCGGAATATGGAATTTTATCAAATTATCCGCAACCCGATCCCCGCATCACGCACCCTATTTTCTCTCCTGGCACAGCTCAATCAAAACCCCATTGGCGCTTTTGGGGTGCACAAAGCACACTAATTTATCATCGGCACCAGGCTTGGGTTTATCGCTTAACAACACAAACCCTGCCTGCTTTAAACGCTGCATTTCGGCTTCAATATCATCTACCTCAAAAGCAATATGGTGTATGCCTTCCCCTTTTTTGGCTATAAATTTTGCAATTGGACTGTCATCATGAAGGGCTTGCAGCAATTCAATTTTATTGGGGCCGGTTTGTAAAAAAGCGGTCTCCACACCCTCCTGTTCTACCAGTTCGGTTTTGTAGATGGTGGTATTTAATAGTTTTTCATATATATCACCGGCAATTTTTATACTGCTTACGGCAATACCTATATGCTCTACTTTATTCATGTCCAAATATTGTAAATTAATAGTCAGCTTTGATAATTTACGTTTTGTTTTGAATGATTTTAAATAAAAACTTGCGTATCTTTGCTTTATTAATACATTTTAGAATATGAACATCCCAATTTATTTAGATAATAATGCAACAACACCCATGGATCCACGGGTACTTGAGGCTATGTTACCTTATTTTAACGAAAAATTTGGTAATGCAGCCAGCCGTAACCATCCTTTTGGATGGGTGGCCGAAGAGGGTGTTGATTATGCACGTGAGCAGGTAGCCAAATTAATAGGCGCATCTGATAAGGAGATCATTTTTACATCGGGTGCTACGGAGTCAGATAACCTTGCCATTAAGGGTGTATTTGAAATGTATAAAGATAAAGGTAACCATATTATCACTACGGTTACAGAACATAAAGCAGTGCTTGATGCCTGTAAACACGTAGAAAAATTGGGAGGCAGGGTTACTTATCTTCCGGTTAAAGAAGACGGTTTGGTTGATCTTGCTGTTTTAGAACAAGCAATGACCACTGACACTATTTTAGTATCGGTTATGTATGGTAATAATGAAATTGGTGTTATACAGCCCATCAAAGAAATATCTGCCATTGCGCACAAATACGGTGCTTTGTTTATGACAGATGCTGTACAGGCAGTTGGTAAAATACCGGTTGACGTAAATGCCGATGGCATTGACCTGCTGGCATTATCGGCACACAAAATATATGGCCCTAAAGGCGTTGGCGCATTATACGTTAGGCGTAAAGGACCAAGGGTAAAAGTTACCGCACAAATGGACGGTGGCGGCCACGAACGCGGTATGCGTTCAGGTACATTGAACGTACCAGGTATTGTTGGCTTAGGTAAAGCCTGCGAACTTTGCGGTTTAGAAATGGAAAGCGAAGCGAAACGTTTGTCGGCTTTACGTGATAAATTACAATCAGAATTAACTGTGCTGGAAGAAAGCTATGTAAACGGTAACGTTGAACACCGCTTGCCACATGTAGCTAACATATCATTTAAATATGTTGAGGGCGAAGGTTTAATGATGGCTATGAAAGACCTTGCTGTATCATCTGGTTCGGCCTGTACTTCAGCTTCATTGGAGCCATCATACGTACTGAAAAGCTTAGGCTTGTCAGACGATCTGGCACACTCGTCTATCCGTTTTGGTTTAGGCAGGTTCACTACTGAAGAAGAGGTTGATTACGCTATAAAAGTAACCAAGCAATCGGTTACCCATTTACGCGAGCTATCACCACTTTGGGAAATGTTTAAAGAAGGCATTGACCTTAACTCCATTGAGTGGGCAGAACATTAATTGATTTGAAAATGTGGTAATTTGAAGAATGGAAAATTGCCAGCATCATAAAAACAATTAAACTCATAGATAAAATAATTTGGATTCATTTTCAAATTAACAAATATTCAAATATTTAAATTAAATAAAATGGCATATTCAGATAAAGTAATTGACCACTATACGAATCCCCGCAATGTGGGCACTTTGGATAAAAGCAGCCACAAAGTTGGTACTGGTTTGGTAGGTGCACCTGAGTGCGGCGACGTTATGCGTCTGCAAATTCAGGTTGATGATAATAATGTTATCACTGACGCAAAATTTAAAACTTTTGGATGTGGTTCAGCAATCGCTTCTTCATCATTGGCTACCGAGTGGTTAAAAGGCAAAAGCATTGACGATGCCATGAAGATCGACAACATGGATATCGTTGAAGAACTTGCTCTGCCACCAGTAAAAATTCACTGCTCAGTGTTGGCAGAGGATGCTATTAAAGCAGCAATTAATGATTTCCGCGTAAAAAATGGCTTAGAGCCAATTGTAAGCGAAAAAGTACATCATTAATTGGTAGCAAGTATCAAGTAGTTAGTATCAAGATATAGTTGGTACTAATTTTAAGTTAAATTCTTGATACCTGATACTAATTACTAAATACGAATAACAATGGTAACGATAACTGATAAAGCAAAAAGTAAAATAGAACACCTGATGCAGGATTCGGGGCTTGATGCCTCTTATTTTCTGCGTGTATCTGTTCAGGGGGGAGGGTGCTCTGGTTTATCATACAATCTTGATTTTGATAACGAAGAAAAAAAGGGCGACCAGTTTTTTGAAGACCATGGTATCCGTTTTGCGCTCGACATGAAGTCATTCCTGTACCTTGCCGGTACCGAGCTTGATTTTTCTGACGGGCTTAACGGTAAGGGTTTCAGTTTTAATAACCCTAACGCCAGCCGTACCTGTGGCTGCGGCGAAAGCTTCTCGGTATAAAATTTACTATGAATAATAAAACAAAAGCGGCCCCAAATTGGGGCCGCTTTTGTTTTATATTATTTTGCGGCGAGTCGACCCGACATCGCTGCGCTTGTCACCCCTTTCGCTTCGCGGAAAGGAGGGGGATTGAATAATCAAAAGACCAAAATACTAATAGAACCGGCTTACCCTCTTTCCAACGAAATTGAAGCGGGTCGGCGAGCGCAGCAAGGCCGGGGTGAGTATTGCCGGCATACAGGGCCCCTTTGATAGTTCCGAAGCTAAAACATCTTCTCCGCCTCTACCCCATCAGGAATGACTTGCTCCACGCTCCAACGCTCGGCAATTTTATCGCGCGCTATCCTGAAGATCTCGTAAAGTGCATAAGATTTCCCTTCTCTTTTAAATTCAGATTGAACTACCGCATAATTGCCTTCGCCGATGACCCGGTGCATTTTAATTTCCCGGTGCGGAGCATCGCTTAAATAACTAGCCAGGCTTTTACCACAACTAATTACCGCCGGATCATGCTCTGTATAATCCAACTTTATAAAATCAGTAGCTGGTTTCTTATTGATGATGGCATTATAAAACTGTTCAACAACATGCTTGCTGTTTGTTACAGACTCACTTTTGTCAATTTCAGTGCTGCCATTGGTTGCCGTGATAGCCATACCTGTTTGATCGGGCATGGCTTGTATCACATCCCAATGTTCGGCCAGCATACCAGCTTTCAGCTTAAAAAGATCGATGACCGCCATGCGTTTGCCCATAAACTGTATATCGAGATGTGTAACCACCAGATCACCCTCCTGTATGGCCCTGATGATGGGTGACTTTGCTCCGGCAGGCGGCGGAGGCAGCGTTTTTAAATAGTTGATCATTTCCGTGATTCCGGCCCTGCCCTGTTTAACCATTGGATTATGCTGAATATAATCTTCAAGCACAAATTCAGGGACCAGCTCGGCTTTACGCTGGCCAACAATTAGTTTATAAAATGATAGTACTCTTTGTTTATTGGTTAAGGTATCCATAATGGTATTTGCTTTAACGGCCGGGCATGCGCCATAAATGCAGCAAAAGCCCAAAGCCAATAGGTTTGTAATTTTCATTACTGTAAAAAAATAAATGATGTAAAAATCTAATTCGTACGAAACACTGACGCTAAATGCCCAGCGTTTTTAAATAACCTGTTTAACAGGTCGGATTTTTGGCAATCCTTGTTTGATATGTTGTTGAAGTAATTATGGCTTAAAGATAGTTTTTTTTGGATAAAGGATGAAGGATTTTAAGACAAAAGATATTAACCCTATTGCCTGCTCGACTCACCGACCATCGCTGCGCTCGGTCTCCCTCTATTCGCCTGCGGCGGAGGGTTAAAGAGAAAAACACCCTCCTTTGGCCAGGCCGAAGAAAGGTCGCCCAGCGAAGCGCAGGCGGGGTGAGTTTATTCCAGAACCAATGGACCAACTTATTCCTCCGCCGGTGCAGAATAGAACCGGTTATCAAAATTCACCAGGAAAAGTTCGGTAGTGGCGCGGGTTACGGCGGTGTAAAACCAGCGTAAAAAATCCATATTGACCATTTCCTCGGTAACGTAACCCTGATCAACAAATACGGCATCCCATTGCCCGCCCTGAGCCTTGTGACAGGTAATGGCGTAGGCAAACTTTATTTGCAGGGCATTATAATAAGGGTTTAACTTTAACTCGTTATGCATAGCACGTTTATTGGCCATGTGCTCATAATCCTTCATCACCTCCAGGTAAAAGCGTTTCTGATCGGCCTGTAACAGAGCCGGCGAATCGGCGTACAATGTATCCAGTAGTATTTTGCAATCCAATACCGGGTCTTCGGCATAATCAATAAACTCCAGCTGCACATCGGCAAAACGGAAACCATACATATCCTCTATACGGCGTACCTTTTTTATCCGGGCAATATCGCCATTGGCAATAAAGCCGGTACTGCTTTCGTCCTGATCCTGCAGCCAGAAATAGTTGTTCTTTACCACCATGATCTGGTCGCCACCGGTAAGCTCCTCTTCACGCAACAAGATCCGGTTCCTGATCTGGCCGTTATACAGGTTGGCATTTTTATTGGATCGGCAGATGATCAGTGTACGGTCGTACCCGTATTTATTATAGGCATAGTTAAGCCCCTCTTCCAGGCGTTCGCCCGTCATCCTGAAAACATCCTTATAACCTTTGGTGACTATTTTAGGCGTAGTTATTTTTTCCTTACGGATAATGTCGCGAATCCGGGTGGCGTTAAACAATATCCCCGAGTCTTTGCCCTGGCGCAGTACATCAGTAAGCTCATAGCTGAATACGGTTACCGCAAACTTCCCATTCATGATCTGCTCATCCAGCGCGGGGCTATTTTCAGAACCTACAGGAGGTAGCTGGGCAGTATCGCCCACCAATACCAGTTTACAGTTTTTAGTGTTGTACACATACTTTAACAGGTCATACAACAAAGATGCCCGGTTGCTGCCATTGGGCTCGTCAGATATCATGGAAGCCTCGTCAACTATAAACAAAGTATCGCTGGCCAGGTTATCCGCAATGGCAAAACCCTCATCAAGGTTTAAGGCCGATTTTTTACGGTATATGCGCTTATGTATGGTAAATGCTTTGCGGCCCGAATAGCTAGTGATCACTTTAGCAGCACGCCCGGTAGGCGCCAGCAAAACAGCTTTATATTTGTATTGGCGTAATGCTTTTACCAAAGCGCCCAATACCGTGGTTTTACCTGTACCGGCATAACCTTTTAGTATAAAACATTCGTCGCCGTCATCGCTCAGCAAAAAGCTGTGCAAGCGGTCAAACAGCTCCAGTTGCTGTCCGGTGGGCTGGTGCGGAAAAGCTTTGCGTATATGATCAGTTTCTGTCACCGTGCAAAAATGCTGATAAGTAATTTAATTAAGTAAGATTAGTTTTACATTTGACCATGGAATTTGATGAAAATAAAGACGAGGAAACAGAAGATAAATATACTGAAGATGAATATGTGGATATTTATTCAAAAGGGGCCATATTAGGTTTTTCAGCTTTCTTTGGGGTTATATTTGGTGGTGTACTGCTTATGCTTAATTTAAGGGCCGCCGGATTCAAAAGAGCAGCCTGGCAGGTTTTAATCTTTTCAATATTCTACCATATCCTATCGGGTATTATCATAAGCTCAACGGGCATGAAGATTAACGTGGCGGCCATTAAAGCGGGAGCAAATGGCGCGCAGTTAAGCCCCGAGCAGGTCCAGTCTGTTGTAGCGCTTTATGCTTTAACTTTGGTTGTTAATATTGCAGGAGGTCTGGTACTTACCAGGTACTTTTTCAAAAAGTACTTCCCTGACAATGATTATTTCCCAAAACCAATCTGGACACCTTTGTTAGTAGCAATCCTGATAGCGATAGCTGCATCTTATATAGTAAGGATAGGCTAAGTGCATTTTTAATGGCAGCATCTGTTGTATCTGCCAAAAAATATTACTTTTGTTAAACTGGCATGAGCGAACATAATTATAATTACCATGATGATAACTTTAGCCTTAACCAGGCTGAAGATTATACTTTATTGATCCAGATTGATAAAACATCGTTTTCATATGCGATTATTGATCAGGATAAATTGATTGCCTGGGCCGAGAACCATTCCCTGGAAGAATTTAGTGATCCGCAGGAACTTCTTGATCTTTTGTCTGCCAAATACAAACAGGTGGTTATTGGACTGTCGGCTACCAGCTTTACGCTGGTACCCCAAATCCTGTTCAACCAGGATCGTATTGCCGATTTTGCCCGTTTCCTTGATGTAAAGCCAAACGAAAGGGTATCAGCCCAATCATTAGATAACGAAAATGTTATTGTTTATAAAACGGACAAGACCATCATAAATGCTGCCGAAGAGTTTGGCCTGCGTAATACGGTGTTTTCATCAAAAGGATGGGTAGCAGCCATTGCTAAAAACAACCCTGATGATAAGGACTTGTATCTGGATATAAACGGAGATAATGTGGAGTTTGTTGCTTTTAATAACGGTAAACTGCGTTTTTATAACAGGTTTGAGTTTAAAACCAGCGACGAGCTTGCCTATTTTACCGCGCTGGTAACTACTGAACTAAACCTGCAACCTGCTGATACCAATCTTTATATAAGCGGTGATATTAACGCTGAAGATGAAAGCATTAGCCGCCTGGCCGAGTTTTTTGGCAAGGTACGGCCCAATGACCTGCAGGTGTTACAATTGCCCGAAGAGATCGCTTCACATAAACTATTGTCAATTGCTGCTTTATCATTATGCGCATCATCGGAGGTAGTTTAAAGGGTTTAAGGCTTAATCCACCAAAAAATCTTCCGGTACGCCCTACTACTGATCTGGCAAAGGAAGCCCTGTTCAACATTCTGCAAAATCAAATTGAGTTTGAGGGCCTTAAGGTGCTCGACCTATTTAGCGGTACAGGTAATATATCCATGGAGTTTGCTTCAAGGGGTGCCGCACAGGTCATAGCTGTGGACCGCAGTATACATTGCGTAAACTATTTAAAAGACGCGTCGCGCCAGCATAAGCTTGATCAAATAAAGGCCTACAAGGAGGATGTTTTTAAATACCTGCAAATAGAAACCGAGCAGTACGATCTGGTATTTGCCGATCCCCCTTATGACCTCAACAAGATCCCCGAAATACCCGGGATAGTTTTTGAACGGAACATCCTGTTACCAGGAGCATTATTAATAGTTGAACATCAGTCGTTGCAAAACCTGAGCAAACATCCTGCTTTTGTGGAACAGCGTAAATATGGACATTCGTCTTTTTCTTTTTTCAGGAACGCAAGCCTCACCCAAACGACGTAGCCTTCATGAGCACTAATAAAAATAATCCTATCCAAAGGAGAGGACTTTGACTTGCGTGCTTACTTTTTTACCCCCTCTCCATCGGCTACTGTGTTTACACAAGTTTATATGCTCCGACATTTTTAAAAAAGATATGTACACCCAGTAGCTCCCTTGGAGCAAGCTCAGGTTAGGCCTTTAAAACAGCAAGCGCCGTATTTTTGAAGCAATCAAGCTTTTCACCCGCTGCATTAGTAATAATAGCCTCTACCTGGTCTATATCGGCAAATTTCAAATAGGTCTCCTTCCCTATTTTACCGGCATCGCACAACACATAGGTGTAGGCGCTTTGGTTAATATAGACCAGTGTAATATCGGCCTCCAGTTCACTGTTGGCAAATAAGCCGTTCGCCGAAATGCCGTCTACTCCTAAAAAAGCTTTGCCTGCCCGGTACCTGGCTATATGTTCATTTGCAATTTTACCGTGTACGGCCTGTCGTTCACTGTTAAACTCTCCGCCTATTATATTTAAGGATACAGCACAATTCTGCAATTCATAAATAACAGGCAGTGAATTGGTTATCACCTTTATTTTTTTATTTTTTATAAACTGACACAATCGAAAAACCGTACTGCCGCAATCCATAAAAATGATATCCCCATCGTTAATATATTCTGCGGCCTTGCGGCAAATATCATCTTTTACGGTTGAGTTTTGGGCCGCCTTATTTACAAAATCGTGCGGTTTGGCTAAAGGATCAATCTTCATACCACCGCCGTGTGTACGATAGAGCAGGCCATCGTTTGCCAGCTGGTTCAGATCACGCCGGGCGGTGATCTCCGAGATATTTAACTCTGTGGCCAGATCTTTAATATCTACCTCGCCGGTGCTATTTAATTTATCAAGTATTTTTTGTTTTCTTTTTTGAAAATTCATTCTAATAGCGTTAATTTGATCAAAAATAATCATAAACAATCATATTTTGATCAATTTATACATGAATGAAATAAAAATATTAAAAAAAGAAGTGCTTTCCGACAACTGGTACACCTTAAACAAAATAACTTTTGAGGCCACAAAACAGGATGGCTCGGTGCTGCAGCTCAGTCGCGAAGCGTATGACAGGGGTAATGGCGCCACTATACTGTTATACAATGCCGATAATAAAACCGTAATACTGACCAGGCAATTCAGGATGCCCACCTACATTAATGGTAATGAAAGCGGATTGCTTATTGAATGCTGTGCAGGACTGCTTGATAAGAATAATGCGGAAGACTGCATCAGGAGAGAAACTGAAGAAGAAACAGGTTATCAAATCACCAATGTAAAAAAGGTGTTTGAGGCCTATATGTCGCCTGGGTCAGTAACAGAAATACTGCATTTTTTTATAGCCGAATATACCAATGACATGAAAGTTGGCGATGGTGGTGGCCTTGAGGAAGAGAACGAAAATATAGAGGTGCTGGAACTACCATTTGCAGGAGCCTTGCAAATGATACGCACCGGCGAA
>Ga0193743_1002410_pt1 | contig 13257 bp, 12 predicted proteins | sample L2c2metaG_FD_143038 | JGI IMG/M metagenome (GOLD analysis project Ga0193743, IMG submission 143038) | Soil microbial communities from a riparian zone of the East river system, Colorado, United States - L2c2 | ecosystem: Environmental > Terrestrial > Soil > Riparian zone | place: USA: East River... | reverse complement strand
AACAATGCCGGAATGGTCGTAGGTTTCTCATCGACCGACTCTGCTGACAGGCATGCATTCCTATGGACGTCCGGCAAGGGCATGCAGGATTTAGGGACATTGCCGGGCTTTACCTCCAGCGAGGCACACAAGATTGACAATGCCGGCGACGTGGTCGGTTCCTCCACCGGACCTAATGGAACCCGCGCCTTTTATTGGACGTCCGCTGGTGGTATGAAGAACCTCGGAAGCCTGGACGGTAATTTCAGCAATGCCCTGGATGTAAACAACAAGGGTGAAGTTGTGGGCACGTCGACCATCAACGATGGGAGGGCACGCGTTTCACTGGTCCAGCGACACTGGTTTGAAGGATCTCAATACCCTGATTCCGTCTGATTCCAACGTGGTGCTTACGTCCGCGCTTGGCATCAACAACGCCGGCCAGATCATAGCCATCGGAGCAGTGACGAGCGACCGTAGTCATCCAATTGAACTGGATGATACCCACATGCACGCCGGTCCAGTTCACTCATTTCTACTCGTCCCGCATCCATGAGCCGGCGTCGCCGTGTTTCGTCAGCTTCGCGGGCTATATCCGGCGAAGCTCTGGATTTCCGGAAGACGAGCCGGGACACGAAGAGTTGGGAGTGGCACATATCCTGCAGCGGAGACTGCAGGGAGGGCCGGCTAGCACCCTCCGTCGTTCGCTGGGACACCAACAGAAGAGTAGAACTACATTACGGATGCTCGCTTAAGCGTTGTAACTCCGGACGCGTGCGCAGCATGTACTGCACCGGCGTGGACTCATGGTCCACATCACGCGCATTCCGCGCCGCGATCGGGCAGGTACTACGCAAATTTCAATTGTGGAGGCGAAGTGGAGAGCCGTTTGCCCGTCACCGCCGCGAGAGTGGACCAGTTGCGGATCGGCTGTAATGAGTTCCTTGACTTCATCAAGCATCGCCAGCCGCGCGGTGGCATGGACGGTGACTACGGCGGCTCGCTTGATATGCCAGCTTTTTAGCAACGCGTGAGCGTTTATCTCAAGTTAACCCACAATGATTGGGGAGAGCGAAACCCCGATCCTCCCTTCCAAAAGACTGGTTCGGCAACCTCAACTTCTTCGAAGCGCGTCACAAGCGGGAGTGTGGTTTGTCTCATCGCCATGCGAATCAGACCGGCACCAATACAGGCGTGGTGACCCATACCTAAGCTGAGGTGTCCGGATCCACGCCGTCTGATATCCAGCTGATTTGGATTATCGATGTAAAGTTGATCTCGATTGCCTGCGATGATCCGTAGGACAAGCCGCGTTCCTTTGCGAATGCGTAAACCATTTAGATCAATATCGGTTGACGCCACTCTGAAAAGAACACGAGTGAGTCCTGCGTAACGAAGTAGTTCCTCAATCGCCTGCTCTCCAAGTGTGGGTTCACAATGCAGGAGCTCCCATTGGACTTTATGCCGGGTCAAGGCGAACCAGGCATTTCCGAGAAGACAGGGCAGAGTCTGAGAGAGCGCGACAAAGCCTGAGTCTCGGAGCGCTTCTGGACCACTAGAGAAATGATTGCGTAGGACGACTTTAGCAGCCTTCGCTCGAATCTTTCTCGTTGCATCGCATGGTTCAGCGACGGACTCCGACACCTCTCTGGCTTGAGGAGCCAGATGCTGAGCTTCTTCAATCGTGAGACCAGTCACAATCGCCGCCAGAAAGAGACAAAGAGGTTTTCCGTACTGTTTGATGAGATCGATACGTTTTTCGCGGGATAATTTGTCGAGCAGTGCCTCCACCTCTAAGGCGAGCAGATCACTCCACCGCTCCAAGTTCTTGGGGGAGAGCGCATCCAATGTTTCTGCGCGCATCTTTTCATGCTCCGCTTCATCCGGAACCTTCAATGGCCTTTTGTCACCTAATCCCGTCAGAAGCAGACTAGATGACTTGTAGGCTGCGCTTATGTCTGAGTAGCGAGTAAGTATCCATGCGTCTAGCGTTATATCAAAGCGCGGCGGCTGAACCTCGGGATATTCGTTTGACTCTAGATATTCCCCAGGCGAGGCGAGTGCATGACGATATTCATCTTGGCTCATTGTCATTAGAACCCCACAGACCATGGTGCCAAAAGGACGCAAGTTAGCTTCTTGAATAAGATGTTGCTTTTGAGATTATTTGTCGTAGATGGTTTGTAATTTTTTGTCGTAAGCAGCTATTTGTCTGAAGTTGCTCGCGTGTCATGAATGTGCCCTCCTGCATGCTTCAGATAAGCAATCAAATCCCGCCGCTCCTCGGCTTTCGGAACTCGAAAGTCCATATTGGTATCCGGCGCCACCATCTCCGGATCGCTCAGCCACTTTTCCAGCGTCACATCCGTCCAGGTCAGCTCCGAATTCTTCAATCCAGCGGAGTACGCAAACCCTACCACACTCCCAGCCTTCCTTCCAAACACTCCGGCGAGCCTCGGCCCCTCGCGGTCTGTGCCCATCGCATGGCAGCCTGTGCAGCGCTTCTCAAATACCAGTTTGCCGTGGGTGGCATCGCCAGCCCCACTCAAAGTCGCCTCACTTCCACCTACACTCTTACTCAACATCGAAAGCGTTTGCACATCGGCATTAGAAAGCTCCGCGTCCCAGTGCAGCAACCGATACTGCAGGGGAGGCATATCCCCGCTCTTTGCCTCCTGGATAATCTTCGCCGTCAACACCTCCTGCTTCTCCGCCGGTATCTCCTCCCATCGCGACAGGTCCATCTTCTTGCGCGCCTCGACGATGTCCCGTTCGATCAGCCACGATCCCGGAGCGACCCGCGCATACACCGGCCATCGCGTCTCGCTCGAGTGGCAGTCCGCGCACTTCGTCACCAGCACCGCCTTCGCATCTGCCGGGATGTTGGCACCCTGCAGTAGGGTGCGGAGCCCCTTCGCAGGCTCGGCACGGGGATTCCCAAACGGATGGACATACCCCAGCCCCATCACGGCAGCTACGGTCAATGCAGCTATAGCCCACGGACGCATCAGACAGTCTCCGCCAGCGTCGAGTCGACGAGAGCCAAATGATTGTGTCCGCGAACGACCTTCACCTTGGTGACTCCAAGCACGCTCTGCAGCTTGCCTGCTGGAACCGCCATCGGCCCTGGATTTGGAGCAGCTCCCGGCGCAGGCTGCGGAAAGGCAGTAGCCATCGCCGTGTGAAAGCTCACATTGCCTTCAACCTTCTGCACTACCTGATGAATATGCCCGTTCAATACTGTGACCGATCCAAAGCGCTTCAGATAGCCAAGCGCCTGCGCGCCATCCGCCGTCCCCCAGCCCCACTTCTCGTACACCATCCACAGAGGAATATGCGCGAACACGACCACCGGCGTCGAAGCGCTCAGCCCAGCCAGATCGGTCTTCAGCCACGCCAGCTGGTCGGCTCCCAGGTTGCCCATCGCGTCCACCTGCACGCAATTGTTCAGTCCCACAAAGTGAACGCCCTTGTAGTTGTGGCTGTACCAGCCATTGCCCATCGTTCCTTTGCCAAACCGCTGCTTGTACAAGGTGCCATCGTCGAGCGAAAAATCATGCTCTCCCGGAACATAAAACACCGGTCCGATCTTCGCTCCCTTGATCACCTGCTCAGCCGTATCGAACTCCGCTGCCTTCGAGTTCTGAGTGATGTCGCCGGTATGGATCATAAAATCCGGCGCCTTCATACCCGCAGTTATTCCGTTGATCTTGTCGATAGCTTTCTTCAGCGTGCCGGTCACATCCTGGTTCGCCGCCTTATTGAATCCGATATGGCTGTCGCTGATCTGCACAAAGGAAAAGTCCTCTACCCTCCCAGTCGCCGGAGCACCACCCTTCACCGTCTGCGTCAGCAGCTTCGACGTCGGCACGCCACCGACCATCGACCAAAGCAGCCCTGTGCCGGCCCACGCCATGCACCCCAGAAAATTACGCCGATCGATGCCATCTCCCGCGGGCTGTGCAGAGGCTTGGTTGTTATGAACTACTTCGTCTTGCTTAAACCGATTCATTATCAAGCTCCATTGGTTTGTGATTGCCTACACAGCACAAAACTGGCTTAGTCTCTCTTTATTCCCACGCACCCGTAAATGATTCATGGAATAATCTGTCTGCGATTCGGTTTACGGTAGTGATGTTCAACAGCCAATGCCTGCCGGTCTACGCCGTGTCGCTGCTTACCCGCAACCTCAGACAAACCGAGGCACTCCGCACCATGCCGTCCCCCACCACCCACAACGAAACCTTTGAACAACTCGCGCTGCCGCTCTTCGCCTCGCTCTATAACAACGCTTTCTGGCTCACCCGTAATCAAGCCGAGGCCGAAGACCTCGTGCAGGAAACCTTCTCCAAGGCCCTCCGCGCCTTCGACTCCTTTCAGCCCGGTACCAACTTCAAGGCCTGGATCTTCCGTATCCTCCGCAATACCTTCCTCACTACGCGCACTGGCATCGCCGCCTCCCGCACTGTCTTCCTCGAAGACCATCCAGACACACTCGACACCGCCGCCGGAGTCACTCCGGAAGACACGCTCATTCGTCTCGACAACCAGGCAGCTCTCCACACAGCTCTCGAACAGCTTCACCCACCACTCCGCGAAGTTCTCCTTCTCTGCGAGGTGGAAGAAATTAAGTACAAAGACATCGCCGTCATTCTCGACGTCCCCATCGGCACCGTCATGTCGCGGATCTCTCGCGCCCGCCGCACCCTCCGCCAGCTCCTGCAGCCGCAGTTCGGGAAATCACTATGACTCAGACGCCTCAAACCAATCGGTCCACCGAGCACCTCAACGTGGAGAAGCTCAACGCCTTTATCGACGGCGAACTTCCACCCAACGAGCAGCAGGGAATCGAGCAACATCTCACCGGCTGCCACGCCTGCACCCTGCGTGTCCTTTCCACCACACAGCTCAAAGCCGCCACCGCCCGGGCGGGCCATCGCTTCGCACCACCACCCGAAGCTCTCGCCCGCTTCACCGCCCAGCTTCGTTTGCAGCCGCAGACGAGGACGAAGAAACCCGTGCGCATCTACTCCATGCCGTCTCTCCGCCCTCTAGCCTGGGCGGCTCTCGGAGCCGCCATCCTGCTGACTGTCTCACTCTTTGGCTGGCGCCAGTTCCATCAAACCAACAACCTCGCTGCCGAACTCCTCGACCAGCACCTCGCCACTCTCTCGAGTGGAGCGACCCCTCAGGTCCTCTCGACCGACCGCCACACCGTCAAACCCTGGTTTCAAGGCCGTCTTCCCTTCAGCTTCAACCTCCCTGACGGGGTTGCCCTGCCCCCGGATACCACCCTCAAAGGCGCGGACCTCACTTACCTCAACGGCCAGCCCGCCGCCCTGCTCCTCTTCACCATCCACAAACACGAGGTCTCCATCTTCCTCATGCAACGTACCGGCGGTCCCATCCTCTCCGCGCTGCCCCGCACTCGCTCAGGATTCACCATCCACTCCGCCACGACGCACGACCTGCGCATCGTCGCCGTCAGCGACGTCAACCCAGCCGACCTCGACAACCTGATAGCGGCTTTGGTGAAGGCACAGTCGCCGGTGTAACAGCGTGGAGGGCATCGTCAACGTCGAACTACCAACCAGGTAGGGCAACGCAGCAATCGTTGATTGTCCCGCGCCAACTTCGCGAGGATATTACGCAGTTGGAGTCGAGACGGGTTGACGTGGTGCGGTGCTTCGGCTTGTGGCTCGGGCATACTGAACAGGCCAGGCGATCTGCTGGTGCAGGACCTCAGCCGCGTGAAGCGGCCAATAAGGATTGCGAAGAAGCTCGCGTGCAAGCAGGACAAGGTCACTTTGACCGGAGCGGACGATCTGATCTGCTTGCGAAGGTTCGGTGATCATCCCTACAGCTGCGGTTGGGATGTTGGCTTCTCTACGGATCGTCTCAGCATGGTGGACCTGGTAGCCGGGCCCAACGGGGATTTGTTGAGCGGGATGATTGCCGCCAGTTGAGACATCGATGAGATCGACGCCCTCCTTCTTCAAGAGCTTGGCAAACTCTATCGATTGCGGAAGATCCCAGGCGGGACCGAGGGATTCAGGGGCCCAGTCTGTTGCGGAGATACGTACAAAGATCGGCAGATGCTGGGGCCAAGCTGCACGAACCGCGCGGACGACTTCGAGAGGGAAGCGGACGCGGTTTTCGAAACTGCCGCCGTACTCGTCTGTGCGTTGGTTGGAGAGCGGTGATAAGAACTCATGCAGGAGATAACCATGAGCTCCATGGACCTCGACCAAATCGAATCCGGCCTCGCTCGCTCGCCCTGTCGCGGCAGTGAAGTCCGCAACGATCTGATCCAGGCCCGCGCGGTCGAGTGTCGTGGGAACGCCGTAAGACTCGTCGAAGCGTATGGCGGAGGGAGCCACAGGCTGCCAGCCGCTTTCCCCACCCGGAATCAAGCGCGTCTTCTCCCACGGGACGGCCATACTTGCTTTGCGACCGGCATGCGCAAGCTGCGTCCCCGCGTAGGCGCCGTGCTGGTGGAGGAAGCTGGTGACGCGCTCGAGCGCGGAGATATGCTCGTCCTTATAAATGCCGAGGTCATGAGGGGTAATGCGACCTTCGGGACTGACCGCGTTCGCCTCTGTGAAGACGAGGGCTGCTCCGCCGATGGCGCGGCTGCCGAGATGGACGAAATGCCAGTCATTGGCGAAGCCATCTGTCGAGGAATACTCGCACATCGGCGAGACGGCAATACGGTGGGGAAGTGTGAGGCTGCGTAGCTTAAGCGGAGAGAAGAGATGATTCGTCGACTGAGTCACGGAAATTGGATGCGCAAGGACAGATTTGGAACCGTGAATCATGGCACAACCGCCATTAATAAACCTAGAGGTCTAATCTAACAACTATTGCTATCGGCCGCAGCTGGGCAGCAACGGTTCCGTTCGACGAACGCAGCGCCAGCCTCTTGCTTGGCCAGGGGATGGAGTACGAGATCTCGAACGTGGTGGATCCGGAGTTCACCATTGTCGCGAAAATGCGCAAGCGATACCTCGGACAACCGTACTAGGCGGTTCTAAGCAGCTGATGCTGTCTGTGCGATATGACACAGAGCCCGCGAATTCAGTGGAAGAAAATCAACAACAGTAAACCGTGGATTGGGTGATGGGAGAGACATGGAGTAGTTCCCCCACAGCTCTGAGAGTGAGGCTGCCACTTAGGCGCAAAGTCGACGTATCGGCAATCTACCTCGAAGTTGACAATATTCCCGTTTTTACCTCAGCTTCGGCGTAAACCACAATCCTGGCCGCTCTGTCGTGGGACTGTTCTATACCGTCATTGTGAAGCGCGACAGGCGGGTGATCCAGGCATAGAAGCGGGTTCCCCATTCATCGGCCTTGTCTCACGCGATGAGTAGGCGTTCACGCTACGCACGACCCTCTACTGCAGCCCTGACAATGCATGACTTGCCAAGTAGGAATTGCCTTCCCCTTGACAGTGCTGAATTCGCGGTGCCAATCTCTTGCCGGACGCATTAAACCCCCTATGGCGGTGCAAAATGCGAATAACTCGTTCATTTCTCCTCTGCGTTCTATCGTCCTGCTCGTTTCTGGTTGCTCATGCCGATACGGTGAACTTCAAATACGACGGTGGACTCTTTACTGGAACTGGCAGCTTTAGCTACGCTTCAACCTCTGGCAACATCAACCTTGCCGACCTAACAGAGTTCGATTTCAACCTGGTGGTCTCCAACCAGGAAGATTCACCAAACTTCTATGCCGTCTTCAGTCCTATGACCCTCGCCTCATTGCACACTTTTTCAACTACAGTAGACGGTGAATTGATGACCTCGCTGTCCATGGACACTGCCTACGTAGATCCAATCTCTTCTAATTGCGGAGAGGGCTGCGTCTTCGGACGCGAGCAATTCCACGTCGCCGAACTCCACGCCTATACCTGTGCTGTCTGCAGCGATGTCTACGGGGAGACTCTTGTTTCCTCTTCCGGGCCTGTCACCCAGACAGGCTTTGTGCAATCCAGTCCTATACCCGAACCGGCCACTCTCGTATTGCTTGGCACCGGCGCCGTTGGTCTTAGCCTTATTGGAGCGACCAGACATAAACTCCGCCGTCGCGGGTCGCCCGTAGCCAGATGAGAGCGAGTACGATCGGAGGAGTTCCAGATGCTCCTCGGCGAAAAGCTCCGAAGGTATCACTGTGGGGTCTCTAGCGGCCTGAAAACGCGGTAAATCACTAACTCCACATCACTAACTTGAAGTCCTGCTGATTAGAATCATTTCGTCTACGGCTCACTGGCACCTGACATGGTCTAAGTAATTGCCGATGAGCGGAGTTGAACCGCTGACCCTTGCTCTGTCGTTCTTAACAAGAAGAACAACGAGGACGACTGTATCGTCCCTTTCGCAAGGGAGGTCATCGTGAGGATCAACCGGGGCGGGAAGGCTTGATCGGCGCAATGACTTCCAATCTTGTCGATCCCTGGGACGCAACGTATACTCTGGCCCGGGTTTTGCAAGCGCGAACATGGCCGTCCAGCGCGCCTTCGATCTCAAGTTTCTTGGAGACGCAGGTAAGATGGAACTTCGCGGTGAGTTTCTCAACGCATTCAATCGCGTGAATCTCTCGCAACCGACAGGCGATCTGGCCAATACCAACTTCGGCAGGTCTACAGCCCAATATATGCCACGGCAGATTCAGCTTGTAGAGCACATCCGATTCTGACACTCTTCGAAGAGAGGCGGATCGAGCGTGACAGCCTCTCCTGAAGACTACAGGCTTAGCTCATTCACTGCTCGCGCCATGCGAGCAATGCCCATACTGCAAGAGGTGTCCGTTGTATCAACCGGAAGCGTATCTGATTGTTCTCCTGCTCATGATCGCCAGCATGCTGTGCTGGGGATCATGGGCAAACACACGCAAGCTCACCATGGGCTATGCGTTTTCGCTTTTCTATTGGGATTACGTGGTTGGCATCGTGCTCGGAAGCCTGCTCTGGGGTTTTACGCTCGGCAGCATCAACGGTGGTCCGTCGGCATTTCTGGCTAACCTCCATTCGGCTGACCGTTCCCATATTCTCTACGCGTTCGTGGGCGGAGTGATCTTCAACATCGCCAACCTTCTGCTGGTTGCGGCGATCGATATCGCTGGAATGGCTGTTGCCTTTCCAGTTGGCATCGGCCTCGCCCTCATCGTGGGAGTCGTCCTGAACTACCTTCTTCGACCTGCTGGTAACCCTCTCCTCATCTTTGGCGGCGTCGCTTTGGTAGCAATCGCAATCGCGCTGGATGCGCTGGCCTATAAAAGACGCGAGGCCGGCAAAACAATCAGTACTCGAGGCGTCGTGCTTAGCGTGGTCAGCGGGGTGCTGATGGGTAGTTTTTATCCTTTCGTTGCGCGTTCCACGATAGGCACCGGCTCCCTTGGACCGTATGCCGTGGCATTTGTCTTCGCGATCGGTGTCGCTGTATGCTCTCTGCCACTCAACGCGTGGCTGATGCGCCACTCGCTCACCGGCGAACGGGTTGTCTCGTTCTCCGAGTATCGGCTTGTGCGTAGTTCGTGGCACGTATGGGGCATGGTCGGCGGCCTGGTGTGGTGTACCGGAGCGGTTGCCAGTTTTGTTGCGTCACGCGCGGGTGCCGTAGGGCCAGCTGTCTCCTACGCAATCGGGCAAGGCGCAACCATGGTCTCGGCCTTTTGGGGAGTCGTGATCTGGAAGGAGTTTGCCTCTGCTCCTCCCACATCAAGGCGTCTCATTCCTTGGATGTTCTTCTGCTTTCTGACGGGGCTCGGCGCAATCGCTGTCGCTCCACTTATTTCCAGGTAGTGCACGCGGAGAATCGGCCCATATGAGGAAAAAAATCGTTGTTGTTGGAAGCATCAATCTTGATCTCGTCGCCTCCGTGCAGCGCATGCCGGTAGCTGGGGAGACGATAACCGGGCAGGCCTTCTCCACGTACCCCGGCGGCAAGGGCGCAAATCAGGCTGTCGGCGCCGCCAAGCTCGGCGGCAACGTTGTGATGATTGGTCGTCTCGGAGAAGATGTCTTTGCACCGCAACTTCTCGACGCTCTCGCGTCAGTTGGAATTGCAACGCACTGCGTTGAGAACGTAGCCGGTCCTTCTGGGTCGGCCGTTATCATGGTGACGCCGGAAGGTAACAACTCGATCGTCGTCATTCCGGGGGCGAACGATGCATTGCAGCCAGAGCAGCTCGATTTGGATGAACTTCGCAGTGCCGCGCTCATCCTTTCGCAGTTGGAGATTCCGTTGCCTACGGTAGAGCGTTTGGCTCATCTCGCTGCAGAGTTCGGTGTACCCTTTATGCTCGATCCGGCACCGGCACGTAGCCTGCCTCAATCACTGCTGCAAAACGTAACCTGGCTCACTCCCAACGAAAGCGAGACGCAAATTCTTCTGCACCATCTTGGAGGAGGTGAATCCATTCAGCCAGAAGCCGCAGCGAAACACCTTCTTAATACAGGTATTCGCAATGTCATTTTGAAGATGGGCTCCAAAGGCGTGTTTCTCTCCGGAAGCGATGTGACGTCGACGTACCTTCCCTCGTTTCGCGTGGAAGCAGTGGATACAACGGCAGCAGGCGATGCCTTCAATGGTGGGTTCGCCTATGCTTTGACTGAAGGAATGAAACCAATCGAAGCCGCGCGTTTTGCGAACGCAGTAGCTGCAATTTCCGTTACTCAAGTGGGGGCCCAACCGTCCATGTCCGTGCTGGTAGAAGTGGAAACAATGCTGAGTAACTTAGCGGAATCGGAGAGCGAGTAGTGTATTGATGGGTGTTTGGATCTTCTGGTGGTGAAGTCGCCGACCGGAAACCCAAGCTAGCCGACTTTGAAGTCGGTCGGCATGAACGTCCAGTTGGTTAGCGTATTCGCTAACGGATCCGACAGCAAACACAAACATGGCAGAACCTGGATACTCCACATCGACTTTCTTTCTTTTCAAGTCAACTTCAACACGATAATCTCGGCCGCGATTTCCTCTTCAAACAAAAGCTCGTCGGCAGGACTCTTACGAACTTCAGCAAGCCACCGTAGCCCGGCCGCCACAATGGCGAGGAAGAGAATCATGAGGACACAGCTGGCAAGGTGATTCAACATGCGACTTTCAAAGTTCGCTCCTTCCCTGAGCAAACGTATGAAGAACATCAAGCAGGCCCAGAATGCGAAGTGGATATTTGCTTTGCCTGGCAGGTAGGAGCAGGTGAAGGGAATCTTCTGGAAGGTGTAAAGGCATATTTCTACAAGAAGAATCCCCAGGAACAGCATCGTAACGAGATGGCCGAACACTTGCTGCCAAGGGTACGCAGCCAGAAACGACACGGCGATGATGAGCAAGACTGGAGCCACGCCCAACGCGAGCCACGAAAAGCGAACCGCTCTCTGGTAGTGGTGTGCTGGTCGAACTTGTGTGACACGGATGATCCAATTTGCAGGCAATGAGATTGGAATGGAAGCAACGACCCGTATCGCCAATATGGTTAGGATCATCATGAGGATGCTGGCCAGCAGGAATGCGGTACTGGCTCCTGTCTTGGAAGACGCCAGTCCTCCGAAAGGTGTCTTTATATAGCCCACGACGATTGCAAGTCCAATACCCAGATAGAAGCTGAGGATCATGCGGTGCTGCCGGCTTCGAAGCAAGGCACGAAGGCTGAAGAAGGTGATGGCGCTCTTGAGTGAATTGCCGAAGCGTGGCGACCATGTAACTCTGCGCGCGCCGCGGAGAATGTCTGGTTGCTCAACAATCTTCGGGAGCATGCGGAAATACGATATCAGCAGGGCAGCGCCTGCTCCGAGCGCCGACACCGCCACTCCGATCCATGCCCGTCGCGCCAAGGGTACGAGAGCGGGATGTATCGATCCATTGAACTGCTGAAACAGGCCGAGAAACCAGTACGACGGAAGCCACGCTAGGAGCCGCTGATTCTGCGGCGCGGTAAGGGCTGCGGGCGACTCCAGCGAAGGTTCGAGAAAGTACACGCTCAGCATAAGGCATAATGCGCCCGCTTGCAGAAGTGCGGACACACGGAGGAAGATCTGGCGTGGAAGCAGGTTGGCCGCCAGTCCTTGCACGGCAAGAACGGCGAAGAGGATGAACCCTCCGGCAACGAAGATGGTGATCCAATATGCCGGCAATACCCTCAGAACATCGATAGCGCTGCTGCTGGAGATAAAGAGCCATGGCCAGACAAGACCCGAAAAGATATTGAAAGCGATGATCGCCAGGCACGGGGCGGCGAACAAGGCGGAGATCTTTGCCAGAAACAATGTGCTCGCTCGTACCGGCAAGGGCGCCAGCACCAGAACGTCACGTCGATCTGGAAATGCGGAATCCCAGTTCAAGACCGCAATCAAGCCAACCACAGTCATCGTTGTCTCGATGAAAAAATGCTCTGCTGTCCATCTAGCAGTCATCGGCATGCGACCGCCGCCCAGCAGAATGATGGGAAGAGCGAAGAGAAGGCTGATGCTGGCGAATGTCGTCGCAAACTGTCCAAGCAACCGGGTTGGATCAGCATCTGCTGACATTAGTTCAAGGTCGATGACGCGCATAAAGAATACGCGGTAAAGCACGAAGAACTGCGATTTTCTTATGGCCCAGCCGCTACGCATGAATGAGGTCCGCGATCTCTCGGGAGATGGCCACGGAATCCTGTTCGACCGCCAGTTGAGAGAAGATCCCTTCGAGTGTGGGCAAGGCCATCAGGGTTCTCAGGCGTTCGATGGAATCGTCGGCCACGATCTTGCCCCGGTGCAGGATGACGATGTGAGAACAGATACGTTCTACCGTCTCCAACTCGTGTGAACTGAAGAGCACCACTTTTCCGCGCCGTGCCAGCTCCTGGATCAAGCTGCGCAAGATCAGCGAGGAACCGACATCGAGCCCGGAGAACGGTTCATCCAGCAGAATCAGATCTGGATTGTGCATAAGGGCCGCCGAGAGCAGTATCTTCTGGCGCATGCCCTTCGAGTAGGACGAGAGGGAGACGTCGCGATCGCCGTGCAGTCCGAAGAGGCGGAGCAGGCCATGGATACGCTCGGATGCGGCCCTCGCGCCCATGTTGCGTAGTTGGGCCACCATCACCAGGTACTCCATACCGCTTAGGTGCGTGTACAGGTGGGGTTCTTCGGGGACGTAGCCCATGCGCTGCCGAAAGTCCATCTGGTCCTCCGCTGTGGGACGTCCTTCAAACAGGATCTGACCCGAACTTGGCGCGATCAATCCGGTGATCATCTTCATCGTGGTCGATTTGCCGGAGCCGTTTGCACCGAGGTAGCCGG
>Ga0193743_1002409_pt1 | contig 13258 bp, 17 predicted proteins | sample L2c2metaG_FD_143038 | JGI IMG/M metagenome (GOLD analysis project Ga0193743, IMG submission 143038) | Soil microbial communities from a riparian zone of the East river system, Colorado, United States - L2c2 | ecosystem: Environmental > Terrestrial > Soil > Riparian zone | place: USA: East River... | reverse complement strand
TGCGTTGGATCAGTGACATAACCTAAGTACCGATTTAAAAGGTTAATGAATGCAATCAAAAAGGTGGTGAAGGTAAATTACCAGCTGGTGCATATCCGGTCATGTCGGTGGTAAACTTTGCCTGCAAATTGATCAATACCTAAATGTGTGATGATGAATATTTGACTGCGTACCATTCCGAATGGAATTGAGGCACCCGGACTGACGCATATGCTTAGCGCCTAAAACGCGGAAAACCATAAGCGACTCACCACACATCGCCAAGATTGTCTTCCGAGTTGAAGTCAGTTACTGGCATATAGATACACATTGTATATGACATACCCGTGCCAATAAAGGGATTCACGAAAGCAGTATAATCAGGATGAGACTGGTTTGCAGCAGAAGCAATTGCCGCTGAAATACGTTTCTGGACGTCTGGAGATGGCTGAGCATGGACCTCATAGATAGTAAAGAGCGACTGTGACGCGAGAAGAAGGCTCAGGACAAAGCCTCGAGTGTTCTGCATTGTTTTTCACGATAGGCAGAAAGCTGAAGACAGGAAGCCAGAGGAATCAGAGGTCTTATGCGGTCTTCAAGACAAGCTTTTTTCAAAGGCGCCAAAAGAGTGGAAGGGTTAATGAACGAAAGGAAGGAAGAGAAGAGTCATGCCGTATCGCATCCAACATTGATTTACGTTATAATATATAACGTTGCCGCGCCGGGGTGGTTCTATTCAGGTTCCATTCGGGCTGTTCAAGATGCACGTTGCAACTCACTTCATAGACTAGGAAAGTTTTCGCATTCGTAAGGGTGATAAAACGTATGATCCTGGGGATCTATATCGCTGTGAAGGACGGCAACCGTGTTCCATCCCCATAGTACTTTTATGTTGGAACTTCTTCGGGCTTTCCAACGTCATACCATCAATATTTTATAATTTCCACCCGTAACGTCTCAATATGTCGAATAAAATCTATATCTTTTGTAGACACATACATTGTTATGAATCTTATTTTGTCAACATTGAGGCTACGTGTTGTTGGTGTTGTCGGACGACTCCCGGAGAGGTAATACGCGTAGTGCAACACGATGTTACGGAGTATCACTGAGGCCTGAGGGTTTGAGGCGAGAAATGCTGTAAACGCACCAATTTAGACAAATGGGTGTGGCGCCGTGGCGTCCTGACACGCGCAACCGGGTCCAAAGTTAGCGTGGCATTAAGAAAAACAGGGGATTTCAGGGGGGCTGAGGTGTGAGGACCTAGAATATGTTGTATAATCATAGTCTTTTGTCTTTAGAAGCTCGCCAGCAGGGAGAAAAAGTGAAAAATGGGCCCAAGGCAAATGATCCTGACGGTGTGACGAACAAATGGACCTCAATGTGACGCTTTGACGTGTGACAAAATGCCGCCATCTGAGACCTCTGTATCTTTCACCTTTCCTTTTGTTTTGATTACTGTCTTTCTTTTGCAAGAGATAGTACATATGGTAGCTGACAAGGTTAAAAAAAACCTGACTTGCTTATGTGATGTAGTCAGCGAAAATATATTTCATATTTCTCTTATAGAGCTGTTAAAAATAATTGGAATTTAATAATGATTATATCTACATTGTGATCTTGTCCAAGTCAGCCCGTCCGAAAAGTTGAACCTTTAACATTCAGGAATCCGAGTCAGGCCTGCCTGTGAGTACTGCCTGACTCGGAGTGACTAGCAGCCCCATCAACCTCATTAAGGGACTTGGCAAGTTCCTATGGATTACTTTTAACTGAAGACCATGCCATTTACTGATGGAGACGTCACTCACCACCACGAAAATCACCCGTTTAAGCAATTCACCAGCAGCCATCAGGTATGCCCTAGATTTCAGCAACCGTACCGCTGGTGTGTCGGTCTCCAGTATCTCCAGCATCTCGCTTGTCTGATCCAATCTTTCAAGATAGGTTCAACAATAATCTGGAAATGCAAATGATCTAAACCTTTCTCACCTTTCCTTCCACCGTGATAACTCTTCAACCTGGGATACATCCATAATCTCTTCACTTTCAGTCATATTTGTCAGAGCTATATCGACCAAATCGTTTGCAAACTCTAACATCTCGTTTGAACGAACTATTGGATCTTCTGAGAATACTATCGGGTTTGTAACTGCAAAAGATGGCTCATCCTCTGCGTCCTCCGAGTACCCGCCGTCGTCATCTGCAAGTCATTTGTGAGAAACCTATTAACATAGACAGAAAGAGAAAAACACTTGCCATCCAATTCTGAAGTCATGTCACTGTCCGTATGGTCAAAGATCGATAGGCTCTTCGAGTCCATCATGTCCTTGCCGCCAATACATGTCAGCAAACTGGAGCCAAAAATTTGAGATTGACGGGGCATGGCTCACATGATATGAACAATGTTCTTCTCCAGATTTCGTAGCTGATATGACCTGGACTTTAGGCGCCTGGATACTAAGTGCAACACATCAATCTTGACACTACGTGTCATGTTTTTTCAACAGGTACTCACTCTCGTAAATGGTTGTCCTTGCCATTAGGAAGGTCCTGGAAACATGAAGCTGATACACTGGCATTCATGCGAGTTCGGTCCAAGTTTCCAATTTGATTGGGAACGAAAGCGTTCAGGATTCTCTTGGCGGTGGTACAAACCATATCAGCTGAAGATCACGCAGCTAGGAAACTGTATGTCGGGGGACTTCAGGAAACATCAGAGATCGATGAAATATTCCGTATAAGTATGAAAGGACATTCCATGCCATTTGAGTCCATCACTGTTTTCTTTAAGGGCGATCCAAAAGCGGTCTAATTATAAGCGGTTAGCGAGTAAACGATGTCATCAGACCCGTACGCGATGTTTACTTACCTCACGGAACCAACCCCGAACTAGATGTAGATGTTTATACAGAGACGCGTACTTTAGAAGAACAAGTACAAAGAACAAGGAATTTCTCCAATTGAGGTGTCTCAAGGCCAGAGTCAATGTCAGGGTCTCCCGGTTGATCTTATCATATACCTTGTTGCCTTAGGCCATAAGAATGGTGATACCGCGAGTGGGTTCCCAGTTGACACCAATACTGCTTGTGTGAATCAAGTACTTCCTTCTGGAGCCACAAATTTTGCATTGACTTGTGTTCTGAAACATAAGTAGTACATATTTCTTGTGAGTCCGGTAACTAAATCCTTTGTAGTAAATCCTTATGATGGTGACCCATATGACACTACGTTGCATGACCTACTTGTCGACCAACGACCCGTCTGCGCTTGGACGTTCTTGCCCTTATTGGTAGCGAGACGCGTATCTTGTATCTCGCTTGATTACTCATTAACCATTCTTGCTCTCTTCGACGGCGACGGCATTCTTGAATTGATGACTATCAGTGGGACACCTCAGATGCCCCTATCTGTTCAAACAATTGCTTGATGGCTATCTGGAATCTGCTATGCACTTCGGAAAGCCGTTGTCTTTTTGTGGTTGATTCCTATGATTCTCTCCTCTATTTTTTCAAGATAGTATATGATGGACGAGGTGTGAGGTTGGCTAGAGTGGGGGAATCGGTACTTGGGGTTGGTGGAACAAGGGTTGGAGGGGATGATGCCAAAGACTTTGTAACCAAATGACTCTATTCCAAGGTTCCTTTGGTGAAAAGAAGAAAAGCTGAGCTCGCTGCAGCCTTTTCATTGCCTAACTGTGAAGGTAGACTTCTTGCACTCGTCACTACCTCTGTGCTTGGCAAGAACCTGAGTTGCTCTGTTCGATGTCAGTCCGACTGTACCGCAGACACAGATCACAGTGCACAAGCTCCCTACGGCTATTGAAATACTTGGGATTCAACAGGCTGAGGCGTGGATGGTTGAAAAGATACATAGGGACCAAGGCTACAGAGGTATTTGATATAGTGCAAAATGTCAAGCGGGCCTGGAATCCTGATATATCTGATACTTTAGGCTCAATCAAATACCTTCTCAAAACGTGAGAAGGGATTTGTGGACGGTTTTGGTACGAGACTACCTGATACTTATAGGAAAGGGAACGACCAGAACAAGTTAGTGGATGCCTCGGATTTCCCCGGTGGCAGCCCAATTACTATAGGCTGTCCATCAAACGAGTCTATGGACAAGGCTCCTACCCCACCAGTTACAACGCATAATAACGCTGCGATACGACAAGGAAGATGCCTTAGCACGAACCGAACTGAAATACCCTATAGAGCGGTAGAACTTCTGGTAAGTTTTGGTAACTGACTAGTGGTCCCAGTATCTTCCATGATGATGACGATTCGACCAGAGCGTCGGGCATGTGCCCACGCTGTCAGAGTCATGGTCATGTTCGAATAGGCCCTTTGTCACAGACATCATCCATGGTCAGTTCCAGGACGCGTTAGTGGGTGTTGACGCGGTCATTCACACTGCCTCACCTCTTCCTGGAAGGACTGACCCACAAGACACTTGAAACCAGTCATCCCTTTGCAAATAGCAAACAGATTCTTTATTGGTAGAGTGCCATCGAGGGTTCTTTGAACGTTTTACGGCAAGCCGAGAAAGCGGGAGTCAAGAAGTTTGTTGTTACAAGCTCGATAGTCGCTGTAGTTGAAGATTCTGCCGTGAAAGGCGTGACATCTTTTGAAATCGTGATTTAACTGAAATCGCTTTACACAGCGACAATAGTGGAACTACCTACGCAGGTGCGAAGATATCTGCAGAACGCGCCATATGGGAGTGGGCAGAGGTTCATCCAGACGTTGACGTCACCGCGGCTAAGTCAATCACATTGGTCCTTCAATTAAAATATAGCTTACAAAAAATTCCCAACAACCGTCCCACCTTTCCTCTACGGTCCACCCCCACCCACTAGTCTTAATCTGCTCTTCCCTACCGGTGTTTATCCACCTCCTTCCAGTCATGCCGACATCCGCGATGTTGCTCGCGCCCACGTCAGAGCTCTGAGCATAGGACACTTGATGTCAGAGTGGGGGTAACAAGTCCGACAAGAACAGGAAACGCGTTATCATTGCTTCTCCTCATGGGCATGCGCTTAAGCACGTTTTGGATGATTAGTATCAAGGAAGTTACAGGGTTACACAAGGAGGATTTTCATACACTGGAAGAGTTATGCTGTGTGGCTGTTTAACAATTCGCTCTCATGAGAGCCTAACCTTTCTCACCTTTTCAGACAATGTAAATGACCTGCTTCTATAGGATGAGGAGTGGAAAAAGAACGGATATACTTTTACTGAAGTTCCACATTTTAACCTGCTATCGAACTGCCTAACTAATTGTACATGCTACCCACCGCCGAACACCCAATAACATTCCTACCTGATATATAGAACCAACCACTTCGTGCCCTCTTGAGTACCCCCAGGCTCCTCCACGAATCCCTGGCTTTCATAAAGTCTTTGCGCCTCAAAGTTGGCATCATTCACCTCCAATATTAAAATCTTTTGCCTTCTGCCATTGCCTTCTCTATTCTGATCGTCCTGACCCTTGTCAATGACACAGAAGTCTCTGACAACCTGCGAAGCGTGCTCGACCATCCGCCTGCCCACTCCTTTCTTTCTGAAGTCAGGATGAACCCACATTCCAGTCAACATGTAAATTTCTGCATCTCCTCTTGCTTCAATCCTCGGTGGGAAAGCTAGTACGCCACGCAGCATTTCTGGTCCCAATACCGAAAGTGTTCCCACCCATTTAGATTCGTGATCATCATGATGAGAGCCTGCATCTATTTCATTTGAAGCATCGGCTATCGCGGACGGTGCAGTTGTGGCGAAGAGAGTTGTTCGTGCTGGATTATTGACCCTTCCACGCCACTGCTCGCGAGAGAATGCAGTTTCAACTGTATGTGTCGAGCCGAAAGCCTCCGGATCTGTTTTAAGTGCTGCTAGTCGGATACGGATATACTGAGTAATGTGGTCTTCCGAAACTGGTTTCGGGATTGAAAAAATAGTAGTGGTGTATGTCATTGAAGTTGAAGACTAAGGTGTGTATACACCTAGGGCTGATTATCGGACTTTTGAATAGAATCAATGACTCATGCTGGATCGACGAGCTTCGCATGACTTGGAGTCCATATGATTGTTGATAAGGGGCCGTCTATTTATGATTGAAAATTGTGAGAGGGATAAAGTCCATTTTATTTCGGTCATCCTAATAGGACTTAGGCAGCACTATCCAATAGGAGATATAAACAGGCTTTTCCTGGGTTGTGCTGCTGAAATTCATGAGCAGGTAGCGAAACCCGGGTACGGGTGCAGGTAGGGGAGGCTTATCTACAGATAACCGCGGGTGCTAGCCACAATAGTAATCCCAGTTCAGTCTGATGCAAAGATCAGTGTCAAAACGCCATCACTCTGATTGATTAAGATAGTTACCAGGTAATTTAACCAGCTTTGAGCGCTACCGTTTCGATCTCTTTGAGGATGAGATCTAGTCCTTCATCGGTCCAGTAGCGACGTTCATGGGAGGCGAGCTGGCGCATAACATAAGCTGCTGGGTCAGACTCGTCGCGTCCAATACCAAGACGAAACCGGTAGAAGCCCATTTCTCCGCCAAGAGCGGAAACGATACTTTTGACGCCGTTGTGTCCATTCGCAGACCCTCCTAGTTTGACGGAGAGTGCTTCGACTCTGTGTGAGAGAGAATCGGTAAGAATGATCATGGAACTTGGAGAGTTGACAGATTGACGGTAAGCGGCAACAATTGAGGGTCCAGATATGTTCATAAGAGATTCTGTTAAACATTTTCAGCATACAAATTTTTGGGAAAGAGGAGAGTGAAATGCGCACTGGATTTGAAGAGGGTGAGCGCAATCATCGTGTTCCCAACAACTAGATTTCCCTGACCAGAGTATCCACCTTTGACCGAAGACATACGTATACCTAGCCTTGATGCCATTGCATCGATAACAAACTGGCCAATACTGAGTACATAAGGGCTGGTCAGGAAAAAAAAAAAGAAATTTTGGTTTGGTTTTGAAATACAAACCTGTGCCTGGTGATAGGGTATGGGAGATTGCCCAGTCCTGCAATGAAGAGACGTGGTACAGAGGATATGGTCATTTTTCTATTGGCGTTGCATTTTTTTTTGTGAAGGCTATTTAAAAAGTCAAGTTGAAGGCCAGAGTCAGTATGTGAACGGATCAACCATCAACGGAGGAGGCTGTGTGAGTCAGCGAAATCACAGCCCAACTGAATTCTCCTATCGGTTAGAATACTTTCATACTATTCTATGTACTTTTTACATATATATGTATATGGAGAACTTCAGGTGTTGAGCGCACTTCACTTTGTGACATTCTTGGTAGTAATACATCAACGGAGTTGTGACAATCCGACTTTTGCTGCCTTACTACTTAAGTTTTGTTTGAACCACACTCCTTACCTTTTCCCCTCAATGTCCACTACTGCAGCGCCCCCAGCTCCTTTGGCCTTGCCAGATTCGACCATTATCGTTGTCTCCCGCGGTGCCAAGGCCAACCTGGGGTCTGACGTCCGTATACGTAGACAGAAACGCAGGTTTTCTGCTCCGTCATCCACGGCCAGCATCCAGCCTTTGAAGATCTGCAACTTCAAGTCGTTGTCTTATTCCCTCGAAGCATTGGACTTATCTTCGGCCTCACCGATACAAACGCTCGCCTCTCTTCGTTTTCTCGTTCTTTCTTACCTCGCAGATCTTGAAAGACGTTTATCAGATCTCGAATCGCCAAGTTTTGAGGCATGGTCCCTTCACGACAAATTCTCCATAGACGAAGCAACGCAATGGGCACGCACCGCTCTCGAAATGCTAGAGGGCATTCGTGCCGACGTCTGTTCTCACTTACCAGAGTTTCAATTTGCTGATCTTTCTACCCTCGAGTCCTTCGTCAAATCACACCTACCAGACCTTCCAGACATCTCAAAATTTACAGAGATGCGGTCGCATCTTCCGGACATGCCTCACCTCCCAGACATGGCAGAAATGCGCTCGCACTTGCCGGAAATGCCTCATCTTCCTGACATGGACAACGTTCGATCCCACTTTTCCGACATGCGCCTCAAGCTTGACGACGTTCGCACACGATTTCACGAATTTGATTTTCAGAAACCACTCGACTACATCCCTACATTGTCAAACCATCTAAAGAATCTCCACACCCATCTTTCCAGCATGGAGCTCCCCTCTGGACCACCTGTACCTTCTCTGGCTTCAAGTACTGTACTTTCTGACCTCCTCGATGCTCTTTTATCTTCCGAAATCGTAACCGATATATTAAACTCGACGCCAGATGTCGTTGAGGCTGATGCCTTACTAGAACGGACAGCCTGCGAAGTAACAGACGCCATCAAACGATCCTTGAATGGCGTACACCTTATTAAATATTCAGACTTGCCTGCTCCCTGGAGAAGTAATCCCTTTGTTACGCATGGTTACAGGTGAAACATTTCGTTGAATTCAGCATCTCTTCTTCATTTTTTGACCGCGTCACATAGATTTATACCCGTAGAAAGATGGCCTCTCATCGTCCTCTCTTTATTCGCATTTCATAATGAAACCCGTCAGTCTCGTTATTTCACTCATACTTCCTCATTCTCACATTATTCTTAATCTGGCTAGTAAATATTCATACACACCTACTTCCATTTCTACATTGGGCAATAAACCTAATTCCCCTATCCAACAGCACACCCATCTCTGACATGCCCGAGTTGCTATTCATGGCGTTTGCTTTGCTCTGTCTACTAAGTAGTACACTTTGGCATACAATGGCAGGCTGTGCTGACCAGCACAGCATGGAATTTTGTGCCAGGGTGGACTACGTTGGCATTGGATGGTGATTACATTTGTTCTTTCACTACTTTCGATATCAACAATTGATGTATCATTTTAGGCTAATAAGCGCTACCATTGGTACCATCGTCCATTATGGATTTACATGTCACCAAAGCATCGGAAATGTTTTCCTCGGGCTGTGCTTTGCAACAGGTTTGGCAGGCAATATTTTCCCGTTCATGATGTGGTTTAATCTACCCGAATATCGAGTGCGTATGGGGGATATTTAGTTTTCTTAGCCATCGCTAACTGACCGCTCTCCTTCTAGTTATATAGAATAGGCTTTTTCCTTACTCTCGCGTTCTCCGGGGTCGGACCTATGGTCGCTTTGTCCATGCTCCATTCGAAAAAAGAGATGTTAAGCTTTATCAGTATGCACCAAACCCCGATTGTATATTTTTGGTTTTGCTTACCCGTGGCATAACAGCACCTGTCGTTCCTTCGTTATTATCCTACATCATTGGGCTTATATTTTACGCCACTCAATTCCCTGAATGTTTGCTATCAGCAGACGTTCGTCGAAGACTTGATAGCATCGGTGGTGGTAAGTGATAAAAGCCCTTTTTTCCCTCCTTCGCCTTCGCATTTCTCAAAGCACTCACCCTTAACCAACCTTCAATCTATTTCACAGGTTCTCACACTATTTGGCACTGCTTCATCGTCCTCGCTGTTAGTCAACACAAGACTGCCATTCAAGACATGAAGGAGGGTCTGCAATGCTTGATCCCTGCGTAAAGATCCATATTTATGTTGCTTTAATTTATGGTTGCTTTCAACGCTTTGAACGTTAGTGTTTTTTTTTGTTTTGATAAATCCTTGTGGTAAGGCAAAGAAAATGAAGAGAAGTATTTCGAGAATTGCATCAAGATTGTGTATATGCGGCGATTGTCAGTCCGGCACCCAATTTGGAGACAACTCGCTAGAACCGACAAACATTTCGGCTCGACTTGAGAATGAATGACTGCTTAGCGCTTAGCCTGGATCATCGATTGCCCCTGCCCTTTCCAGCACTAATATCAATGGCTTCTGCCCTCGTCTTCTCGTGCAAAAATAAGTATGGGGAAGAGTATATCAGGCTTCTTCCGACCTAAGCTCCCCTCTACTAGCACTTCCATAACTCCAGACCCTCTGCAGCTCCCATTACAAGGATGTCGGGAAAAGAGGAGGCAGGTGATGTCTTCAAGGAGAAGAGTACTATGCCTATGCCATCTCAGGACGAGGAAGGCTTGCCTGCTCCTGGTTCGCAACAGCGATTGTTAGCCGAACGCAGGTTGGTGCGAAAGCTAGATATGCGGCTCATTCCTACGATTTTCATCATCTACATCATGAACTATATCGACGTAAGTTCATCTTTCTTTTGAGTCAAACTGTTCGTAACTGATGTTTTGGCAGCGCAATGGCATTACGACGGCACGATTAAAGGGCATGCAACAGGACTTGCATATTAACGGTAGATCCTATCTGCATTCACCTGCTCGTCTTGACTGTCATCTGATATGGAAGTTGTTTGTATCAACTGATTAGATGTTCAATATGCAACAGTGATAGCGATTCTGTTCGTGTCCTACTGTCCAGCTCAAATTCCGTCAAATATGGTGATTTATTTTCTCAATCCACAATTCACAAGCCCTTTTTTCTGATGTGATTCGTTGAATATCTAGATCCTAAACAAAGTTTCTAGGTACTTGCAATCACAAGCCATAGGGAAGAAACACTGAGTTTTCGGCCAATCAGACCTTCCCTGTACATCGGTATCTGCACGGTTCTATGGGGCGTGACGAGCGCGTTAACTGGGGTAAGACAAACTACAAGTTCTTCAAACATTAAACATTCAATATGTCCCATCCCCCAGATAACCAAAAACTATGCAGGTGTGCTCGCTTGCCGTGTTTTTATTGGCTTGCCGGAATCTGCCTTCTATCCTGGCGCGATTTATCTGCTTTCCAGATGGTATACAAAAAAGGTAGGCTCGTTGATGCTTAGCTATGCGGATACCTCGTTCAAATATGTCGCATAGGAGCTAGCTTTTAGGTCTGCCATTCTATACGCCGGCTTGCTTATTTCCAATGCCTTTGGATCGGTGAGTCGATATTATCACCTAGAGGAATTTCATTGGTATATCTCTATTTTTAGCTCATGGCTGCCGGAATCCTTGCAAATATGGAAGGAAGACGAGGCATACGAGCATGGCGATGGTGGGTCAAAATTTACAAGTATACTTACCACTGAACATATCTTGGCACGGGGCAACAGGTTGTTCTTTATTGAGGCGAGCCCTTATTTTCCGTATCTGCTTTGTGTACAATAATTCAAAGCCGTTTATAGGGTACCATAACAGTTTTGATTGGATTCAGTAGCATGTACGGTCTCCCTTGTATGATTTAACAACCCTTCCTCATGTATTACTTACAGGTGGACGTTGCCAGATTATGTCTGCTTCCTTTTTTAAAAAATGATTTCTGTCCAATATCCAACCAGCCTCTTTTCAGCCCCACAATACCCGATGGATGAACGCGGCCGAGCGTCGACTCGCACAGGCCCGTCTTGCCGAAGATGCTGGAGAAGCAGATAAAGACAACGCCGGAGATTCGTGAGTCACTTGTCTACTTTGATTGTCTCTTGAGTGTAACTTGACGAACATCTCCTGTCCAGTCCAGTCCAAGGACTCATAATGGCCATGAAAGACCCACTAGTATTCATATTTTCAATCATGACGATATCGCAGTTATTGGGTCTGAGTTTTGTCCAATATTTCCCAACGTGAGTTCTTATCACAAGGTCATCCTCCGATTTTACATTGATAAAATTTGGTTTAGGCTTACTCAAACACTTGGGTTCAGCACTACTGTTACTTTGCTTCTTGCAGCGTAAGCTTTGACAATACCTCCGCACTGTAAGCTTCTCTTGATTCTGCTCAACTTTTAGGCCTCCTTGGATCGTAGCGTCGATTGTCTGTTGCCTGAATGCACTTCATGCAGGTAAATAAATCCATTTCCTCAAATATCTATCTAGACAGACAATTACTCTTGTTCTCCTTAAATTGTAGATAAAACGGGAGAGAGGGTTTTCCACATGGCAGGATGGTGGTGGGCAGTGATCTTAGGTTTCATCATCGCGCTATCGACTTTCTCAATAGCTGGACGTTATGTCTCGCTATTCTTGATGGCGTGCGGCTATGTGGGTAAGTCGTGTTCACCGGTATCCTCTACTATTGACTCAGTTGGTCTGACTTCTGATGGAAAAAAGGTTTCGCAATGACACTTGTATGGGTATCAAATGCTATTCCACGACCTCCAGCGTAAGCTAGGCATTCGAATTGCATGTATTGCAAATTGATTTTTGTTTCTAGGAAACGTGCCGCAGCTATCGGGATAGTGAATGGCTGTGGTAATATTGGCAACGTGTAAGTCTGGGTCTTGAGAGACTCAGAGGTCAGCCTTATGACTCACCCGACTGGCTCTCAAGCATGGGTTCTTACACCTGGAAATCAGCCTGGGGCCCTAAATACCACCAGTCAATGGCCATATCTCTGGCAGCACTCGTCTTTAGTACTTTATTATCTCTCGGTGCGCATTGTTTTCACTATTGATCGCTGTTTTGTTTTATATCTAAAGCGTGTTCTAGTGATACGTCAAATTCTCGTAAGAAGAAATAAGAAATTGGACGTGGATGAGAAACTAGCTATGGAAGGGGCGAATCGGACAAGAGTTGAAGAGGCAGCAAAGTTGGAAGGGGTCACTTTCGAGCAGGCTATGGAGAAGAGAAAAGAATATCGGTATCTGTATTGATCTCGTGGTTTTTTTTTTTTTTCATGGATGTGTTAGAGAATACTGTATAATACTATCACCGACACTTGCAAGATTAGATCTGCCCATCACAAATTGATTTATCAAATTTTAAAACTAGAACAGTGAAATTTTGTCATATTTTAGAGGCTTCCTACTGTAAACAACTCTCCTAGCTCATTCTCCACTATTAACTTTTTCATTGTCATTCACCCACCCACTTAGTAGAGTTGGGTCTTGGAGTTAGCCCCTCGGCATCCCCATCGACCCTTCGCCCTGGAGTTTTGACAAGCGACTCTTCACTCGTCATCCCTACTCTCCCACTTGAGACATACGAGTGCTACAGTAGCTTACAAAACTGTCCCAATGTTTGGCATGTCGAGACTAATTGGCTTGTAACACAGAAAGTACATATGCTTAAATTCTGAAATTAATATATATTATAGGGGGACATAATACCTTTCTAAAAAAATCAGGATCATGTGATTCCAACCAAAACCAGCTGAGTAATTAAATATATAGGAAAATATGTCATTGGGACAGTTTTGTGAGCCTCTATTATTGTATCATCATCTGCCATATAACAAGTCAAATTTCGTTAGATAAATTGTGAGAAAAATAAACAAGGTCAGGTGACTCTATTTGTGCAGATTTGGTATGTTGAAATCAACTTCCACCAT
>Ga0193743_1002408_pt1 | contig 13259 bp, 7 predicted proteins | sample L2c2metaG_FD_143038 | JGI IMG/M metagenome (GOLD analysis project Ga0193743, IMG submission 143038) | Soil microbial communities from a riparian zone of the East river system, Colorado, United States - L2c2 | ecosystem: Environmental > Terrestrial > Soil > Riparian zone | place: USA: East River... | reverse complement strand
TTCGCGATCACCCGTAGCGACGGCGCCGGCAACATCTACCTCGAGGCCGCCGCCGGCGTCACCCTGTTCATCCTCGCCGGCCGCTACTTCGAAGCCCGGTCCAAACGCCGCGCCGGCGCCGCCCTGCGCGCCCTGCTCGACCTCGGCGCCAAGGACGTCGCCGTCCTGCGCGACGGCGCCGAGGTCCGCATCCCCGTCGCGCAACTCGCCGTCGGCGATCGGTTCGTGGTGCGACCGGGCGAGAAGGTCGCCACCGACGGCATCGTCGAAGACGGCGCCTCCGCCGTCGACGCCAGCATGCTCACCGGCGAATCAGTGCCCGTCGAGGTCGCACCCGGCGACCCAGTGGTCGGCGCGACCATCAACGCCGGCGGACGCCTGATCGTCCGCGCCACCCGCGTCGGCGCCGACACCCAACTCGCCCAGATGGCCACCCTCGTCGAACAGGCACAGACCGGCAAAGCACAGGTGCAGCGCCTCGCCGACCGGATCTCCGGCATCTTCGTGCCGATCGTCATCGCCCTCGCGGTCGCCACCCTCGGCTACTGGATCGGCACCGGCAACGGCACCACCGCCGCGTTCACCGCCGCCGTCGCCGTCCTCATCATCGCCTGCCCGTGCGCGCTGGGCCTGGCCACACCGACCGCGCTGCTGGTCGGCACCGGCCGCGGCGCCCAACTCGGGATCCTCATCAAAGGACCCGAGGTCCTCGAGTCGACCAAGACCGTCGACACCGTCGTGCTCGACAAGACCGGCACCGTCACCACCGGCCGCATGACCCTGGTCGACGTGGCCGCCGCCGACGGCGAGGACGCCGACGAGGTCCTGCGGCTAGCCGGTGCCGTGGAAGCGGCATCCGAACACCCGATCGCACGGGCGATCGCCGGCGCCGCCAACGGGGGCGGCCCGCTGCCCGCGGTCGCGGACTTCGCCTCCACCGAAGGGATCGGCGTCCACGGCACAGTCGACGGACGGAAGGTCACGGTCGGCCGCGCGGACGGCGCAAAGCCGCTGCCGACAGAGCTCGCCCGGGCGAAGGCGGCCGCCGAAACGGCCGGCCGCACCGCGGTCGTCGTCGGCTGGGACGGGCACCCGCGCGGCGTGCTCGTCGTGTCCGACGTGGTCAAGGCGACCAGCCGCGACGCGGTCACCGCCCTACGGGCCCTCGGGCTGACGCCGGTGCTGCTCACCGGCGACAACACCACTGTCGCCCACGCCGTCGCCGCCGAAGTCGGCATCGACCAGGTCATCGCCGACGTGCTACCCGCCGGCAAAGTCGACGTCGTCAAGCGGCTGCAGGCCGACGGCAAAGTCGTCGCCATGGTCGGCGACGGCGTCAACGACGCCGCCGCCCTCGCCCAAGCCGACCTCGGACTCGCCATGGGCACCGGCACCGACGTCGCCATCGAAGCCTCCGACCTCACCCTCGTCCGCGGCGACCTCCTCGCGGCCGTCGACGCCATCCGGCTCTCCCGGCGCACCCTACGCACCATCAAAGGCAACCTGTTCTGGGCCTTCGCCTACAACATCGCCGCCCTCCCGCTAGCCGCCGCCGGGCTGCTCAACCCCATGCTCGCCGGCGCCGCCATGGCGTTCTCCTCGGTGTTCGTCGTCTCCAACAGCCTGCGACTGCGGGGCTTCCGCCCCAACAGGTGACCCATCAGCCGGCGCTACCGGGCGGTCGCTGGCCCCGTCAACCGGGTGCCGGCGACCACACACGGTTTCGCGTGTGACGTACCTGTTGATGGACGCGTCCGCGTAGGTCTTATCCGCCCGGCGCGTTGTGCGGGGTGGTGCCGGTGGCGGTGACGCCGCCCGAGCAGGTCGCCCCCGGCTCGGGCGCGGCGCTGATCCGGAACTCCTGGATGAACTGGTCAATCCGCGGATCGGCGGGGCTGTCGACCTTGAGTTGCAAACCCCACGCCTGCAATGAGATCGGCCGGTCCAATCCAGAGTTAAGGGGACATCGTCAGGTACGGCGTGCCCCGGACCTTCTCCGCAAGCGTCGCGATCTGGTCGGCGGGCAGGTCAAGCCGGTAGGTGATCCACACGGCGCCGTGCTCCAGGCTGTGGACCGTCGCCCTGCAACTGTTCCGGCAGGTACTCACGCACGTGAGAGCGTCCTCCAGCGACGCCAGCCCTACAGCCCTCGACCTGCGCCGCAATATCGGGATGCTGCTGGTCTCCGAGGGCAAGACCCGCGGAGGCAGTTACGGAGCTAGAACCGCTGTACGACGATTACTGCGTCGGCTTCGGACCGGACCACGAGGACACCCGGGAAATCGCCGACGTGATGGCCCGACTCCGGCTTGCCGGAGGATGAGTCGTCTACGGATCGGCCAGTCCGACAACCTCGATCGCGCAGGCCCAGGACAGGCGCCCCCGGCAGGATGCGGACCTGCGCGCGCCCTGGATGCCCCCGGCGGGGGATCCGTTGCCATCCCCTGAAGCGTTAACAAGGGCCCCTTCCCTTACCCGAGGATGTCGCGCACTAGCTGCTCGCACCACTCCAGCAGGGCCTGGTCGCGCAGCGGGTCGCCGCCGACCCGGCGGGTGGTCGGCCGCGGCACGCTGACCTGGTCGGTCGCCGACTTGTAGACCGCGTCCGGGTGGTAGCGCTTGAGCCGCAGCTGCTTGGAATCAGGCAGCGGCATCGGCGAGAAGCGCAGGTGGCGGCCCTGGACCGAAACGTCGGTGAGCCCGTGCGAGCGCATCACCAGCCGGAACCGGGCGATCGCCACCAGGTTGCGGACCGGCTCCGGCGGCTCGCCGTAGCGGTCGGTCAGCTCGGCGACGATCTCGTCGAGCTGCTCGGTCGAGCGGGCCTCGGCCAGCTTTCGATACATCTCCAGGCGCAGCCGCTCGACCGCGATGTAGTCGTGCGGCAGGTTGGCGTCGATCGGGAGATCGATCTTGAAGTCGAACTCCTCCTCGGGCTTCTCGCCCTTGAACGCCGACACGGCCTCGCCGACCATCCGCACGTAGAGGTCGAAACCGACCCCCTCGATGTGGCCGGACTGCTCGCCACCGAGCAGGTTGCCGGCGCCGCGGATCTCCAGGTCCTTCATCGCGACATACATGCCGGCGCCGAGCTCGGTGTGCTGGGCGATGGTCGCCAGCCGCTCGTGCGCGTGCTCGGTCAGCGGCTTGTCGGGCGGGTAGAGGAAGTAGGCGTAGGCCCGCTCCCGGCCCCGGCCCACCCGACCGCGGATCTGGTGGAGCTGGGCCAGGCCGAGCAGGTCGGCGCGCTCCACGATCAGCGTGTTGGCGTTGGGGATGTCAATGCCCGACTCGACGATCGTGGTGCAGACCAGGACGTCGTATTCCTTCTCCCAGAAGCCGACCATGACCTTCTCGAGCGTGTCTTCGCCCATCTGGCCGTGTGCGACCGCGATCCGCGCCTCGGGCACCAGCTCACGCAGCCGGCGCGCCGCCCGGTCGATCGACTCGACCCGGTTGTGCAGGTAGAAGACCTGGCCGTCGCGGAGCAGCTCGCGGTGGATGGTCGCGGCGACCTGCCGGTCGTCCTGCGCGCCGACAAACGTCAGCACCGGATGCCGCTCTTCCGGCGGGGTCGCGATCATCGACATCTCGCGGATGCCGGTGATGGCCATTTCGAGGGTACGAGGAATCGGCGTCGCCGACATCGTCAGCACGTCGACCGAGGTGCGCAGAGACTTGAGCCGCTCCTTGTGCTCGACGCCGAAGCGCTGCTCCTCGTCGACCACGATCATGCCGAGGTTCTTGAACCGGGTCGCCGACTGCAGCAGCCGGTGCGTGCCGATCACGATGTCGGCCGTGCCGGACGCGGCCATGTCGAGTGTCTGCTCGGCCTCTTTGGGCGTCTGGAACCGCGACAGCTGCCGGATCTCCACCGGGAACTGGTTCATCCGCTCGGAGAAGGTGTTGAAGTGCTGCTGGGCGAGCAGGGTCGTCGGCACCAGGATCGCGACCTGCTTGCCGTCTTGGACCGCCTTGAACGCCGCGCGTACGGCGATCTCGGTCTTGCCGTAACCGACGTCGCCACAGATCAGCCGGTCCATCGGGATCGCCTGCTCCATGTCGCGCTTGACCTCGTCGATCGCCGACAGCTGGTCGGGCGTCTCGGTCCACGGGAACGCGTCTTCGAGCTCGCGCTGCCACGGCGTGTCAGGCCCGAACTGGTGACCCTTGGACGCCTTGCGGGCCGCGTACAACTGGATCAACTGGGCGGCGATCTCGCGGACGGCCTTGCGGGCCCGGGTCTTGGCCTTCTGCCACTCGGAGCCGCCCATCTTGTGCAGCACGGGCGTCTCACCGCCGACATAACGCGACAGTTGGTCGAGCTGGTCGGTCGGCACGTAGAGCCGGTCACCGGGCTGGCCGCGCTTGGAGGCCGCGTACTCGATCACCAGGTATTCCCGGCTCGCGCCGTTGACCACCCGCTGCACCAGCTCGACGTATTTGCCGATGCCGTGCTGCTCGTGCACGACGAAGTCGCCGTTGCGCAACTCCAGCGGGTCGATCGTGTTGCGCCGCCGGCTGGGCATCTTGCGCATGTCGCGGGTGGTCGCGCCGCGCCCGCCGGTCACGTCGTTGCCGGTCAGCACGACCAGCTTGGACGCCTCGTCGACGAACCCATGGTTGAGCCCACCGCAGGTGACCAGCAGGTCGCCGGCGTTGGGCGGGGACTCGATGCCCTCGGTGAGCACCGCGCCGAGGCCCGCGTCGCGCAGCACCTCGACGGCCCGCTGCGCCGGCCCATGCCCTTCGAAGACCAGGGCGACCGCCCAGCCGTCGGTGCGCCACTGCTCGACGTCTTTGATCACCCGGGCCGTCTCGCCGTGGTAGAGCGTGGTCGGTTGGGCCGACAGCGCGATCGCGTCACCCGCGTCGGGCGTGACGGTCACCGCGTCGACCGGGTCTTCCCAGGGCCGCGGTTCGGCTTCGACGACGCTCTCCACCAGGCCGAACGGCGACACCGACCACCAGGGCTGGCGCAACTCCTGCGCGGCATGGCGGACTTCACCCAGGGTCTTGAACGCCGCGGCGCCGAGGTCGATCGGCGCCTGCCCACCGACGGCGGCCGCGGCCCAGGAGGCCTGCAGGAACTCCTCACTGGTGCGCACCAGGTCGTGCGCCCGGGTGCGGATCCGCTCCGGGTCACAGAGCAGCACGTGGGTGCCCGCGGGCATGCAGTGCACCAGCAGCTCGAGCTCGTCGACGCCGACCAGCGCCGGGGCCAGCGACTCCATCCCCTCGACCGGGATGCCCTCGGCCAGCTTGTCGAGGATCTCCAGCAGCTCGGGATGCGTCTCGCTGAGGGCTCTTGCTTTGGCCTTCACGGCGTCAGTCAGCAACAGCTCGCGGCACGGTGGCGCGAACATCGTGTCGACCTTGTCGATGGTCCGCTGGTCGGCGACGGCGAAGGTGCGGATCTCCTCGACCTGGTCGCCCCAGAACTCGACCCGCGACGGATGCTCGTCGGTGGGTGGGAAGACATCGAGGATCCCACCGCGTACGGCGAACTCGCCGCGCTTGGTGACCAGGTCGACACGGGCGTAGGCCATGTCGTTGAGGCGGTGCGCGACCTCGTCGAGATCGGCCTCTTCTCTCGCGCACAGCTCGACGGGCTCGAGGTCGCCAAGCCGCTTGAGCTGGGGCTGGAGCATGCTCCGGACCGGCGCGACGACGACCCTGACCGGGTGGTCGCCCGGGTGGGCCAGCCGCCGCAGGACGGCGAGCCGCCGCCCGACGGTGTCGGAGCGCGGCGAGAGCCGCTCGTGCGGCAACGTCTCCCAGGCCGGGTAGCTGACGATCTGGTCCTCGGGCAGCAGGCTGGCCAGCGCCGCGGCGAGGTCGTCGGCTTCGCGGCTGGTGGCGGTGACGGCGAGCACGGGCCGCCCGGCACCATCACTCTCGGCGGCGACGGCGGCAACGGCGAATGGGCGCAGGGCGGCGGGCGCGGTGAGATCGAGCCCGTCAGCGTCGGGGAACCCGGCGCGGGCGAGGTCGCGCGCACGGGCCAGCCCCGCGTCACCCAGGGCCGCGGCAAGCAGACCTTGAAGCATGGATGATCCTTCGGGCACGCAGGACGGCCCCCCGCCGGCAAGGACGGGGGGTGCGACGTGCGGATTCCAGACTACGCCGGGCGTACGACAACCCGCTCCTGCGCTGTCCGACGAAGTGGATGCCCGAATTGTTCCCTCAGAGACGGCCCCGTGAAGCCGGCCCCGTGCAGGGGAGTGATCGAGTGGCAGTGCGTCCGGCAACCGACTCCCGTTCCGTACGCACCGTCTTTTGCCGGGCGTAGCAGCATGAATCCGGCGGTTCGATGACGGCGCGGGACCGCCGGGCGGGGAGCGGGACAACTGATCGCCGGGCGGCGCGGGGGGCACGGCGGCGTTCAAAAGAGGAGCAGGACAAGCGACTTTGCCTGACGGCCCTCAGTAGCGGACCGAGATGCGGCGGGCCTCCGCATCGACGCGGGCCTCGCCGCCGTAGGGGAGGATCTGCTGCGGGTCGGTGTGGCCGATGTCGAGGTCGAACACGACGACCGCATCCGGGGCGTATTCGCCGGCCGCGCGCAGCACTGCCGCCCGCTGGTCGTCGGCATAAGCCTGCTTGGCCGATGGCGACAGCTGGTTGGTGCGCTCCCAGCACTTGGCGCGGCCGACCAGGATCGCCGGCACGCCCGACAGCCAGCCGCGTTCGCCGAGGTTGCGGAGCATGTAGTAGACCTCGATCGCCGGCGGCATGTCTTCCGACGTCTCGGTGAAGAAGATGGCGCCGGGTGGTGGGGCAGCGACCTTGTCGGCGGCCAGCAGCCAGGTCAGCACCTCGATGTTGCCGCCCCACAGAGGGCCGGTCACCGGGGACGCAGGGCCGCCGTGCCAGATCCAGCCCGCAGCCGGGAACATCGGCTCGGACGCCGACGCGTAGTCGGGCGTGCCCCAGTCGACCGGCTCGTCGCTGTAGTCCGGTGACGCGGTCAGCTCGAACCAATCCGAACCGAACAGCGCCGCCGTCAGGGAGTCGCGGGTGATCGGGTGCAGAGCGCCGGCCCGGCCGAGTTGGACCATCACCGAGCCGCCGTGGTAGCCGACGATGCCGAGGCCGCTGAGGTAGTTGAGCAGCGTGGTGTTGTCGGAGTAGCCGAAGAACGGCTTGGGGTTGGCGCGCAGCACCGCCGGGTCGAGGTGGCGCAGGATCGTTAGCTGGTCGTTGCCGCCGATCGAGGCCAGCACCGCGTCGATCGTCGGGTCGGCGAAGGCCGCCATGACGTCGCGGGCGCGGTCTGCGGGCGGGGCACCCATGATCCGGGTGGTCGGGTATTCCACCGGCTCCAGCTTGAACTCGTCGCGGAGGCGGCGCAGGCCCAGCTCGTAAGGCCCGGGGAAGATCGCCGGCAGGCCCGCGGAGGGGGAGATCACCGCGACGCGCGACCCGGCTCGCGGCTTGGGTGGGTAATGCATGTAGCCAAGCTAGCCACTGCCGCAAACGGGATTAACAGCACAATTCACAGGGCTGCTCCGCCCGCGTGTCCAGCCGGCGCAGGTAGCATCATCATGCACGGGACAGCGCTGTCCGCCCTGCACCGCCGTAAGGAGCGCACCCGTGTCCGACCCCACCGGTCCGACCAACCCAGACGACCCCGACGCGGCGCTGCGGGCCGATATCCGCCGGCTCGGCACGCTGCTCGGGCACACGCTGGCCCGCCAGGAAGGCCGGCCGCTGCTCGACCTCGTCGAGGAGATCCGGGCCCTGGTCCGCAGCGACGCCGAAGCGGCCGCGACCCGCCTCTCGGCGATGGACGTCACCACCGGCACCAAGCTGGCCCGCGCCTTCTCCACCTACTTCCACCTGGCCAACATCACCGAGCAGGTGCACCGCGCCCGGGAGCTGCGGCGGCTGCGGGCGACCACCGGTGGCTGGCTCGACCAGGCCGCCAAGCGGATCGCCGAGCGCGGGGTGCCGGCCGAGGAGATCGCCGCCGCCGGGCGCCGGCTCGCGGTGCGGCCGGTGTTCACCGCCCACCCGACCGAGGCCGCCCGCCGGTCGATCCTGTCGAAGCTGCGGGCCGTCGCCGACGAGCTCGACGCCGAGGCCGCCGAGAGCGTGCTCTACGGCGCGCCGCCGCACGCCGACGACCGGCGCCTCGCCGAGCTGCTCGACCTGCTCTGGCAGACCGACGAGCTGCGCCTCGACCGGCCGGACCCGACCGACGAGGCCCGCAACGCGATCTACTACCTGCGTGACCTCTACGCCGACGCCGCGCCGCAGGTGCTCGACGACCTCGCCGACACGCTGCGCGGGCTGGGCATCGAGACCTCGCCGACGGCGCGCCCACTGACCTTCGGCACCTGGATCGGCGGCGACCGCGACGGCAACCCGTTCGTCACCCCGGCTGTGACCCGCGACGTCCTTCTCATCCAATACGAGCACGGCATCCAGGCCACCGAGCAGGCGCTCGACCACCTGATAAACGAGGTCTCGGTGTCCCGCCGGCTGCGGGGTGTCTCCCTCGACCTGGCCGCCAGCCTGGCCCGCGACCTCGACAACCTGCCCGAGGTGGCCGAGCGGTTCCGCCGGGTCAACGCCGAGGAGCCCTACCGGCTCAAGGCCCGCTGCGTGAAGGCCAAGCTGGCCAACACCCGACTGCGGCTCGCCCGTGGCACCGCGCATGTGTCGGGCCGCGACTACCGCGGCTCCGCCGAGCTGCTCGCCGACCTCGAGCTGATGCGTGCCTCGCTGGCCCGCAACGCCGGCCAGCTGACGGCCGTCGGCAAACTCGCGAGCGCGATCCGCACGATGTCGGCGTTCGGCCTGCACCTGGCCACGATGGACATCCGCGAGCACGCCGAGGCCCACCACGCGGTGCTGGCCCAGCTCTACGGCCACGTCGGCGAGGTCGCCGACTATCGCAACCTGCCCCGCGACGAGCGCACCAAGCTGCTGGCCACCGAGCTGGCCGGCCGCCGGCCGCTGGCCGGGGTGGGCACCGCGCTGACCGACGCGGCGCGCAAGACGTTCGACGTGTTCACCGCGATCCGCGAGGCGCAGGACCGATTCGGCCCGGAGGTCATCGAGTCCTACATCATCTCGATGACGCTCGGCGTCGACGACGTGCTGGCCGCGGCCGTGCTGGCCCGCGAGGCCGGGCTGGTCGACGTGCACGGCAACCGCGCCGACGTCGGCTTCGTGCCGCTGCTGGAGACGCCGGCCGAGCTGACCGCCGGCGGCGAGATCCTCGACGAGCTGCTGTCGCTGCCCGCCTACCGCTCGCTGGTGCAGGCCCGCGGCGACGTGCAGGAGGTCATGCTCGGCTACTCCGACTCCAACAAGGAAGCCGGCATCACCACCTCGCAGTGGTCGATCCACCGGGCCCAGCGCGCGCTGCGCGACGTCGCGGCCCGGCACGGCGTCCGCCTGACGCTCTTCCATGGCCGCGGCGGCACGGTCGGCCGCGGTGGCGGCCCGACCCACGAGGCGATCCTGGCCCAGCCCTACGGCACGCTCGACGGGTCGATCAAGGTCACCGAGCAGGGCGAGGTCATCTCCGACAAATACACGCTGCCCGCGCTGGCCCGGGAGAACCTGGAGCTGACCGTGGCGGCCGTGCTCCAGGCCACGCTGCTGCACACCGAGCCGCGCCAGCCGCTGGAGATGCTCTCCAAGTGGGACGACGCGATGGATGTCGTGTCCGCCGAGGCCTTCTCCGCGTACCGCGATCTGGTCGAAGATCCTGATCTGCCCGACTATTTCTGGGCCTCGACGCCGACCGAGCTGCTCGGCGCGCTCAACATCGGCTCCCGTCCGGCCAAGCGCCCCAACGCCAACGCCGGCCTCGGCGGGCTGCGGGCGATCCCGTGGGTGTTCGGCTGGACCCAGTCGCGGCAGATCGTGCCCGGCTGGTTCGGCGTCGGCTCCGGTCTGCAGGCGGCCCGCGCCGCCGGCCTCGCGCCGGTGCTCGCGGAGATGCACGGCGACTGGCACTTCTTCCGGACGTTCCTGTCCAACGTGGAGATGATGCTGACCAAGACCGACCTGTCCATCTCGCGCCGCTACGTCGACACGTTGGTGCCGGCTCCGCTGCGGCGGATCTTCGAGACCATCGAGCAGGAGTACGAGCTGACGAAGCGCGAGGTTCTCGCGATCACCGGCTCGCCCGCGCTCCTGGAGAACAACGCCGTGCTGCAGCGCACGCTGGCCGTCCGCGACACCTACCTGGAGCCGCTGCACCACCTGCAGGTCGCGCTGCTGCGGCAATACCGCGACTCCGGTGCGGCCGGGCGGGCGGTGGCGACGGCGCCGGGCGGCCGGCGCGCTCCGGGCGACGGCGCCGCGCTCGAGCGGGCGCTGCTGACCACGGTCAACGGCATCGCGGCAGGCATGCGCAACACGGGCTGATTGCCGGGGTCGCCCCGGCCTGACACCATCACGACTATGGCGGGGGTCGATGCGTTGCCCGGGACCGGAGCCCGGTCCCGGGTGTTCCCGGTGCTGCGGCTGGTGCTGCTCGGGCTTTGGGTGGTGTGGGCGGCGGCCGCGTGGTGGACCGCGCCCCGGGCCGCCACCATCGAGCAGGCCAGAGCCGACGCGGCGGCCGAGCGGATCGTCGCCCACCAGTGGGCCGACTCGTTCGGCGACGCCAGCCGCAGCTCGCTCTGGTTCACGCCGCTGTGGTTCACCTCCGGCGTCCAGTCGACCCAACAGGTGCTCATCTGGCGCACCGGTTTCGGCCGGGTGCACTACACGCAGGTCGAGCCGACCACGCCCGGGTTCGGGTCCGGGATCTCGGTCGAGGGCGCGCCGAGCGAGTCCGATCAGCTGCGCCTCCGGTTGCCGCAGGACGCCGTCGGCACCCCCGTGCCCTACCTCGCGCCGGTGCTGGCCACCGTGCTCGCGCTGGTCTGCCTGGCCATCCTGCTGGGAACGGCGCCGGGGCTGGGCACCCGATGGTTCTGGTTCTTCCTCGGCGGGCTGCCGTTCGGGCTCGGCGTGCTGCTGTGGCTCCGCGCGGAACGCCCGTGGACGGAGCCCGAGCCACCGGCTCCGGACAGCAAGACCGGCCAGCCGAAGCGGTACTCCGGGCTGACCGGTCTTGGACTCACGATCCTGGCCGGGATCGCTATCTCGATCGTGATCGCGTTGCTGCGGCCCATGCCGGATTGGCTAGTGCCGAGCTCACTGCCTTAGCTCGTCTCCCCGGTCACCGAGAATGACGACAGCTTGCGGATCGCCAGCGTCACGAACAGGGCCGTCACCACGATGCTCATCACCAACGCGACCGGGAACGAGACGTTGGGGCTGAGCAGCGACGAGCCCGAGGCCCTGTCGGAGATGGTCAGCACGTACTGCTGCACCGACAGCACCCGGGTGCCGCTGACCAGGTTGGAGAGCAGGCCCTCCCAGACGATCACGTAGACCAGGCCGAGCAGCACCGGCCGGCGGGAGATCAGGCTCAACGCGACGAAGATCGCCGAGTAGAGCGTCGCCCCCGCGATCGCGCCGATCACCAGTCCCAGGCCCAGCCGGGGACCGTCGGCCAGCGCGCCGACGATGTAGAACGGGACGGCGGCGGTGGCACCCGTGACCGCGATCGAGACCAGCAGCTTGGGCAGGACGATCCGCCAGCGCGCGATCGGCTTGGACAGGATGTGGGTGATCGTGCCGTCGTCGATCTCCGCGCCCAGCACGCCGGTGCCGACGATCAACGCGACGATCGGTAGCAACGTGGTGAAGCCGAGCGCGACGATCACCGGCTGGGCCCAGTCCGACGGGCTGATGCCGGAGAGCCGCGGGATGAGCGCGATCCCGACCATCAGCAGTGGCAGCGGCAGGAGCAGCAGGAACCGCCGGCGGCCGAGCAGGCCGCGAGTGGTGATCCAGGCGACCGTGGACATCAGGCCTCCACCAGGTAAGAGAAGACGCTTTCCAGGGACTCGTCGGAGGGCAGCAACCGGCGGACCCGGATGCCCTCCTTGAGCGCGATCCGGGGCAGCGCCCGGGTGAAGCTGCCGTAGTCGCCGGCCCGCACGGTCAGCCCTTCGCGGCCCAGGTCGACGCCGTTGACCGAGGGCTGGTGCATCAGCGCGACCGCCAGCCGCCGGTCGTCGGTGGACTGCACGGCGAACACGTGCGGCCGGTTGGTCATCAGCCGGCGGATCGTGCGGAAGTCGCCGGACGCCGCGAGCCGGCCGGCGACCATCACCTGGACGGTCCCGGAGAGTTGCTCGACCTCTTCGAGGATGTGCGAGCTGAACAGGATGGTCCGGCCGGCGGCGCCGAGCCGGTGCAGCAGGTCCATCATGTGCATCCGCTGCCGCGGGTCCATGCCGTTGAATGGCTCGTCGAGCAGCAGCACGTCGGGCTCGTGCACGAGCGCCGCGGCGACGCGGGTGCGCTGCCGCATGCCCTTGGAGTAGGTGCCGATCCGGCGGTCCTTGAACTCGTTCATCTCGAGCGGGTCCAGGGCCCGCGCTGTCGCGGCGGCCGGGTCGGCCAACCCGTGCAGCTTCGCGCTGACCAGCACGAACTCGTGTGCCGTGAGGTAGGCGTGCACCGACTCGCGCTCGCTGACCAGGCCGAGCTTGCGGTAGACGGCGGGGTTGCGCCAGGCCGGCTCCCCGTCGACGGTCAGCGTGCCGCGCGACGCCGGCAGGAAGCCGGCCATCATGTGCAGCAGCGTGGTCTTGCCCGCGCCGTTGGGGCCGAGCAGCCCGGTCACGCCGGGGCCGAGCGTCATGGTGACGTCGTTGACGGCCACCACGTTGCCGTACCAGAGGGAAACCCCGTCGACCTCGACAGTCATGACTTCGACACCTTCCGGTAGCGGCCCACCAACAGCGTCACACACAGCGCGACCAGAGCGACGGTAACCAGGGCGTAGAGCGGGCCGAACGGGCCGATGCCGACCTCTTCCTGCGAGTTGGTCGGCTCGAAGAGCCAGTCACCGACGCCGCCGACCAGGGTGGCCGGGTTGACCATCTGGGCCAACTGGTGTGCGGTCTCCGACGGCAGGATGAAGAGCACAGCCATGATCGGCGTGGTGACGATGAACGTGCCGACGATCGCCGCGGCCGCCACCGCGCGCCGCTTGAGCAGCGAGGCGACCAGCACGGCGATGCTGGCGAAGACGAGCCCGTAGAGCGCCGTGTAGATCAACGCGAGGCCGACGTCGGCGAGCTCGTTCATCACGTTGCCGAAGCCCTTCACCGAGAATGCCGCCCCGATGAAGATCAGGATCTGGCCGCCACCGAAGACCAGCAGCACACCGC
>Ga0193743_1002406_pt1 | contig 13286 bp, 10 predicted proteins | sample L2c2metaG_FD_143038 | JGI IMG/M metagenome (GOLD analysis project Ga0193743, IMG submission 143038) | Soil microbial communities from a riparian zone of the East river system, Colorado, United States - L2c2 | ecosystem: Environmental > Terrestrial > Soil > Riparian zone | place: USA: East River... | reverse complement strand
CACCATATCGTCGGACTGGGGGGTCGGCAACCGTGGCAAGGGAACGATTTGATCTTAACTTGGCGCGGAAAGGGCGTACTCCTCCTGCAGGAAAATGTGGTTATCAACAAGGGGCAGATAAAAAAATTAAAAAAATGGGGTGCTTGAACACACTAGAGGATGATGTGGTGACTCTTAACAACGTTTGGGATGAAGAGCACGATGTTTTCAACATGGTGGCTCGTCGTCGTTTGCAATGAGCTGGACACGGAGCTTTTCGGGGCGAATAAATTTAATTACGTAATTTGCCTTATAAGAAATATACAACGTTTTTAGATGAACATGACTGAGTGGAATTTTAGACACCTGCTTCGGACCTGCCTTACTGGGACCAAGAAGAATTCCTAGACAATATTTATCGACTGTGTATGTAAAAGCAATGGTAGGAATGGCATATAAACAACACAGCGGAACGCATGTCATTCAACTTGGTGCGCATGGGAGTTGGTGGGTGCTTACAGATTATAATTCTGGTGAACAGCGCCGATAATTCTTTTTTTGAAGGAATAAAAGGAAATTGAAATTGATAATATTTTTAAAAAAAACGTGAGAGACATAGCTAGGATCACTTATGGTCGCGAGCAAGAAATTCTGCAACAGCTGTTTCTGCACTATAACCGAAAAACTTATCGTTCAAGGATTGAGGTAGTTTACCTGAAGGGAAAAAAAACAATTATTCAGTTAGACACGTCTTTGTTTTGTTTTTTTGTTTTTTGTTTTTCATCTTAAAGAAACTTACATATAATCGACATCGCAAGATCTCGAACCACCTCGGCGAGCCACCCCATCTCCTTCTTGGCGTCTCCATTCCGCTTGGCCACGTCGAGTATTTGGTGCACCCTAGGTTTACGGAGCTCTTCGTATGCCTTAGCCGTTCGCTCAAGTGGGGTAGTACCTAAGGAATCGGACGATGATGTACCCGCGATCGACAGAAAATGATTCAAGAGCAGAGAATAAACTACCGCATCCTCTAATGCACAAGATGCCCCTTGACCCGAGTCCGGAGGCATGGTATGTGCAGCATCCCCAATAAGTACTATTCTTCCCCTGCCACAAGGTGGAGTTTCAGCAACCGGAGAAGTCGCGTTGGACCAAAAAGGGAGACGAGGTGTGACATATCGAGGAAGGACGAGGACGTTCGTGTCGAAACCTAGCTTAGCATCTGCCACACTGCCAGGAACGTGAGCATCTGAGTCAGAGTTGGAAGATTGTGAACGAAATCCAAGCTCGATTATCTGTTTATATAGACCTCCGGCCTCAGAGTCATAGGGCGACTTCCAATGCGCGTGTCGAGCAAGCAACTGTTCTTTAATGTCTTCAGGGGGGACGGATTCCTTACGGCCTGGGGGAGTAGCAAGTTCATATATAGACCACCACTGGATAAAAGGAGCGGCAGAATTCGTGGCAGATTCGGAGAGAGCAACTGGCAATTTATCTGGGAGTGGTGAGCACAATGAATATCCGAAAAAGCCTTTCCTGCCAAAGGTCATAGTTACTCCATAGGTGCGGAAACTCTCTTGAACATCGGAAGGTAGAGCTGAGAGCTCGATAAATCCTCCTACTCCGGTAAGGCCACTACGTGTCATATGCTTTGAATTGCTGGCGAAGCCCGAGGTGAGAGGCGACAGACGTACTCGTAAGCGGCAGGAAACTGTCCTTTAAACAACGAATCCTTCACTTTACTCCGCATCCCATCTGCACCTATCACTAAATCTGCAATCTCCGTTGTGCCATCTGCATACTCAACGATAACTCCAGTACCATCATCTTGAAGCCTAACGCCCAAAACTTCCAACCCCCAACGCACATCCTCCTCTCTCAAACCAGGCAGTAGAGCCTCATAAATAGCTGCTCGACGAGCCATCATCATTGGAAATTTATATCGCTGCGGGTCGACGCCTAATTGCCCAAGCAAGCGACCATTGGCATTGCGGAAAGTCATGGATGATACCGGGAAACTGTGTTTCTGCACGTAGCTGACTGCTTCGGGAGACAAAGAGCTTATAGCTCGAAGTCCATTGGGGGCAATACCAAGTCCACCTCCTATCGAACGAGAGTTACGGGTTGGAGATTCATGAGACTCGATGATTTTGATGGAAATTCCAGGGGTGCCGCCGAGGTGTTTCCTCAAAGCGTGATAAACTGCAAGACCGCCAATACCACCTCCTACGATGATAATTTTCATGACGCACAGGAGTAATTACGTTCTGAAACTCAAGTTGGCTATTTAAGTATAAGGTCATTTTGAAAAGCCGAAGAGACACGTCACCTTGCTAACAGCCTAACACACTGTGAGACTACGCAAGGGTTTGTTCTGGACCCAGTGCGAGTAGCCGCTGAAAGGTCCGCAATTGCGCAGTTCAGCCTTACACTGTACGGCAGATGCACATAAATCAGTGAGTACAGGTTGATTGCATCGAATTTCTATTTTTGGTAACACACTGCCATCCAAGTACCTATGTTTGCTAGAAACCAAGCTAAATGTAAAGCAAGCTCTTACAAAGTGTAGTATGCACACGATATACACCATTTGGATATGAATTCTCCAGAAAGTGGGTCGATGAGACCTCATACCATTTATCCAAATAAACATTTTTCTAACTCAGTGCCATACTTTAGATGCACGGCATCAAGCACGCAAAAGGGGGACATGTTCTGCATACACTGGATTTGTCAAGGATTGATTGACAAGATTGCCTCTTCTATTACATAGTTTTCTCTGATGTTGCCCTATTGATCGCCATGAGATTTTCACTTTTCCCCTAGGACAGTAACGAAACCCGCGTTAAACAGTTTCCTCAGTTCCTGCATCCATTTAATGTCCATGAAAGTTCAATCACTAACTACCGCCTACGTGACTGGCAAAAGCAAGAATCTCTGTTATTATACATATTGAAATAATAGGTTGTATATCTTGCTACCATCGAGGGTTAGATATAATCATAAATAAATATGATATGGAAAAGGCATCCAATATATACCGAAAAAAGTCAGGTGAGTGACGAAAAGTCAATCAGCAAGAAAAACAGTTCAAAAAAACAAAGAAGTAATGCCCCAGTAGAAAAGAATGGATCTAGAGGCGACCCTCTACACGAAATTTAGAGAGCCAAGGCCGTCCTTTGGTATTTTAAGCCGAAGGACCCAATAAGTGGTCGGCAGGGGAGGATGTCATTCCAGTTGGGGACCGGGAGAGGATTCGACGGCGCCCCTGATCTATCAATGACAGAATGGCTGAACCCGAGTACGAACATAGCTGTCATCAATTTCAATTCGACTTTGGCGAGCCGAGTCCCGAGGCATGTTGTCTTGCCTAAAAAATTCAGCAGATTAATAAAGGTCACAGGCCACGATGCGGAAACCATACCTCCTCCCCAGCCAACATAGCTAAATGGTACATGGTTGGGCTCCTTTCTGGATGGGTTGAATTTCCATGGATTGGTGTATACTTCTGGGTCAAGATGAACATCACTAAATGGATATATAAGATAGGCACCGGTAGCCTGTATTAGTTTGTTGTTGATGTAGAGCTCAGGTCCAAGATTGCGTCTCATGGCAGTATGCGGTTGAGCCACATGCGTCGTCTCCCTGATGATAGAATCGAGGATAGGTGTCTCATTCTCCCAAGCTTCGAGATGAATGGTACTAAGACATGCCGATAATGACAAGAGGGAGATACTGGGAGAGCCCAAGATTGGAGAAGTAGGTAGAGAATCTACCTCCGCCGCTGCTTTGGCTCTCCACTCCGGATGACCCGCGAGGTAAGTGATGAGCCATGAAGCTGTTATTTTCAGGTCGGCAAAAAAATATGCACGAGGCTTGGTGTGGACGTGGTAATGCCTCACCCGTCGTGCCAACTGCTCTAGCTAGTAGCTCCAGCAATCAAGAGTCCCATAATAAACTGAAATTTTTTGTCAGTTTAGAGTTGCAGATTTGGAACAAGCTCCGAGACGTCTGAAAAAAACACACATACCCCCACGACTACAAGCTGTTCATCTCCAGTGTCTAAAAGCATCAGAAGGGTATCGCCCCGAAATAGACCACTATCGTCTCTATTTTTGATTGCTTTGATGACAATTTTATAAATATCATTGGTCGCCCAGATTTTTTTGATCATAGCAGGTGTAGGAAGCCAGGGAACAAGAACAATCGCAGGTGTCGTTCCTACATCTAGAGTTTTTTTGAGGCGTGCGACAAGCGCAGGTTGGTCAGAAATCTCCGCACACGACAAACTGCGTATGGTAAGCTGGAATAAGAGCTGCGAATGTGAATAATCGTTGATATGAAAGCAATAAGTGGTGAATAGTGACACTGACTTCATAGACATTATCAAAGGGATCGAATTTTCCAGAGGCTCCCCAGCCCTCCATGACTCTATGAGTATCGTCGAGGAGGTAAGGAATTACTGTACAAAGAATGTTATGAAGAAAAACAACGACAGCAACATTACTCACAAGAAGAAAGAGAGGCATTCCTTTGCGCATTGCCCAGCCGCTTGTGTATGAGAGATACCCGCCACATCTGTAAATCAGACGTTACGCCGCGCACCATCTGGAGCTGCTCAAAAAACACTAATTAGATTATATGAATCAGGAGGACACAAGTACCCACAGCTCCGGAAAGGATCTTGAAGCCTTCTGTCAAGTCAAGCCCCTTGGCAGTAAAGAACATCTGTCTCGTGCTTTCTCCAGAAACGACAATGACTGTATTCTACAGCAAAACAAGAAACAATAAGCTAACAGTTACTGCCCAGTTATGAAAGTAATAAATAAAAGGACATACTCGTAGTAGGTTGAGCTGGAAAATATTCTGGCCAGTCGCATGAAAGCCCCAGTTTAGAAAATCATGTCTCTTGCGAAAGAAAGGTGTGATGTGGAAGATGGAACACCCCGGCAAGTGTTGAAATAATTTCACAGCTAGGAATCAATTTAGCCTTGAGTACAAGAGTCAATCTCGTCTCAAGCTGAACTTGTCAGTATTGGCTACCGGTATTACCTAATATAATAGAAACAGAAAGTGATTGATGGTCTGTAGATAAAATAGATAACGAGATAAACTCGAAATCTCTCAACAGCAAGGACCTGGGTGTGTCAACACATTCTTCTTGAGAGGCAGAAACAACAGAAACGATGACCAGAAACGCTATAGCAGCGACCGTGAAATGAGCTGCGAACCCCGCGGACAGAAAAGCGGTGACTGCTGATAAGAGGTCAAAAGGCATGGCGAAAATAAGCCGTTAAAGCTTGTGAAGAAGGTAAAACATTCAGGGCCAGCCAGAGATACAGGGCAATCCATGTAGTATAGATTTACAGATTTGAAGACTTGCCATTCGGGCGGTGGAAGACATCTTGACACACCATTTTCTTTTCCCAATTTTCCGGAGATCTGTCGGTCCATTAATGTCCAAATGGAGACCGCATTTCCGCATTTCCGCATTTCCGCATTTTGGGAAGAACAGAACTTCAATGATGATTTCGGGAGGTGTGTGTTAGTAGTTACATACATTCAATTTTAAGGGTTTTGTCTTCTAGGGTGAAATAGTGAAATGGATGAATAATTTAAGGGATCTGAACTTGCCCCAGCTGTTTCCTTATGTCGAGACACCCACGCCACGGCCCACAGAGCTTCTTGATAATATGGTCGTCGGCTTGATTCAGCTTTCAAATATTCATCAACGGCCATCATTGCATTCTTCCCACAGGTATTTTCAATGCTTTTAGGCAGTCCCATATGAGTTTTTGTGAGTATTTCACTACTTTTGAATCTGGGACCAGTTATAATTTATAAATTCTAGTCTTTATGTAAATAAAAACAAAAAAGGACTTGTAAATGCCATGCAAAGCAATGGCCGTCGGGCTAAGTGTGACCTGGGACAGGGTCAAAATTTCGGCCAAATTAGAAAAAGATTAGATACAGGTAACAATCCATGGAGGGCTTAGCATCCGCTCGCATCCATTGCAGATTGAACCCTCTGGGGAATGTCCCCGAAGTGTAATTTCAATTTCTAGATGATTTGGCGCTGTTTTTTCCGAACCATTTGTCACAGGCGTCCATCCTGGATGTGACACACGCACCCAATTTCGGCCAGGACCACAGGCCCTGTGACGTGTGACGGACCAATTGAACACAATGTATCATACAGTATTTTCGGCACACAGAGGAAAACAGACAATTTAAACTGTTAGGTTCAGGGTATCTACTGACAATTGCCATGAGCTGTGATTCAGATTATCAAGTTGTTTTGGAGTGATGACAGGCTGAATGTGTCGAGGCTGAATGTGTCGCTTCACGTTGTTCGATTTTAATGTGAGGGCAATCGAAGAGAGAGGATTAAAAATAGACTTTCAATTGGATCATTTCAAGGAGTTATGTACCTTGGGATCCAGGCGTTTTCGATTCTTGCTGCGTTTTTGCAGGTTTGCAAATCGTGCCCGATGCCATTGTGCTATATTTGGTGGGATGGAAACGCGGCAATGCGGGAATGCGGTCTCCATTTGGACATTATTTGGGAAGGCTCTGGGACCCCAGAATTTGAGAATTTGTTAATCACCCAATTGAGTTGCACAGAAAAAGTCACTTTGGACGGTCCCCAGTCTCGTGTTCTCACGCCGCTTCCTCCCAAAAACGAACAGTTGCTATTGCCAAACTGATCCAGAGCCTTCCATTTCCAATCCATTAATCTCTACCTAATATTTTCTGCAAGAATCATGATGTTGTGGAAGATGGAGAATCTCTGATTTCGCACACCTGTCATCGTATGTCAATCTTATGTCAATGTCATAGACAATTTCATCCAATCGTTTTACTTACGTTAGAAATAAAATCCGATTTTACTTAGGACAAAGGTCACACGTGGCGTTGGCTAGCACTGCCAATCATAACTTTGGAAGCTTGGTACTATTGAATTTAATACCCCCATCTGAGAGAAACTAGGAAGAAAAAGGTCGCTTCCCGGCACTTCCCTTCCCAATCAGGTGAATCCATAGGGTCGAACCCAGATTCGATTCATCAGGATGAATTTTCGGCAGAAACATTTGTCGTGCTCATGAATAGACCAGCCGTCAATGAAAAAAACATCGATATGACTCTGAGGGATGTCATAAAGTGGCCACAAGGATTCCATGATATATAAGACTATCTGGGAGCTTGAAAAATGTATCAAATCATCCTCGCCTCCCCAGTTCATCCCCCCCCCTAGTGTCCTGAAAAACAAATTAAACGCCATTAATCTAGTTCACCAATCTCAATACCAATGAATCCACTTTCGACGGCGACGTTGATAGAAGGAGCTGTACATCTCGCCTCTGCTAACCTGACAAATCAGTGAGTTGGCAGCCCTAAAATAATAACCATGACTAAAAATCACTGCCTCTTGCACGTCGTAGGGCACCATTATACGAATACTGGCAACACGCCGATGAAGTACTGAAAAACATGGTCATTGGTAAAACCAAAGACCTTCTTCGACGATTTTGGCAACCCACCACTGAGGAGAGATATTCTCAAGAGTGGGATATATCTGTGTTTCATCTCAACTGCATGACAAAAGATATATTTTATGACGTTCTTGTTTGTGGAACTTCCGCTCCTTCGAAAATTTCTTGCTCGATGCTAAAAACTAGTGCGATTTTTCTTTCATCTTAGGAAGAGTGTTATAATAAATATAGAGAGCTAGGCTCTGAAATAAATACACGCGGGAGGGAAAGAACTCGAAGATGGTGACTCATTGATGGAAAGATCTTTCCATGTTCATATTATTATCATTTACATTTTATTTCGTTATCATGATATTATACATTTTTCAAAATCTAGGTAGACATCCACCAGGTGTCTTTTTCAAACTATTCACCGAGTCCTACGTATCAAGAACATTGTGACGCATAGAATTTCCCATCATAAGCTAAGTCGTGCTCAGTGTGCGCACACCTCGAGCTTTCGTGGGCGGCAGGAGTAACAAAGACTTCGATATGTTACCCTGCTTATTCTTCAATGATCACAATCAATTTTAATTAAACAAGAACATATAAAGGCGAACAAGAGATGTATAAAAGCAAGAACTGGTCGCCATGATACCGCATTAAACAAGCGCCCGCCGACAATGAGTTATTTATAGAACAGGCCCAAATTAGCTGACACCACCGGTCTGACATTTGGAGCGAGCCCTTAAAGACATAGTACAGCGAGTGGAATAGTCCACTGTGTGAAGGGGGAGATTTAATAATCCAAAACATGCAGAGCGACTAGCGTAAGCTTGATGACACAGCGCAGCCAGAGGCGTGGGAAATCACTAAGTAAGCTCAAAGTTGGCCGCATTCGGAATTTTGGAGACATTTTGCAAGTACTTGTCGGCAATGCGCTACCATGAACGACATAAAGACTGTCGAAAAATCACATCCCTCTAACACTGGCCCCGACCTAGAAAGCCAGACACTGCATGATGCGCACTCTCAACAACCTCAAATACGTCGGGAAACGGAGAAAGACCATAATAACATAGACGAAGAAAGAATGCGAGAAGGTTTGATGCAGTGTAGAGAAGGACAGGTGTATCAACGGAAGTGTGGATAACAACTTTTTTTCCCCCAAGACAACTACATGGCTCATATTGTACTCTTAGTTTGTGGTGGTTCGCATCCACCGTTTTTCCGTTAGTTGCAGGAACGTTCGGTCCAATCGCTAATCTTTTCTCAGTATGTTCCTTTGTTCAATCATGGCGGCACGACAGTGTTAGCGGGGGCCGTATTCCCGACCCTCCATGGTAAGTAAGCCCTGGACGGTCGCGTCGTTGAAATTGAATCACTTGTAGGTTAACTGCGATGACCGCTTGCTCTCTTTTTCTCGCTATTGTCGCCAACTTCGTCCTCTTGTTCAATTTTGGACATCGGATCCGGTACTCTCTTGCCCAACCACTGACTTTCTCTCTGTGGTACCTTTCGGGCGTCTTATTGGCCATCCCAATCGGTCTCACACGCCTTGCACGCTTCTCGCCATCCACTCATCCCACGTTCGCATATTCAGAGTCATTCTACTACGCCCTCATATCAGCCAGCCTTTATTCCGCAATCTCTACTCTCCTCCTCTTAAACTTCATTGGATCCTCTCGTTTCATTCGTGCTTACCCACCAACGTTCGCACTATTAACTTATCCCCAACGAACCCTCATGCTTCAAACCATTTCTTTCGCCCTCTACCTCGCGCTTGGCGGCGGCGTGTTTTCCGCCATCGAAGGCTGGAGCTTTGCGGATGGCGTTTATTGGGCAGACTATACTCTCCTGACGATCGGACTCGGATCCGATTTTCCGTTGACAACGACACTGGGTAGGATGCTGCTAATCCCATACGCTCCGTTCGGGATAATCTTGATCGCGTTGGTGGTGGCTAGCGTGAGAGGATTAGTCTTGGAAAGAGCGAAAGAGAAAGTAGTAATGAGGCATCTTGGGAAAGAAAGGGATAGATGGATGGATAATATTAATCAGTCACTGCAGAACAAAGAGGGGGTGGGGGCATTGACAACCCCACGGCGAAAGCCGTCACTCCTTTGTAGGCGGGACAAGAAATTCCAACAACTACCACGTGTAGTCGCAGATGCCAAGTCCGCCTCACAGAGTGAAGGCCAGCGTGGCGATCGCGCCGAGTTTGAACTGATGCGATACATCCAAATCACATCGGAGCAATCCGAACGATACTTCGCTCTCGTGGTATCTTTCCTTATATTTATGGTAATATGGATAGGAGGTTCACTTGTGTTTTGGGCTTGCGAGCATGTAAGTCGAGCTTCGCCGCCTCTAATTGATGGCACCCTAATCGGTGGCACATAGAAACGATCGCGATGGACATACCCGGAATCCCTCTACTTCACATTCACTACCCTACTCACGATTGGGTATGGCGATTTCTTTCCCACATCTCCAGCTGGGAGACCCTTTTTCGTTGTGTGGAGTTTGATAGCAGTGCCAGCAATGACAGTGCTAATCGGCAATATGGGAGATACAGTTGTCCGGGTCGTGCAGGAGGTGACTGATTGGATGGCAAGAACAACTGTGTTTCCAGAATATCAAGAGGAAGGTGCGGAAAAGGAAGACAAGAAGCGGGGGGAGGTGAAGAATGATCGAGCCTCCTCAGAGTTGGATAAGATTAGGGAACGGCCCAGCGCGCCAGGTCCGGCCCTTGTGTCACCAGAGCCATCTTTGTCGCCTGGTCGAACATTACCTGTGCGCAATCACGCGGACCTTCCCTCAGGATCTTCCTCTGGGGTAGGTCAAGCAGCACCATCAGCGTCCCTGGTGGAATTATCACCAAAACCCCAGGATGAAGAGAAACCAGCTGCAAGTGACCCTTACGAGCAAAGTAAAGGTGACCGCGGTGATCAGAACATAAGCCAGGTTCAATCTGACACCGCGCTCCTGGCCCGTGAAATCTGTAAACTGGCCAAAGACGTGCGCCAACAACCACCAAAGAAATACGGATGGGAGGAATGGGTTAATTGGTTGAATATGTTGGGAGATGAAGGCATTCCCGATAGAAAATTAATGGAACGCGATAGAGAAGCGTCCATGTTGAACCAACCAGAAACCTCTGAGACTCTTGTCGAACACCTGCATCATGATGGCAGTCATCATTCTCACAAACACCACCGCCATCATTATTCCTCTAATGCTCAATTCAAGAGGCATCACGGAACAGGGAAAAACGGAAAGGAATGGCATTGGACATGGTTAGACGACCAAGGGCCTTTGTTCAGCCAGCAGACGGAGACGGAGTGGATACTTCAGAGATTGTGTAACAGGTTGGAGCACTTGATGTCGATGGATGATTAGCCACTGCATTTCCTCTCCGAGTCCGGGTGGCAACCTTTCATGCTTTATCCAAAGAAAATATCATAAGTGGCATAACAGTCAACGGCCAAAAGTTGAAAAGACAGACTCCGGGCTCCGAGGACTGACTCTGAGTAGAGATGCATCAAGTCAGGCTAAAGGCCTGAACACCTTAGGCCTTGCAGTTTAGCAAGTAAGCGAATTGATTCTAGGCGTCTAACGTCTAGTTGTGTCGCCGGAGTAAGTGTTCTTCAAGTCGAGAGACATTTTAGTGAATGAGTACGCTCACCTATAAGATAGACTCGGATATCTAGGTCAAGGTCCAGGAAGCAATCATGCTATCGCGACACCCCTGATATGTAGTGCTCTATGGCATACCATAGCAGCCATAGCACCGTAGCTCAATAGACAGCCCAATTTTTTATTCCTCATGCTCGAAGGAGAAAGGAAGGTGTGGCAGGTGATAGTTCACCACCTATCCCAGTATTTTATTCGTCCACGTAGAAGTAGCCAGTACGGCATCGACCACCAGGTAGATGACATCAAAGATTCAAAGGATAAGATAAGATAAAACAAGCCAGTTGGTACAACGATAGCAACTATAGGTGTCTTGCTGCGGGCATTCTATAATTTTTTTCTGACCCACCCTCAGGCTACTCTCTTTATATGTTTGTTACAGCTAGATTGGTATTCGGCCTCCACACCAACTACACCCTGCCAACTGCTTCTCCAAACTTTGAAACACTTGGAACTTGGCTTGGCTTGCCCCGAAACTTACAACCAGACGTTATGGATAAACGCTGAGTCGGGATCAATTCAATTACTCCCGTTCTGCTGTCCAATTTCAGAATCTACTCTACCCGGAGTGCGGTTCCGTGGCCCAAGGTGGGTTCAGCCCCACAGAGCAATTTTTTTTGGAAAACCATGTATATAGCGCCATCTGGGCCATTCTCCAGTCTTGTAAAGTAAGAAAATTGATATTCAAAGGACTCTTGAGGTTCAATATTTTTATTATCACCAAACGCTTCCGGATGGCCATTTTCCAAAAAGTATGGAGAGAATGGCTATTTTCTCATCACGGAAGAAATACCTTGATTTGGGGGGGGAGACCCTGGTCAGTTTTAACAATCCGGAGAGTTTTTACATACCCCGAAATGGATTCCCGCCATTTCTGGTCGATTTCAAATCGAATTTATAATTTTCTGGACATAACCCCCAAGTCTTTCCGCACATCCACGATATTCGACATATCAAATATATCATGAGGGCCTATCACTATCTCGGAATCTTATACTTATGACCGAGCCTTACCCGTTTGAAGCAGAGTTAATAGAACACTTGTAGGCTCAATCAAATCCCTTCTCAACATGTGAGAAGGGTTTATAACAAGGGTCCGGGTTTCATCAGGGGAGTGCAAAAGTTTCGGCCAAATGAATTTATGGTGTCATATGAGCTGATTTTCGAGGTCAATTTTATAGATATGATTATGGTTTAATGGCATGCTAGGAATATAAATATCATTTTTTATTTTATTTTTTATGCTTGCACAGGTTGAACAAGTCGCATTTGAAAAAAGATGTCTACATTTTGTAGTCTCGAAATCCGGTAACTATAAAATTGTAATCATTTTCTTCAGAGACTACATTTGATATCTAATGGTTGTACATAACCCAGTTTGCACTGCCTTGCCATGTGACGGACTTTCAGACAAGAACCGTCCGCACGTGGACGGTTGTGGTACGAGACTAAGAAGGGCTCGGTTTTTTGGATAGAACCAATGATAAGATTCATCGTTTGGCCAGCACGGGACTAGCGCCTTGCAAACGAGTAAAAAACAACAAAAAATCGTACGGTAACAAGTTTCCTATTGTGCTGACTAAATCTTCCCGTTCCGGTTGAGCTGTTCTGATACTCGAAAATATATCCAACAACGCCGAGTCCACCTCCCATCGAGGCCCAATCGAGGCCACATGTTGATGAGAATATCAGCATCATTTACGTCACTTCCCAACTTTGATCTGCCAGGTAACCCTCGGTAAAAATTTTGAAGCTGTTTGTGTTAACTTTCCTCTGGACTATCCGCATAACATCGCTTTTGAATTTGATGATCTCAGAATTCAAAAAAATCGAATCTTTTTTAGATTTTTTTTTGAATTACCTAAATCACAAGGTTTAGGCAATGCACAGCATTGGAGGAACTTGAAATTAAGCTACGGTCATTTAAACATTTACGCGAGATTTGCTCAAACTCGGATCTCCGAGAGATCGATTATGAATTAGAGATGAATGGAACTCACTGAGTTCAGTGAATGGTAACCGGGTGTGAGGCTGCCTTACGGCGGGTAATCTCGGGTAATCTTTGAATGGGTGTCTCCACTGGGTCTCCATATAATGATCCATCTACTAGTGATACATATACATATACAGCTATAAAAT
>Ga0193743_1002405_pt1 | contig 13291 bp, 12 predicted proteins | sample L2c2metaG_FD_143038 | JGI IMG/M metagenome (GOLD analysis project Ga0193743, IMG submission 143038) | Soil microbial communities from a riparian zone of the East river system, Colorado, United States - L2c2 | ecosystem: Environmental > Terrestrial > Soil > Riparian zone | place: USA: East River... | reverse complement strand
TGGGTACGCCCTGCCGGACGCGGTGCTGGCCGCGCTGCGGGCCGGCGCGGACGTGGCGCTGTGGACCTCCGACGGGAACCTGGGCACCGTGCTGGACCGGCTGCAGGCGGCGGTGGTCAGCGGAACCCTGCCGGCGTCCAATGTCGACGAGGCGACCGCCCGGATCCTGGCCTTCAAGGGTCGTTGCTCAGTGTGAGATCGGCACATGGCACGGTTTCGGGGTGACCACGGTGATTTCGGTGACCGCTGACGATGTCGAAGCGGCCGCCAACCGACTGCGCGGGGTGATCCCGGCCAGTCCGCTCGAGCAGAACCCCCGGCTGAGCAGCCGCGTCGGCGCGCAGGTCTGGCTGAAGCGGGAAGATCTGCTGCCGGTGCGCTCCTACAAGGTCCGGGGCGCCTACAACCTGATCTCCCAGCTGAACCTGGCCACCCGAGGCGACGGCGTGGTGTGCGCCAGCGCGGGCAACCACGCGCAGGGCGTGGCCTATGCCTGCGCCCGCCTCGGCGTCCAGGCCCGGGTCTACCTGCCGCGCACCACGCCCCGACAGAAACGCGACCGGGTGGCGTTCCTCGGCGGCGACGTGGTGGAGGTGCGGGTGGTCGGCGACACCTACGACGACGCCGCCGAGGCGGCCGCCGAGGACACCCGACGGACCGGGGCCACCCTGGTGCCCGCCTTCGACGATCCCCGGACCGTGGCCGGCCAGGGCACCGTGGTCCGCGAGCTGATCAGCCAGCTGGGCCGGGCGCCCGATGTGCTGGTGGTGCCGGTCGGCGGCGGCGGCCTGCTCGCCGGCACCCTGGTCTACCTGCGCGAACGGCACCCCGAGGTGCGCGTGGTTGGTGTGGAGCCAGCCGGCGCGGCCTGCATGGCCGCCGCGCTGGCCGCCGGTCGCCCGGTGAACCTGGACACCGTGGACCCGTTCGTGGACGGCGCCGCGGTGCGCCGGGCCGGCGAGGTCACCTACCCGATCACCAGGGACGGCGTGCAGGCCGGCGCGGCCACCCTGACCACCGTCGGGGAGGGCATGGTGTGCGTGGAGATGCTCGAGCTCTATCAGTCCGACGGGATCATCGCCGAGCCGGCCGGCGCGCTCGCCTCGGCCGCGCTGGTAGACCGCGCGGGCTCCGAACTGGACGTCCCGCCGGGGTCCACCGTGGTGTGCCTGCTCTCCGGCGGCAACAACGACGTGAGCCGGTACGCCGAGGTGGTCGAGCGGGCGCTGGTGCACGAGGGCCGCAAGCACTACTTCCTGGTGGACTTCCCGCAGGAACCCGGTGCGCTGCGCCGCTTCCTGGACGACGTGCTCGGCCCGGACGACGACATCACGCTGTTCGAGTACGTGAAGCGGAACAACCGGGAGACCGGACCGGCGCTGGTCGGCATCGAGCTCGGCCGCCCGGCGGACCTGGACGCGCTGCTGGAGCGGATGCGCACGGCGCCCCCGCACATCGAGCGGGTCCCGCCGGACAGCCCGCTGTTCCGCTTCCTGCTCTGAGGATGCGACTGGATGACCATGCGACTGGATGAGCATGCGACTGGATGAGGCGGAGAGCCGGCGGCGGATGGCCCAGGCCAGGGTGGCCTACCTGGCCACCGTGTCCGAGCAGGCGCGGCCGCACCTGGTCCCGGTCACCTTCGACCTGACCGGCTCGTCGATCGTGATCGCGGTCGACCAGAAGCCGAAGAGCACCACCTCGCTGCGCCGACTGCACAACATCGCCGGCAACAACCGGGTGGCGGTGCTGGCCGAGCACTACGACGACAACGACTGGTCGGCCCTGTGGTGGGTGCGCGCGGACGGGAGCGCCCGGATACTCACCGACGCCTCCGCCCGGGAGGAGCCGGTGCGCCGGCTGCGTGCCAAATACCCTCGCTACCAGGCCGACCCGCCGAACGGCCCGGTGATCTGGATCGATGTGGACGGCTGGTCCGGCTGGTCGTACGCGGACTGAGCCGACCGGCGGCCGCCTCGAGCCCGCCGCTGATTACCCGATCGGCGAGAAATTCACCGCTGCGTTCCCAGGGCCTCGCCTCTAGCCTGGGAGCGGGGCGGTATACCGTGCTGTGCCGAGGTGGTAGGCGAACCCCCGACTGACCGCCCGAGACAGGCCACGAGGAGAGACGTTGTCGATGGTTACCCCCAGCTCGGCTCCCACCGGAGGTGCTGGCCGCCCGGCCCCGCGCCTGCCTGGGCCACCCGGGCCGGGTCAGTTCCGACCGCCTCCCGGGTATCTGCCGCCGCCTCTGCCCTCCCGGACTCGGCTGACCAAGACGCAGCAGACCAGGCTGGCTCTGGTCTCCGCGATCATGGTCGTGCTCGGCGTGATGTTGGGTCTGGTCGCCACGGTGGTGCTGCCGCATGTGTACGCGGCGCAGACCACCATCCGCTACAGCCTCGGCGACGACGCCGCCGGTGACGACAACGCCGACCGGACGCTGACCACGCAGACCGTGCTGATCACCGGGCGGGACGTGCTGCAGCCGGTCGCGGACAGCACCGGCGTGCCGATCGACTACCTGATCAAGAACGTGACCGCCACCGTGGTGCCGAACAGCGAGATCATCACGATCCAGGTGAACCACCCGGACCGGGCGTCCGGGATCCAGCTGGCCGACGCGATCTCCAAGCGCTACCTCGAGGTGGCCAACGAGACGGGCAACCAGGCGCAGCTGCAGTCTCAGCTGGACAACGCGCAGCGCCAGCTGGGCAACCCGGCCACCCCACCGAACACCATCGCCGACCTGCAAGCCCAGATCGGTGACCTGCAGAACCAGCTCGGTGCCCAGGCAGCCGCCTCCAGTGTCGCCTCGGTCGTCGCGCCGGCGTACTACTCGGTGACCGCGCCGGTGTTCCCGAACACGCTGATCACGCTCGGCATCGGCGCGCTCGCCGGCGGCCTGCTCGCCGCGCTGATCGGCTCGCGGATGGTCCGCGGCTGGACCCGCCGCTGAACCAGCTCGAGACGCAAACGGGCCCGGTGCACCACGCACCGGGCCCGTTTCCGTCGAAGGCTTATGCCGGGCTGGCGCCGGAGGGCCGCGGCGCCGACCCGGTGAAGCCGTCGGGGATGATCAGATCCTCCCTGACCAGGTCGTGGATGGACTCCCGACCCAGGCCGAGCAGCGCCTCGTCGATGCCGCTGCGCAGGATCTCCAGCACGTTGGCCACACCGCGCTCGCCGGCCGCGGCCATCCCCCACAGGTAGGCGCGGCCGATCATCACCGCCCTGGCGCCCAGCGCGAGCGCCTTGACCACGTCGCTGCCCCGCCGGATGCCGCCGTCCAGCAGCACCTCGAGCTGATCGCCCACCGCGTCCACCACCGCCGGTAGCGCCCGGATCGACGCGGGGGTGCCGTCCAGGTTGTTGCCGCCGTGGTTGGACACCGAGATCGCCGTGGCACCGATGTCCACCGCCCGCCGGGCGTCGTCCGGGTGCATGATCCCCTTGACCATGAACGGCCCGCCCCACTCGTCGCGCAGCCACTTCACGTCGTCCCAGGTCGGCAGCGGGGTGCCCATCCACTCCCCGTACGCGCCGAAGAAGGGGGGCGCCGGCTCGCCGGGGGCGGCCATATTGGGCGCGGTCAGGTCCGGCAGCCGGCCCTGCTTGGCGAAGTCCAGCAGCCAGCGCGGCCGGGTGATGCCCTCCGGGGCGAACTTGAGCATCGCCTTGAAGTCCAGCCGCTCCGGGATCGCCGGGCTGCCCCAGTCCCGGCGGTGCGCGAATGTCCAGTCCAGGGTGATGATGAGCCCCTTGGCGCCGGCCGCCCTGGCCCGTTCGGCCCGCTGCAGCAGCCGGTCCTTGCCGCCCACCCAGTACATCTGGAAGAACACCGAGGGGTTGGCCGCCGCGACCTCCTCGATGGGTTTGCTGGCGAACGAGCTGAGCCCGATCGCGGTGCCCGCCGCGGCCGCCGCCCTGGCTACCGCGACCTCCCCGTCCGGGCTCACCGCCTGCACCCCGGTGGGCGAGATGACCACGGGGAACGAGATGTTCTGGCCGAGCACCGTGGTCGCCTGCTCGCGCTGCCGGGGCAGGTCCGCGATGTGCGGCCGGAAGCCCAGCTCGCTGAAGGCGTTGACGTTGTCCTCGAGGGTCAGACCCCGCTCGGCGCCGGCGACCAGCGCCAGGTAGACCGACTTGGGCAGCCGGCGCTTCGCCCTGCGCTGCGCCTCAGCGACGCTCTCGAACCACTCCTTGCTGCTCGCCATGCCCGGCCCCTTCGCCGCTCGAACCACCGATCCCGACTGACCCGAGACACTAGCCCGTCGCTGTGCCCGGACCGTGCGGCCGAGGCACCGCGCCGGTGGTGATCCCGGTCAACCTCGCGGATGCCGATCTATTCGAACCGGGATGGGTCCCCGGCCCCCCGGCGCACGATCTCCGGCTCGTCCCCCGAGAAGTCGATCACCGTGGTCGGCTCGGTGCCGCAGTCGTCGGAATCCACCACCGCGTCGACCATGCTGTCCAGCCGCTCCTTGATCTCCCAGCCCTGGGTGAGCGGCTCCTCCTCGTCCGGCAGCAGCAGCGTGCTGGACAGCAGGGGTTCGCCGAGCTCGGAGAGCAGCGCCTGGGCCACCGCGTGCTCCGGAATCCGCACCCCGACGGTCTTCTTCTTCGGATGCATCAACCGACGGGGCACGTCGATGGTGGCCGGCAGGATGAACGTGTAACTGCCGGGAGTGGCCGCTTTGATCATCCGGAACACCGTGTTGCTGACCCGGACGAACTTGCCCAGCTGGGCGAAGTCGCTGCAGACCAGGGTGAAGTGGTGCCGGTCGTCGAGGTGGCGGATCTCCCTGATCCGGTCCAGCCCGTCCTTGTTGCCCAGTTGGCAGCCCAGGGCGAAGCAGGAGTCGGTGGGGTAGACGATCAGCCCGCCGTCTCGGACCAGGTCCACGACCTGGCTGATCGCGCGCCGTTGCGGGTTCTCCGGATGGACGTCGAAATACCTGGCCATACCCGAACCCTAGAGCGTCCGCGCCGGATCACTCAGCTGGCTGAGTGGCCAGCTGATCCGACCACTTCTCCTCGATCCGGCCCAGCCGCCATATCGAAAACGCGACAACCCAGGACAGCACGAACAGGGCCACGATGCCGTAGCCGGCGTAGTCCAGCGGGATGTTGGCGATGTCCACCAGCGGCCCGGACTGGATATCGGCCTGTTCGACCAGGACACCGATCAGCTCGATGGTGCCGATGATCAGCGCCACGGCGACCGACAGCGCGGTGATGGTGATGTTGTAGAAGACCTTGCGGACGGGTTTGGCGAAGGCCCAGCCGTAAGCGAAGTTCATGAACACCCCGTCCGTGGTGTCCATCAGCGACATGCCGGCGGCGAACAGGATCGGCAGCACCAGGATCGCGTAGAAGGGCAGGTTGAACGCGGCCGCGCCGCCGGCGAGCACCAGCAGACCGACCTCGGTGGCGGTGTCGAACCCGAGGCCGAACAGCACGCCGATCGGATAGATGTGCCAGGGTTTGCGGACCGATTTGGTCAACCCGTTGAGGAAGCGGTTCATCAGCCCGCGCTTGTTCAGCTGGTCTTCCAGTTCCTGCTCGTTGTAGACCCCACGCCGCATCCGGCGGAACACGCCGATGATCCCGATCAGCACGACCAGGTTGATGATCCCGAGGATCCACAGGAACAGGCCGGACACCGAGAGGCCGATGATTCCGGTGACCGAGTGCAGCGTCGAGCCGTCGTCCTCGACCTGCCCGGCCAGCGCGCGCACGCCGAGGGACAGCAGGAACGCCAGGCCGAACACGATGGTGGAGTGCCCGAGGGAGAACCAGAACCCCACCGACAGCGGGCGGCGGTCGGAGTTGGGGTGCTCGGCGAGCAGCTTGCGGGTGGTGTTGTCGACCGCGGCGATATGGTCGGCGTCGAAGGCGTGCCGTAGTCCGAACGTGTAAGCCAGCACGCCGATGCCGGTTGTGTAGATGCCGCTGGTGCCGAGCGAGTAGTTGTGCGGCACCACGAACGCGATCAGCACGCCAAAACCGATGACGTGCAACAACAGCACAAATCCGTACATCCCACCGAGGGAAGCCCGGTCCCGGGCGGACAACGCGCCCCAGGCCCGACCGAACGCGGAGGTGGCCCGCGATCCAGCTAAAGCCATCATCGTCCTTACGTTCAGTAGCCAACACCCCGGGAGGCCAACGACCGACAGAGCCTACGGCCCAGATCCTGCACTCACAACTGCATGGCAATAAGGCGCCGACGACCCGACGCCTCGGCCGACTTGTCGTTGGAAATAGACGCGACAAGGGCCACCTGTCGTTGGAAATGGACACGACAAGTGGCTGCGCGCTATGCCCTGGAGTGGGCCGTGTCGTGCTGGCGATAAGGTCAGGCATGGGCAGCGACGCCACTACCCGGCAGGTCGTGGCGCAGGTGGCGCGGGAGCTGGACAGCGAAGTCGCCGCGCGCACCGCCGAGCTCGCCGCGCTCTTCCTCGAGGAGATCCCGGCGTTCCAGGGCGATGAGGCGGTCCGGGAGCTGATGGCTGCCAGCACGTCGTCGAACCTGTCCACGATCTTCGACGTGCTGCTGCACGGCCTGCCGCTGGACCGCATCGACGTGCCGGCGGCGGCCGCCGCGTACGCCCGTCGGTTCGCCCAGCGCGACCTGCCCATCGAGAGCCTGCTGCGGGCCTACCGACTCGGACAGGAGCGGGTCACCCAGTGGTTCCTGCGCGGTATGGGTGTCCGGTCGCTGGACACGGACATGCTGCTCGCCTGCACGCAGGAGATCGTGTCGGTGCTCGGGCGCTACATCGACCAGGTCTCCGAGCACCTGATCGAGATCTACGAGACCGAGCGCAAACTGTGGACCCAGCGCACCGACGCCGCCAGGGCAATCGCGTTGCGCACCGTGCTGGCCGACGACACCCTCGACGTCAGCACCGCCGAAGCCATGATCGGCTACCGGATGCGCGGCTGGCACCTCGCCGCCGTGGCCTGGGTGGAGATCGACGCCCCGAACGTCTCCAGGTGGGTGGACTCCGCCGTCGGAGTGCTCGCCGCCGCCTCCGGTCGCCGACCGCTCACGGTGTTGGTGGATGACCACACCCTCTGGGCCTGGCTGTCCAGCCCCAGCTCGATGCGGCTGGACGAGCAGGCCCTCGGCTCGCTGGACGCCGCCTCCCCGCTGCGGATCGCGCTCGGCGAACCGGCGGCGGGGCTGGCCGGCTTCCGCTCCTCACACCGCGAGGCGCTGCGGGCCAAGACGGTGGCCGACATGTCCGGCGGTCTGCTCTCCCCGGTGGTCAGCTTCGCCAAGGTGAGCATCGCCGCCATGCTGTCCGAGGATCTCGACGCGCTGCGCGCCTGGGTGGCCCGCACATTGGGCGAGCTGGCCAGAGAAGATGAGGCGATGGCCCGGCTGCGGGAGACCGTCCGGGTGTTCCTGGAGACCGGGGGCAGCTTCACCGACGCCGCCGTCCGGCTGCACCTGCACAAGAACACCGTGCACTACCGGGTGCGCAAAGCCGAGGAGATCCGCGGCCGGCCGCTCGGCGATGGACGGCTGGACGTAGAGGTTGCGCTGGTCGCCTGCCAGCAGCTCGGCCCCCGGGTACTGAACCGGTAGCCGGTGCCCGGTCGGCCGCCCCCCATCCACCTGCCCAGACCCGGCCGACCGAGCACTGATCACTGTACGGACGTACAGTGAGCACCTCAAGGCTCGGGCCACGATGGGATAGTAGGGACCAGCCGAAGGAAGGAAGTGCGGTGCCGACCAGCGAGCCGTCCCCCCGAGGACCGGCCGTAACCGCCGGACCTGGCGAGCGGCGCGAGGCGATCCTGCGGGCGGCGGAGAAGATCTTCGCCCTGGAGGGTTACCACGGGACGACGATGCGCGACATCGCCGCGGAGGCGGGCGTGAAGCTGGCGCTGATCGTCTACCACTTCGGCACCAAGCTGGCGCTGTACACAGCGATCTTCGAGAGCCGCCAGTACGTCAACCTCGAGCGGGTGGCTCGGCTGGAGGCGATCGAGGATCTGCGGTCCGAGAAGGCGCTGGACCAGATCGTCAGCGCACTGGCCGACCCGGTGCTGGCGCTGCACACCGATCCGGACGGGATCTGGTACGCCCGGCTGGTGCTGCGGGAGGCGGCCGACCCGTCCAGCCAGGACCGCCCGATCATCAGCACCCTGTTCGACCCGATGGCCCGCCAGTTCATCGACGCGCTGCGCGTCGCGCTGCCCGGCAAGCCCAGCGGCTTCTACCACTGGGCCTACCTGTTCTCCATCGGCGCACTGACGCAGAGCTCGTTCGACGCCCGCGTGCGAAACCTCACCGACAACCCGGATCTCGAGGCCAAGGCCAGCGTGCTGCGCTCCTACATCACCGCCGCACTACGCCACGGCTGACCGCCCGCGCTAGCCACCGACTACCGGCGGTCGATCAACCGGGACAGCACGATCACGCTTTCCGTGTGGTCCACGTTGGGCTCCCGCCGGATCCGCTCAATCGCCTGCTCGAAGTGGGAGATGTCGGTGGCCAGCATGTGCAGCAGCGCGTCCGCCGATCCGCTGACGGTGCACGCGCTGACCACTTCGGGCACCTGCTCCAGGCTGCGCTGCAGCTCTTGCGGCGCAACGATTCCCCGGCAGTACAGCTCGACGTAGGCCTCCGTGGTCCAGCCCAGCGCGGACGGGTCGATCACCGCGGTGAAACCCCGGATGGCTCCGCTGGCCACCAGCCGGTCGACCCGGCGCTTGGCCGCCGGCGCGGACAGGCCCACCTGCGCCCCGATCTCGGCGAACGTGGCGCGGCCGTCCCGGAGTAGGCATCCCACGACTTGTCGATCTATGACGTCCACCAGGTGCTCCTCACCGGCCAACAGATCACAACAAACAGCTGTCTAGGCAGAGTAAACGCAATGAATCTTGTGTATACGCACAAGTTTCACGTATTGATTGCGATTCCCGGCCGACCTTACAGTTCCGTTGTGACCATCCTTTCGGACCCGTCCCCCGCGCCCGCCGCGATCCGGCAGGTGGCTCGGCGGCGCCGCTACCTGATGTGCCCGCCGGATCACTTCGCGGTCGCCTACGCGATCAATCCGTGGATGGACACCGCGCGTCCGATCGACGCCGCGCTGGCCCGACGGCAGTGGGATCGGCTGCGCCAGACCTACCTGGACCTCGGGCACAGCGTGGAGATCGTGCCGCCCGAACCCGATCTGCCCGACATGGTGTTCGCCGCGAACGGCGCGCTGGTGATCGAGGGGCGCGCGCTGGGTGCCCGGTTCGCCTACCCGCAGCGGGCCGGGGAGGGTCCGGCCTACCTGAGCTGGCTGCAGCGCGCCGGGCTGCGTTCGGTCAGCGCCGCCGAGCAGGTGAACGAGGGCGAAGGCGACTTTCTCACGCTCGGGAACATGGTGCTCGCCGGTACCGGGTTCCGCACCACGTTCGCCGCACACGCCGAGGTGCAGGAGCTGTTCGGGCTGCCGGTGATCTCCCTGCGGCTGGTCGACCCGCGCTTCTACCACCTGGACACCGCGCTGGCCGTGCTCGACGACCGCGCCGGCCACAGCACCGTGGCCTACTGCCCGGAGGCATTCAGCCCCGGTAGCCAGGATGCGCTGCGCCGGCTGTTCCCGGATGCGATTCTGGCCGACCCGGCTGACGCCGCCGTGCTGGGACTCAACGCGGTGTCCGACGGCTACCACGTCGTACTTGCCGAGCAGGCCACCGGCCTGATCACCCAGCTGCGCGAGCGCGGCTTCCACCCGATCGGCGTCGACCTGTCCGAGCTGCTCAAAGCCGGCGGCGGCGCCAAGTGCTGCACCTTGGAGATCCGCGCATGAGCCTCGATGTCGTCACCCCCGCCACGGACATGCTGACCGAAGCCGACCACATTCGGCTGGCGGAACAGCACGCCGCCGCCAACTACGCCCCGCTGCCCGTGGTGATCGCCTCCGGTAAGGGATGCTGGCTGACCGACGTGGCCGGCAACCGCTACCTGGACTGCCTCTCGGCGTACTCCGCGGTGAGCTTCGGGCACGGCAACGAGCGGATCCTGGCCGCCGCGCGGGAACAGCTGGACCGGGTCACGCTGACCGGCCGGGCCTTCCACCACGACCAGTTCGGGCCGTTCTGCGCCGAGCTCTGCGCACTCGTCGGCAAGCAGATGGCGCTGCCGATGAACACCGGCGCGGAAGCGGTGGAGACCGGCATCAAGGTGGCCCGCAAATGGGGCTACCAGGTCAAGGGGGTGCCGGACGGCCAGGCCAATATCGTGGTGGCCGCCAACAACTTCCACGGCCGGACCACCACGGTGATCAGCTTCTCGGACGATCCGGAGGCCCGGGTCGGGTTCGGGCCGTACACCCCGGGCTTCCGGGCGATGCCTTTCGGCGACGCCGAGGCGCTGGCGGCGGCCATCGACGAGCACACCGTGGCGGTACTGCTGGAGCCGATCCAGGGCGAGGCCGGGGTCATCCTGCCGCCCTCGGGATACCTGCTCAGGGTGCGCGAGCTGTGCACCGAGCGGAACGTGCTGTTCATCGCCGACGAGGTGCAGTCCGGGCTGGCCCGTACCGGGCGGACGCTGGCCTGCGAGCACTACGACGTGGTGCCGGACATGTACCTGCTGGGCAAGGCGCTCGGCGGCGGCGTGGTGCCGGTGTCCGCGGTGCTCGCCGACGCGGACGTGCTCGGCGTGCTGCGCCCCGGCCAGCACGGGTCCACCTTCGGCGGCAACCCGCTGGCCTGCGCGGTCGGCCGGGCGGTGGTCGGGATGCTGGCCACCGGGGAGTACCAGGAGCGGGCGCGGGTGCTCGGCGAACAGCTGCGCGAGCGGCTGGACGGGCTGCTCGGGCACGGGCTGACCGGGGTCCGCTGCCTCGGGCTGTGGGCCGGCATCGACGTGGACCCGGCACTGGGCACCGGGCGGGAGGTCTGCGAACGGCTACTCACGCACGGCGTGCTGGCCAAGGACACCCACGGGCAGACGCTCCGGCTGGGCCCGCCGCTGGTCATCGAGCCGGACGAGCTGGACTGGGCGGTCGACGCCCTCCGCGCATCGCTCACCGACCTGGCATAACCCCGCCAGCCAGCTACTCTGTGCGGAATCGCCGACCGGCATCCCGGCCCCGGACCCGCCCGAGGAGGACGCGTTGGCCACCCTGCGCTCCCAGCTGCTGCGCCGCAAACCGGTCACCGCGATGGCCGCCGAGTCCGGGGCCGACAGCGGCGCCGGTGAGCTGAACAGGTCCATCGGCCTGTTCCAGCTGTCCATGATCGGCATCGGCGGGGTGATCGGGACCGGCATCTTCTTCGTGCTGGCCCAGGCGGTGCCGATGGCCGGGCCGGCGGTGGTCTGGTCGTTCGTGATCGCCGGCGTGGTCGCCGGGCTCACCGCGGTCTGCTACGCCGAGCTGGCCAGCGCGGTGCCGGTGTCCGGCTCGTCGTACTCCTACGCCTACGCCACCATGGGCGAGCTGGCCGCGATGGTGGTGGCCGCCTGCCTGCTGCTGGAGTACGGGGTGTCGACCGCGGCCGTGGCGGTGGGCTGGTCGCAGTACCTCAACCAGCTGCTGGACAACCTGTTCGGCGTGCGGATCCCGGAGGTGCTCTCCGCCGCCCCGGACGCCGGCGGCTGGCTGAACCTACCGGCGGTGGTGCTGGTCGGGCTGTGCGCGCTGCTGCTCATCCGGGGCACCAGCGAGTCCGCCAAGGTCAACGCGATCATGGTGGTCACCAAGCTCTGCGTGTTGGCCCTGTTCATCGTGATCGGGGTGCTCGGCTGGAACTCCAACAACCTCGCCGACTTCGCCCCGTACGGGATCAGCGGCATCTACGGGGCGGCCGGAGTGATCTTCTTTACCTTCGTCGGGCTGGACGCGGTGTCCACCGCCGGCGAGGAGGTCAAGAACCCCCGGCGCACCATGCCGCTGGCCATCATGATCTCGCTGGCCACCGTGACCGTGGTCTATGTGGCCACCGCCCTGGTCGCGGTCGCCGCCCAGCCGGCTGACCGGTTCGCCGATCAGGAGGCCGGGCTGGCCGCGATCCTGCAGGACGTGGTCGGGGCCAGCTGGCCGGGAACCGTGCTGGCCGCCGGCGCGATCATCTCGATCTTCAGCGTCACCCTGGTGGTGCTCTACGGACAGACCCGCATCCTGTTCGCGATGAGCCGGGACGGGCTGGTCCCCTCGGTGTTCCACAAGGTCAACACCCGCACCATCACCCCGGTGCGGAACACCGTGATCGTGTCGGTCGTGGTGGCCCTGCTGGCCGGGTTGATCCCGATCGGCTTCCTGTCCGAGATGACCAGCATCGGCACCCTGGTGGCGTTCATCGTGGTCTCGGTCGGCGTGATCGTGCTGCGTAGGACCGCGCCGGACCTGCCGAGGGGCTTCAAGGTGCCCGGCTACCCGGTGACCCCGGTGCTGTCCGTGCTCGGCTGCATCCTGATCATCACGAACCTCCGGCCGATCACCATCGTGGCCTTCCTGATCTGGACCGCGGTGGTGCTGGTCTGGTACTTCACCTGGGGAATCCGGCACTCCGAGCTCGGCAGGGCAGACCGCGAGCAGGCCCGGACGGACGGCGCCTCATGACTGTGCTGCTCGGGCTGCCTCGTGGTGAGCGGGCCGCCGCCGCGCTGCGCCTGGCCACGCAGCTGGCCCGCTCCGGCAACGAGGACCTGGTGGTGTGCGCGGTGGCCCCCGCCTCCTGGCCACCCGGCGCCGCCAAGGTGGACGCGGAGTACCAGGAGTTCCTGGACCAGGTCACCCAGGAGACCCTCGCCGCGGCAAAGCTCGCGCTGCCCGCCGACCTGCCGGCCAGCTTCGTGTCCGTCCGAGCCCGGTCCACCCCGGCCGGGCTGCTCGAGGTCGCCGAGAAGCACGGGGCCACCCTGCTGGTGCTCGGCTCGTCCTCGACCGGGGCGTTCGGCCGGGTCTCCCTGGGCAGCGTGGCCGACCACTTGCTGCACACCGCACCGATCCCGGTGGCCATGGCGCCGCGCGGGTTCCGCTGCCGCCCCGACGACCGGGTGCGGCGGGTGACCGCCGGCTACGGCGCCACCGCGGGATCGGACGCCTACGCGGTGGCGGCCGCCGAACTGGCGGTGCGCTTCGGCGCGGCGCTGCGGGTGGCCTCGTTCGCGGTGCGCTCCGGGCCGGTGGTCACCGCGGGCGTCGGCCTGCGCGCCGAGGAGGGCGTGCTGCACGAGTGGAGCCAGCACATCGAGCAGGCCCAGCGCGACGTCTTGGCCACGATCGCCGAACTGCCGACGCCGCCCCGCTCAAGGGAAGCGGTG
>Ga0193743_1002403_pt1 | contig 13306 bp, 12 predicted proteins | sample L2c2metaG_FD_143038 | JGI IMG/M metagenome (GOLD analysis project Ga0193743, IMG submission 143038) | Soil microbial communities from a riparian zone of the East river system, Colorado, United States - L2c2 | ecosystem: Environmental > Terrestrial > Soil > Riparian zone | place: USA: East River... | reverse complement strand
CTCTCCTCCGCTCGGGCCATCCTTTGCCAAATGAAGTCCCAGAGCTTCGAGAATTTCGCCGAGCACGATCTGCTCGGCTGGTACGTTCTCGCGCGCAGAGATCGCTCGCGTCAGGCTGTCGGCTCCGTCCTTTTCAACATAACGGCAAAGCTCGCCGAGCTCACTCTGGATCGCCGCAAGGGCGAACTGCGATGGCCCGAACGGATTTTCATTGAGCGCCAGCCGCGCGCGAAGTGGCGGCATCTCTTCGGTGGCGCCAGTCGTTGCAGGAAGCGCAAGCCGGCTCAGCACGAGACCGCTCATTGTCAGATAGTCGCGACGGTTCAAGGCCATTTTGCTCATCGTTGGTGTGCCTCATCAAGCACGGGCGCGACGCAATGAAGTGTTCTCAGCGCACATCGAATCTGACCCGCGATCACGGCGAGCATGGATGGGACATTTTTCCGATACGTTGCGGATTCATCCAATCGCGTTACATCCGTAGCCCATGAGATTCATCCTCCCGCTACTCCTTCCCATCGACGGGCTTGGGTCGATGTCCGATCCGCGGACGAATTGCTTTTGTCACAAGGTGATCGTCTCATAACGACGGCGGTCGGAGGCTTTCGCCACGGCTTCAGTCCTGGTGCGTGCGCCCAATTTTCGGAACAAGGATTCAACATGGAATTTCACGGTGTGCAGCGAGATATTCAATCGACGCGCAATGGCCTTGTTGGTCATGCCTTCCGCAAGCGTCGCAAGCACTTCGAGCTCGCGCGGAGTTAGAAGCGCGGGACCATCGGTCTCGCGCATCACGCCAAAGCCGGCATCCATTGCGTCGGGTACGCGGACGATCAAGCCTGCGGAAACCGCTCGTATTGCAGCATCGATCTGGCTCGCGCTCGCTTGGCGGGACAGCACGCCGGGCAAGTCATAATCGGCGCCTCCGAGTGTGACGACGGGACGGGTTTCGCCCGGCAGGCAGTCGCCGTCCGCCAAAACCACGTCGGCAGCGTCCTGCGCGCCGACGACAATATGCCCGGCCTCGGCGACCACTCCGCTCAAGGCGGTACGGCGCAGCAAATCCGGGGCGTAGATGGCTACGCGCAGCCCTCCCGCAGGCGCCGATTTGCTTGCCGCGTCACTCACGCGGCGGGCCGTTCTGCTATCGTCGTCTGCACCGTAATCACCGTACCGCTTCTGATGAGGCGAAGGTCTGCCTTTCGCCCGATGCTGTCGGAACCGAAATGCCCAGCGATTTTTCGGAATCGATGAGTCGACGCGCCGTCGACACTCAGGATGATGTCGCCCGCCACAATTCCTGCTTGCGCAGCAGGACCGTCTTCAACGACCGACATCACCATCAAGCCGCTGGACTGGTCGGCGGTCTGGCGTAGCGCATCGGGCACTGCGACGGCTTGCAAAGCGACACCAAGCCAGCCGCGCGCGATGCGGCCGTCCTTGAGCAGCAGCGGTACGATGCGTTCGATGGTTGCGGTCGGGATGGCAATGACCTGGCCGCGCGGCCCGAAGGTCGACATGCCCAAACAAGCGCCAGCAGCGTCGAAAACCGGTCCGCCCTCCTCGCTGCGGGCAAGTCGAAGATCGAGCACGATGCGCCGGTCAATGAGGCCGCCGCGGCTGCTATGCCATTCGGCGCCGGCAAGATTGACGAGCCCCAGCCGCGCGCTCACGCCACCGGCTCCGTCTGCTCCGATCGCCAGCGCGACTGCGCCAGTATGCGCTTCGCCCACGGTGATCGGTGGCGACGCAATCGACTCCGCTAGCCGCAGAACCGCGATATTAGTGCTCGGATCGCGTCCGGCAATCCTGGCCGTCAGGACGGAGCCGCCTGCCGCGACAAGTTCAAAATCATCTTTTCGCGGCAGCGACTGCTCGGAAACGACGACAATGTCGGATCGCCACACCATCCCCGTAATATGCCGCCCGTGTGCAAGGCGGATGGCGACAACGGCGTCTTTCGCAGCTTCTGTGCGCGTGGCCAGAGCGTTCGAGAATTGGGCCAAGAAGTCTGCTTGATCGGTCATGGGTCATTCCTATCCATTCAAGATAGGGACAAAACTGGACAATTCCGTAGGTCCAGACTACCGGCCGGACGGCCGGGTTTGCCCCGGCCATTTGACCGGGGCCTCCAACGGTCCCGTCACTCTCAACGTCGCCGTCGAAGGCAGCGGCCCACTGATCATCTGCGTCCACGGCTGGCGGCATCAGGCCGCCGATTTTTCGGTTCTTGGGTCACGGTCGCGGCCATGAAATCAGCGGCTATGGCGGCAGCAGGATGCGCTCGGGCGGGAGCGGAACGTCAGCCAAGAGATTGCGGAGCGATGCGATCTCACGTAGAACTTCGATGCCCTCTGACCGCCCTATTTTCCAGTGTTTAGAGACCGCTGGCCGTGTGAGTTGCGTGGTGTGCGGGGCCAGTCGTTTTCTGAACTCGAACCTACGACCTGGGGTTGGGCGCATGCCAGTGGCCTCGGCCTGAGCACGAGAAAAAAGCAGGGCGAATTCTCTTGGCTGAATACCCACCCATGACCGGAACCAAATCGCCGGCGTCATCGGCGAGCAGCCGGGAAAGCACAATTCTCACAACCGATATTGTGGGCAGCACCGCCCTGCTCCGCCGCTATCCCAACGACATGATGGGCGCCATGGATCTGCACGATCAGATCCTCTACACGGCCGTCCGCCGCCGTTCCGGCGATCCGTTCAGACACACCGGGGATGGTGTGTTAGCGATCTTCGAGCGTCCGATGGACGCGGTGCTGGCGGCGATCGACGCGCAACGCGAGATGCGCGGCGCCGCTTGGGGCCCCACCGGACGGCTTCAGATGCGGTTTGGCATCCACACGGGCCTGACGCGAGCGCGGGGGGGTGACTTCTTCGGCCCCGCTTTGCCAACGGCCACGCGATTGCAGAGCGCCGCCAACGCTGATCAAATCCTGCTTTCCGACGTCACGGCGGAGCGGCTGGCGATCGACCGCCCTCAAACGCCGTTCGAACTGTCTGACTTGGGCCAACACCACTTCAAGGGCATCGAACCGATCCGCGTCTACCAGGTCTGCACATCGGACCTGCCGAGCGCCTTCCCGCCGATCGCCGGCAAACGGGAGACCGCCAGCGGCAATCTGCCTGCAAATCTGAGCTCGTTCCTCGGCCGCGAGCGGGAGCTGAACGATCTCGTCCAAATGACCCACGAGTCGAGGTTGCTAACCCTCGTCGGTCCTGGCGGAATCGGTAAGACGCGGCTGGCCATAGAGTTCGCCCGCTCTTTGGAATCCTCCTTTCCCGAGGGCGCATGGCTTGTCGATCTGTCGGCGCTTGAGCGGGGCAGCGAGGTCTGGCCCGCCATCGCGGAGGCTCTGTTGATTCCGCCACTCCCCGGCGTGGAGTGGCGAATCCAGGTTCTCGAGCGTCTGTACGACGCCCGGGCGATCCTGCTGATGGACAACTGTGAGCACGTGCTCGACCCGATCGCCGACGCGGTCACTGAGCTGGGTTCGGCCTGTGGCACGCTGTTCCTGATCAATACCAGCCGGCGCACGCTTGGGGTGGAGGGCGAGGCCATCTACCAGGTCTCCTCCCTGGATTCCGGTTCGCAGGACGGCCCCGGACAGTCGGCGGCCGTACGCCTGTTCGTAGAACGGGGCCGACTGGCCGATCGACGGTTTCAGCCGACCTTGGATGATCTCGCCCTGATCCAGAGAATTTGCGCCAATCTTGAGTACATTCCCCTCGCCATCGAGATTGCCGCCGGTCATCTGCGTCGGCTTACCTTGGAGAGCATTGAAAACGGGGTGAAAAAACCCCTTGATCTTCACTCGAGCAACTTCCGGCGCCGAACCGGCCGCCAGCAAACACTTCGGCAGACCCTCGAATGGTCGTACGACCTTCTCGATCCGAACAGCCGCCAGGTTCTGCAGCGGCTGTCCGTATTTTCCGGCCCCTTCCACGAAGAACAGGCCCTGGCTGTCTGTGCGGGGGATATGCCCAACGAGTCCGACGCACTCGGCGGGATCGACGAACTGGTCGAATCCTCGCTGCTGGCGCGGGACGTGGGCGGCCATCGGCCACTGAGAATGCTGCAAACCGTCCAGGCCTTTGGACGGGAAAAGCTCGACCAGGCCGGGTTGCTGCTGACCGTGGAAACCCGGCATGGCGAGGTCTACGCGGCCCGATGCCGGGAGTTGGGCCAGCAAATCGCGAGCGTTAAGGAAGCCAAGGCCGCCAGTGCGATCTACGATGAGCTGTCTAATTTGCGTGCAGCCTTCGAGCGGGCCGTAACGCGCGATCTGAAACTGGCGGCGGACCTGGCTGCCCCTCTGTTCCTGTTCAACTACTTACACCGAGGGTCGGAAACCGGTAATTGGTATGAGCGGATCATGGCGAGGCCGGGCGCCGATGAACTCGAACAGGCGCCCATCCTCCTTGCCGGAGCCGCCGGCCACGCTTTCCACGACGGCGGGGATCAGAACAAGGCCGCGGGTTTTATCGAACGGGGCTTCCAGGCCGAAGCCACCGGATCCCGATCCAGCCAAGGCTGGCTTTCCGGTGTCGCCGGTCAGATGGCCCAGTGGTCCGGGGACAAGACAAGGTGCATCGAACACCACACGAGCGCGATCGAGCAGGCGCGAAATGTAGGCAACACCCCATGTGAGATCATGTCCCTATGCATGGTGGCCTTCATGAAGGCGCGGACCGGAGATCTCGATGGCGCCGGCGAACTGGTCAGGGAAGTCACCCAAATTGGGCAGACGGCCATGCAGCCCACCTTGATGGGGTACATTCATTTTGCCCGAGGCGGCGTGGAAAGCTTCAAGGACCCCAACCGAGCTATCGATGAGTACCAGACGTCCGTGGAATGGGCGAACATGGCGGGTAATCACCTGGGGACTCAACGGGTCAAACACCTGATTGCTGATCTGCAAGCGGCGCAGGCCGAACCGGCTGAAGCGCTGGCTATTCATGTTCGCACGCTGATTGATCTTCCGAACCATGGGGCGACCTTTTACACTTGGTCAACGATCCGGTCCCTCCTCTTACCACTGGTTCAACTCGAAGCGGATGAAGACCTGGCTGTATTGGCAGGCGCCCTCAAGGCTTCGCCGCTAAAACTCGACAGATCGGCCCGAAACGCTGTCAATCAAGCTAAAGACAGACTGGGTGATCGTGCATTTGAGTTAGCGGCGGCCCGCGGATCTCGGTTTGACCTCGCGGAGGCTCGCAAGTACATCATCGATGTCTGGGGAGGCATCGGACGCCGGTCGAGCGAAGCCGAAGCTGGCACGGACCGCGTGGGGAAGTGCTAGTTCGTCCGCAATGGAGAGGGGCATGGACGATTCATCCGTAGCCAGGCGGCTTGTCGACGCCGTCATTTCGGATTTCCCGGATCATGCCGCTGGGACAAGGCCGGTCCACACCATCGGCGTCGGCGTGGACGGCTATTTCGTGGCATCAGATGTGGCACGCACCTATTGCGTCGCAGAGCACTTCCAGGGACAGCATGTTGCCGCGTCGGTGAGATTCTCCAACGGATCGGGGAGCCCGGTTCAGCATGATGGATGGTCCGATGTCCGGGGAATGGCGACCCGGTTTCACCTGCGGAACGAGGCCGCAACCGACCTGATCGCCATGACGCTGGGCGAATTCTTCGTGCCCACTGTCGAGGACTTTTTCGAATTCACCAAGGCCGCGCAGCCGAAACCGGTTCACAGGGAATCCCCGTGGCGGAAGATTCTCGATATGCTGCAGCTCAAGCACCCTCTTCCGGATCCGAAGCCGGGACAAACCGCCAGCGGGGATGCAGGCACGCTGAGTTACGCCAATCGGCACCGGTTCGCCCAGTTGGGGGTGTTCCAGGCCGACCTGATCGGCGCCCCCGTGAGCTATGCCCGCGCCACCTACCACGCCGTCCACACCTTCGTGGTGACCGCTCCCGACGCGGTTCGCCGCCCTGTTCGCTTTTGCTGGCAACCGGTCGCAGGCGTTCGCACCACTGATGCCAACGCGGCGCCGGTCGATAATTACCTGCACCAAGAGCTTAAAGACCGCCTGCGGCAGTGGCCGGCCCGGTTCATGCTGATGATGACGATCGGCGAAGCGGGCGACGCGGTCGACGATCCCACCCGGCCCTGGCCCGCCAAGCGCGCCCGGGTTGTCATGGGCACCCTTAACCTCACCAATGTCGCCGAGGATCAGGCAGCCGCTTCCGAACACATTAGTTTCAATCCGTGCCGCCTCCTGCCTGGTATCGAAGCCTCCGGCGATCCGATCCTGCATGCGCGCCGGGACGCCTATGAGGTCTCGCGTGAATTGCGCGGCGGCGTTCAATGCCCCTTCAACCGGAGTTGAGCTGATGCCAAGTGGCGCGGGTTGGTTCGATCGATTTGTGGATGGGCTGCCCAAGAAGCCCCTGTTCGAGTTCGTGGCGTCACGGATCCTCGTGCCCTATTGGGCGTGGCGCACGCCGATGAAGCCGCAGCCCGGCGGTCCTCCGCTATCCATCCAGCCTGGTGACAACGTCCAGCGCATGATGAACCTGGTCATGCCGCTCAAGGACAAGTCGTCGATCGGCCGCGCGAAAGCGGCCCTGGCGATCGCGCAAAACAAGGACGCGATATACGCCGGATTGGACAATGTCGGCACGGTGCACTTTGCGCGCTTCGTGATCGTCAACGACAATATTTGCATGTTCTCCGTCTACGACGGCGATTTCACCAACTACATTCGAGACTTCATCGCCACAATCGGGAGCGTGTTCAACGCCGTGGTGACACTCGTCGAAGGGGGCGATTCGGTGATTCCTTCCGAGCAAAACGTTGAGGCATTCATTGATTGGGTGCATGCTCACGACATGTACCAGGTGCCGGACATGGCCACCGATATTCTGAGAGACCAGGAAGCTGTGAACGGCGACAAGGGGAATGACGACCTGCGCCGGCTTCCGCGCGATCTGATCCTCCAGCTCCACGTCAATACCAACGTATCGCTCGGCAGCGGCTACCGGGCCTATCCCGGATATTCCGCAGCTCAGGTCCGCCAGCAGTTTGGAATCGGCTGGTGAGCGCCGTGTTCGACGCCGCCGATGTGCAGGGCAACATCGTGCGTGGCTACCGAAAGCCCCGCTTGCGGCACCTTGTTCTTGAGATCACCGATCGCATCGCGGCCCGCCGCTGGCTCGCCGCCTGCACATCCGGCCGCCGCGACGGCGTTCCGCAGATCACGACAGAGGCACCCTGGACGACCAAGCCGGACACCTGTTTCAACATCGGCCTGACTTATGAAGGATTGCGGGCCCTCGGCACGCCGGGCCCCTCCCTCGCGACGTTCCCGACCGAGTTCATCGAAGGCATGAACGCCCGGGCCTTGAAGCTCGGGGACGCCGGGCCTAGCGCGCCGGAAACCTGGCAAGCACCCTTCAATGACCCAAAGCGGGTCCATCTCATCGCTTCGATCTACGCCGACGAGATCGCCCAGCTCGACAGCGTGCAACATCACGCCCTCGCCGACGAAAAGGGCCTGAGGCTGCTCGGCGCGCGCGATGGCTGGAGTTTCGGCGGCGACTACGTTCACTTCGGATACCGCGACAACATCTCGCAACCGAGGTTCGCGGAGGTTCACGACCCCGAAACCTATGCGGACGGACAGCCCATGGCACCGCTCGGCACCGTGCTGCTGGGATATCCGACCAATTTCGAAGGTTTGGTGTGGCGGGTGCCTCAACCCGAGCCGCTGGGACACAATGGCAGCTTCAACGCCTTTCGGGTACTGGCCCAGGACGTGGCCGGCTTTGAGGCCTATCTCGACACCGCCGCGACGGATTTACTCGGGCACCCAAATGTTGATGACTTGCTGCCCCCCGGCGCCGAAGCGACCATAGGCGATGGCTTCTCGCGTCATGCCGCCTTGCGTGAGGTCGTCGCCGCCAACATGTGCGGCCGGTGGCGCAATGGCGTGCCGCTGGCCCTGTCTCCGGACACCCCCAATCCATCGCCCAAGGTGGATCTGACCAATTTTGACTACGATGGTGCCTCCCGGTGCCCCCACGGGGCCCATATCCGGCGATGCAATCCGCGGGGCGGGCAGATCGTGCAACGGGTCGCGAACCACAGCCGACGCCTCGTCCGTCGTGGCATGCCCTATGGACCGGCTTATGATCCGGCAAACCCTGACACGGAAGAACGCGGGCTGCTCGGCAACTTCCTGGGGGCCAACCTCGGTGCCCAATTCGAGGCCATGTCTTGCGACTGGCTCAACCTTGGCCTGCACGATCCGCGGGTCACCGGGTCCAACGATCCGCTGCTGGGCGCCAACGAACCCGAGAGCAGCTGGTTCGACTTGCCGCTCAAATCCGGCGCAACGATCCGGCTGCGGGGGCTGCCGCGGTTCGTCCGGACGCGGGGCGGCGCCTATACGTTTCTGCCGAGCCTCTCGGCGATCCGTTTTTTGGGGTCGCTGACCAACTGAAGCCGCCAAAAGACCGCGGGACATTTCGGATGGCCGGGTGCGCCGACCGGCACTTCTGGACACGCGGAATGCGCTTCGCTATTTCTCGCTCCGGGCTGAACCGTTCTCGGAGGCCTCAAATGTTTGAAGCCGGCAAATACGGAAATCGTGCCTGGGACTTCCACCGAGCTTTGCAATTTCGTGCCGCCTGCGGTCGCAATCGCTGGACTCACTGGTTAGCTCACCGGCTCGGCGTTGCCGCTGTCATCGCATGTTGCTGGACGGGTTACGCGGCCGCCGCGGTCGATGATCCTGTGCCCGCAACGGCTCCCGTCAAGATCGCCGTGTTCGCGTTCGAGCTTGAAGACTTCAGCGGCGCAAGCGGAGAAGGGTCAAGCCCCAATGAGACCTCCTACCTGGCCCAGTCGACAGAGGAAGCGAAACAGCAGCTGCTCCAATCAGGGCGCTATAGCCTCATCGACACCGCCGGTGCCGACATCGGCGCAGCGAAAGCGCAAGGTCTGCGAAATTGCGGGGGTTGCGAAGCCTCCATCGCGATGAAGCTTGACGCAGACCAAGCCCTGATTGGCGTCATAACCAAAATAAGCATGACGGAATACGTCGTGCGGTTTCAGGTCAGCGATGCCCGAAAAGGTACAGTCATTTCCAGTTTTAGAACCGATCTGCGCATGGGCGCGAACTACTCATGGTCCCGTGGTGTCCGTTGGCTGATGCAGAATCATATGCTGGCGTCGAAGTAACCATTGAACCGGCCCGAACACGATCCATGCGTCTGTCTAAGCCAATGCTCTACCAGCCTGTGGAATAGTGCGGCCAACCACCCGCAACAGATCCGTTCTCACTGCCTCAATATGCCCTTCCAAAAATCGGCAAGCCTCATCGATTTCTGCCGCCCGGCATAAAGCGATCAGCTGAGCGTGTTCTTTTTCAGCAATACCCATCGCCGTTGTATTGGAGAGTTGCACGCGCGTATACCGGTCGCTGGTTTGAAGAAGCGCCGCAACGATCGTCTGGGTCCGTGGCTGGTTCGCGCGGACGTACAGCGCCATATGAAAGTCAGCGTTCAGTTGGCCCCATTCGCTGACATTTCCTGCCGCGATCGCCTGCTCAAAACGCTTCTGAATATCATCCAGCCGAACAAAATCCTCCGCGCCAAAGCGTGGCGCGGACTGCGCGAGCATTCGTGGCTCCAGTATCCGCCGCAGATCGAAGACATCGTTGATTTCTTCGAGGGAGAGTTCCGAAACGATCGCGCCCTTTTGCGGAACAATGCGCACCAGCCCCTCGGCCTCGAGCTGAAATAGAGCTTCGCGGACTGGTATGCGGCTAACTCCGTACGCTTCGCCCAGCGCGTCCTGGCGGAGCTGTGCTCCCGCCGGATGCGTTCCGTCGAGGATCGATTGTCGTAATTGATCGACGATCGCGGCAGACAATGTCCGGTGCTTTAGCAGCGCTTTCATTCGATTTTCCAGTTCGCCTCCTCAGATGGGTTTTCTTCACTCACAGGCCGGCGACCCGGATGGGGAGCCCGAGCAGCCGCCAAACTCACCTGCAAATCCATTTGACAGAACGACTGTATAAATTATACATTTTAAAAAAACATCATATTTCTTTTGAAATTGGGGATCCTTTGTGATCGAGCGAACGATGCTGCGCGCTCCGATTTTCGGGTTGCGTCGGGCCATCATCAAGACATCGGCTGCATTGCTCGCTTGCGAGCGGTACGCCCTGATGGGCTTGATGTACTTGCTAACGGCGCTGATCCTCATAAACGTCGTGACCCGGTACTCGCACTTGCCGCTCTACTGGATCGATGAGTCGGCGGTTTATTCCGTGGTTTGGCTCACATTTATCGGCGCCTCCGCCATGACCCGGCTAAGGCTCGATTTCGCAGTCACGATGCTGACCGAGCGTTTGTCAGCTCGTGATCAGAAGATCACCAAAGTCGTCGCAACCGGCATGGTCATCCTGTTCGGCGCGAGCCTGATAGCGACATGCTGGCTTTGGATGGACCCGGTCGGCTTGGCCCGGGCCGGCTTCGACGCCCGCAAATTTGCCGGCGAGACCTTCAATTTCCTCTACACGGAGCGCACCCAGACGCTGAATTGGCCAACCTGGGTGGTTTATCTGACGCTGCCGATTTTCGCTGTATCGATAACGATCCACGGCGTCGCAAATCTCCTGGAGGACTTGGAGCTCGTTCCGAGAACTGCTTTGAAGGGATTTCAACTCTCCGAAGTTGACGGGGTGAACTGATGATCACCTCAGCCGCCTTCATGGCCATCATGCTGGTCGGCGTACCGATTGGCCTGTGTCTTTGCCTTGCTGGATTCGTTTACATCATCGCGTCGGGAAATCCGATTTTGCTTCAGTCCTACCCGCTTCAGCTTTTCGGCGGTGTGGACAGCTATGGCCTGATCGCCATTCCACTTTTTATCCTTATCGGCGAGATCATGAATGGCGGCGGCATTACCCGGCGCATCGTCGATATGGCCATGGCCTTCATCGGTTCGCTCAAGGGCGGCCTCGCTTACGTCAACATCCTTGCCAACATGTTCATTTCCTCCATCCTCGGCTCGGCGACCGCGCAGGTTGCGATCATGGCGCAGATCATGGTCCCGGAAATGGAGAAGAAGGGCTACGACAAAACCTTCGCCGCAGGGCTGACTGCATACGGCGGCATGCTGGGGCCCATTATCCCACCCTCGGTCATGTTCGTCGTCTATAGCGTGCTGGCGCAAGTCTCGGTCAGCGACATGCTGATTGCCGGCATCGTGCCGGGCGTGATTCTCACCGCAATGTTCTTCGTCGTCATTGCGTTGATGGGTTACGTCTACAATTATCCCCGCGGCGAGTATCAAACGCCTCGGCAGCGGTTGGCGACTATATTGCGCAACTGCCCAACCCTACTGATTCCGATCGTCATCGTCGGCTCCATCCTCGGCGGATTGGCAAACGCGACAGAGTCGGCCGCCGTCGGCGCGGTTGCGGCGGCGCTGACAGGAAAATACTGGACCAAAGAATTAAAGTTATCCCAGTTGCCGCAAATGATGCTGCGCGCCGGCATCTATTCGGCGATCGTCCTGTTCCTTGTCGCCGCAGCCGCCGTGTTCTCTTGGGTGCTCATCTTCGGCAAGGTGCCGCAGGAGACCGCGGCATGGATACAGTCCGTCGCAAAGGATCCGATCAGCTTCATGCTGCTCTGCAACGTCATCCTGCTGGTCATCGGCACGGTGATTGACGGAATTCCCGGCCTGATCATGACCGTGCCGATCCTTCTGCCCGTCGCGACGGAAATCTATCATATTGATCCGCGGCATTTCGGCGTGGTGGTAGTCATTAACCTGGTGCTGGGCCTGCTGTCACCTCCAGTGGGCCTTTGCTTCTTCGTCGCAGCCGCAGTCACCGGTGCCAAGCCGGGAAAGATGTTCATCGTGACGCTGCCCTTCTTCGGGGTCTCCTGCGTCCTGCTGGTGCTGCTCTCGCTGTACCCGTTTCTGTCTCTGGTCCTCATCAAGTAGCCCCCAACTCCAAGGAGCATAATCATGAATTTTTCACGTCGCCGTTTTCTTGCCGCCGGCGCTGCTATGCCACTGTTCGCGCCCTCGCTTGCGATTGCCCAAGCCAAGGAGTTTCGCCTCGGTCTCATCACGCCCGTTGGCCATTCCTGGAACAAAGCCGCACTCAAGCTCGGCGAAGACCTCAAGGCCGCCACCAATGGCCGCCTCACCATGACGGTGTTTCACTCAGGCCAACTCGGCAACGAGCCGGCCATGATGCAACAATTGCAGTCCGGCGCTCTCGACATGGGCTTTATTCAGGCCGCCGAGCTCGGCTCGCGGGTGCCGCATATCGCGGCGATCAATGCACCCTATATCGTTCGCTCAACGCCATCCGTCGCCAAGTTCGTCCGTCATCCGGCTGCGATCAAGCTGTTCGACGTTCTGCCGCAGGAAACTGGAACGATCGGCCTCGGCTGGGGCATCACCGGCATGCGCGCCATCTTCTCGGCCAAGGATCTGACGACGCTGGCCGATATTCGAGGCATGAAGCTGCGTATTAATCCGACCCCGGTCTATCGCGATTTCTACCAGTCACTGGGCGCGGCGCCGACACCAATCCCCACGCCAGCGGTGTACGACGCCATGGCTAACGGCCAGGTCGACGGGCTCGAAGCGGATTTGGAGTTCTCCTGGAATCAGCGCTTCGACAAGGTCTCCAAGGTCATCCTGCAGATGAATGCTGTCTTCATGCCGATGGCGGCGGTGGTCTCGGGCCGTGTGTGGCAGGCCCTGCCTGCGGCCGACAAGGAGTTGATCACCAAGACGGTTAAATCGACTCTCGACGCTCAGATCGACGAGCTTGCCGGCAATGAGCCCAAGCTGGTCGAAAACTTCCGCAACGCCCCGATCCCGATCCGCCAGATCTCGGCCGCAGATACCGAGACGGTCATCGCGGAGTTCGACAAGATCTGGCTGCCCAAGGCACCCGTTCTTGCCGAGCTGCGAAAGGTCGGCGCGACGCTCTGATCTCAATCCACTTTGTTTTCCCCACCAACCTGCGGCGGATATCGGCGTCCGCCGGCGATTTCAATCGGAGCTATCCAATGAGTCCCCGCATTTCCTGGGAAGGCGTCTTCCCGGCCGTTACGACCCAATTCCACGACGACTTGACGCTCGATATCGATGCCACCGCGAAGGTCATGGACCATCTGATCCGCGATGGTGTGTCCGGACTGATCATTTGCGGTTCTGTCGGCGAAAACACCTCGCTGGAGCGCAAGGAGAAGATCGCCATTATGGAAACGGCAAAATCGATTGCTGGCGGCCGCGTGCCTGTCCTG
>Ga0193743_1002402_pt1 | contig 13308 bp, 11 predicted proteins | sample L2c2metaG_FD_143038 | JGI IMG/M metagenome (GOLD analysis project Ga0193743, IMG submission 143038) | Soil microbial communities from a riparian zone of the East river system, Colorado, United States - L2c2 | ecosystem: Environmental > Terrestrial > Soil > Riparian zone | place: USA: East River... | reverse complement strand
CATCGTCGGCACCAACGTGGCGGCCGATGCGCTCTCCAACCTCGCTTCGCCGGGCGTGATCGGCGGCGCGTTGATCGTGGTCGGAGAGGATTACGGCGAGGGCGCCTCGGTGATCCAGGAACGCGCGCATGCCTACGCGCTGAAATCCTCGGTGTGGCTGATGGACCCCCGGCCGTCGCTGCCGACCATCGTGCACTGCACCGAGAAGGCGTTCGAGCTCTCCGAGGCGACCAACACGCCGGTGATGATGGAGCTGCGCATCCGCGCCTGCCACGTCACCGGCGAATTTATGGCCAAGGACAACCAGCCGCCGGCGATCTCGCGCAACCATCGTCTGGCCAATCCCGCCGCGCACAATTACGACCGCATCTCGCATCCGCCGTCGACCTACGCCCACGAGAAGATCAAGGTCGAGGTCCGCCAGCCCGCCGCCCAGCGCTTCATCGTCGAGCATGGCCTGAACGAATTCCTGCCGGGCGAGCGCACCGACCTCGGCATCATCGTGCAGGGCGGCATCACCAACGTGCTGGTGCGCGGCCTCGATCGGCTGGAAGTCGACGGCAAGATCCCGACCCTGGTGCTGAATGTCACGCACCCGCTGGTGCCCGACCAGATCGCCCATTTCTGCAAGGGCAAGCGTGCGGTGCTGATCGTCGAAGAGGGCGCTCCCGATTATATCGAGCAGGCGATCCACGCCATCCTGCGCAAGCGCGACATCGACACCAAGCTCTATGGCAAGGACGTGCTGCCGATGGCCGGCGAGTACACCGCCGAGGTGGTGACCGACGGCCTGCTGAAATTCTTCGCCCAGTCGGCCAACGACATCGATCTTTCCAAGCCACGTGAGCGCTTCGAGGCGGCGCGGGCCGGCCGCGCCGAGGCGCAGCGCCTGCTGGGCGGGCCGTTGCCGCTCAGGCCGCCGGGCTTCTGCGTCGGCTGCCCCGAGCGGCCGGTCTTCTCGGCGATCAAGCTTCTGGAGCGCGAGGTCGGCAAGGTCCACATCTCGAGCGACATCGGCTGCCATTCGTTTGCGACCCTGGCGCCGTTCAATCTCGGCAATTCGATCCTGGGCTTCGGCATGTCGCTGGCGGCTGCGGGCGCGGTCGCGCCGGTGATGCAGAAGCGCACCATCTCGGTGATGGGTGATGGCGGTTTCTGGCACAACGGGCTTCTAAGCGGCGTCGCCTCGGCGATGTTCAATCGCGGCGACCGCGTGCTGGTGATCATGCAGAACGGCTACACCTCGGCCACCGGCGCACAGTTCATTCCCAACACGGCCGGCAACCGGCGCGACGGCGAAACCACGTCCGACATCGCAGCCACGCTCAAGGCGATGGGCGTGAAGTGGCTGCGCACGATCCGTACCTACAATGTCGGCACCATGCTCGGGACCCTGCGCGAAGCGATGAGCACCGACGACAAGGGTCTGAAGGTCATCGTCGCCGACGGCGAATGCCAGCTCGCCCGCCAGCGCCGCATCCGGCCGCAAATCGCCGCCCAGCTCAAACGCGGCGAGCGCGTGGTGCGCACGCGCTTCGGCGTCGACGACGAGGTCTGTACCGGCGATCATTCCTGCATCCGCCTGTCGGGCTGCCCGTCGCTGGTGGTCAAGCCCAGCCCCGATCCGCTGCGCTCCGATCCGGTGGCGCACGTCAACAATGGCTGCGTCGGCTGCGGGCTGTGCGGCGAGGTCGCCGATGCCGCCGTTCTCTGCCCGTCCTTCTACAAGGCCGACATCGTGCAGAACGCCACCTGGTGGGACCGGCTGAAATGGAAGATGCGGACAGCGGTGATAGGGGCGATGGCGTGAACAGCCCCGCTGTCATCCCGAGCGCAGCGAGGGATCTTTCCTGTGGCCATAAAGGTCCCTCGGCCTGCGGCCTCGGGATGACAGGCTGCGGGTAATGAATCCCGTTACGATCCTGGTCGGCGCGCTGGGCGGCGATGGCGGCGGCGTACTGTGCGACTGGATCGTCGCCGCGGCGCAAAGCCAGGGGTTGAGCGTGCAGGCAACGCAGATCCCTGGCGTCGCGCAGCGCACCGGCGCCACGACCTACTATTTGGAAGTGATGCCGACGCCGGCCCCCACGACGTCGGTGCTGGCGCTCAACCCGGCGATCGGCGAGGTCGACGTGGCGCTGGCGACCGAGCTTCTCGAAGCCGGCCGCATGATCTTCAACGGCTTCGTCACGCCTGACCGCACGACCCTCATCGCCTCGACGCACCGCGTGCTGGCCATTGGCGAACGGGCGGCGATGGGCGACGGCAGCTTCGACGTCGGCCGCCTGCTGCGCGCCGTCAAGGAACGCAGCAAGGAGCAGATCCTCTTCGACATGGACCAGGCGGCCGAGGAGTCGGGCGGCGTCATCAACGCCGTGCTGCTGGGGGCGTTGGCGGGGTCGAGCCGGCTACCGATTCCGGATGCCGCCTTCGAGGCCGCCATCCGCCATGCCGGCAAGTCGGTCGATACCAACCTTGCCGCCTTCGCCTTCGGCCGCGGCCATGCGCGGGGCGAGCTCGAGCAGGTCGTGCGCGAGCACTACAAACGGCAGTCGGCTGCGGCGGGCGTCGAAGACCTGATCGAGCGCGCCCGGCGGGACTATCCGGCCAGGGGCCTCGACATGGTGGAGGAGGGCATTCGCCGCCTCGCCACCTACCAGGATCGCTCTTACGCCGCGCTCTATCTCGACCGCCTCGATCCCGTGAATGCGCTGGGCTCTGCAGAGCTGCTGCGCGAGACGGCGCGGCATCTTGCCGTGCGTATGTCGTTCGAGGACGTGATCCGCGTGGCGCAGGCCAAGACCGCGCCCGATCGCATGGTGCGCATCCGCTCCGAGGTGCGCGCCAGACCACACGAGCCGCTGGAGATCACCGAGCATTTCAAGCCCGGCATCGAGGAGATCGCGGCCGTCCTGCCGCCAGGCCTCGCGCGACGGCTCGTCGGCTGGGCCGAACGCACCGGCCGGCTGAGCAAGGTCTATTTCTCGATGCATGTGCGGACGACCACGATCTTCGGTTTCGCCCGCCTGCGCCTGCTGGCGGGTCTACGCTGGTGGCGGCCGCACACCTATCGCTATGCCGAGGAGCAGGCCGAGATCGAACGCTGGCTGGCGCAGATCCGCGCCGCGGCGCCGCTCGGCGTCGACCTGGCGCGCGAGATCGCGGAGTCGGCGCGCCTGATCAAGGGCTATGGCGACACGTACAGGCGCGGCCTCGCGAACTACCGTCGCATCGCCGCCGACGTGATCGGCCCGGCGCTCGCGGGCAGGATGCCGGCGCAGGCCGCCGCCGACGCCGTCGCCAATGCGCGTGTCGCCGCGCTGGCGGATCCGGACGGCGAATCGCTGTCGCGCACCCTGGCGGCCATCGCTTCGGCATCTCCGTCCTTGCGGCAGGCGGCGGAGTAGGATCGAGCGATGGCCAAGGCGGGCGCGGCATCGGTGATCGACGGGCAGCTTGTCGCCGTGATGACAGGCACCGCCTTCATCAGCGGCAAGCCAGCGGTCGTGTAGTTCGATGCCGCTGGTATCCATCTACGAAGTCACCGTCGAATGGGGTGACTGCGATCCAGCAGGCATCGTCTATTACCCAGCCTATTTCCGCTGGTCTGATCAAGCGACCTATCGCCTCTTTCTGAAGGCCGGACTCACGCGCGACGACACGCGCGGCGGGCAGTGGAAGGAAGGTACCCCGCTGGTCGCCGCCGAATGCTCCTTCAAGCGCGCCTCGCAGACCGGCGAGAAGCTTTTGGTCGAGAGTCACGTCTCCCGCTTCGGCCGCAGCTCCTTCACCATCAGCCACACCTTTCGCGACGCCTCCGGCGAGATCGCAGCCCAGGGCAGCGAGACCCGCATCTGGGCCAGGAAGGAAGGCGATGTGCGTTCGCTGAAGTCGGTGCCGATTCCGGAGGACGTGAAGAAAAAGCTCGGCGGCTGAGCCGAAAGCGAGAAAGGGATCTAGATGCTCAAGAGCCACGGCCGGTACGACTATTCGGCGATCGCAAAACGGCCGGACTATTCATTTCCTGACGGTCGCAGGCTGGCCGTCCATTTCTGTCTCAACCTCGAGCACTTCTCTTTCGGGGAAGGCCTGGGCAACGACTACGGCACCAATCAGCCGCAGCCGAACGTGCGCAGCTACGCCTGGCGGGACTATGGAAACCGTGTCGGCGCCTGGCGCCTTCTTGAATTGGCCGAGGCCTACGACCTGCCCTATGGCGTGCTGCTGAACACCGCGCTTTACGACTACTGCCCGGAACTGGTCGCGGCCTTCAGCGCCCGTGGCGACGAGATCGTCGGCCACGGACGCACCAACAGCGAGCGCCAGATCGACATGAACATGGCCGAGGAGCGCGCCTGCCTCCAGGAGGTCAGCGAGGCCATTGAGCGTCACGAAGGCAAGAAGCCGAGGGGCTGGCTCGCTCCCTATGTCTGCCAGACACAGCATACGCCGGAGCTGCTGAAGCAGGCCGGCTATCGTTACATGATGGACTGGCCGCTCGACGATCAGCCGATCTGGTTTCACACCGCCGATGGACCTCTCCTGTCGATCCCCTATGCGCACGATCTCAATGATTCCCTCGAGGTCGTGACGCGGCGCACGTCATCCCAGGTGCTGTGCGAGAACCTGATCGATCAGTTCGACGAGATGCTGGCGGAGTCGGCACGGCGGCCGCTGGTCATGGGCGTGGTCCTGCATAGCTTCATTCTCGGCCAGCCGCATCGGCTGCGCCGCTTCCGCTCCGTGGTGGAGCACATTCTGAAGCATCGCGATCGCGTATGGATCACCCGGCCGGGCGACATTTGTGGCTTCATCGAATCGCTGCCCGAAGGCATCGTCCCGGGCCGGTGACCGTCGCGTGCGCCGTCAGCCGGCGACCCGCGCCTGGTCAAGGCAAGCCTGCCAGAATCGATCGACCAGCTTGCGGCGGGGATGGATCCGGCGGATCAGCGCGAGCCCGACCTTCGGCAGTCCATTGGGCCGTTCGATGTCGCACATCCGCACGCCCGTCATGCCGATGAAGCCAACGCAGTCGGGCAGCAACGAGGCGCCGAGGCCGGCGGCCACGCAGGCCAAAACCGCGAGCGTCGGACTGGCTTCCTGCACGATCCGCGGCTCGCAGCCGGCTTGCCGAAACGCTTCGACGATCTGCGTCCGGTCAGGCGGTCCTTCGCCTTCCGGGAAAAGCACGAGCCCCCGGGCCGCGAGGGCGGCCAACGTGACGGCGCCGCGGGCCGTCGGGGAATCGGCCGCAGGCAGGGCGGCGCATAGTCCATATTCCGCGATCGTCCGCTGACGCAGCCAGCTCTCTCCGCGCACCGCCGCGTGGCAGATCCCGACGTCGATCTCGCCGATGCGCAGCGCTTCGATCTGGTCGTTGGTGCGCATCTCGCGGATCCGGGCCTCGGGCGAGAATCGCTTTAGGTCGGCATGGCGTGCGGCAGGATCCGGTACAGCGCCGTGCTGACAAAGCCCACCGTGATGGCGCCCGTCGTGCCGTCGGCGTGACGTTCGGCGGCACGGGCGACGGCGTCGGCGCGGGCCAGCAGGTCGCGAGCCTCGCCGAACAGGAAGCTGCCGGCTTCGGTCAGCTCGACGCCGCGCCGCGAGCGCAGGAACAGGCGGATCTTCAGTTCCTTCTCCAGCCGGGCGATGGACTGGGTGAGGGCAGGCTGCGCCATCCGCAGGCGGACAGCCCCGCCGGTCATGCTGCCGGCCTCTGCCACGGCCAGGAAATGACCGAGTTTGCGAAGATCCATAAGGAAAACGTATAGCAAAAAAACAGCAGTCGGAATTGGAACGGCCAGCCTCTGGCCGCACCATGCGCCCATGAGACCTCAACGAGTCCTGGTCACCGGCTCGAGTGGCTGCCTCGGCCGCCCGCTCGCCAATCGTCTGGCGCGCGAGGGCCGCACCGTGGTCGGCCTTGATATCGCGGGCGCCAACGATCCTGTCGACTTCAGCCCGGTGACCGGCGACGTCGCTGATGCGCAACTCCTGCACCGACTGTTCGTGCATCATGGCTTCGATTCCGTCGTCCATTGCGGCGGCATTTCCGGCCAGATGGTCGCCGCTGAAGATCCCTACAAGAACTGCCAGGTCAATGTGTTCGGAACGGTGCATCTCCTCGAGGCCGCCCGTATCCACAAGGTGGCGCGATTCATCTACAGCTCCTCGCAGGGCGCCTATGGTGTTTCCGCGCGCGATGCGATGACGGAGGAGACGGCGTTGCTGCCGGTGACGGTCTATGGCGCCACCAAGGCGGCCTGCGACGTGATCGTCCGGGCCTATCGCCTGCAGCATGGGTTGAATGCGACCTCACTGCGCATCGGCAGAGTCTACGGTCCCGGTCGGCGCACCGGATCGCTGATCACCACCATGATGGAAGCCGCGGTCGCGGGGCGGCCGCTGCGCCTGCCGGCGAGTGGTGGACGGCGCCTGCAGTATGTCTACGAAGACGATATCGTGACGGCGCTTCATCTGGCGCTGGACGCACCGGACCTGCCGCAGCCGTCGTATAACGTCTCCGGTCCAGGCAGCCATTCCGACGAAGAGATCGCGACCGTGATCGGCGCGCTCGTGCCCGGCGCCGCCATCGCCTTCGAAGCCGGCACTCTCGACGACGGCAGCTTTCCAGGCGCGCCACTCGATTGCTCCGCCGCGCAACGCGACTTCAACTATACGCCGCAATTCGAGCTCGAGCGCGGCCTGACGGCCTTTCTCGCAAACCTGCAAAATCGTCCGGGAAAAGAGAAACGTCGGGACATTTCTTCTTTTGGGACCGTGTCATGACAAACTTTTCTCGACTTGCCTGGGCCGTCACGTGGGCCGCCTTGGCGCTGCTGGCTGCCGTGCAATCCGGCGCCGCCGCGCCCGAGGCGAACTTTCCATCCAAGCCGGTCAAGCTGGTCGTTACCTTTGCGCCAGGCGGCGGCGCCGACATCCTGGCGCGAATCATTTCCGGCGCTCTGTCGGAGCGCCTCGGCCAGCCGGTGGTCGTCGAGAACCGCGCCGGCGCCAACGGCAATATCGGTATGGAATACGTCGCGAAATCGCCGGCTGACGGCTACACGGTCGTGTTCACCACGGCAGGTACCTGGGCCGTCAACCCCAGCCTGTACACGTCGTCGTTCGACGTGATCAAGGACTTCGCGCCGATCATGCAGGTCACGTCGTCTCCCGGCCTGCTGGTCGTCAATCCGTCCTTCCCGGCCAAGACCGTGGCGGAGTTGATTGCGATGGCCAAGGCCCAGCCGGGCAAGCTCGACTACGGTTCGGCGGGCATCGGCGGCTTCGGCCATATCTCTGCGGTCATGTTCACGCTGATGACCGGCACTGAGATGATCCACGTCCCTTACAAGGGCGCCGGTCCGGCGATGGTTGGTCTGCTGGGTGGCGAGGTCCAGATGCTGTTCAACGACGCACTCGCCACGATGGCCTACATCGATGCGAAGACGGTGCGGCCCCTCGCGGTGACCACGCTGAAGCGTGCGGCTTTCCTTCCCGACCTGCCGACGCTCGATGAATCGGGCGTGAAGGGCTTCGAGAATGCCTCATGGGCGGCGATGGCCGCGCCGGCTGGCACGCCCAAGGAGATCGTCGACAAGCTCAACCGCGAGATGGCGGCGGTGCTCGCCCTGCCGGCCATCAGGGAGAAGATCGCCGCTGCCGGCGCAAGCATCGTCGGCGGAACACCCGAGCAGTTCGCCGACTATCTCAAGGCCGAGATCGCCAAGTTCGAGCGCATCGTGCGTGAAGGCAAGATCTCCGTTCAATGAACATCGGCTAACGAGGACCCGACATGGGGAAACAGGTCGAAGCCCTGGCGCAGTTCGTCGCCGAGACGCAGTGGGATGACGTGCCGCCGGACGTGCAACGCCATGCCAAGCTCGTGGTGCTCGACACGTTGGGCGTCATGCTGGCCGGCGCGGGGCGGCCAGAGGTATGTGACCTGCGCACGCGCATGCTCGCGGGTGGCGGCTCGGGCGCGACGGTGCTCGCCGCCGGCTGGCCTTCGGCGGATGTGCGCACAGCCGCGTTGCTGAACGGCATTGGCGGCCGGTCGATCGAACTCTGCGAGGGCCTGCGCCTGGTGTCGGGACAGCCCGCCATCCAGATCCTGCCCGGCGTGCTGGCGGTCGGCGAGCAGGCGCGCAGCACAGGACGCGAGATGCTGAGCGGCTTTCTCCTGGGCTACGACGTGGCGGCGCGGTTGTGCATGGGCTTCACCGCCCGGCCGCTTGCGCATCAGAACGGCCAGGCCACGATGCTCGGGGCGGCCGCGGCCGGTGCGCGGGTGCGAGGCCTCGATGCGGCGGGCGTCAGCCTGGCGATGCGCATCGCGACGGTGCTGGTGCTGACGCCGAGCTACAACAACGTCGTCGCCGGTGCGACCGCCCTCAACGTCGCCGGCGGCATGAGCAGCTTCGCGGCGGCATTGGCGTCCGACCTCGCGTCGGCGGGCTTCGGGGCCCAGGAGGGCGCTATCGAGGAAGCCCTGCGCCAACTCGTCGGGAGCGGCTTCGAGGTCGCCCATCTTGTCGATGAGCTGGGCAGCCGCTGGGAGATCATGCGGAACTATTTTCGGCTCTATGCCTGCTGCAATCCGGTGCATCCTGCGCTCGATGCGCTGCAGCACGTGCTCGGAGAGCTGAAGCCAGCGCCGTCCGATGTCGATCGCATCGATATCGCCACCTATCGGTTCGCCTCGGTCATGCGCAATCCCGACCCGCCGAACTATTTTGCGTCCAAATATTCACTGCCGCATGCGGCGGCAACCATGGTGGTCAGGGGCGGTGCGAGCCATGCCATGCTCGACGATACCGCGCTCGCCGATCCGCAGATCGTGGCGTTGCGTCACCGCGTGACCATAAGTGAAGACCCCGCCATGAGCGCTCTGGCACCCAAGCTGCGGCCAGCGCGCGTGACGGTCGGCCTCAAGGATGGCCGCGCCGCCACGTACGAGGTGCGCAGCCATCGCGGCGACTTCCATGACCCGTTTGCCGACTCGGAAGTACGCGCCAAATATCGCGCCCTGGCCGGCGAGGTGCTGACCGGTGAAGGCGTCGCCGCCGTGGAGCGGGCCGTCGATCGCTTCGAGGACTGGACGACGACGAGCGAGCTTCTCGATCTGCTGCGTCGTCATACGCGGGCGCGGTAGAGCGCCCGGCGGCTACGCCGCCGCATCACCGACGAGGTGATCGCGCCCGCGCTGGCCGGCAAGCTGGCGCCGCGCGCGGCGGCCGACGCCGTCACTGCGATCGCCGTGTCGCCTGCCATGCTGCGCCATGCCGCTGAGTCATCGCCACGAGCTTACCGTCGAATGGGGTGATTGCGATCCGGCCAGCATCGTCTACTACCCGGCCTGTTTCCGCTGGTGCAATCGGGCGACCTATCGGCTTTTCCTCGCGGCCGGCATCACGCGAGACGACACGCGCGGCGGCCAACGGAAGGAAGGCACGCCGCTGGTCGCTGCCGAATGCTCCTTCCGTCGCGCCTCGCAGACCGGAGAGAAGCTTTCGGTCGAGAGCCACGTCTCACGGTTTGGCCGCAGCTCTTTCACCATAAGCCACGTCTTCCGCGATGCCTCGGGCGAGATCGCCGCTGAGGGCAAGGAAACCCGCATCTGGGCCCGCAACGACGGCGACGCGCGCTCGCTGGGGTCGGTGCCGATCCCCGACGATGTCGGGCGACGGCTGGCCGGCTAGCTCGGCCTCGCGCCGGTGAATGGCGCGATAGATCACCTCGCCGATATCGTTCTGGTAGAGCCATAGGCTGTTGGCCTGGCCGTCGAAATTGGGTTCGCCGCCCATGCTGGCAGGCAAGCTGAAGCCGGTGCCGAGCCCGATGCAAAAGAGATTGGGCAGGCTCGTCCCGTCACCCAGCAGCAGGCGGCTGTCCTCGCCGACGGCCGCCCCTCCGGCCTCGGCGTTGAGCGACAGCCGCTCTCCGTCGACGCCGAAGATCGGCAGCATTGCCGAGCGATAGCCGAAGCAGGGTATGACCAGCGCCGCCCGTTCCAGCTTCGAGCGCAGCTCGGTGGCGGAGAACTGTTGCATCGGCATGCTGACGACCCGCGGCTCGGGCAGCGTCCGCGGACGGCGCGCGATCTGGCGCCACATTTCGCGGCCGTACCCGCGCAGGCCACCCATGCGATTGACCCTCAGCGTGCGCGGGCAAATGTCGCCCGGATCGACATCGTAGAGATCGTGCAGTGCGGCCTCACGATCGGGATAGAAGACGCGCGGTTCGCGACGCTGAAGGATCTCGATCTGGCCGGCGCCCAATCGGCCGGCAGCCGGTAACGCGAGCAGCGCATCGACCACGGCGTAGGCGCTGTGCGAGCCGCCCAGGATCAGTATCCGCCGCCGGCCTGCAGCGGCGAGGACGTGGTCAGCCTCCCGGAGGCCGTCGCTCGACAGCGCACGGTCCGACGGCATCACGTGGCGCATGCGGCAGCCGGCCAGCGTCACTCCCGGCAACAGCGCCTGCTGTGGCCACAACTGGTGACCGCCCAGCGCGATGACCGCGGAGTGGGCGAAGAGGGTGGTGCCGGTTCCGTCGGACCCGATGGCTTCGACCGCAATCGTGCCGTCGGGGCGCAGGTGCACAGCCCGCGCCTCGGTGGAAAGATGAAGAGACGACGCTGGGCTCTCGGCCAGCATCGATGCCAGGGCGGCGCCGATTCGGCGCATGAAGCGGTCGACGAGGCCGAGCGGCGGAAAGCTGTCGCGATACTGCGCCATCTCGCACGCCAGCGGATCGTCGCGCAGGGGCAGCAAGGCTTCCGGCAGGCCCGGTGCTTCAAGGCATTCGAGGTAGGAGCCGCTCAGCGAATCCGAGTGGATGCCGAACCGCCCCAGGGTGCCGCCGAGATGGGCCTGGCGTTCGACGACGGCGATGCCGCGGTCGAGCCAGTCGGGCAGCAATCCGTGCTGTGCCGCCCAGATCAGCGGACCCAAGCCGCCGGGGCCGCCGCCGACGATGATCGAGGACAACATGGAGCGCCTTCCCGACCGTCAGGCGAGCACGTCGTGGAACGCGCGCGCGACGCGCTCCACGATCTGCTCGTCGACGTCACCCGATGTCGGCAGGTTGACGCCGGTGGCCGAAAGCTCGGCGCTGTTGGGGCAGCTGCGGGCATACTTGCCGTAAGGCGGCAGCGTCGACAAAGGATGGAAGAACGGCCTGGTCTCGATCTTGTCCTGGTGCGCTGCCCGCATGACCGCCAGGCGCTTGTCGGCCGGCACCTGGACGCAGGCGAGCCAGACCACGGGCTCGTATTCGTCCGACATGGTGGGGGGAAAGCGCACGCCGGGAATACCTTTGAGCGCCTCGCGGTAGAGCGCCGCGACGCGGCCATTGCGCCGCAGCGTGTCGCCGATGCGCCAGAGCTGGGATTCGCCGATCGCCGCCTGCAGGTTGGTGATGCGATAATTGTAGCCAACCCTCTCGTGCCAGTAGGAACGGTCCGGCGACATGCCGTGATCGCGCAGCAGCCGCAATGAGGTCGCGAGCTCCTCGGAGTCGGTCAGGCACATACCGCCCTCGCCCGTGGTGACGATCTTGTTGGCATAGAAGGAGAAGCAGGAGACGTCGCCGAACTGCCCGACCGCCCGTCCGGCGTAGCGTGCGCCGTGTGCTTCCGCGCAGTCCTCGACCACGACGATGCCGCGGCCTCTGGCGAACTCGGCGATCGGGCCGATCTCCGCCGGCCGCCCGTAGAGATGGACGGGAATGATCGCCTTGGTCTGCGCCGTGCAAGCATGCTCGATCGATTCGAGAGACATGCACCATGTCTCGCGGTCGACGTCGACGATCACCGGCGTGGCGCCGCAATAGAGCACCGCGTTGATGGTCGCCGCAAAGGTAAGGTCCGGCACGATCACTTCGTCACCCGGCCCGACCCCAAGGGCGACAAGCGCCAGGTGCAGGGCAACGGTGCCGTTGGACACGGCGACGCCGTGCCGGACCCCCACGAAACTACGGAACTCCTGCTCGAACTTCTGGACATAGGGTCCCTTGCTGGAGATCCAGCAGGAGATGAAAGCGTCCAGCACCGAGCGGAACTCATGATGCGTCATCTGAGGCTTTGCGACCTGCACGGGCACGGTCGAACGGTCGATTAGGACACCGGTCAGATGCCCGCTTGGATCGAGGACCGGCTGCAGCACGGCGTCGTCGATGTCGTTGCGTAGCGGACGCGTCACCGCCGTGGTGCCGGCGTCGGCCAGGTGCCATCCCAGAGTCGGGTCGATGATCGCCGTGCCATCGAGCAAGGCCTGACGTATGTCGTCAATCGAAATGCGTCCGGCCAAGCGTTGATCGTCTTCGACGATCAGGCAGGTGCCCAATCCGTTGTCGAGGCACTTCTCGATAACCGAGAGCACGCTCTCCGACTTGTTGCAAACGTACGCGGTTCCACACGACGTCCCCTCCGGCGCGGCCAGAGACATTTAGCCTCCCTTTCGCGAGACACCCCTCTCGCGCAAGCCCGGGGCTGGCGGGCCAGATCGGACTATAAAAATGCATGTCCCGCGGAGCCGCCAGTGTTCAGGTTGTGGCCGCGGAAGGTGTTGCCGCGCGGCAACACTGTCTCGACCGGCGGCAGAGAACTCATCGTCTTTGCCGTCATAGGTTGCAGCGACACAGCTTGATCACTGGCGCCGCGATAGGTCGCTCCACATCGTGTGGCTGTGTGTCGGGAGATCGCGATGCAGTGCCTGTGGCTCACCCTTGCCGATCCGGAACCCGCGACCAACGGCCAGCTCATCTACTCCAAAGGCCTGATCGAAGCGGCCTGCCGCGCCGGCGCCTCGCTCACGGTGATCGGTCTGGCCCGCCCGGAAAATCCCCGGGCCTCCATCGATCCGCGCGTCATCGACTGGCGCCTTGCCGACGAGCAACCGAAATCCGCAGCGCGGAGGCTGCTGTCGCGCGATCCCATGGTGACACAGCGCAACTCGGCAGAGATGGAGCGGACGCTCGAGCATGCCCTTGTGGAACGATCGTGGGATGCCGTCGTGTTCGACAGCATTTGTGCCGGCTGGGCGCTGCGTCACGTCGTGCGCCATCGCGCCCGCAGCGCGCGGCCGCCGCGCCTCGTCTATATCGCGCACAACCACGAGGTCACGGTGGCGCGGCGCATCGCCGTCGCTTCACAAGGGCTGCGCCGGATCCTGAAGGAGATCGATTTCCTGAAAGTGATCGGCCTGGAACGCCGTCTGATCTCGGCTGCAGACATTGTGACATCGAACACCCCCGACGATTGCCGACGCTTCGCGGCGAGCTCGGGCGGTCGGCCGATCG
>Ga0193743_1002401_pt1 | contig 13310 bp, 16 predicted proteins | sample L2c2metaG_FD_143038 | JGI IMG/M metagenome (GOLD analysis project Ga0193743, IMG submission 143038) | Soil microbial communities from a riparian zone of the East river system, Colorado, United States - L2c2 | ecosystem: Environmental > Terrestrial > Soil > Riparian zone | place: USA: East River... | reverse complement strand
GCGCTATGGCTTCGTCAAGGGGAAAGCGATCTTCTATACTGGTCCGCTTCGTGACCATCGAACAAAATTTCAAGATACGGCAACGGGAGATTGCTGCCGAAGTTGTGTATGTTGCCGGGGAGATACTTCTCGCACATGGACTGGCTATCGTCGTAGTGGCCGGCGAAGAAGGCCTCGCGAATGTGGCTGAGGTTTGGCAGCGCATCCGGATTGACTTGGCCGGCCGCTGGGGCGCCGGACCATGCTGTCGATTCAGATAATGCAATACGTTGCTTTGATACTCCTCCGGAAACCATCGCGCCCAGCCTCCCGTTTCCAAGAGGAAGAGCTTCTAGCCAACGCTCGGTAGGAGCCAGATACCAAAGTGCCTCCCCCGTGTCGTCCGCGCGCGCGTTAGTCTCTGCTGTAGCGTTCTGATGTGGCAGCAGTGACGCAGCAGCAGAGGCGACATCGGTTTGTAGGAATTGACGTCTAGTTCTCACGATCTCCATCCTTCTCGCCCGCTCTTCGCAGATAGCGCGCTCATTATCTATTGACTAAAGGATTCGTACGGTTCGGACATCAAGACAGCACGTCCGGAACTTAGCAACGCTATGTTCAAAGTGACACAACTTGTTAACAGCGGCGCGGCGAGCACCCAGAGGACTCGGTTGCTGCCCCTTCCCAGACCAGTCCTCCACCGGAAGATCAGCCCTTCAGGCGTCGCTTGTGCCCCGAGCTTCGGCGTTCCTCACGCGAGCGCAATGATGCATGCGACCGAGAACGCGTACATTGCTGCATGAAAGTTTGCGTTCATGATACTGCCGTAATGCAACCACCCTGCACTCACGGCTACCACATGCAGACCTGCCATGCAGACCCCCGCGAGAAACCCGGACATTGCGCCCCGTGTACCGACGCGCTTTGTCGTCATTCCCAGAAGGAAAATTGCCCAGAATGGCGAACCAAAGATCGAAAAAATCATCTGGACATGTTCCACCAGGTCGCGAAACAGGAAGTTCAGATAGGAGGCCACGACACTGATCGCCGTTGCCGCAACGACTGCCCATCGTCCCACCATTAGGTAGTGCCGGTCGCTCTCTCCACGTTTGAGCCAAACACGGTAGATATCCTCAGTCCAGACGGCGGCAAACGCTGAGATGTTTGCGGCAAGTCCAGACATCAGACTGGCCGTGAGCGCCGTCAACCCGACATAGAGCATGAATGGCCCGTATAGGCTCTTCATGAGCAGTGGCAGCGCTTCATCGAAATGCGAACTCTTTCTGAGACCGGGAAAGAGCTTCGGGGCCCGCCAATCCAGGTAGAACAACGATCAACGCAAAGACGAGCTTGCCGAACGCTGCCCATAGAGGTACCAAAATTAGCTGAGCCGCTGGCTGGGATTAAGCGCACTCCTCAAGTTCACGAAAGTCAGATGACGATGTCCAGTCACGGAGCCCGAAGATTCCAATCGTTACGAGAATGATGATTTCGGGTTCGATAGGTTGCCGATAATCCATTGAAGAGTGTGTCAGGCAGTAGGGAAGCGGGAATAGGGTGATGAGCAAGATATATGGAAGTGCATGCTCACGGTCTTCTCTCAACCAATGCCATATTCCCCGAAGCATGAAAAGCGTGATGCAAGTGCAAAAAAATACACTCGGCACGTCGAGAGGCTCGGAATGAAGGTAGTCGTGCCGAAAGCTCCAGAATCCAGTCCAAAAACGGATGGCGCGCCGCAGTGAAGCTCCGGCGAAGAAAAACGGATGGTGACGCACGAAACTCACAGCCATGGCATGTTTATGCGCCAGGTACGCAGTCTCCCCCCTCCGCTTCAAACTTCTGCATTTCGACAGGATTGCTGGCGGGGTGAGCCCAGGCCGGGTTTGACGCGGAGGTATCCCCGCTGTTGCCCGCCCAGAATTCGAGCCAAAACCCGTCGCGGATGGGAGATATAGCATGCATAACGCGATCATTGCGAACTGCCCATGGCGAGATGACCGCAATCAAAGCAAGCATCGAGAGAACTCCATAGAGCAACCATCGCCCTCCCATTCGTCGGACTTTCCGGAGAGCTGTCAAGAGAAGAAACGGGAAAATTGAGAGAACGGAGGGATTCGAGAGAGCCGTGACTCCGTAAAGAATGCCGAAGCCGAACCATACCGAGGAACGTTCTTGCAAGTGAAGCCTCTGTGCGAAACAAAAGCAGGTTGCAAAGAGAAAAGAGGTTAGCGCATAGTCCCAGACCTGAGCTCCCGAGAAATAGATTGCTAAAGGATAGATGACCCACAGCCATCCCGCGAGTCGCGCCGGCCTCTCGCCAGCAACATATTTAAGACTCAGGTAAACAGGAATACAGGTCAGCGCCGAAAGCAAACTGTCCAGCGACAAAATGACAAAGGCCGATTTTGCAGTGTAGAGACCAAACGTCCGGAAGACGGCGGCAAGCAAATAGGGAAAGAGTGGAGGCACAAGAGCTGTAGGGCCAGTTGAAGGGAAGAAGGGCGAACTAAATCCATGGCCCAGAGCTAAACTACGGGCTACCCAACCCATCTCCGCGCCAAACTGTCCATGGTCAAGTGAAGGTGCCGCAATACTGAGAAAGCTGGATGCTACTACAGCGATTCGAAGAACGAATGCGCAACAGACCATCGAGGTTAATAGAATTGGGGCTGACCTGACATAGAGCCGATCTGTTCGATTCGCTGCGGATGTTTGAGTGAGTCCAGCTTGATAGAGAGTCGTCATTTCCTTCCTAAAAGAGGTGCAAAGCCCGAGCAGCTCGGGTTCTAATCGAATGTTCGGCTATCGTTTTGGTTGGGGAGATGCGCATTACGTAGCTGCTGATTTTTCAACAGGAGTTCGGCAATCAGTCGTTGCAAACGTGAATTCTCTATCTCTAATTCCATAATCCGATCGTCCATACATCTTTTGGTCGAGCTAAGCACTGCTGGTTTTCCTGAAAAACATGTGTCCTCCGCTCAAATGCCAGATTTTGCACGAGACGGAGAGCGAAGCCTGGGAACAACAAGCTCACGCTCTCCGCGTTCGTGGTCTTTCTATGGCCCGCCAGCCTGTGCGTACTCTGCATCAAAGCTGGCAGCTACAAGTCACCTTGTAGCTGTTGTCAGCGTATCCGACGGGGTACCGCGATGCAGTCAAGATATGTGGGGACAATGTATGGATTTGTAGGCGAAAGGGACTTCGACGTCACCCTCCTTGAGAGGTCGAATCGTGAACCTGCGCAAAGTAACGGAATAGATTCCAGTCTTGCCCTGCTATTAGCTCTACTCAGAAAACCAAGTCGAGGTCAAAACGCATGTGACGGTCGTAATTTCCGAAGAACTGCCCATATTGAGGGTCTGCGGTGTTGGCATGGACCTCAAGCGCGTTGAAGTGATTCGTAATATTGGTGATTGATATCGAAGATCTCAAAAGTGTATTTGGAGTTCAGCTTGATATCCTTGGCTACACGTGCATCCGCGGAGAAGTACGTGGGAAAGTGAGCGCTGTCCGCCTTCGTGCTCTGAATGTAATTTTGGTAGACATCGACCGATTGATAGGGAAAACCGCTCCGCCATTCAATCATCGGGTAGACCTTCACCTTCCATGGCAGCGCCACGCCGCCCCAGGTTAGAAAGCGGTTGGGAAGGTCGCCCGCTCGATTTGTATACAGGTTGCCCCGTATGAAGGGCGAGGAGAAGTCACCCAGATAGGTGTCCGATTCGTTGAGTGTGCCTTGGGACAAACTACGGACATACGAGGCGTAGATCCGATTGTTGGGTTGAAATGCAAGTTGCGCAGTCAACTCAAATTGGCGATATCTTGAGCTTTCGTCCCCTGCGAGTACAAACGCGTTTTGTCCCTGAACCACCTGGGGGGAGATGGTGACCAGTCCGCTTCCCTGGCTTTCAAGATACTTTACGCGCATCGTCAAATGCTCTGAGAATCGATGTTCCGCTTCAAGATTCCAGGCATCGGTGTAGGGCGCGAAGTTCCCAATTTTATAGTCCCGGTCGATGAAAGGAAATTCTGACGCTGCTGCCTCCGACGTCAGGTTTAGATAGTGTTGGGGAATGCCTACTATTGTCCCATCCGGCTGATAGGTTGTGATGATTTGCTCAGGATAATTGCTGAACGCGTATACATTCAGAGGCACGCTGTCGTAGAAGGCTCCGATCCCTCCTCTGACAGTTGTGCGTCCACTTACCGTTGGACCCCACACAAATCCCGTTCGAGGTGCAAAGCGTGTCGTTGCCGTAATGGTCTGCGCTCGACACGTAGGCCGGCATCGATCGCGAGATGTGAGTTGAAAGTCCAATGATCCTGCACGAAGATAGCTGGTTGCAGGTCACTTCGATCAAATGAGCTTCCAGGGGTAAAGTCGATCGTGCGAAGTTTCGCTCCCTGGTCATCAAATATTGTGATGGTTTTCGTGTGCAACTGTCCCTCGTCATTTGTACTGGCAACGGAAGAACCAAATTGAATCTTGTGCATGCCGAGACCCGTCATTGGTTTAAGAGACCATAACTCATTCCATTCAAAGCGCCGGGAATGTCTTTGCTGATCCGCAAAATAGTTCCCGCTGTTTCCAGTCGGTAGAACAATCATGCCAAGGTTAGCTTGCGGAGATATCGTGGTTGCAATATCGCTCAAAGAAAAGGTGCTCTGCAAGAGTCCTTCTCCGATCGCTAGCCGATGTGTGATGGCGCCAGTATATAGGACCGGGTGTCATCGTTTGGAGTCACCTCCTGAGGGCTAAAGAAGTCGAGATTTGCGTATCGGATGGATTGGGGCGCTGCATGGAAGCTTGCAGTAAGAGTTTGCCGGGGCGTCAGCCTAAAGTCTGTCTGCGTGAACGAATTGACGGACGTGATCTTGGTTTCGTTGAAGGGAAAGGGTAGCGTACGGATGGGTATCTTATTATCGACAAACTCTAAACCTTCGGAGAAAAAGGCGCGGTTCTGAACGATGGGCCCCCAAAGGAGATTCTGGGTGTGGCCGACTTCAGGCCACGCAAATGACCGCTGCGAATCCGAAATTCAGCAATGGATCATTGAGATCAAAATGCCATTTATTGCCGCCTGATCGTGTCTCCGCAGTCACCACTCCGGCGGTGAAACGGCCGTATTGAGCCTGGTAGGGAGAAGTCAGAACATGGAGCGAATTGACTACATCGATTGGCACGCTCAATCCAAACCGTCCGGTCGCCGGGTCTGAGACATCGACGGAATTAATCACAAGAGCACTGTGCATCTCTCCCGAACCTTCGATCTGAGTCTGACCATTCGGTGCGCGCACGACACCTGGAACAAGTGGCAGAGCGTCAGTTAGAGTAAGCGGCCGGATGGGGCTTTCATTGGCTACTGCAGGCTTGATCGAGACACCTGGCGAGGAGCTCTGTTCTGAAATGTCTTCGGTTGTCGCTTGTACATTCACCGTCTCATGTGCCTGCGGAACGGGTAAAATCCTGATTTCGAGGACAGGCCCAGGCATGGTCCGGGTGTCGACAACCCGCTCTACCGGTATGTATCCGGTCTGATGGACGGAAAACGTAACGAGTCCCCGGCTCACTCGAGCTGAAGCACGACCGTCAGCTCCAGTTTTCATTCGAGCGAGCAGTTTCCCCTCTCTCATAAGAACGACTTCGACGTTCGGCACGGCTCCCCCATCGGCGTCTGCAATGCTCACAGTGAGAGGTGCATCCTGGGATCCCTGATATCCCTGCAAGTAGGGTCCAAAGAGTCCGACGAGTGCGAACGTGAGTAGTGCGAGTCGACGCACCCAGGCACCGACTCGCACTGATTTGGCCGGCTCTCTCTGCTCCTTATCGGATCTGGACCGGAGGTTCATAAGTTGCCCATTCCTGTGGCCGTTAGGTGCATCTGTTTCGTGGTGCCCTGTCGTACCAACATAAGAGCCTGGCGAACCCGTCGCTTCACCATGGTGTCTCACGCGTCATTCATAGCGCTGGGGAGAAGACAGCAATTCTCGGATGTGCAAGAAGACTTGCATAGCCCACGAAGACCTTGTGCGAGACAGGGTCTACCGCAAGGGTATGGGCTCCGTAGTGGGTATGTATCTTGTCTAATACCCGATATGTGTCGGGCCCGTCTTGCTGGATGACAGTCAAGCTTCCGGCCTTGCCAGCCGAGTAGATCCTGTGAAGCGTTGGGTCGAACGCGACCGAGTCAGGGCCGCCACCAATCTTTAGCGACGTAATGACCCGATGCGAATCCAGGTCGAATACCACTAACTTGGCGTTCCCGGAGCAAACCGCGAAGAGCCGTCGCTGCTCGGAATCAATGGCCATTCCGGACGGTCCTTCGCACGGAGCGAGAGACCATTGCCCTACTACCGATCGCTTGCCAAGATCGATTGCGGCTATCGAGTTGATATCCTCGAGATTCTGATAGAGCAAGCCCGTCTGTGGGTCCTGTGCGACAAATTCTGGCTTTCCAGGGAGAGGTATGGTTCCGACTGTCACGCGTTTCTCAGGATCGATCAAGGTCCCCAATCTTGGATCGCCATTCGCTACATACACGAGCTTCGCTGACGGGACATAGAGTATGGCATCCGCATCATCCGCCACTGGAATGCTCTGAAGCTGTTGAAGAGATCTGGGATCGAAGACACCGACCATGTTCTCTCCGCTTCGTGTGATGAAGGCGACATTCGCTTCAGGCAAAAGTGCGACGCCGTGAGCGGCGCCGGCTCCAGGCATTTCTGATACTGAACTGATGGACGGGTGGTTCAGATCTAAATCGACCTTGAATATGGCGCCCGACGACTCACTTGTAACGAACAACGTACTGCCGTTTAGTGTCAAATAGTCAAGAATGTTGAGCAATCCACCCTTGGGCAGTTCAATATATCCCTCGAATGTCACGAACTTAGATTTGCTTGGTGTGCCTGGGTACGCAAGATAGGCGAATACCACCGCCAGAAAACCGATTAGGACAATTGCAAACATCGCCATTGTCTTGAGCCCATTTCTCATGGCGTATCTTCTTTTATCTCTCGTGTCAACTGTGGGAGCGCCGTGAGTAATTTTAGCAAGCATTGTTAATGACCTCCTTCAAACTGTTGGTTTGATCGCAGCCAAGACGGCGTGCAGCCATCCCTGGATTGAATCGGACAAGCTACCTCATTTGCCCATAAGCTCTTCAAGTGCCCGCTCGATGCTCGTGTCGGGAGCTACCGGCTTGAAGCCGCTTTGAGTTTCGTCCTGCTGCTTGCTAATGGTCTTGAAGAGAACGATGCGACCGTAGACACTGATCTTGGATGAGTTTGTCTTCCATATCCCGGGAGAAAGCCTGATTTGCTTCGCTTCGATGGTTCCTCCCTTCTTCAGTTGACCGAGCACTCCATAGCCAAAGTCCACTTGCTCTGTCAGAGTCGCCGAGAACTGCGCGAGTCGCTTCTCCTGGAAATCGATCAGGATGACGCCGCTCAGAGCGTGAAGTGCCCTCTCCTCATAGGTCGTGGGGTTGTATTCAGGATTCGGGCGAAACGCGAGCTTTTCCAAGCCCTCCTGCCGGCCTTGATCTTCGAAGAGGAGAGCGTCGGGCACCACGCGAAGAATCTCATCAACGTTCTTTTGATCTGCTTCCCGGTTCTTCTTCATGGCCTGCTGGGCCTTCTGGTTTTGTATCAACTTGCGGAGTCGATCGTCGTCCTGCTTTCGTTCTGAAGGTGACGGCTCATGACCATCTACCGAAATGAGTCGATGAATTGGACCGCCCACGGTCTCAATTTCCTCTTCGAGGTAAATATGTCCGGCAGTGTGACGCTCTACCCGGCTTGCCCACAACGCGTCGTTCTTGTGCTGTTTGCGCTCGTTGTAGCATGCATCGATCATCAACTCTTTCGCTGTCTGCGCCGACAGCGGAGGCAAGACCGACAGCAAGCAGAACACAACCAATAAGTGCTGTATACGATGCAGCCGTAAGTTCTCGAATATTGACATAAGGCAAGGACTCATAAGGCTATTGAAGTGCGAAGGTATCTCTTGTCTCGTTGGCGGAGGAGTTACATGGAATCGCCATACTGCTTACGAACACACAATCCACTAACTGAGGAAGATGGCCATCCGAATTGCAAAGTACGACAGTGTCCATGCAATTTGGTTGAAGTTGAGAAAGATACTGCGCTTCATAGTTCCTCCATGGTTTTCATTGTCATGGGTGGGCTTGGACGGTGCTGTCAGGAAAGCTCTGCAAAGTGTCAAGATTTGTAAGTTTGCCGAAATTGCAGATTCCTGCGCGCCACACGGGTGACAGATCAGTGGAAAGAGCGTCAGAGGTATCATGAACAAGAGCTGCTCCTTTGGCTCGCGGAGATACAGACCTTGCACAACTCAAAGGGCGCGACACAGCGAGCCAACCCACGTCTTCTAGTAGTGGACGACGACCGTGATTTGTGCCATCTGGTGATGCAATACCTGGAACCGGAGGGCTTCACTCTTTCCGTTGTGCATACCGGCGGCGAAGGGATAAGAACCGCAATCGAGGGCAATCATGAACTGATCGTGCTGGACGTCATGTTGCCGGACATAAAGGGTTTTGACGTTCTTCGGGAGATCAGAAGTCGAGTCCGCACGCCAGTCCTGATGCTTACGGCCAAAGGGGACGAATTCGACCGCATCCTGGGTCTTGAACTCGGTGCCGATGACTACCTGCCGAAGCCGTTCAGCCCCCGCGAGTTGATCGCGCGAATCTCGGCTATACTCCGCAGGTCTGGGTGGCAATCGGAAAGCAATACCGCATCGCGCCCCCCTGTGATCCGTTCCGGAGATATCGAGCTCGATTTGGCGGCGCGCACGGTGTTGAAGGCGGGAGAGCCTGTGAGGTTGACCTCTGCAGAGTTCGATCTATTACGCGCGTTTTTTGAAACGCCAGGACAGGTTTTGACCCGTGAGGCACTCGTTGAGAATGTTCTTGACCGGAAGTTCTCCCCTTTCGATCGAAGCATCGACCTCCACATCAGCAACCTTCGCCGCAAGCTTGGTCCGCAGCACGATGGCGCCGAGAGAATTCGGAGCGTGCGCGGATTTGGCTATCTCTATGCATGGCCCATGCAAGCCTAGGTCGCTGTGTTCACCATAGGAGCAATTAGCACGCCCTGCTCATACATCGGTCAATCGACCATGAAAGCGGCCAGAAGAACCCACACTTGGCATCAGCTCTCTTGCGATGCCTGCCCAGCTTGGAGACATCTGGACTCCGGCAAGAGCACAAGCCAAAGCTGAGGGTGGTATACGTTCTCACTTTTTTCCTCCTGTGCGATCACGCCAACTAAAGAAGGCGGGGGCCGTTCCACTTTGGCGCTTGAACCAGCGAAACCATCGTCTTGGTGAACTTGAAGGTGTTTCCCGTTATCACGCAGCATATGCGTCCCGTCGGTCTCTCATCGGCAATCAGCATGCTCCCATGTTAAGGTTTTCCGTTGCCAGGCACATTCGTCGTAAGGCGTTTCGAGAAGAACTCACGGACGACGGTCCCACCCGCCCTTCCCGCGATGCCGATAGCGGCGGTGGTGAAGACCAGGTTAATTCCCCGATCCGCATGAGGGTAGTACGCGTTGGATAGGGCTCCTGAGCAAATAGCGGCCAGAAAGTAGGAGTAGTTCGGCATAGGCTTTCCGGTATCGCTACGTGCGATGACTGAGTAGCTCAGGGCATGCACGAGGCGGGACTTTGTGGAGCCGGTGCCCTGGTAAAAGTAACGTGGGTCCTGGTGGAAGAGCGAGGGAAAGACAGCATGGCTCAGGAAGTCACTGCTTCGTCCATCGCCGAACTGTGCGGCAAAACGTTTGCCGTAGCCCGCGGCACCTTGCCCATAGCCGGCATAGGTGTTATTTGCCTGCTCGATGCCGGCAGCGAGGCCTACTCCGATCAAGGAAATGGGATCGAAGGTGTCACGTGAAGCGAGCGAGAATTTCTGTTTCGTCGTCATCGGAGCCGCGTCGTAGACGTAGCTTATGTAAAAATTCGGAATGATGCCGATAAGGCGCTGCCTCTCTTCCGCTTTGATCTGCTCAGCGGCGATCTCTTCAGTGGGACGGACCGTCACCGATGTGTCTGCCGAAGCAACCGATAATACGACATTAGGAACCTCGTAGGACTGCTGCGCCGTGACGGCGAACTCCGTAGATGTGAACGGCGCAAACCCCTTGGCGTTGACGATCACGAGATAGGAACCGGCAGGGAGCTTAGTAAAAGCAAATTCACCGTTCCCCCCGGACGTTAGACTGTGCAATTGTGTTCCGTCCCTATGCGTCAAACTGACTTGTGCGCCGGAAATGGCGGCTCCGCTTCCGTCCAGCACGGTGCCAGAGACCGTGGCTGACCCTTCCGTATAAGGTGTTTGCTCAGCCGAGCTCTGCAGGCCTGACTGGGGTAGAGGTGCATCTGGGAGAGAACTGCTGCTAATCCCTAATTCGGCAGTTTGTTGCTGCGCGAACGTAGTGGCGGTGGCTAAGCACAGAAGAAGTGGGGTGCAGGCAAGGACAGCATGTGGCCGTCGCCAGATATCCTTTCTCAAAGCGCGCTTCCAGACCGGGGAGGTAGAGATTGTGCGAGCCGTAATCAGGCCAAAAATGGTGAGGCTACGAGTGAGCTGTTGCATAGTGAGCTACCCTCAAAGGGATTTCTTTAAAAGCGACACCCGAAGGTGGTCGAAGAGAACTAGGACATACAACGAGGGGAATTGAAGAATGAACAGATTCGAAACCGTTGTCGATCTTTTGCCGACAACTTCTCAGGGGCAGGGCTTTACAAGAATCAACATGGATACTGCATTCCCCCACGGGTGGCCTTTCCATGGATCTCAGCAGTCTTGCCACCTTTTTGAAGCTCAACGACGTCGAGCGACGATGGTGTCGCCGGTGAGATGGCCTGTCCCATTGAAGTGTGACTTATCGTGAACGAACGAGAAGGTGAGAGTGTCCCCTGCAAGCTTTCCATCCTTGAGCTTTGACGTAGCGCCCTTCTCCGACATCCACTGTCCGGTGGCGGAGCCCCCCGCCTGACTGAGCGTCAACAGCGCTGTCTCGGACTTTCCTTCAGATACCACCAGCCACTGTCCGGCGACGCTCGTGCTTTGACCAGAAACAAGCGGTGTCATCGATAGCATCATCAGTACTGCGGACGATGCCGCAACCACAAAGCTTCTCTTCATTCTGTTCTCCCCTTACCAAACTACCGACCCGTGAGGATCTATCCCCTCTGAAACGCATAGAGTTCCAGCAGGACGACCATCGTTATTCGAAAGGTAGCTGGCCGAAGGATGGCGTGCCGTCAGGAAACGTGAAGCGATTGTAAGGATTTGTATAGATTTGGTGAGGAGGCTGTTCGTAGGCAGAGTTGTATCGTATACATCAAAGTAAGGATCGATGATCAGGAAGGGGGAACACTTGCCGCTCAATCTACAAGCCAGACTTCTCAGGGTAAGAGCTAGAGTGCCGGTGTACCGGCTCTTCCTAACGATCTCCCTCTGGTTTTGGCTGACTGCCTGGGGTATGCTCGCTATCGCGTTTCTCGGTGCCCACCTGAGAGGCATGAGAGAAGTTTCAGCCCCGAACATGTATGCCATCGTCGCCCCTATCCTGGCGGCGGAAGCCGTTAGAACATATGAATCGGGCGGTCCTGAAGCGTTTGCTCGCTTCTCGCAGAGCGACGTTGCCAATAGGAAGGAGCAACTCTTCCTGCTCGACGGATTCTATAAAGATGTGCTCTCGCGACCGCTGACAAGCGACGGCCTTCGAGTTGCGCGCGCGGCGAAGAATGGCCAACTCGTTATGCTCCGAAACGATATCGCCGCCTACAGGTTTATCTCTCCCTTGGGGCATCCCTACACGCTGATGCTCTACCTGAAGCCTGGTCTGCGTAAGTTAGGTGACGCGGCATTGGGAGAGGGACTCCCGTATACCATCACCCTGATCCTTCTGGTTACCCTACTCTGCCTCGCGCTTACGTATCATATCGCGGCGCCAATCCATAGTATTCAGTCGACGGCCAGAAGAGTCGCGCAAGGAGATCTCAAGGCACGGGTGCCGGCTTCAGTGTCCAGGCGCTTCGACGAGTTGTCGGCTCTGGCAAAAGATTTTGACTCGATGGTGGGTCGTCTTGAATTGTTGATTCAAACGCAAAAGAACCTTCTGAATTCGGTCTCGCATGAATTGCGCTCTCCACTGGCTCGCATCAATCTCTCTGTAGCTCTTTTGAAAAAGCGTTACTCCGCAGACTCCGATGACATGTTTCAGCGTTTGGATCGTGATGTTGCGAGGATCGATCTTCTGATGGGGCAGCTCTTGACACTCTCTCGCCTCGAAGCTGGTCTTTCGTCTGCAGAGAGAGAAGACGTCGACCTTACGCAGCTCGTCGAGGAGGTGGCCGCCGACAGCAACTTCGAAGCAGAAGCGTCGGGCAAGTCGGTGAGTCTCCGTACAAAGGGTTCGATCATTCTCGAGAATGCCGATCCACATGCCCTTCGCAGCGCTTGTGAGAACGTCATACGCAACGCAGTCCGATTTACTTGCCCGGGAACCGATGTCGAGGTCGTATTAGAGATTGACAGGAGCACACCGGAACCGCTAGGGGTTCTCTTCGTCCGGGATCATGGTCCGGGGGTTCCGGAAGAGTCACTCGAAGCAATCTTTCAGCCCTTCTATCGAATTAGTGGAGACGAGGAAGGAACGGACGGGAATGGTCTCGGTCTAGCTATTGCCTCTGAAGCAATTCGTTTGCATCGCGGTACGATCAGTGCAGCGACTCTTCGGCCGACAGGCCTTGAAATTACGATTCGATTGCCGATCGCTTTCGATGCAGCATCCGGTCGACATGAGCTTCCGCAACCCGAGCATAACAGGACAAGCTAAGAGTTTCGACCAATCCATGGCTGTCCAGGCCGTCAGCCGGCGGGTAAAGAACATCGGGATTCCCCTCCTAATTATCTTACGGATAATGCTCGATAAGCTTGAGCTGTGCCTCCACGCGCTTCAGTGCCTGCATTGACGGATTTGCTCTTTCAATTACCCACAAGTTGGGCTCCGAGGATGAAGCCGAGCTGGATATCTGTGAGGCGTGTGAGACCTCTCCACATGACGGTGTTGCCCGGTGGCGGGTCTTTTGCGCGTGCCAGGTAGCCCCCGAGCCGAGCGAGTTTGGTGAGATATAAGGAGAGACCGTTTCCAATAGCTGCTGTCTTCGCGGTGTCGCTGACGAGTTGGTCGAGGAGATATATCTCTTGAGGGGTGAACGCCAGTTCTGGCGCGGCTTCGGGGATGGCTCGGTTGAGCATAGTGATCCAGAAGATTCTCCAGCTGAGCAG
>Ga0193743_1002400_pt1 | contig 13321 bp, 12 predicted proteins | sample L2c2metaG_FD_143038 | JGI IMG/M metagenome (GOLD analysis project Ga0193743, IMG submission 143038) | Soil microbial communities from a riparian zone of the East river system, Colorado, United States - L2c2 | ecosystem: Environmental > Terrestrial > Soil > Riparian zone | place: USA: East River... | reverse complement strand
GGTCCTCGTGTCGACGGTCAGGACGTGGTCCTGGCGGTCCACCCGCAATGCCAGGGTTCTCTCCATCGGTGTGCTCCCTGCCGTGGATTTCTGACGACTGTCAGATTATCCTCCGGCTGACAGATGTCAAGCCCAGTCCCTGCCTACAGGGATGCATTAGCGTCGGAAGCGGTGCCCGAGCAGATGAAGTCGACTCCCAGAGGTCCGGGGCGCCCCAGGCCGGACAGCCAGGTACCGGACGAATCGGTGATCATGCAGCGCGGACTCGAGGCATTCGCCGAGCTGGGCTACGACCGTGCCTCCGCCCGGGTGCTGGCCGGACGCCTTGGCGTCAGCCACAACTTCATCAACGACCGCTACGGCTCCAAGGCGCAGTTCTGGCGGGCCGTCGTGGACTCGGCGCTGGAAGCCCACCAACGAGGCCGTCTGCCGTTGGCCGAAGCCGTGGAGGACGACGAGCAACTTCTCCGTGCTGTCATCACCCACTTCTACCGACGCACGGTGGACACCCCGCTGCTCGGCCGACTCCTGGCGGACGAGTTCTCCCGCGAGTCCGAGCGCGTCGATCACCTGTACGAGCACTACATCAAACCCGAGCTCGACGCCATCGCTCCCAGCCTCGACCGCCTGACAGCCGCGAAGCGGCTGGCACCCGTCACCATGGACCTGTTCTTCTTCGCCGTCATCGGCCCGGCGTCCGCCATGGTCCAGAACCCGCTCGCGCACCGGCTCGGCCGACCCGAAGAGGAAACCCACAACGACCTCGTCGACACTGCGGAACGACTCGCGAACCTCATCGTCGACGGACTTCTCGCGACCGGGGACGCATGACGTCAGGCGGGCTCAGATCTTGCCCGACAGTTGGTCGGTGGCCCGCCGGGCACCCTCGACCATCGCGTCGAACTTCGCCCACATGACCGTGGGGTGCACCTCGGGTCTGTAGGTGGCCTGCGACGAGTAGCCGCAGTCGGCGCAGGCGATCACGTTCTCACGACCGACCCGATCGGCGAAGCGCACCAGCCGTTCGGCGATGAGCTCAGGGTGCTCCACGATGTTGCTGGCATGGGTTATGACGCCGGGCATCAGCACCTTGCCCGCGGGGAGGCTCACCGTCTCCCACAGGTGGTACTCGTGCTCGTGGCGGGGATTGGCGGCCTCGAAGGAGTAGAAGCGGGCGTTCACCGCCAGCACGAGATCGATCACGTCCCCGAGCGGCGTGTCGAACACCCGAGGACCTTCGTTGATGCTGTAGCAGGTGTGGAAGCGGACCTTCTCCTCGGGGATGCCCCGCAGTCCGTGGTTGATCGCGGCGACGTACATCTCGCCGCGCTTGCGGCGCTCGGCGTCGGAGAAGTCTCCGTAGCTGTAGATCTCCGTGAGGAACGGGTCGTCGATCTGCACGAGGAACCCGGCGTCGACGATGGCCCGGTACTCGGTGCTCATCGCGTCGGCGACCGCGAAGAAGTACTCCTCCTCGGACTTGTAGAACTCGTTGATGCCGACGCCACTGGGTGCGATCGACGGTAGGAACGCGGTTCCCCGATCGGCATCGCCCACTGCGGCTGCCAGGTTGTCGATGTCGCGCTGCAAAGCTTGCTCGCCGCGGTAGTGCAGAGGTCCGGTGCACACCAGCGGGACCATCCGACTCACCGTGTTGCCGATCATCGCGTCGGCGAAGTACTGCTTGTAGTACTCCGGGAAGGCATCCACCTCGGCCTTGAAGTTGGACACGAACCGAGCGCCGGGACGCTTTTCGAGCCCGTCGAGACGCTCGGCGACGTAGCTGAAGAAGCCGAGCTTGCTCATCTCACCATCGGTGACGACGTCGATGCCGTGATCTCGCTGGACGGTGACGATCTCGCCGACTGCCGTCCGGATTCGGTGAGCGAGCTTCGTCTCGTCGACATCGTCCCCTTCGGCCTTGGCGCGCATCAGGTCGAGCAGGTCCGTGGGGCGCGGCAGGCTCCCCACGTGCGTCGTCAGGATGCGGTCGGCGTCATTGCTCACTGGGACCCCTTGATCGGTAGCGGCTCGTCGGCGACGAGCGGGAAGTGACAGGCGACGTACTGGCCCTCGGCGACCAGGCGGATCTGGGGCTCCTCGGCCGCGCAGCGGTCCTGGGCCCGGGGGCAGCGCGTGCGGAAGCGGCAGCCGCTGGGCGGCGACAGCGGGGACGGCAGCTCGCCGGCCGCGAGCCCGGCCTTGCGGACGGGCGCCGCGGGGTCGGGCACCGGGATCGATTCGAGGAGCGCGGCCGTGTACGGGTGGGCGGGCTCCGCGTAGAGCCGGTCGGGCGGGGCGACCTCGCAGATCTTGCCCAGGTACATGACGGCCACCCGGTCGCTCACGTTCTTCACGACGGCGAGGTCGTGGGTGATGAACACCAGGGTGAGCCCGTAGCGGTCCTTGAGATCCTCGAGCAGGTTGAGGATCTGGGCCTGGACCGACACGTCGAGCGCGGAGACCGGCTCGTCGCAGATGACCAGCTTGGGATCGAGCACCAGCGCGCGGGCGATGCAGATGCGCTGGCACTGCCCGCCGGAGAACTCGTGCGGACGCTTGTCGCGGGCGGTGTCGGGGTCGAGGCCGACGGCTTCGAGCACCTCGTCGACCCGGGCGCGACGCTCCGCCTCGCTCCCCCGGTCCCAGATCTTGAGCGGGGCGCCCACGATGTCCCCGACCTTGCGCCGAGGGTTGAGCGACGAGATCGGGTCCTGGAAGACGATCTGGAACCGGGGCCGGACCGCCCGGAGCCGCTCGCCGTCCAGCGCGGTGAGGTCCTCGCCGTCGAAGACCACCTTGCCCCGGGTCGGCGGGGGCAGCTGCATGATCGCCCGGGCGGTGGTCGACTTGCCGCAGCCAGACTCCCCCACCAGCCCGAGCGTCTCACCCGGGGCGACGTCGATGCTGACGTCGGCCACCGCGGAGACGCGCTTGCCGCCGCCCGCCGGGAACTCGACGTCGAGGTTCTCGAGGCGCAGCAGCGTCGCCTCGGCCGGCCGGAGGTGGGCGGTGCCGCTGCCGGCCATCAGCCGTCCACACCCTGGGGCACCGGGGCGGCCAGGTTGCGTTCCAGCGCCTCCTGGCCCCGCTCGGTGCCCACCGGGAACCAGCACCGGTAGACGTGGCCCGGCTCGTCGGCCTCCTGCAGCGGCGGCGGTTCCTCGCGACACCGGTCCTGTGCGTAGGGACAGCGCGGGGCGAACCGGCATCCCCTGGGCGGGTCCAGCAGGTCGGGCGGCCGTCCGGCGATCACGTCGAGCCGGGTGTGGCTGGCGTTCGCCAGGCGCGGGATCGACTGCAGCAGCGCGGCGGTGTACGGCATCCGCATGGACGCGAACAGCGTGCGGGTCGGCGCCTGCTCGACGATCTGCCCGGCGTACATGACGGCGACCTCGTCCGTGTGACCGGCCACGACCCCGAGGTCGTGGGTCACGAGCACCATGGCCATGTCGCGCTCGCGCTGTTGGGTGCGCAGGAGGTCGAGGATCTGCGACTGCACGGTGACGTCGAGCGCGGTGGTCGGCTCGTCCGCGAACAGCAGCTTGGGGCCGCAGGCCAGGGCGATGGCGATGACCACCCGCTGGCGCATCCCGCCCGACAGCTCGTGTGGGTACTGGCGCAAGCGCCGGCCGGGCTCGGGGATGTTGACCGACGCCAGCAGCGCCAGGGCCATCTTCTCGGCCTCCCGGCGGTCCATGCCGAGGTGGAACCGGAGCGGCTCGGTGATCTGGCGCCCGATCCGCATGACCGGGTTGAGCGAGGTCATGGGGTCCTGGAACACCATGGCGATCTGCGTGCCCCAGAACGACCGCAGCTCGGCCGGGCCCATCTGGTCGAGCCGGTGGTCCTCGAAGGCCACCGAGCCCTGCCGCTCGACGTTGCCGGGCAGCAGGCCCATGATCGAGCGGGACAGGACCGACTTGCCGGACCCCGACTCGCCGACGAGGCCCAGCGTCCGGCCGCGTTCCAGCGCGAACGACACGCCGTCGACGGCTCGGACCTTCCCCCGGGGGGTCGTGAAGTGCGTGGCCAGGTCGTCGACCTCCAGCAGCCGCCGGCTGTAGGGGCGGAGCTCATCCGGGGCGCGGGTGACGTGCTCGCGGCGGCCGATCACAGCGCGCTCTCCCGCACGTCGAGGCGCGACCGCACCACGTCGCCCAGGTAGTTGAGCGCGAGCACGGTCAGGAAGATCGCCACGGTCGGGGCCAGCACGACGTGCGGCGCGTCGCGCAGCTCGGAGCGGCCCTCGGCGATGATGTTCCCCCACGAGGGCGTCGGCAGCCGCACGCCGACGCCGAGCAGGCTCAGGCCGCCCTCGGCCACGATCACCACCGCGATGCCGAGCAGGGCGATCGAGAACATCGCCGGCAGCACGTTGGGCAGAACCTCCCCGAACATGATCGAGCGGTGGCGTGCCCCCATCGCCCGCGCTGCGAGCACGAACTCGCGTTGCGACCACGTCAGCGTGTTGGCCCGGGCGATGCGGCCGAGCACGGGGATCGACACCACCCCGAGGGCGAAGACGAGCACGACCATCCGCCGGGTGCTGCTCACCCCCTCGCCGGTCGCCAGCACGGTCACCAGCGTCAGGGCCAGGATGAGCTGCGGGAACGACAGCAGCACGTCGAAGAGGCCCACGAACAGGGTGTCGAAGCGTCCCCGGAAGTACCCGGCGACCAGTCCCAGGAAGCCGCCGATCACGATTCCCAGGATGACGGCGCTCACGCTCAGCAGCAGCGACGCCCGGGCGCCCCACACCAGGCGGCTGAACAGGTCGCGGCCCAGGCCGTCGCCGCCCAGGACGTGGCCGTCGGTGCCCGGTCCCTGCCGGGCGATCGACCCCACGGGGTCGTTGGGGTCGTCCAGCGGCAACACCGGCGCCAGCAGCGCGGCGATCACCACCAGGAGCAGCCAGCCGACAGCCAGCTTGCCCGGGACGCCGAGCGTCCGCCGGCGGGCACGGATGGCCACCGGGGCGACCTGGTCAGGCTCGGGCATGGCGGATCCTCGGGTCGAGCACGGCGTACAGGACGTCGACCAGGAAGTTGATGAGCACGTAGCCCACGGCGATGATCGCCACCAGGCTCTGGAGGGCGATGTACTGGCGGGCGTTGATGGCCTCGAACAGCAGCAGGCCCATCCCCGGAAGCGAGAAGATGACCTCCACGATCACCGCCCCGCCGATGAGCGTCCCGACGTTGAGCCCGGCGACGGTCAGCAGCGTCAGGCTGGACGGCCGCAGGGCGTGGCGCCACAGCACGTGCGACGGGGGGATGCCCTTCGCCTTCGCCATCGTGATGAAGTCCTCCTGGAGCGTGGCGATCATGTCGCTGCGCAGGAGGCGCATGTACACGGCGATCTGCCCGACGGCCAGGCTGACGGCGGGCATGGCCATGCGCCGGAAGTGCTCGAGCAGGTCCTCGTTCGGGGCCACGTAGCCGCTGACCGGCAGCCAGCCGAGCTCCACGCCGACGTAGTACGCCAGGACCAGTGCCAGCGCGAAGTTGGGTATCGCCAGCAGGCCGAACAGCGTGGCGCTCGCCGTGCGGTCGAAGCGCGAGCCGGCCCGGTAGGCGCTGTAGACGCCGAGCGGCACGGCGAACACGAGGGCCAGTAGCTGGGCCTCGACCATGAGCTGGAGCGACACCGGCAGCGCCGTGCTGACCCGGTCCATCACGGGCCGCTCGCCGGTCACGCTGTAGTAGCCGCCGAGGTCCCCGGTCACGAAGTCACCGATCCAGCGCCCGTACTGGGTCCAGACCGGGTCGTCGAGACCGAGGTCCTCCCGCAGCGCCTCCTTCTGCTCCTCGCTGGCGAACCCGGCGATGGCGTCCACCGGGTCGCCCGGCAGCATGCTGGTCAGGAGCGCCACGAACAGCGTGACGAAGAAGAGCACGACCAGCAGGTGGACCAGCCGGCGAGCGACGACCCGCACAGCGACGGCCGACCTACCGCTCGACCCAGAGGGTCTCGACCGGGTGGCCGGTGGCGAGACCGGGGAACGGCTCGCCGCCGTCAGGCCCTTGGCCCATGACGCCGTGGACGTCGGTCGCGGTGCCCACCGACCACACGGGGTAGTAGATCCACACGTTGTAGACCTGCTCCGCGAAACGGCGGTTCAGGTCCTCGTAGATCCTCTGGCGCTCGCCCGCGTCGGCGGTCACCCGACCTTCGGCCAGCAGCCGGTCGATCTCCTCGTCGTGGATCCGCCCGAAGTTGGTCGGGTAGGTCGACTGCCACCACACGTACTCCCGGTCCGGGTCGCCGCCCGGGTGGTTCTGCCAGTCGATGGCCTGGAAGTCCCCGCTGATGGCGGTGTCGATCTGGGTCGACTGGTCGACGGTCACGATCTCGACCTCCATGCCGGCGGCCTCCCACTGCTCCTTGAGCAGCTGGGCGGTGGCAACGTCGGCCTCGACCTGCGTGGTGGTGTAGCTGAACCGCAGCGGCTCTCCGGTCTCGTCCTCGTACTGGGCGACGAGGTCCTCTGCCTTCTCCAGGTCGAAGGTCGGGAAGCCGGTGTCGTCGAGGTTGCCGACGTTGCCGGGAGCGAACGGCCCGTTCGCGTGGGTGAGGATGTCACGGCCCCGGATGGCGTTGTACTCCTCGAAGTCGACGGCATGGGCGACCGCCTGGCGAGCGAGGATGCTGTCGAACGGTGCCTTCGACGAGTTGAGCATCGTGTAGGCGACCTCGCCGAAGTCCACCGATTCGGTGACGTCCACCTCGTCGGCCTCGGCCTGGCGGCGGAGCTCGGCCACCGACTCGGGGTTGCTCGTGTGCATGGCGTCGATCTCGCCGGTCTGGAGAGCGTTGATGCGCTGCGTGACCTCGACGATGGGACGGAACTCGATCTCGTCGAGGTACGGGAGCTGGTTGCCGTCGGCGTCGGTGGCCCAGTAGTCGGGGTTCCTCTCGGCGACCAGGCGCTGGTTGGGGATCCACTCCTTCAGCACGAACGGCCCGGTGCCGACGAGGTCCTCGGCGCACGACTCGGTGTCGTCGAGCTGCTCCTGCGCCAGCATGCCGTTGCGCCCGCCGCCGAACAGGTAGGCGTCGAAGGCCACCCACGGCTCTCGCATGGTCACTGACACGTTGAGGGGATCGACGACCTCGACGCTCTCGATGTTGTCGAATATGAACGTGGTCAGCAGTGGGTGCCGCGCCGGGTACTCGCCCCGGTAGGCGTCGAGGTTGTTCTTGACGACCTCGGCCGTGAGCTCGCTGCCGTCGTGGAACGTCACGCCCTCGCGCAGCCCGATGGTCCACACGCTGTAGTCGTCGTTGGGCTCGACCGACTCGGCCAGCCAAGGGTCGTAGCCACCCTCGGCGTTGGGACGGGTGAGCGTGTCGTAGATCGTGCCGGCGACCATGATCCCGGACACCGCCAGCTGGGACTCGGGCAGGCACCAGCCGTCGGTCGTCTCGGCCTCCAGCCCGTACACGAGCCGGCCGCCCGCGGTGGGGGTGCCCTCGTTCTCGGCACCGCCACCCGCGCTGCTATCGCCGCTGGCGTCGCCGCCACCGCATGCGGCGGCAACCACCGCCAGCGCCACGAGGTACGCCACCCGCCTGACCCACCCCGGACCCGTCGCTGCTGGACTCACGTCATTCCCCCTCGTCTCGGCGTTCGCCAACCTTTTCGGTGACCTACGTCACGCTGAGAGATGTCAGAGTAACGCTAATCTGACATCTGTCAAGTTTTGCCCACCTAGAGGTACGCGCCGCCGGCGACCTCGATCCGCTGGCCGTTGATCCAGCGGTTCTCGTCGGACAGCAGGGCGGCGATCATCGGCCCGACGTCGTCGGGGACACCGGCGCGCCCGAGCGCGGTCGCGTCCGCCACGCCCCGGTTGCGGGCAGGGTTGTCCCGTATCACGCCCCCGCCGAAGTCGGTGGCGATCGCTCCGGGCGCCACCGTGTTGACCGCGATGCCGCGCTCGCCGAGCTCCTTGGCGAGGTAGCGGGTCAGAGCCTCCACCCCGGCCTTCATCGAGGCGTACACCGACGCCCCCGGGTGGGTGAAGCGGGTGAGCCCACTCGAGAGGTTCACGATGCGGCCGCCGTCCTCCAGCAACGGCAGCAGCCGCTGGGTCAGGAAGAACACCCCCTTGAGGTGGACGTTCATGAGCTCGTCGAACATGGCCTCGGTGATCTCCGGGAACGGGGCCCCCAGCCCGACGCCCGCGTTGTTCACCAGGAAGTCGAAGCGCTCGCGGCCCCACGTCTCACCCAGCGCTGCGCCCACCTGGTCCGCGAACGCATCGAAGCCGGCGACCTTGCCGGTGTCGAGCTGCAGAGCCACCGCCTTCGGACCGGCCGCCTCGATCTCCGCCACCGCGGACGTCGCCGCCTCGCGCTGGGCGTTGTAGGTCAGGATCACGCCGACCCCCCGGCGGGCCAGGTTCACGGCAGTGTTGCGGCCGAGTCCGCGACTGCCGCCCGTGACGAGGGCGATCTTGTCGGTGGGAACGGATGTGTCTGTCATGGCTGGTTCATCCTCCTCAGGATCCGGTGAGGCCGACCTCGCGGGCGCGCCCGCCGAGGCCGGTCAATGCGTCGCGGCAGAAGTCGCCCAGCTGGTCGCGGTCGTCGATGTACTGGGAGGGCTTGATCACGAAGGTGGTGATCCCGCGGGCCAGGGACTTGCGGGCGCCGTCGAGCGTGGGAGCGAGCGGCTTGGTGCTGGTGGCATCGGGAAACCGGGTGTCGAGGCCCAGCAGCGTCGCCAGCTCGAGCTCCTCGAAGCGCCGACCGACCTGCTCCATCGCGGCGCGCAGCCGGGCGAGGTCGTCCTCGGAAGGGCGGAGGATGGGGAACCATCCCGAGCCGTAGCGGACGAGGCGCCGCAGCGCGGCGGGATGGAGCCGCAGGCCGCCGATCCACAGCGTCGGTCCGCCCGGTCGCCACGGCTTGGGCTCGAAGCGCACGTCGGCGAAGTCGTAGTGCTCGCCGTGGAAGGTGACGACCTCGTCGCGCCAGGCCCGCTGCCAGACCTCGAGCTGCTCGTCGAGGATCCTCCCGCGCTGGTCGAAGGGCACGCCCTGCGCCGCGTACTCCTCCTCCTGCCAGCTCACGGCGGGCAGGAAGACCAGGCGCCCCTCCGACACCAGGTCCACGGTGGCCAGTTCCTTGCCCAGCACCAGCGGATGGCGGAAGGCGCTGAGCACGGCCGCCGCCAGCAGCCGCAAGCGGGAGGTCACCGCCGCCATGGCGCCGAGGAGGTGCAGCCCGTTGGGGTGAGGCTGGGAGGGCACGTGGTTGCCCTCCCCGAGCCAGTCGCGCGGGTTCTCCGGGATGCCGTTGACACCGGCGTTGGGCCCCATCACGACGTGCTCGCCGATCATGATCCCGTCGATCCCGGCCGCCTCGGCCACCACGGCGAGGTCGACGAGGCCGCGGAGGTCACGAGGATCGGTCATCGTCCAGGACTCGCTCAGCAGCAGCATCAGCTTCGGGTCGGGCATCAACGTTCCTCCGGTCGCACGGCGGCCAGGGCGGCCCGGCTCGCCGAGGCAAGGGCCACCGTGTCGGTGGTCACCGAGATCATCTGGAAGCCTTGTTCCGCCCGGAGCGGCGCCACGCGGGGGCTGGCGAGGACTGCGGCCGCGAGGCCGGACCGCTTGCAGGCCGCCAGGACGCGCTGCAGGGCGTCGTCGAACGCAGGGGTGCCGTCGTTGTCGCCCGGCGGGAGCCCGAGCGCGAGGGACAGGTCGAATGGCCCGACGAGCAGGGCGCTCACCCACGGTGTGGCGGCGATCTCGTCCACTGCGGCGAGCGCGTCCGCGGTCTCGATCATCGGGATCACCGCGATGCGGCCGTTCGCGGTGCGGCTGTACTCGGGGCCGTCGCGGAGCCCCACCCGCACCGGGCCGAAGCTCCGCCGGCCGAGGGGTGGGTACAGGCAGGCATCGACGGCCCGGCGGGCGTCCTCGGCGCTCTCCACCATGGGGACGACGATCCCCATGGCGCCGGCGTCCAGGGCGCGGCCGATGAGGTCGGGCTCGTTGACGGTCACCCGGACGACGGGAGAGACCCCGGCCGCGTCGGCGGCGCGGATCATCTCGAGCGCTCCCTCGTAGCCCATGCAGCCGTGCTGCATGTCGATGGCCACCCAGTCGAAGCCCTGGCCGCCGACGACCTCGACGCCGAGCGCTCCCGGCATCATGCACCACGCGCCGAAGGTGACGTCCCCCGCCTTCCAGCGGGCGAGCAGGGACCTCATGCCGCCTGCGACTCCGCCTGGGCGCGGCGGGCGATGACCCGGCGCATCAGCAGGCCAGCGCGGTCGGCGGTGACGCTGACCTCGCGGATGCCGTCCTCCCGGCGCCAGTTCTCCTCGATGCGCTCCATCGCGTCCACGTCCTCCTGGAAGGTCGCCGCGGCGCGGCCACGGCCCGCCTCCAGCAGGGAGTCGTGGATCGCCACGTCCCGAGCGCTGGCCCAGAAGTAGTGGGTGGTGGTCGCCGTCTCCGGGGTGAACATGTGCAGGATCTTGAAGTGGAACGTCGTCCGCCCGTCGACGCCACCCTCGAGGTCCTCGACCGTCTCGTGGGCCAGGTGGAAGGCGGGCGTCGTGAACCACGACTCCGAGGTGCGGGTCACCCGGTGGCCCCGGTTGCCGATCACCGCACCGAACACCGGGTTGACCGGATGGTCCTCCAGCACGCGTGTCATCCGCACCGAGTCGCCTTCCTCGACCGCCTCGAACGTCGACCGTGCATAGGCGACGTCGCTGATCGCGTCGCCGTGGAGGAACGGGAAGTGGGTGTGGTCGAGCACGTTCTCGTGCAACCGCACGTAGCTGCACTCGACGTGGAAGTAGCCGCCCACATGGCCGTAGTCGGGGTCGCTGAGCCAGCGATGGTCGGGGATGCGATCGGGAGCGGCCTGATCCGGATCGCCCATCCAGATCCACACCAGCGGGGGCCGTTCCACGACGGGGAACCTTCGGGCCCGCACCCCTTTCGGGATCGTCTCCTGCGACGGGATCCGCACACAGGCGCCGTCGGGGTCGAAGGTCAGCCCGTGGTACCCGCACACGACGTCGTCACCGTCCAGCACCCCCTTGGACAGCGGGAACGACCGGTGCGGGCAGCGGTCCTGCAGCGCCACCGCCGTCCCGTCCTCGGTCCGGTAGAGCACCACGCCGACCCCCAGGAGCCGGCGGTCGCGCAACGTCCGGTCCAGCTCGCTGCTTGTCGCCGCCACGTACCACTCGTTGCGCACCAGTGGCGTGGTGTGATCCGCCAACCGCGGTGGGGTGCCGGTCGTCTCCATCAGTCCAACACCGCGACGATGTCGCAGGCCACCAGGACGCGCGGGCCGAGCGCGAGCGGCTGGGTGTGACGCGCCGGGCGGGCGTGCTCGTCGGGGAACATGGCGAGCCAGTGCTTGTTCAGGAGCTCCCGCTCGTCGGGGTCCTTCAGCCAGACGTTCATCTTGACGATGTCGTCCGTGGTGCCCCCGGCCGCCTCCATGATGTCGCGCACGTAGGTGAAGACGAGGGTGAGCTGCTGGTCGAGGTCCTCGGGGAACCGCCGCGTCCCGGGCTCCGCACCGGCGATCAGGCCGGACATCACCACGTTGCCGACGCGGCTGGCGTTGGGGATCGGGTTCCGGTGACGAAACCCGGTGATGTCGATGCTCATCCGCTCGGGCATGACGCTTCCTTCCATGTTCGGGATCACCCCGGTGGCTTGCTCATGGGCGGCGGCCCGCCCCTGCCTCCTGCAGCCGGTCCAGGCGCATCGGCAGCCTGGTCAGCCGGACGCCGGTGGCGTCGAAGATCGCGTTGGCGATCGCGCCGGCGGTGCCGACCACCCCGATCTCGCCCACCCCCTTCACCCCCAGGGCATGGCCGCGCGTGTCGTCCTCGTCGACGAGGATGACCTCGACGTCCGGCACGTCGGCGTTGGTCGGGATGAGGGCCTCGGCGAGGTTCGCGTTGGTCCAGCGGCCGGTGCGCGGATCCGGATGGCTCTCCTCGAGCAGGGCCTGGCCGAGGCCCCAGATCATCCCACCCATCAGCTGGCTGCGGACGATGAGGGGGTTGACGATGCGGCCGCAGGCGAAGGCGCCCACCAGCCGGTCGACCGTGACCTTCAGCGTCGCCGGGTCGATCGAGACCTTCGCGAACTGGGCGCCGAAGGCGGCCCGCCCGAACTTGCTGCGCCCCATGGCGCGGCCGGTGATGGCGCGCCGCTCGATCACCCGGCCGGGGCGCCGGCCCATCGCCTCGGCGACCGCCTCGACGGCGTCGCCGCACTCGAGCCGCCCGTCGGCGATGCGGACCTCTCGCTTGCGGCAGCCGAACAGCGGCGAGGCCCGGTCCCGCACCACCTCGGCCACCAGGGCCTGCCGCACCCGGCGAGCTGCCCGGGTGACCGCCGCCCCGGCGCTCAGCGTCCCGAGGGACCCGATGCTGGGGGCGCCGAAGGGCAGCCGGCTGTCCCCCCACTCCAGGTCGACGTCCGCCAGGTCGAGACCGAGCGCCTCGGCCGTCATCTGGGAGATGGCGGTGAGCGTCCCCTGCCCCATCTCCGCCGCCGCCGTGCTGACCACGGCCCGACCGTCCGCCCCCAGGCGGATGCGGGCGGCGGCCGGCATCTGCCGCGCGGGGTAGATCGACGTGGCCATGCCGTAGCCGACCAGGCGCCCGCGCTCGCGGCCCGGCGTGCGGGGGCGCGCCTCCCAGCCGATGGCCTTGGCGGCCGCCTCGTAGCAGGCGGCGAGCGACTTGCTGGACCAGGCGCGGCCGGAGTCGGGATCCGTGTCCGCGTGGTTGCGCAGGCGCAGCTCCAAGGGATCGAGACCGAGCTCATGGGCCAGCTCGTCCATGGCCGATTCCAGCGCGAACTGGGCCACGGACGCCCCGGGCGCCCGCATCCACCCGGGGGCGTTGAGGTCGAGCCGGGCGGACTGCTGGTGCATGCGGGCCGAGTCGGTGGCGTACACCTTCGTGCTGCACTCCCCCATCGGCTCGATGAACGAGCCCGCCGCGCCCCGGGCGATCCACGACTCGTGGACGAGGCTGGTCAGGTGGCCGTCGTCGTCAGAGCCCAGCCGGAGCCGCTGATGGGTCTCGCCCCGGTACGGCATCATCGAGAAGCACTGCTCGCGGGTGAGGACCAGCTTGACCGGGCGGCCGTTCACCTTCGCCGCCATCGGAGCGAGCAGGAGGTGGATGTTGCCGTTCTTGCCGCCGAACGCGCCGCCCGCCGGCGTCGCCACCACCCGCACCTTCCCGTCGACCTCCACGCCCGCCACGAGCTGGGCGACGATCCCCGGGATCCGAGCGTTGGGCCCGAAACCGAAC